>Ga0070706_100005998_pt1 | contig 11485 bp, 8 predicted proteins | sample KBSK5501metaG_FD_65476 | JGI IMG/M metagenome (GOLD analysis project Ga0070706, IMG submission 65476) | Corn, switchgrass and miscanthus rhizosphere microbial communities from Kellogg Biological Station, Michigan, USA - KBS K5-50-1 metaG | ecosystem: Host-associated > Plants > Roots >...
GGTCAGTACAGGGAGCGGTAGCGACCTGGTCAGTGATCCGCATGCCATATTTCCTAACGATTTTTGACTCCCATGGTTTGACCAGGTCGCTACCGCTCCCTGTACTGACCCGATCCAAGAGGCAATTTCTGACTTTGGAGGCAAAGCCGTGCAACGGTGCAACGGTGCAACGGGTTACACCGATTATCCGATCCTGCCGCAGAGCCAACTGAACCAAGAGAGAAGCCGTTCATCTTGTAGCGATTAAAGCGTGAGGTCGACTACTACCGAGTCGTTCTGCAGAATGACTCGTGGTCGACATGAGCTTGGTTCGAAGAAGATGTTCATTCAACTGGTGAGGACCGTAAGATGAAGGTTCATCTCATTCGGCTTGGCGGTATAGCGGCGGTTCTGGCAGGCGCGCTTCGAGCGCTTACCTCTTTCTTACCGCCCACGACTGATAGGATTATGACGCTGTACTTGATCGTCGATGTGCTGCTGCTCTTCGGTTGTGTGGGACTTTACGAATTCCAACGCGTTACGATCAGATTCCTGGAAACGCTGGCCGTGCTGTTGGAAATTCTTGGCGGGTTGATACTGATCGCGCGCGATCTGGCACTTCTGAGATCGGAAGTGTATCCAATCGGAGCGTTGCTGTTTGCTGTCGGCGTCGACTTGTTTGCGATCGGTTCGTGGAGGTCCAGAACGTTTCCGCGCTGGATACTTATGCTCTTAATTCTCTCTACGGTCATGGGACCGATAGGGTTTTTCACTCCAAGTCTCGCCGTTCTATTCGCGGCATCTGGCGTCCTCTTTGGGATTGGATTTATGAGCGCAGGCATCTCGATATGGCTACCTCAACGACCGACCCCGGGGTGACTACGTCTCTAGCAATGTGCCGAGCAGCGTGGGCCACCGATTCTCGAAGTCTTTGTCCTGCTGTAGTCCGCGTTTTAACAGAGCTTCAATTCGCTGTTGCGCTTCAGGCCACATCAGCGCGGTCTGAAAGGAGTTAAGGGCATCGAGGAGCCGGTCTGCGGATGGCAACGAGACTTGGTTGACGAGATTCTTCGCAGCCGCGATGGCACGCTGATCGAAAGAGGCGATCCGGCGCGCAAGCCCGTCAACGAAATCGTCCAGCTCCGCGTCGGGAAGTGCGCGGTTGACGTATCCGTATCGTTCCGCCGTGTCGCCGTCGAAGTCATTCGCGCCGAGAATGATTTCAAGCGCGCGACCACGGCCGACCAGGTGAGGGAGGCGTTCCGTACCGCCGCCGCCGGGATGCACTCCCACTCCGACTTCAGGTTGGCCCAGTCGCGTGTTTTCGCGCGCGGCGAAGCTCATGTCGCAAGCGAGCACGAACTCGCTGCTGACGCCGCGGACGCAGCCTCGAATCTTCGCGATGCTGACGACGGGAGACTTGGTGAGACGGACGAACGTATCCATCAGGATCGGGAGGCCAGAGGGCCCGGCCGCCGTGGTGATGTTCCCCGTCTTTCCGGTCAAATCAAAGTGAGCAAGATAAAACTCAGGATTCGCGCTCTCGAATAACACGACACGCAGCGTCGGGTTGGCGTCCATACGAGACAACAGATCCTGGAGGCCTTCGAAAATGGCGGCGTCTACAATATTGAAAGGCGGGTAATCGAATACTGCCCTCCAATAAGCAGGCGACTCCTCGATCACACGCATTGGAGCTGCGGATTCAGCCATAGCAAAACACCCTGGTCTCAACCTATAACCGTTGGAGAACTTTACGCTGCTGCCGTAGCTCCTTGAGCCGCTTTTGCGGCGGCACGGATTACATCGATCACCACGTCGGGGCGGGAGAGCATGGGGACGTGGCTGCTGGCAACCTCAGTCACTTTGGCGCCCATCCGCTTAGCTACGAATTTAAATTGTGCGTTGCTCTCGTCTGATGGCAGAGTCGGAACGCATTTAGACTACTCACTTTTCATCATGGTAGATCGAGGGGCTAACAGGCTCTTGTTGAATCCGGCCCGTTTTGTAAATTCCAATCAGATGAACATCAAGAATAGTTCGACCGGCGGTTCACCCGAGGCCGGTCAGTATTCGGAGGTGAGATTATTCTTTGTCGACGCGTGACCATTCTGATTGAATCGACGCCAACGAGAAGGAGTCGTGCGCTCGATCCGGTTAAAGGTCCGGGTAAAAGATGCCTGGTCATAAAAACCAGATTGCAAGGCGATCTCTACGAGAGGCTTATGGCTATCGACGAGCAAGTGTTTGGCATGTTCGATCCTAAGCTGGATCAAGTACTGATGAACGGACGTCCCAAAACTATTACGGAAACGGCGGGCGAAATGACTTGCCGAAAGCGAGCACGCGCTTGCCAATTCGTTGACCGAGATATTTCCCGCGAGACTTGTCCGCAGCATCTCCTCGGTACGGAGCTTTTGCCACGCATCGAGACCTTGTCGTGGACTGCTCGCAAAGTTCGGCGTCCCGCAATGCTGCTGCAAAGTGTGAGCGCCAAGCACCATTGCGATATGGTCCAGTGCTAACCGATCGAGAGGCTCTCCATGTCTGACAGGCGCGAGAATGCTCTTTGTCATTTGGGCCATGACCAAGTCTTCGATGAAGAATACTTCTTGAAGGTGAAACGCCGGCGATACGTCGTTCTCTAGTGCAATCCTCGCGAGTAATTCCTTGGAAAAGTAATAGTGCAGGTAATCGAACGGGCCGCGAACCCACATTTCCATCGGACAATTCAGATCGATATATGTCGTCGCGAAGGGGATCGCTCGTGTGACTCCAACCTCGCGCCCGTTGTATCGTGCTCTCCATTGACCAACCGCGGATGGCGTAAGCGAGACACAGATGAGGATGGCGTTATCGGCGGGGTACTGCGGGGCCTTCTCCATCTCACGCGGGCCTGAACGGAGCCTCGTCACCGCAAACTCAGGCTTTTGTTCCTGACCAAACACTCTGCAGTCGTAGGCAGGTGCACTAAAAACATCGGCCAATGATGAGCCAAACATCAGTGGGTCCGACTTAGCAAGACGCACCGCCGAGGCTCCAGGTTGATGATTCAGGAAAACGTCTCTCAAAACCCGACCTGCGCCTCCTTTTAATCAGGCTTCCTGGTGACTGGTTCGCGTCGCTATGACGCAGCGCAGCGACCGGTCGTTTTTCGGTAGTCTAACACCATAAGGTATGTGTTCCTGAGTGTCGAACAGCAATCAAACGCGCTGCTAAGCGGACTTCGGAGTGCGGGCTCTCAGGTTGGCTCTTTCCAAGCGACAAGCCAGGAATATCTGCATCGGGGTATCATTTGTTAGCATGAATGAAACGCTTCAGTACCTGGTCAAGCACGGCTACATCGTGCTTTTCGCGTCCGTGCTGGCACAGCAACTCGGACTGCCACTGCCCTCCACACCTTTCATCGTAGCCGCAGGAGCGCTCGCACACTCTGGGCAGTTGAGCTTCGGCGTTTCGGTCTTCGTCGCCTTTAGCGCTGCTTTGATCGCAGACCTTGTGTGGTTCGAGATTGGGCGGCTACGCGGCATTCGCGTCCTTCAGTTCCTCTGCCGCGTCTCGCTTGAGCCGGACTACTGTGTCCGACGCACCGAAAACACCTTTGCGCGATACGGCGCTAAGACGCTGATCGTCGGCAAGATCGTGCCAGGTATAAGCGCTGTGGCCACGCCGATGGCTGGAGTTTACGGACTAGCGCGCTCACGGTTTCTCCTCTTTGACGGACTGGGCATTCTGCTGTGGATCGGGATGTTCGAACTGCTTGGCTACTTATTCAGCGATCAGTTGGAAGACCTCGTCGCCTACGTTTCCCGGTTCGGTGGTTTGCTGATGGTACTTGTCGTCGGCGGCCTTGCGGCTTATGTAGCATGGAAGTACGTGCAGCGACGCAGATTTTTGCGCTCGCTGCGAGTAGCGCGTATCACGCCGGAGCAGTTGAAGGCGGATTTGGACTCGGGCGCAGACCTCCTCATCGTGGACCTTCGACATGCTATAGAGGACGAAACCGAACCGCGAACGTTGCCCGGCGCGATCCGACTACCGGCGGAAAGACTTGAAGAACGGGGAGAAGAGCTACCGCGCGGCAAGACTCTAGTGCTCTACTGCTCTTGACCAAACGAGGCGACCAGCGCCCGTGTGGCGCTCGCACTGAAACGGCAAGGAATCACGAACGTGCGCCCGCTGGCTGGCGGGCTGCAAGGGTGGTTGGAACGTGGGTATCCAGTCGTGTCGCGGGCACGTTGATGCTTGCTGATGTCAAGGGCTGCCCGGTGAACTGACTCCTGGTTCAATGAGCGTGAGTTTCGAATGACTAGAGTGGAAAGGGCAGGGAGGCGGCACCCTTCACTCACGCTTAATGATGAAGACCGTTTTGTCGTCTATTCGGTTTTCTTCACCAATTTGCCGCAAATGGTCATCCTCTTTTGTGGCGTGTTCCAACACTGCATTGCAGATCTCTCTGGCTGAGTTCCCATAATGCTCCAGCATCACAGCTTCCAGGTGTTGGCATTCTTCAACATCGCTTCCGTCATAGACGCCATCCGTATAAAGAAAAAGGATATCACCGGGACTCATTAATGTAATTTCGGCAACATCGGACGAGTTAGCTGGCCTGGACCTAAATTGCATTGAGAAATAACGCTTGCGATCCGGATGATCAGCAGGGATCTGCAAGCCCAGGGGAAGGAACTGCACCATTCGATCTCTGTCCAGCTTCACAAATTTGCGATATTCGGCTGAGAACACAAGCGGAGGTGGATGCCCAAAATTCACAAATCGGAAGTAGCCATAGGGATGAACTTCGCCATACAGCATCGTGGCAATCTCGCGGGCATTTTCTCTTTCATTTATTCCCAGTGCATTGCGTGCTGTCACGGAATGTGCCAAGCGCAGATTGATATTTTCAAAGAGCTCCGGTGTCGTCGTTCCGTGCCGATCAAGTTCGGAGAGCATGAAAGCGTGAAAAGTATCGTGTACAGTCGACGCAATTTTCGCGGCTATAAGTCCGTGTCCCTGCGCGTCCACCAATAAAACTCCGGCCGTACTATCGAGATCATGAAGGGTTTCAGCGATCCGAACCTGCTCAGAGCTTCGTGCAGCTCTGTATTCCGCTTCCATTTCCAACCTGTAATCCGGTCGGGACTTCAGCCACTCCACATGATCATCTACTGAATTACGCGGCACTGCGCCTGCAGGGAGCGGATCAAGAAATTCCTTCGATAACTTCACAGCCTGGCGAATGCGTGCATCGATGTCATAACGCTGCTGGAAGTTTATATATTCAAACAGGTCCCCACCGACCGTCCCGACCGGAATAGAATTGCCGTACATGTCAATGCCGGGTACATCCGGTATCGCTCCTTCCACCGGCATGAGCCGTTCACGAAGGTATTCGTCGATGCTCAAATCTGTATGCGGTGTAGTCACTGAACTGTTATGAAAAACATCATGCATCGAGTGAAGATTTCGCCGCCTTTGTGGCAGCTTATAACTTTGAGTAGTGATTTGTTCTTTCGTCTAAAAACGGTTAGTCACCGCCCCGGATTCTTGATCCTAACTGAATACAGCGAAGTCCGCGCGGCAATGAAGAGTGTGCGAGAGTCCTTGCCGCCGAATGAAAGCTGAAGAGGACGTTCGGGCACGTTGATCGTGTCGATCTGTTTGCCTGCCGGATCGTACACGTAGATCTCACCTGCGGCGATGTAGACGTTACCGCGCGAGTCAACCGCGACACCTTCACCTCCGCGATATGCGAATATCTTCATATCAATCAGAGCACCGTCGGGACCGACCGTACCGACCCACGTTTCCTGAGTCCTCTCGCTGGTGACATACGCAGGCTGCCCGATCTTCACAGAAGCCAACCCGAAACTACGCAGCTGACCACTGCTTTTTATACCGTAGCTCACCGCTCCGTCCAGAAAATCCTGGCCCGTCGGCAAGAACGTCGTCTCGTCCAGCGACACGAAGTGACTCGCAGGCTTCGTCAACGCGGACTTGTTGATGTGCCAATCGCTGACCGGTAGATACGCCATAGCACCAGATCGCGGATGTGCCGGCTGTGGCTTGAGTAAAGTAATCTCGGAATCCGTCGCGGCAGGCTTAAAGGTATAAACCGTTCCGTTGCCCGACATGGAGGTCACGATCAGATTGCCGGACTTATCGAACGCAAGGTTCGCCGGATCGAGGACGTTGTCTCGAACAACCGAAAGCTGCTTCGCCGAGGGCGACCAGCGATATATGCGTTGCCAGTGCGCGTCCACAAAGTAATAGTCGCCCAACGGATCAACGGCACCACCCGATATGTTGTAGAAGCCTGTGCTTAGGCGCTCAACCTTTGCCCCGAGTTGGACCACGGGAGAATCAGCCGACTGGCGCTGAACCTTAGACGGTTCGGCGCCAGAAACATCGAGCCACGCGAATTCCCGTTGCCGGATCTCGACGTCGTAAGTTCGATCATGGACCGTTGTGTCGAATGACACCTTGCTGTTGCTATAAGAGTGTACGTTTCGAAATTTGATATTCTTCGAGTCCGCAATTTCAATAGCATAAGGGAACGGCTGAAACATGCTGATGACGCGGTAGATGAATAGATTCGCGAGCGTAATGTTGGATGAGTTAACGATCTCGAGTGGGAGCGCAAAGCCGCCCTCGCCCCGCTCCTCCTCCGCCTGAAGCGCGTATATTTGCCAGTTCGACACGTCGCGAAGCTGGATTTCGTGGCGCACATGGTGCTCACTCGACATCTGGTAAATGCGTCCTTCGGTCGACGTGTTGGATATAAGCATGCCGGCCTGTGAGAACGTGCTCGGCGTCCAGATGTCAAAGAAAGTGCCGCCGCCACCGTCCGTTACCCACAGGCTCGGATACTGGCTGTCCCAGCGCCGGTTGAGGTCGGGGTCCGCGGTGTGCGCGTTGTTGTACGGATTCTCGCGCGTACCGTCGGGCTTGCTAGTTCCGTGCCCGCCGAGAAACCGAACATCATTCATCATCGACGTGGCACCTGCCATCCACTTCACCGCGACTGCGCGGGGGTTGATGCCATTGGTGTAGAGGCCAATACCAAACAGGATATTCGTGCCGCCTTTTGGAGCTTCGATCAGCGGTTTTGGTCCGCCGACGCCCTGAAACGCCGGTGTCCGATCCGGCACGATGATCTGGGTACGGTTTGGATGCATTCCGATCAGAGCTGTGTCGGATCTTAGCGTCAGGGTGTCGGTAACAACATAGTAGCCGGAAGGAATATAGATCGCGCGATGGCTGGCGATAGCTTTGCGGAAGACCTCGGTATCATCACTGATACCGTCACCCTTTGCCCCGAGCGAACGTATGTTCACCCATTTGTCGCGCGCAGGCAGATCGGGCAGATCGGACTTGAAAGGAGCCGGCAGCAACGCGAGTGGCAAAGTCTCGAACACCTGTCGTGTCTCGGGTGACGCACTCATATTTGAATAGCTAAATCCATACGAGAATGTCTTGACTTCGTAACGCCTGGCAATACCTGCGACCTGACGTCCGCTCTCATCATACTTCGCGAACACGGGCACGCCATCACAGATGATGTTCTCCATGTTGATCTGAGTCTGCGAGTTCTTCTCGTTGCTGATAACTACAGCCGGACCGGCCACATTCTCCATGAGTCCGTTCTTGATCCATAGCTCGTCATGGAATGTCGGCTCGATGGTAACGGCGCTGGGCACGTTCATGAAGCGTGGACGAATAAGTGTGAGTCCTGCGGCGCGCTCACGGATGGCTGTTACGCGTTGTCCTTCGAACGTGGCGTCCACGGCTGTGAACTGCCAACTCGGTGAGGGCGTTTGTGTCCAAATTCCGTAATCGCCGCCATAGAAGTGTACGTCTTCCATGACGTTGCCAGTGTCGTGCACGCCCGAGAGACCTGATCCGATGTGAAAGTTCATGTGCGCGAGGAATGAGTGTTGAGCGTACCGTCCGCGCACGCCGACAGCACCCGCGTTGTCGTCACCGATCTCGATGTCCACGTTGCTCAGCGCGGAGTAGAACGTCCCCGCATTCGCGTCACGTGGTGTGCCGCCACGACTCGTACCCGGATTGATGGCTGATGCTGTTGCCGGTGGACCGCCCGGTCGTGTGCCCGCGCGAGGGCCGGAGAAGAAGACCATGTACTTCTCCTGCGTCTTGTCGGTGTAGCCTGGCGTGTTCTCGCCAAGCACGAGCACAGGCCGCGTCGGACCAAATCCGATCACTCGAATTCCTCCCCACACATACACGGTTGTCGTCAGCCGGTAACGACCCGACGGAACGAAGACAATGCCTTCCCCGGTGGTTTCCTGGACCTTGTTAATAGCAAACTGCAATGCCTCAGTGTCGTCGGCAATGCCGTCGGCGTGCACTGGGAAGTCTTCCGGCGTGAGATACACAGCCTTCGGATCGTCGAGTCTTAATGGGTAGTATGACTGGGCACCGATCGGGCTTGCGAGTAGCAAAAGGACAAGAAGCGATTTGAAGTTCATAGTTTGCCGATCAAGGCTTTGCCTCACAAGTAGGAATCGCACTTGGATCGGGTCAGTACAGGGAGCGGTAGCGACCTGGTCGAGCCATGGAAGTCAAAATTTAGTAGGAATATAGCAAGCTGACCACTGACCAGGTCGCTACCGCTCCCTGTACTGACCCGATCCAAGAATGATTTCGGACTTGTGAGGCGAAAGCCTTGATTGTTTTCAATAAACCGTTGAAGAATTCAATTTTAATGTTCCGCGTAGATCGATCTGTTGAGATGAACGGCCAACCATAATATGGAATGTGCCCGGGTTGATGGTCCACTTTTGTGCAGCCGTATCGTAGTAGGCAAAAGCACGACTGTCTAATAAAACCGAAACCGTTTTGCTTTCGCCCGGACGGAGAACAACTTTTGAAAATCCTTTCAATTCTTTTTCCGGACGCGGTAATTTTGGCGAAGCTTCTCCAACGTAGATCTCCGCGACTTCAGCGCCTGAAACTTTACCCGTATTTTTTACAGTAAAAGTTACTTTATAAAGTCCCTTCTTCTCTGAAGTATCAACGGGTTGGATATTTAGTCCGCTATAACTGAAACTGGTGTAAGACAGGCCATAACCAAAAGGAAACCGTGGGGCTATATTGTTATGCTCAAACCCGCGATAACCGACAAAAACCCCTTCGTCGTAAACAACCTTGTTCGTACCTTTCGCCGGGTAATAATTATTAAAGGTCGGATTATCTTTTGCGTATCTCTCAAAAGTTACAGGTAATTTTCCGGATGGATTAACGTCGCCGAAAAGAATTTCGGCCAGGGCGTTGCCGCCTTGCTCACCGGGATACCATGCTTCAATTAATGCCGGAACATGATCGACCCACGAATTCATATCCACGTTTCCGCCTGACGTCATGACAACAACAGTTTTTTTATTGGCAGCGGAAATTCTGAGTATTAACTCATCTTGACCAGGCGGCAATCGAAAAGTCCGGTCGGCACCTTCGCTTTCACTTTCCGGATTAAATCCAGGTGTTAGAACTACGACGTCCGCTTGCGCGGCTATTTTAAGTGCCTCGTCTTCGACCAATGTGCCGCTTCTTACAATTCCGAACCTTAATCTGCTTCCTAAAAATCCCGGACGACCTTTTCGCTCAAACACAATCTTATGCGGTTGAGCGTTAAGATCCAGGGTTGTTGAAGCTAAAAGAGCTTTCGAGCTGGTCCAATTGTCGAAGACTAATCTATCGTCTACATAGAGACGGAACGCCCCGCCTGCTTCGCCTGTAGTTTGCACAAAGATCTCGTGATCGCCGGAGCTTTGCGGGGTGAAGTATCCGGTCCAGCTCGATGCTGAAGTCTGAGGCGGAAAGGATTGCCGTGCCCCGTCACCAAAGTTCAAGTGCTGATCGATCCGCGATACTTCAGGGGTCCCGTTTACATCTTCCTCCTTAAAATACTTCGCGCTAAGGCCGGTTTCAGTACCGTTTGCCTTCGTCTTGAAATTGGTTCTCTCCGCTAATTCAGATAACGTCGGGATCCCCCGAGCTGATAAAACCTTGATGAAATCACGCGAGTAGGTGCTGATCCCTTCCAGAAAACCAATTGAGCTAAAGGGTTCAACACGCGCGCTGCCTCCGCCAACCGGGACAGCCGGAATTGCGTTTGGTCCGATGACGGCAATTGTTTTTATTTTCGCTTTACTCAGGGGCAATAGATTGGCTTCATTTTTCAATAAGACCATGCTCTCGCGTGCTGATTGAAGCGCGGCTTGACGACCTTGCCAATTAAGCCTTGGTATTGAAAGATCGGTTTGCTCGCGGTCGTACCAGCCAAACCGATAGGCAAGCCGCAGCATGCGGCGAATCTTATCGTCAATGGTACTTTCCGAAACTATTCCTGATCTAATCAGAGGCAATAGTTTTTCTTTATTTAGAAATCTGCCTGAGGGCATTTCCAAGTCAAGGCCACCGTTGGCGGCTCCGGCAGTATCGTAGGTCGAGGTCCAGTCGGACATAATGATCCCGTCGAAGCCCCATTCCTTTTTTGCGACTTGATTGTTCATCCAGTCGTTCTGGGTGGCGTGAGAACCGTTGACGAGATTGTAGGAATTCATGATCGCTCCCACATGGGCTTCTTTGACGGCAGCTTCAAAAGTAGGGAGATAAATTTCGCGCATAGTGCGTTCATCTATTATTGAATCGGTATTGTGACGGTCAAACTCCGAGTTATTAGCCATGAAATGCTTAACCGTTGCACTTACATTCTGACTTTGAACTCCTTTGATATAGCCGACTGTAAATCTTGATGCCAAAAAAGGATCTTCTCCAAAATACTCGAAATTTCGGCCGTTGAGCGGCGAGCGATAAATATTGACACCCGGACCTAGCAGAAAATGAACACCCTTGGACCGTGCGTCCCGACCTATTTCCATTCCAACGCGCTCGGCAAGCGAGAGATTCCAGGTGGCTGCAAGCGCGATGCCCCCAGCCATCGCCGTTGCCGGACCAAAATTGCGAACTCCAATAGGACCATCCGCCATTTTGAGTCGTGCAATACCTAAACGCGGAATACCCCGAGCATAAAAGCCGTCGGTTCCGCTAAGAAGATCTATCTTTTCCTCAATCGTCATCTTTTGAATCAGCAAATTCACTTTAGTATCAATATCAGCTGAAGAGTTTTGATTTTGTCCGGACACAGGTCCTGGTATGAAGAGCTGTAAAAACAAAAGATTGATTATCAAGAATTGATTTACTTTTATCTTCATGTGTTTTCCTATGGCGGCGCCTATCGGATGAACTGCCTGGATTTCTCCCGGAGTTGCTGGGCTGGACTCTTTATTTGATGCTTTACTTATTTTTGCGCAAAGCCTCCGCGGGCACAAAAGTTAGTGATGCAGTTTGATTTTTGGAATAACTACGCCGAAGGCGTTGGCTAATTTCAGCCCAGGGTTGGAGCTTGCGACAACCCTGGGAACCCAATTAGAAATAAGAGCAAAACGCTGAAAGCGTTCGCCAATAGCCGAACCCTTGCAGGGTT
>Ga0070706_100005999_pt1 | contig 11484 bp, 10 predicted proteins | sample KBSK5501metaG_FD_65476 | JGI IMG/M metagenome (GOLD analysis project Ga0070706, IMG submission 65476) | Corn, switchgrass and miscanthus rhizosphere microbial communities from Kellogg Biological Station, Michigan, USA - KBS K5-50-1 metaG | ecosystem: Host-associated > Plants > Roots >...
GACCGACAGCGGCGTTCGAGACAGCCCAGGAAGGTCGGCTCTTCGGCAGCGAATCCCCCACGGCCGCTCCGGCCGACGCGGTCGCGACGGCGACTGTGGCTCCCGCGATCAGCGGCGCAAGCGCGGCGGCGGTCACGCCTCGACGGAAATGACTCTGGGCCACGCGCCTTCTCCCCTCGATCGACGACGGTGGGCGCAGTGTTGCGCGTCCGCTGCGCCGCCGGCAACCGGCGGTGTCCGGGTCGTTTGCATCGCGAGTTGCAGTCGGCGACGAACGCTTCAACTGGGCTTCCTGATACGCGGCACGCTGTGTGCATGGGGCCGACGTGGTGAAGTCGGGAGATCACCAGGCTGGGGAGCAGAGCCGCGTCGACTACGACAAGGTGGCCGACCGCTATCAGGAGGGCCGAAGGATCTCGGAGACCGCCCTCGAGCGATGGCGGCACGCGGTAGCCCCGTTCGTCCCCCGGCGGCGCCCGCTGACGGTGCTCGACCTCGGGGCTGGGACTGGGATCTTCACGCGGGCATGGCCCCGTTGGTGCGACTGTCGAGTGGTTGCGGTCGAGCCATCCCAAGGGATGCGGTCCGCCGCCTCGCTCGCGGGGATCCCGCCGCAAGCCGCGATGATCGCGGCGGTCGGCGAGGCGCTTGGCCTTCGCGAGGGTTCGGTAGACGTCGCTTGGCTGTCCACGGTGTTTCACCATCTGCGAGACCGTCGCGCCGCCGTCGCCGAGCTGCGGCGGGTTGTCGCTCCCGGCGGGGTTGTGCTCGTGCGCGGGCTGTTCGCCGACCGAGGCGACGTGGGCTGGTTGCAGTTCTTCCCAGGAGCGGAGGCCGCTCGGGCGACGTTTCCGTCGGCAGTTGCCGCGGCAGCCCTGTTCGCTGAGCACGAGTTTGAACCAACCTCGGCACTCGAGGTCGATGGTCGCGTGTACAAGACGACCGGGGACGCTGCCAGATGGGCGCGGAGGATGCGCGACGCGGACACGCTGCTGGCGGCTTTCAGGGACGAGGACTTTCACCGTGGTGTCGCGGCGCTTGAAGCTTCTCCGTCCACTGAGCCGCTGGCGAACCGCTTGGCGCTGCTCGCCTTCACCCGACGCTGATCGCCACCGACCGAGCGCTAGCGAACCCGTACCTCGGTGCGTCCCGCGCTGATGAAGAGCAGACGGCTGGGTTCGTCGATGTGCACGCGATGCCAGATGCCCTGTGGCACAAGGACCGCCTGGCCGGGCTTCAGGGCAACTTCCTGGGAACCGCCGCGTTCATCAAACGTGAGTCGAGCCGCGCCTGCGACGAGGTAGACGAACTCGTCAGCGTCGAGATGGCGCTCGCCCTGGTGCCGTGAGCTCTCGGCCATCTCGACTTCGCTCGCGAGCAGTCCCTCCACCTGTGGGTCCCAGATCACGGTGCTGTCGCCTTCGGTCGTGACACCGAGCCCCCTCTTGGCCAGGACCTCTGCCGTTCCGCTCGCGCGGAGGTGAACATACGACTGCTGGAGGCTCAGCGCTTCTCGTGAGGCCATGACGTGAGCGTACGCATCGGATCGTGAGTCGTCCCGAACCCCGACTCGCGCGGTGCACTGGGCCAGCCTCGAGGCCGGCGGAGTCAGCGGCCGTTGGGTTCTTTCTGGCTCACGTATTCGTCCGCAAGCTTTGGCGGCGCGCACGCCAACCAGCCGTCGACGATCGCTTCTCGAAGTGCACGTTTCGTCACCGCCTTCAACTGGATGAGAACCGCCGAGTAACCGTCGAAGTGGGGAATCGTGAAGAACCCCTTCGCGTTCGCGGCGAGCACGGCCTCCTTCTCGGCCAAGTCTTCGACGCGAACTGCGAGGATCGGTGCGGCCGGCGGGACGGCATCGCCGAAACGTCGGACGTCTGCCTTGCTGAACGGCCTCTCCCACGCGAACACCTTCCCCGCGACCGACCAGGTGCGGTTGCCATGACGCTCGCCCTCGGTTACGTCGGGCAAGTCGAGTGCCATCCGAGCCGCCTCATCAAGGCTCACCATTCTGGAAACGTACTCCTCACCAATGAGAGCGATCGTGCCGTGTGAGCGGAAAGGCTCCGGATGTCCGAGATCGTCGGCCATGAATGTTGCGGGTTGCACCGACAACGTCGTTGTGACGCGACGAGGTGCTAGCAGTTGAACCGGTCGAGTATGAGACGCCGGTACAGGTTGTCGAGCTCGTGCCACCGGTCGTCGTGAGCGTTGACGGGAATATCTCGATCGTCGAGGCAACGGCCGAGGCGTTCGAGGAAGTGATGGGAACCGGCGAGGAATCCGGGCCGCCACGGTGTACCGGGAGCTTGAACGTCCGAGCCCTCGAAATCGCCGGACTGACCGATGGTGTCAGCCGGGAAGCGCTGCGTGAAAACCAGAAGGCACCCGTCGCCGTCGGAGGCGAGTTCGAATCTCAACCGCTCGGTGGCGTCGACGTAGCCGTAGGCCCGCAGCGTCGTTGTGTTGGCGAACTCGATGACCGTGGGCGGTTCGAGCGTGATGATGACACCGGCTAGGTGAGGATCCTCGGCAGGACCCGAACGCAAAACGCCCGCCGACACGCCAGTCGAGCTGCGCGGTCATGAACCACGCTTCGAGATGCTTCGGTTCGGTCAACATCTCCCACACCAACTCGACGGGGTGCGGGTACCTACGCACGAATCGGATCGTGTCGCGATCGACGAACTCCCCGAGTTCGGAATGCATGGCAGACATGAGGTACGCCTCTTTCTGCCGCGCGTAGACGAGGTGAAGTCGATGCTGGCCCGAGGAAAGTAAGGAACGTACCCGCGTCGATTCGTCCGATGGCCGGCGCGACCAGAGCGAGGTGCTTGCCGTGACTGCTCGTGCTTCTGGTACGACCCATTGTTTGACCTGGCGAGGTTCGACTTCCCGACACCCCCTCCGACGGCTCGTCGAGGCGATGGCGAGGATGGTACGTGTCTGACGGCGTAGCTCTTCCCGTCGGGCGTTTCGTCTGAAAGACTCCCGGCCGCAGATCACTCCAAGGAGCCCCCGATGAGGACAAGCATGAGAAGAGTGTCGATCGCGCTCGTCGCGTTGGCATTGCTGGCTGCGGCATGTTCCAGCTCGGACAAGAAGGCGGGATCGGCCGGGTCAGGCGGCTCGAACGCGACGAGCGCGACCAAGGCGACCGACCCCGCGATCAACGCGTGGGCGATCCAGTACACGGGCGGCAAGGCCCAGAAGGCGACCGGCGCGCCATTCAAGATCGGCTACGTCAACCAAGACTCGTTCTTCCCGGAGGCCACGATCGGCGTCAACGCGGCCGTTGCCTACGCAAACGCCGAACTGAACGGCGCCGGCGGCCGTGAGATCCAGATCGTCAACTGCCAGGTCACCACCGCCGAGGACGGGGGCAGGTGCGGCGCGCAGCTCGCGAACGACAACAGCATCGCGCTGGTGCTGACCGGAACGCTGCTCAACGGCAACACCGAGTTGTACAACGCCTTGAACGGCAAGAAGGCCGTGATCATTGGCAACGGTGTCACACCCGCCGACTTCGTCACCCCCGCGGGTGAGGCGTTCGTCGCCGGTGCGACCGGCGTCCTCGCGGGCATGGCGAAGTTCAGCGTCGAACAGTTCCACCCCAAGACGGTGGCGTTGCTCGCCAACGACAACGCGGCCGGCCAAGCCGGCGCAAGCGTGCTCATGAAACCGATCTTCGACAAGGCCGGCGCGACCGTGAAGACGGTGTTCGTGCCCGACCAGGCGACCGCCCCGCAGGTCGCATCGGCGATGCAGGCCGCCGGAGCCGACAAGGCCGACGTGTTCGTGTCGATCTTCACAATCCAGAACTGCATCAACATGTACGACGCGATCAAGTCGCTCAACGTCAAGCCCACCGTCGTGACGACGGGTCTGTGCTTCGGCACGCCGATGATCGACCACCTGCGGGACGTTGGCGACGCTGGCGCGTACCCCGAAGGCTGGTACTTCGGCGGCTACGGCTACAGCTACTTCCTTCCGCCGAACACGCCGGGCATGGCCGAGTCGGGTATGAACACCTACCTCGCGAAGGTGAAGCAGTACGGCAAGCCCGCACCGGGCGCGAAGACGCTTGAGTACAGCGGGTTTGCGGGCCCGATGTTCGGAAACGTCTTGACCGCGGTGAAGTTCATCAACGAGCTCGGCGCTGACAACGCGACCGTGCCCGCGCTCGACGCCAAGATCCGCGGGTTCAAAGGCCCGATGATGCTGCAGGTGGGTCCGCTCAAGTGCAACGTTCCGCCGTACGTGTCGGTGTGCGGCGTGCAGATGGGCATCCAGCAGTACAAGAACGGCAAATGGGTAAGCATCGCCGACGGCCACAACGGAAAGCCGATTGACGTCTCGACTGGAGCTTGATCGAGTCGGTGTGAGCTGGGGGTGGGAGCCCGGTCTCCCACCCCGAGACCGAGCCGGAGGCTAGATATCGACCGGTCCATCACTTCGATCGCGCGTTGGGTCGTCGTCGGAGTCGGAGTTGCACTACTCGGCTTCGTGCTCGTCTCGAGCGATTACCGCGACAATTTCTTGTCCGGCAGCGGTATCGCGCTCGGCGCACTCGTCGCCGCCATCGCGCTCGGCGTCGTTCTGACGTATCGCGGATCGGGCGTGGTCAACCTCGCGAACGGCGCCGTCGCGATGTACGTGGGCTACGTCTATACGGTCCTGCGGCGCGACGGCGATCTCTTTCTCCCGCCGCTGCCGAACCCGTTGTCGGTGGTCGAAGGTGTCGTGCATCGGTTCCAGACGCACGACACGTTCAAACTTCCCGACCTTCCGACCAAGATCTCGTTCGGTGCCGCCATGACGTTCTGGCCTGCTCTCGTGATCTCCCTGTTGTTCTGTATCGCGCTCGGTCTCGCGCTTCACTTCCTCATCTTCCGACCCCTCCGCACTGCACCACCGCTTGCGAAGGTCGTCGCGTCGGTCGGACTTTTCCTGTACCTCCAGGCCGTCGTCGTGCGGCGCTTCGGCATCACGCCCCGCGCGGTGAAGCCGATGCCGTTCGTCAACAAGAAGCAGATCGATCTCGGGTTGTTCAAGCTGAGCCAGGAGCAGCTCTTCGTCGCGGTCGTCGTGTTGGTGTTTGCGCTCTGCCTCTGGATCCTGTTTCAGTGGACCCGCTTCGGTCTCGCGACTCGCGCCGCCGCCGAGAACGAGAAGGGCGCAGTCGTGCTCGGGTTCTCCCCCGACTTCCTCGCGGGGACGAACTGGGTGCTGTCGACGGTGATAACCGGGCTCCTCGGCATCTTCGTGGCGTCGATCAACTCGACGATCGAACCCATCGTGATCCCGGCGCTGATCGTGCCGGCGCTGACCGCCGCACTGGTCGGCAGCTTCTCATCGTTCGGCCGCACGACGGTCGCCGCGTTCGTGCTCGGCATGCAGGTGCCGCTCATCCAGTACCTCGGCGTGAACAGTGACTGGTTCCCGAAGTCCGGCAACCTCCCGTTCCCGGGTGGCGAACGGCTCCTGCCCCTGCTCGGCATCGTGCTCGTGCTCTTCCTCGCCGGCCATGCCCTCCCCACGCGTGGCGCGATCATTTCTGGGCGCCTCCCGTTTTCCCCGACACCACCCCGGTGGGCGATTCGGATCGCGGGCCCCGCGCTTGCGATCGGCGCCGGAGTCGTCGGGCTCTTCTACTTCGGCCCCGGGTACCGGGGAGCGCTTTCCGACTCCCTGATCGGCATCATCATCTGCCTGTCGGTCGTGGTGATCACGGGGTTCGTTGGTCAGATCTCTCTCGCGCAGATGGCGTTCGCCGGCATCTCCGCGTTCATGGTCTCGAAGCTCTCGTTCGAGCACGGTTGGCCGTTTCCCTGGCCGATCTTCGCGGGTGCGCTCGCAGCCATGCTCGTGGGACTGCTCGTCGCGCTTCCCGCGCTGCGCGTCCGCGGGGTCAATCTCGCGATCGTGACCTTCGCGTTCGCGGTCGCCGTCGACGACATGATCTTCAAGAATCAGAGCGTGAGCGGCGGGTACAACGGCGCACCGGTGAAGGCACCGGCCTGGGTCAATCCGGACCACCCGTCCACGCATTTCCTTGGGCTGAAGGTCGGCGACGGCAAACAACCGAGCGTGACGACCGCGATCTTCTGTCTGATCGCGGTAGTCGTCTTGTGTTATCTCGTCGCGAACCTGCGCCGCTCCACCACCGGTAGGCAGATGCTTGCGATGCGGTCGAACGAACGGGCGGCGGCGGCCGCCGGCGTGAACGTCTCCGGAACCAAGACGCTCGCCTTCGCCATCTCGGCGTTCATCGCAGGCATCGGTGGCGCGGTCATTGCGTATCGCTCGGGCGCCGCGACTGCCGACAAGTTCGACTACACGAAGTCGCTCGTATTCTTCGCGTTCGCATACCTTGGGGGGATCTCGAGCGTCAGCGGTGCGATCGCGGGCGGCTTCCTCGTGGCGGGCGGCCTCGTGTTCACCTTCCTCCAGCAGTCGCTCGGCGTTCCGTCCGAGTTCACCCTCATGCTCGGCGGCCTGGGGCTGATTCTCACCGCGATCCTGAATCCAGAGGGCATCGCGGGCGGGTTGCGCCGCGACGGGATGCGGCTCGTCGCGCGTGCTCGAGCGCGAAGACCGACGGCGGACGCGGCACTACCACCGGTGCGCGGCGCGAGAGAGGGCGCGGCATGAGCGAACTGCTGGTGACGAAGGCCATGTTGGTGACCTTCGGGGGACTCCGTGCGGTCGACGATGTCGATCTGACTGTCGAAGAAGGCAAGCTCGTCGGTCTCATCGGCCCGAATGGCGCCGGCAAGACCACGTTCATCGACGGCATTACCGGATTCGTACCGACGAGCGGAAGCGTCAAGTTCCTCGGCGCGGAGATCTCCGGCGAGCCCGCTCACCAACGCGCCCGGCGCGGCCTCGGCCGTACCTGGCAGTCGCTCGAGCTGTTCGAAGATCTCAACATCGAAGAGAACCTCCAGGTCGCGGCGGAGGATCAGTCGGCCGTCGGCTTCCTCGCTGATCTCGTCTGGCCGAGCCGCAAGCGTGGCCGCGACAACGTGGACTTTGCGCTCGACGTGCTCGGCATACGTGATCTGGCCAAGCGCATGCCCAACGAGATCAGCCAGGGACAACGTAAGCTCGTGAGCGCTGCCCGCGCGCTCGCGAGCCGCCCCCGACTCGTGTGCATGGACGAGCCCGCCGCCGGACTCGATACGTCGGAATCGCACGCGCTCGGGGTGCGGTTGCGGCAGATCATCGACGCGGGCATCACCATCTTCCTCGTCGACCACGACATGGGGTTGGTACTCAACGTGTGCGACTACATCTACGTCATCAAGTTCGGTGCGACGATCGCGCAAGGAACACCCGACGAGGTGAAGCGCAATCCAAAGGTGATTGACGCCTACCTCGGATCCTCGGCGGTGCCCGACACATGACCCAGCCGCTGCTCGAGATCGAGAACCTCTACGCGGGCTACAACGACGTGCCGGTCGTGCGCGACTTGAACCTAAACCTCGAGCCGGGCGAGATCGTTGCGCTGTTGGGACCGAACGGCGCGGGCAAGACCACGACGCTCAGCACCGTGTCTGCGTTCAACCCGATCATCAAGGGCGACATCAAGGTGTTCGGCCGCTCGGTCAAGGGCCGGCGGCCCCACTTGTTGGCGCGCGACGGACTCGCGCACGTGCTGGAAGACCGCTCGTTGTTCTTCCAGCTGACCGTCAAAGAGAACCTTCAACTCGGCGCGGCGCGTAGGACGGTCGAGATCGCCGAGGCGCTCACCTACTTCCCGGTGCTCGCCGAGGCCCAAGATCGGCGGGCCGGCGTGTTGTCGGGCGGTCAGCAGCAGATGCTGGCGATCGCCCGCGCGCTCACGTCGAGACCGAAGCTGTTGATGGTCGACGAGATGAGCCTCGGCTTGGCGCCAATCGTCGTCGAGGGCCTGTTGAAGATCTTGCGCCAGATCGTCGACGATACGGGTGCTGGAGTGCTCCTCGTCGAGCAACACGTGCACCTGGCGTTGTCGATCGCAGATCGCGGCTACATCCTCAGCCACGGCGAGCTCGTGATGGAAGGTACCGCGTCGGAGCTGATCGCAAATCAACACCTGCTCGAGTCGAGCTACCTCGGCGGCGGCGAGCTCGACGAGTTGTCGTAACACGGACCTTGTGAAGCGGCAACTCGTCTAGGTGACCGCCGCGTGACGGCTCAGTGCCCCCACAATGGTGATCAACACGCCGAGGCCGAGAGCGGCACCGGCCGCGCCGAGGAGGCGACCAACACTTGCTCCGGTGAGGGCTGGAAGATCCCGAACAGACCGAAGAACCTGCCAGGTGGCTCAACCTGCGAGCTTCGTGCTCGGGCTACGTTCGCCGCTCGCTGCGCGCGACCTGCTCGCGTGCGGAGGAATCGCTGGCGGTGGCGAGAGGCATGGCCACCTGTCGTGCGGCCAGGGTCGGACCAATGCTGGCGGCCTCGGCCGGACTGACTGCGGCAGGAGGCGCGAGCGCGGGGGCGGGTGTCAGCGACAGCATGGCTGCGAGCGACGGGCGCCGGGACGAGGGCCTCGGTCTCGTTGCCCTCGGGCGTGCCCGGCCCAGGATCGGCACCACGGCGGTCCGGTTTGACGGGGTCGATCGGTGCGGGCGCGCCCGGGAGAGCGTCGGTCTCCACCGAGCCGTTGCGTTCGGGCGCCCCTGGACCGGGACTGCGACCGTCGCTCGTGTGACCGACAACGCTGCCGGGGTTGCCGTGACCGTCAACACCAACGCCACCCACGATCCCGTCGCCCCGACCCCCGAGGCTGACCGGGGGCGTTGCGGGACCGGCTGACTGTGGTTCGGGCACCGACCCGACGACGCGGTCAATCAACCCCGGCATCGGCGTGCAGTCGGGCGTCGAGCACGCGTCCCGAGACTCGCCGGTGGCGGGGGTAACGGCCACCCCAACGGAGAGCGCGACCGCGCCAGCCCAGACCAAGAGCTTGGGCCTCCAGAAAGCCGGCCACCTCCGAGACGGCATCACCGTCGCGCAGGCCGCGGACGTGCTCTGGACCTACAGCGCACCCAAGCTCTACGAGCTGCTCGTGGTTCGTCGCGGCTGGACCCCGAAGCGCTACGGACGATTCGTCGCCGACGCGATGATCAGCGGACTCCTCTGACATGGAGCACGGCATCAGGTGGCCGCCAGACCACCCCCTCATCTCGCCGCTCTACTTGCCTGCTTGGGTGGCGGCGGGCGGATCGATGGGGAGCAACATCTGGAAGCGGGTGTCGCCGGGCCTCGACTCTACGCGGATGTCGCCATGGTGGCGACGGACGATGATGCGATAGCTGATGTCGAGACCGAGGCCGGTGCCCTGGCCGACGTCTTTGGTCGTGAAGAACGGCTCGAAGATGCGGCGCTGCAACTCCGCCGGGATCCCCGGCCCCGTGTCGCCGATCTCGACAAGGACGCAATCGTGTTCTCGGGCGGTCCGAACCGTCAGCGTCCCTTTCCCGTCCATGGCGTCGATGGCATTGTCGATCACGTTGGTCCACACCTGGTTGAGCTCGCCCGCCTGGGCGCAGATCTTGGGGAGACGACGGTCGTAGTTCCGTACGACCTCGACACCCCTCTTGAGCTTGTGGCCCAAGATGATCAACGTGCTCTCCAGCCCGTCGTGGACGTCCATCGACTCGAACCGCGCCTTGTCGAGATGGCTGTAGCCCTTCATGGCCGCCACCAGCTCCGAGATGCGGTTCGCCGAGGTCCGGATCTCGCCGACCAGTCCTTCGATGTCGAGGACGGCGGACAACCACCGGATCGCTTCGGGCGCCGTGTTGCCCGCGCTATCCACGACTTGATCCAGCCACGCCTCCTGGAGCCCAGCCGAGGTCAGGACCGGCGCCAGCTCCCATGCGTCCTCCACGCCGGCGGCCTGCAGTCGCTCGGCAAGCGCGTCTTCTCTGTCGCCGGCCTCCAAGGTCGAGAGGGCGGGAGCCGTGCGAGCCAGCGCGACAGCCTCGCTCAGCAGGTCGAGCAGCTTCTCGAACGCATCTCTGCTCAGCCGAGGCGCCATTCTCTGCATGGCTCCGCGGGCGTCTTGGAGACGGATGCCGAGGGCTTCGGCAGCGCGCACCTCGGCGGCTGCCGGGTTGTTCAGCTCATGGGCCAAGCCCGCCGAGAGGGCGCCGAGGGCGATCAGCTTGTCCCGCTGGCCGACGAGGGCTTCGGCGTTGGTCAAGCCCAAAAACAATCCGTCTAGCAGGTGCACCGCCATCGGGAACCACGTCTTGAGCACGTAGGCGAAGTCCTCGGCCCGCAGTCTGAACAAACGAGAACGGGTCACCGCACGAAGGCTCGACGCGTACGACTGGTCCCCCGACGCGCTGATGAAGGCGCGGGTTGCGCCCGCGTAGGCCCCTGGCTGATCTGCCGTCGTGAGGACGACGTCGGTGCCGTCGAGCCGCTTGACCAGCTGGATCTCGCCCTCGAGCAGGACGTAAAAGAACTCGGCCGCCTCGTTCTGGTCGTAGACGTCGACGCCGGCCTCGTGGGTTTCGACGATGCCGTGCGCGACCAGCCAGTCCAGCTGTTCGTCGGCGAGGCTCTCGAAGAGGAAGCAGCCGCGCAGCTCCTCTTTGAGCTCAGCAGGCTCGGCGTTCATAAGAGCTCCAGGTAACGGTGGACGAGCGTGACCGCCATCGCCCCCTCGCCGACCGCCGAGGCCACCCGCTTGACCGATTGACCGCGCACGTCGCCCGCCGCGAAGACTCCGGGAACGCTGGTCTCCAGGTAGTAGGGCTGGCGTTCGAGTGGCCAGCCGGACGGGAGCTGACCGTCGACGGCCAGGTCGGGGCCGGTCAGCACGAAGCCATTGTCATCGCGAAGGACCTCCTTGCCCAGCCAGCCGGTCCCCGGGGCGGCGCCGATGAAGACGAAGAGCCACGAGGTCTCGACCTCCTCTTGGGTTCCCGCGTCCCGGTCGGCGATGCGCACCCGTTCCAGGTGGTCGCGACCGCTGGCCCCCACGACCTCGCTGTTGGTGCGCACACGCGCGTTCGGGAGCTGGGCGATCTGCTCGATGAGGTAATGCGACATCGAGCGTTCGAGATTCGGACCCCGCACGATGATGGTGACGGTGCGCGCCGTCCGGGCGAAGTACACCGCGGCCTGGCCGGCGGAGTTGGCGCCACCGACGATGTAGACGTCCTCGTCGCCGCACGATTGAGCCTCGGTCGAGGTCCCCCCGTAGTAGACGCCCGACCCGGTGAGCCTGTCGACGCCCGGCGCCCCGAGCCGGCGGTAGGCGACGCCCGTGGTCAGGAGCACGGCGTGCGCCGAGAGCTGGCCACCGTCGGCGAGATGGACAACCCGCGCCGACCCGCACACCTCCAGGCTCGACACCTCGGACGTGAGAAGCATCTCCGCCCCGAACCGCCGAGCTTGGGTTGTGGCTCGCCGGGCCAGGTCGCCGCCAGCGATGCCCGACGGGAAACCCAGGTAGTTCTCGATCCGCGAGCTCTG
>Ga0070706_100006001_pt1 | contig 11479 bp, 10 predicted proteins | sample KBSK5501metaG_FD_65476 | JGI IMG/M metagenome (GOLD analysis project Ga0070706, IMG submission 65476) | Corn, switchgrass and miscanthus rhizosphere microbial communities from Kellogg Biological Station, Michigan, USA - KBS K5-50-1 metaG | ecosystem: Host-associated > Plants > Roots >...
AAAATTCCGTGATTATTCAATACGTGTCTAGTTCACCTTTCCCCTGGCGATCATAGTCAGCCCAAGGTTCGACTCATAAAAAAGCCGCTGCATCACAAATAGTGGATAGAGAGCTGTTCTGTTTAATATTAGCCTGAATGCAGATGGAAAGGCTGTCTTCCAGGGGATTTCTCTGATACCACTGGTTACTGTTTGTTCGCGCGTAGACTGACTCAGTTTATCGATTTCTGAGCTATTGCGAATAAAGAAATTGCTGAAATGAAACAACAGATTAGCTATGGGAACGGCCACTGACCAAACAATCACGTCGCTGAGATCAGCCGATAATAAAGCTTCTCTCAAATCATTTCTATCATAACGACGCAGGTGACCGACTGTTTCATCTTCAATGCCCCAACGATCACGTCTTCCTGGAACCGCAACAATAACGTGACCGCCGGGCTTAACGAATTCTATAACCTTTCTAAGAAACCTCCCCTGGTCTGCGACGTGCTCCATCACCATCATGCTTAATCCGACATCAAACTTTTCGCCCCTGAGATCGAGATCAAAAATATCACTTTCAACTAGATGATATCGGCCGTCCTTTATGTGTTCGCTCAAGTTCGCGCGGGCCTGTTCGAAGGCCTCCGCTGAGAAATCACTTCCAACGCCCTGCCAGCCCTTCTGGCACAGCTTAAGTGATAAATCTCCCGGGCCGCATCCTAGCTCGAGAAAGCTCGTTCCGCCGGCCGTGCGAACCATCTCCATAACTGCTTCGTAAAGACACCAGGACCCAGGCGGATCGATCCTAACAAACTTCATACGCTTCCTAGAACCTTAAGGATGAGAAACCAGGGATAATTAAGCCGGCATTACGCTCCGGCTTAACCTTGTCCCTTTCGATAAAGCCGTTCAGGGCGATAATACTCGTCAAGACTTGTCACAACTCTTGTGTGCCAACCGAGGAGCTGCTGGGTGCGCGGCTTTTGCGCCAGCATCGCGTCGTCTCCCAAAGCCCGCACGTAATCTATCTGCTGCTTGATATATGATCTGGTGAACTGATGGTTAATCGCCAATCTGTCTTTGCCCGAAGTATTTGCGCCGGCCGCATGCCACAACGTCGAATCGAAAATAAACATCGAGCCCGGCGGGCACTCGAGCGCAATCGCATTCTCGGCAAGGTATTTCTGATCAGGCGCCGGCACTCTTTGATGTGTCTCCGGAACAATCAGCGTCGCCCCGTTCGCCGCAGAGAACTCGTCGATCGCAAACATGGCGTTGATAGAGGCGAGGTAGCCATTGAGGACGCGCGGGAAATCCTGATGAAAACTGGTCTGAAAGATGGAAGGCGCTTCGCCCACCGGGAATGACGGCAGAATGAACCCATTCTGCGTGTGCAGGATCGCCGTTTCCGAGACTGTTCGGTCGACGACCGACAACACTTCGGATACCTCGAGGAATTCCAGGAAGAAAGGATCGTACTTCGGCATTAAGCGGAGCACACCCAGTTCACCGGCCCTCCGCAAGCGCTCCTCCCCGATGTCGTTGAGCGTCTTTTCCTGCACTCGATACATCGCCTCGCGTGCTTTTTCGATGAAAGAAGAATCGAGCACTCCGGTGACGATCGCAAAGCCCGAATGACGCACGCCCTCAAGGGCCCGCTCAAGCCAGTCCGAATCCTTCTTTACGTCGACGATGTTCACAAGCTCCTGAAAAGGATTGCTAGCCGCGCTCCAGAACGGCCAGCCCGATTCCTGTCTTGCCGTACCCATTACCGTTGTAGAGCATGTAACGCATGCCCTCATGATCAAACACATAAGGGTATTCGATCATCTCTGAGTCCCACCCTGACTCGGAGACATCAATTCCAACCTCCTCATCCTTTCGAGTCCAGTTGATGCCGTCCTTCGACTCGGCGTAACCAACCCGATAGCTTTCGCCTCGATATGAGTACCACATCTTATACAGATCATCTTCCTTCAGGACACAGGGACGAGACATCGCGTATTCGCTCTCGTCCTGAAAGGGTAAGGCGATGACTCCCTGTCTTTGCCAGTGAAGCGCATCGTCCGACTCGGCGTATTTGATGAGATGCGCCATGTCTTTCTGCTCTTTTCCCCATCTCAAGTTTGAGCCGTACCACATGCGGTAGATCCCGGCGTCTTGCAAGACAAAGGGATAGGAGATTGAAAAAGGATCCACATCATTCCGGTCGAGGAGCGGCGCTTTGCTGTAGCGTTGAAAAGTCTCCGTGGCCGGATCATAAATGGCCAGGCCGATTGCGTTTCTCCAGGGAACCGTGACTCCCAAATTCCAGCCCAGGTAGTAGAGATGCTTTCTCCCATTAATCTGCGTGAGGCAGGATAACGAGACGCCGCTATCATCAAAGGCGCCGATCTCGCCGGGACCGAGCAGGGGCTCTTCGGCGATGCGCAACACTCTGAAAGGAGGTTGAATATCGACTTCAGCCCAACCTATATGCGAGCGTGAATCCGCATCCCGGCAGCTAAAGTATAGCCGGAATACATCATCGTACAGATGCTCTGCCACGGGATTGGCAGCATGTGAAACCATCCAAGGATGATTATTATTAGTGGTGAAAACGCACCTCAGTTTATTCCACTTCATTGCCATTCATAGCTCAATTTCAGAGCTTTTCTTGTCAGAGAGTTTGGCTCTCTCAGGCAAATCGACTCCCTGCTCTACGGTATCCTTCGTGATGATCGCGCCCGCCCCGATCAGCGTTTCCGGCGCGATCTGAGTCGAATTGCGGAGGGTTGCGTTCACGCCAATGAAACAGTAGGGCTGAATGCGAACGTTTCCGGAGACGACGATATGGGAAGCCAGGAAGCAATGATCCTCAATAACGGAGTCATGACCGATGTGATTTCCGCTCCATAGCGTGACGTTGTTGCCAATTTTGACGAAAGGCTGAATTGTATTGTCCTCAAGAATGAAGCAATCATCTCCGACCGGGTTGTCCGTCAGGAACGAGCACCTGCTGCTGACGTAACTGGCCAGCTCATATCCGGAATTCTTCGCCTGGTGATATTTCTCTGCCCGGACCTTGTTCATCCTGGCGTAACTCAGGGCCACGAACATCTTGTATTCCTGCGGTGGGTAGCGCTCCCTGACATCTCCGAAAGCGACAAGAGGCAGATCGAGGAAAGTATCGTTCTGCCGGTATTTCTCATCGACAGTGAAAGCCGCGACCTCGTGCTCGCTGTCCCGCGTAAAGTAATAGTGGGCCAGCCGAGCAATGTCGCCTGCGCCGAAAATGATCAGTTTCGCCATAAAGACTTCAGCTACTCCTTCCTGACCAGGATAGTGAACTCGTATAGCGGATAGTCGTGAATCAGAGATACGAACCGGGAGAAGTTTGTCCTGCAGTAGTCGAAAAAGAACAGCGGGTCCGCGTAGTACAAATCCTGGCGCATGAATTCCGGATCGGAGTATTTCGTCAAAGCATTGAATGCGAAACCCCTGAGACTGATTCCGTCGATCGCTTCCAGCGTATGCAACATGTATCTCTTCCATTCTGCCGCAGACGTTTGTAATTTGACGTTGAAGATCCCGCTGGCGACAGTGTAATCGGCCGCGGTCAGGCCCTGTTCTTCACAAACAAAAGCGGCCTGGTCCGTCGCGGCGTGTAGTTCTTTTGCCCTGGCGATCATCTGCGAAGAGATGTCAAAGCCGCGGTAGTGGAATGAATATCCTTCGTCTCGCAGGTAATCGGCCAGCGCTCCGTAGCCGCATCCGTAGTCGTTGATAAAAAAGAAGCGGCTACGATCGATAAGCATAAGCAGTTGGACGAATCGCAACTGCTGGGATTCGGGCGAATTCCAGTCTACTCCCCGGGCCGTAGCCCCGTAGGTTTGAATTCTTTCACCGTAATACTGTTCCACGCTATCACGGATTTTGTCGTAGCTCATGTGCGCGTTTTTCCCGGCCGCTCTGGCTGATCACTGACGCTAGTTTCTTAAGGGGCGAGCGCCTTATGCTCGTAAATCTCTCTAATGATCGCGTAAGGCCTTTGCTTCACCTCGATGAATACCTTCGAGAGGTAAATACCAATAACCCCCAGACAAAAGATAGTCATCCCTCCCAACATCCAGATTGAGACGATGAGCGACGCCCAGCCCTGGAGCAGCGTCCCGAAAAAAATCTTTCGGATAATCAGGTCGATAGCTGCGATAGAAGATATGAGCAGGATGAAGCAGCCCAAATAAAAAATGAGAACCAGAGGCTTGCTGCTGAACGAAGTGATGGCGTTGACGAGGTGCGAGACTTTGCGCCTCAGGCCATAGGCACTGGAAGTCTTATGGTGTTTTATGACCGTAATCGGAATCTGTTTGAATCCTGTCAGGGCCCATAAGCCCGACATCACAAATTCTCGCTCCTTATGCTGCATGAGGGCGGCGACATATTTCCGCGTCATCAGCCGAGCCGTGATGTGGTTCGGCGGGACGGGATGCGTCGACAATAGGTTGAACACTTTGAAGTACAGAGCTCCGCTCAGCCGCTCAAACAGCTTACCCTTGCGTTTCTGCTGCACACCAAACACGACATCGGCCCCGGTTAACCGAAGCTCTTCATGAAACCTTTCCAAGAGCTCTGGCTCCTCCTCCAGATCGCTGTCGACCAGAAACACCAGCTCCCCGCAGGCATGGGCCAGGCCGGTCATCATGGCTTTATGGTGCCCAAAGTTTCTGGAGAGATCGATTACTTTGACCCTGTGGTCCTGCTGGTAAATCGAGAGAGCGATTTCGAGCGAGTTGTCGGGTGATCCATCATTAACAAGGATGATCTCAAAGTCCATGGTGATCTTTTCGGCGGCGGTACAGGCCTGGCTGTAGAACTCTCCCAGAAACGGGGCTGAAGAATAGAGGGTGGTAACGATTGAGAGATTCATTTTTGAACACTCTTCATATAGTTCCGGGCGCCGGGTCCTTGATTGAAGATCAAATCAATGATGCTCACTCTGGGTTCGAAAGGAGGATAGAGTTGTTCATATTCCGAGTATCCGGAATAATCCATGTACCGCAGTGAGATCTTCTCACTTCTGAATAGTTCCTCGTCGATGTAGCCGCGCGCGGTGGGCCCGGAAAGATATTCATTGGCGCCGGCTTGTTTACACAAATCGATCAGCCGTTCGGTTTTCCCCTCAACCAAGCGATATTCGGACGACCACACAAGCTTCGTGGCAATGCCGAGTAACTCGCAGATCGAAGTGAGAAACTTGTAGTTCACCCGGGACAACATTCTTTCATTGCAGCCCAAATACAACTCCTCAAACAGATCTTTGTAGCGGGAGAAATACTTCGTCTTCGAATAGTTGTAAACGATGGTTCTCCAATGATTGCGACTCCAACTGGGATCGCTAATGACCGTGTCTTTGATTTTCTGATCCCGCTTACCTTTGGCTTCTACTGGAATCGTCATCCAAATTGAACCGTTTTGTGTTTTTATCTTGTTACGATTTCTCCAGTCCCTTCTCGTATATTGAGCGTCATCAAACAAGATGAATTCGTCGACCTGACTAATCAAATCAAAATAGCCTCTCCACGGTATGTAGTTCGACTGAACAATCGCCACCTTCTTCACGTCTGTTTGCTCCGGTCATGCCTGCGAGCCAAGGCTAACAAATTCGCTCTTCTAACCAAACAGGCCATACGCTGAGGCCCGACCCCGTGGGACGCGGACGTGAAAACCTCTTCTACATATTAATCCTGATGCCACCTCTCCGTCAGGACTCGATTCAAATACCGCCAAAGAGCGGCGCCGGTCACGCCGCAAGCTGCGATCATCGCAGGATAGGCCTCGACAATGTAGCGCTCCTCGCCACCGGGAGCGTATGCGAAAAATAAGCTGCGGGTCACAATCAACAGGAGCAGCAACTGAGCAAGCGCCGAGCTACGCGCCCAAAGCGCAAAGCCAAGTACACCGCCCATTAGTATTGGAAGTACGAATAGAATTCTTAAGAACATGTGGAATCGATTGGTGGTGGCAAAGCCGGTTAACCACATAGAAGCCGTTCGCTTGAGAGGCAGCCGGAGGAAAAACCGCGTCGGCGCGCGTTTGATTCGCTCATTTGCTATCGCTTGAAACTTGTCGCTCGTTTCAGGAGTAATCTTTCCTTCTTGATTGTATCTGGCTATTAACTGAAAGACTTGTTCTCTCTCCTCGGCAGAGTCAAACGTCTCATTGGGTAACTGGTGTGGATCGAACGACCGGCTACCCGGGAGCATGACCGGATCAAACGCATGGGCATAGGTGAAATCCGTCATCCACGTTCGCATCCACCAAAAGTAACCCGTCGGCACGTATTCGCCTCGAGGGGCGCCATACGGTGAGGCTAGCGGTTGAAACTTTGCCAGCGATATATAGTTGCGTACGATCCAGGGCGCGAGAACCAGTGAAATGGCCGCACAATAAAGAAGCAAACTAACGACTCTTGCGGAGAAGCGCAGCCGCACAGTTTGAAAAACCAGGAATAGCACGAAGGCAAAAACGAGCAGCACGGAATCGGCCCGCGTTAGAATTGCCAGGCCGCAAATCACCCCCACAATCAACCAGCGCCAACGTCCACCGCGCGATGCCCAAATGCTCATAGCCACTGCAAGCATCGTCAGGAAAACCGCCAGTGTTTCGGTCAGGATGTATCTGGTCCAAAAGACAGTAAACCACGAAAGGCATCCGTAAATTATCAGCGATGAGATGGCCGCTGCTTTTTTCAACGATGCCGGCGCCAGATTGAAGGAAACAAAGGCCACCAGCAAACAAGTAATCATGTCGATCGCACTCTGCGCAATTCTCACCGCCGAATTGTGTTCGCCGAACACGGCGTAAACGGCGGCGATGAACAGCGGGTAGAACGGCACAGTGTGCTCGCTTGGCAAGTAAGGCTCGCGAACATCCGAAGAGAAGCCACGACCGGCAAGCATATTGACGGCTGGGGCGGTGTAGCGAATTTCATCGACGGCAGCGTGCGGAAAGCCAATCACCAAAGCAAGGCGCCAAGTGAAAGCCACCAGCAGAATGATCAGAATCGGAGTTCGATAAGTGGAAAGAAACTCTCGGAACGAGACGTGCGTCGTGTTTTCCGGGGCCTTCTTGCGTTTGTCGTCAGTCATCCACAAGGATTCCCGTGTAGAAGTTTTTTTAGAAAGCTGGATATATGAGCCAGATGCTTTGACGGCTATCGATCATAGCACATCCCAATCCGTGTTGGAGCTACGGTAAGAATGTTCAGAGACCTCCGTTTGCACACCTCGTTTAAGGAAGTGCTACCCAGCAACTAGAAATTTACCGTTGAAGAGATTCAGAAGATTCTATGCGACGTTACGTGATTCACCCGGGCAAAGAAGCATAGGATCTTTTTGCTCTTTTGGTAGTGCTCCGTTAGTCTAGCGGAGCACTACCGCTCTTTTGGTAGTGGTGCATTTTCAATGTATAACTCTGTAAATGCACCACTACCCGCTCTTTTAAAGGACTAGACTTTGCAGCTTCAGTTATGCTTTCATTTTTGAGATTTCTGTTCATCCATTCGGATCGGTTATTGCAATTTCTTGGATCCTGGCACCGTATTTTCGCTGCTGATCTCGGCCCTCATTTTGGTCGTCGCTGTGGTCTATTCCGCTGCCGGGCTCGGCGGAGCATCCGGCTACTTTGCGGTAATGGCTCTCTTTGGCATGTCACCAATCGCCATGAAGCCTACCGTCCTAACACTGAACATTATCGTCGCGCTTATTGGCACCGCTCGCTTTTATCGCGCCGGGTTTTTTTCGTGGCGCACTTTCTGGCCCTTCGCTGTAGCTTCGGCGCCGGCATCATTCCTCGCTGGCAGTCTGACGAGCTTCTCTGACAAATCACTGGTGAGTCTGATAATGCTTTACGGCGCCGCTCGATTGTTCCTTAGAATTGGCGCCCACAAGCAAACCGCCCTTGTTCCAATTTGGATCGCGCTGTTCCTGGGCGCAGCAATCGGTTTCATTTCAGGGTTGACTGGCGTCGGCGGTGGCATCTTCTTTAGCCCTCTCTTGCTGCTAATGCATTGGGCCACGCCTGAGGAGACTTGCGGCGTATCCGCGGCGCTTGTTCTGGTCAACTCAAGCGCGGCATTGCTAACTAATGTATCGGCGGTGCTTTTCCTGCCCGCTGATGTCATCTATTGGGCCCCGGCAGCTTTAGTCGGCGGCTGGATTGGAACAGAGTTAGGCTTACGCGGCTTGCCGATTGTCGGCTTGAGACCATTGTCGGCAGTGATACTCGTTTTGGGGGGACTAAGGTCTCTGATCGGAGTGTGAGTAGGTCAATCATCGGCGGAATCGCCGATCCTTTTGGCCGGGGATCGCGTCGCACCGACTTGAGTCATCCACATTGGGCCGGCACTCTTAGTTCCAAACTCAGAACCACCGTTAACTCTTCGGCTACCGACGCCCTGCTAACACGGCAGTCAACGCCGGAATGGTCGCTTCCGACTTTACGATTTCCCGGAGCAGCGCGGTTCACCAATTTTGCCGGCGCGCGATAGTCATTATTCGTTGATTACACTGTCGTACCGCATAGCAAGATCGGTTGATAATGGCGCTCATGATACGATACATTTTCGTTTGGCACCTCCGCACGGTGTTCTGACTCATCGACTTTGTTGGTACGTTGCACCGGCATTCTCGGCGATACTGGCTAATGGAACACTTCCCAAATAGACTTAAAGGAGAGAGTCCAGAAAGTCCGCTGGAAATCTCAATGAAACATTGTCGTTTCGCGCCGATTTTCGTTCTTCCGCCACGGCGCTACTGGAGATCGTCCCCTGAGAGGTAAATAGAGTGTGTGGCATAGCAGGCATTGTTCGCAGAGACGGTGCTCCGATTGACCGTGAGCTGCTCGCCCGGATGAACGAAGCCATTCGTCACCGCGGCCCGGATGACGATGGTTTCTATTTTAATGACGGTGTCGGGCTGGCGATGCGACGCCTCTCAATCATCGATCTAAAGACCGGTCAGCAGCCTATTCACAATCACGATCGCACCGCCTGGATCGTTTTCAATGGCGAGATCTACAACTATCGCGAGTTGCGCCAGCAACTGGAAGCGCTTGGCCACAAGTTCTACACCGACAGCGATACTGAGGCGATCGTTCACGCTTATGACGAATACGGCACCGACTGTCCCGGGCATCTGCGCGGCATGTTCGCGTTCGCGATTTGGGACGAGCGCAAGAAATCGCTTTTTCTGGCGCGCGATCGCGTGGGAAAGAAACCGCTGCTTTACGCGCAAGTCAACGGCCAGTTGATCTTCGCTTCGGAATTCAGCGCCCTGTTGCTGCATCCTGACGTCAGTCGCGACGTCGACTTCGAAGCTATTCATTATTACCTCTCTTTCATCTGCGTACCGGCCCCGCTAACCGCCTATCGCGCGATCCGCAAGCTCGAGCCGGGACATTGGTTGCTTTGGCAGGACGGCGAAACGAAGATCGAGCGTTACTGGCAGCTCGACTTTTCTGAGAAGCTCAGGATCACCGAACAAGAGGCCGGCGAGCGCGCCGTTGAATTGCTCCGCGACGCGGTGCGCGTGCGCCTTATGTCGGAAGTTCCCCTGGGAGCGTTTCTTTCGGGCGGCATTGACTCGAGCGCGGTGGTTGCGTTGATGGCCCAGGAATCGTCTGAGCAGGTCAAAACCTTCTCGATCGGTTTTGAAGAGCAGGACTTCAGCGAACTGCATCACGCGCGGCGCGTCGCCGAACACGTGGGCGCCGATCATCACGAGTTCATCGTGCGGCCTGACGCGATGGAGATCTTACCGACCCTAGTCGAGCACTATGGCGAACCTTTCGCCGATTCGTCAGCAATCCCCAGCTATTACGTCTCGCGCGAGACGCGTCGCTACGTCACCGTAGCCCTGAACGGCGACGGAGGTGACGAGTGTTTTGCCGGTTACCAGCGATACGCGGCGATGAGTCTCGCGCAGAGATATGCCGCGCTGCCAGGAACAGGCCTGATGACATCCGTCTCGCGGGCGTTACCCGGCTTCGAAGGCGGGCCCAACACCCTGCGACGCGCGAAGCGTTTCATAGCCGTTGCTTCCAAGTCTCCGGTCGAGCGCTATCTGCATTGGGTGAGTGCGTTTGATGAGGAAAAGAAGCAGAAACTATATTCAGAAAGCTTTCGACACGAGACTGCTAAATACCGCACTGCGAGCGTGCTCGAACCCTGGTTTGCGAAGGCGAACGGCGCCGGCATTGTTGATGCTTCGCTGCTCACTGACACAATGACCTATTTACCAAATGATCTACTGGTGAAGATGGACATAGCGAGCATGGCCGTGTCTCTCGAAGCGCGATCGCCTTTTCTCGATCACCACCTGATGGAATTTGCGGCGAGCTTGCCTCAAAGGCTTAAGCTGCGCGGCCTGACGACGAAGTATTTGCTCAAGCGCGTGCTCAAGAAGCTGGTTCCGGCAGAGAACCTGACGCGCAGCAAAATGGGATTCGGCGTGCCGATCGGTTATTGGTTCCGCGGCGCGATGCAGCCCTTCTTGCGTGAGACTTTACTATCAGATAAAGCCCTCGCTCGCGGACTGTTCGAACCAGAGAGGGTTCGAGACATCATCGAACAGCATGTTGAAAACAAGCAGGACCATTCGCATCGGCTCTGGACGCTCTTGATGCTCGAGCTTTGGTTTCAAAGATTTATAGATTGAACTTTGAACTTAGTACTCTGAGCTTGGTATTTGGTAGGACTTGTATTTCGGAACGTATCACGAATCAAGGTTAACGACTAAAGATCAAAGTACGAAGAACGAAGAACTAAGATCAAAGCACTAGTTTTTGGAGGTTATCGAGTGAAAGGCGTCGTGCTTGCAGGTGGTCTCGGTAGTCGCTTGCGTCTCCTTACGGCGGTGACGAACAAGCACCTGCTGCCGGTTTTCAACCAACCGATGATCTATTACCCGATTCAGACGCTGGTCAATGCGGGGATTACCGACATCATGATCGTCACGGGCGGCAACTCGGCCGGCGATTTTTTGAAGCTGTTGGGTAACGGCAAAGCCTTTGGACTAAAACATCTGAACTACACTTATCAGGAAGGCGAGGGCGGCATCGCGGCGGCCCTGGCGCTGGTCGAGCACTTCGCCGGCGACGATTCGATTTGCGTAGTGCTGGGCGACAATATCATTCAGGGAAATATCCGCGCTGCTGTTGATTCGTATCATGAACAAAGGCGCGGCGCCAAGATTCTGCTGAAGAAAGTGCCCGACCCCCAGCGTTTCGGCGTTCCTCAGCTCAACGGCAAACGCGTTTTGAAGATCGAAGAGAAGCCGCGAGAGCCAAAGTCTGAATACGCTGTCATTGGAATCTATATGTACGATCGGCAGGTGTTTGAGATCATCCGCACATTGAAGCCGTCGGGCCGCGGCGAACTGGAGATTACGGACGTGAACAATGCCTACATCGAACGCGACCAGATGACCTGGGACGAACTTGAAGGTTGGTGGAC
>Ga0070706_100006005_pt1 | contig 11474 bp, 2 predicted proteins | sample KBSK5501metaG_FD_65476 | JGI IMG/M metagenome (GOLD analysis project Ga0070706, IMG submission 65476) | Corn, switchgrass and miscanthus rhizosphere microbial communities from Kellogg Biological Station, Michigan, USA - KBS K5-50-1 metaG | ecosystem: Host-associated > Plants > Roots >...
ATGCCTTCCACGTTTTGCGTCGACTTTTGTCGCTCCCGTTCGCGAATATGCGCTCGCGAGCAAGGGCTGCAATCATAACGGCCGGGGTGTGGCGTTCTTCTTGCCCATGGCCTTGGTAAGCTTTCTTCACCATGTGGTCGGGACGCATTCAAATCCAGAGGAACTTTTGAAACCGGCTGTGGCGTTATGCGCTGCAGTGGTGATCCAGCCGATGACCATGGAGAACCACTTCCAAGCCGCCGCGGCGAGTCTGCCGAAGGTCGCTCCTCTGGTGCAGAAAACACCACAAGAGAAGGAGCTTGAGCCAGAGGAAATAGTGCGCCGTCCCTCCGTTGCGCAGCAACCCATCGCGCAGCTACCCCTTGCGCAACAAACTATCAGGAAGGTCATCCGCGAGGAACTCTCGGTTATGCGCCATCGCGAGCGGCGGCGTGTCTTGGTGCTTTCGGCCTGCCTTGCCGCGCTGCTGATTATCGCCGGAGTGCAATATCTTTCTGTTCATGAACCGCAGCGGCCGCCGCCGCGCGAGGTCGTGTCATTGCCTGCGCCCATCCCGGTTCCTTCCCAAAAACCGACCCCTGCGCCTCCACCGGAATCTCAACCGGAACTTCCAAAGGTTTCAGGTCCTGGTATGACTTCGCCACCTCAGCAAGAATCGCCGTCGTTATCGGTGTCCGAACAAACCGCTAGCCCACCAGGTGTTGTCGAAACTCCCCCTGCCCCCTCTCTTGTTCCTCCTCCCGCTCCAACTCCTCCTCCTGCTGCATCTCCTCCTCCCGCTCCATCTCCTCCTGCTGCGGCATCTTTTCCTTCCGTTCCTCCTCCTGGCCCATCGCCTGTCATTGAAGAGGGAGCACTCAAGCCCTCCTCCTATGCGATTCGCGTCTATCAACAGGAGGTTCGGGAACTCACGGACGATGCGCTTGCGCAGGTGATTGTGGTGGTCAATGCGATTGAAGGACAGGTTTTGACCGAGTTCGAATTGAAGGACGTGCTCGCGTATGGCCTGCAGCAAACGAGAGGAGATTTGAAGCGGATCCAACGTCTGAGGCCACCCGCGATGTACCGAGAAAGACACCGTGACATTCTCCAAGCAGTCACGGAACTCGAACTCCTGGGAAGAGAACTTAGGCTGGCGCGGATGCAACCGCCAGAAGGCCTGCTCCGAGAACGACTTGCCCATATTCAGGGGTCTTTGGAAGAAGCTCTCATTGCCATCGAGAAGTTCTAGGGCGATAAACTTGATTTAGAGCTAAAGCCTAAGTAGGATTGACCCGAAAGAGGAAAGTCCTCCACAAAAGAGGAACCCCATGCCGGAACTACTCTTTTATCAAAAGCCGACGCGATTGAACACTGTCACGCACGGCAAACTTAGGTTTACCCCTCTTTCCAATTTTGAGTTTGCTTCCAAGGTCAATGCGGTGCCGTTAATTGCGGCGGAGTTTCCCATCGCCTGCCGACAGTATCCAATTGTCATAATCGGAGGCCCGAATGGGGCGCTAAGCGCGCAAGCGGTCCTCTCTCTCGAGCAGGACCGCAACTCTTTTCTTGATGAGAAAGGCAACTGGACCGCGACCTACGTCCCGGCGTTCATTCGACGCTATCCCTTTGTTCTAGCCGACATTCCCGGGAAACCGGATGACTTCGACGTGGCATACGATGAAGCGAGTGGGTCCTTCGACAAAAAAAAAGGCGACCCGTTATTCGATGACGAAGGCTCTCCCACCAAGTTTCTGCAGGAGCAGATTGATTTTCTCCGGCTGTTTCATGCCGAATCAAAACGGACACAGGAGTTTCTGGAGGTTTTGAAGAAAGAGGATTTGTTGACGCCCTACAACGTCGACATCGTCAGGGGAGTGGATCACGCCCGATTCGCCATCCGCAGCGCGATGGTGATCAACGAGACTAAGCTACACAGTCTCTCACCGGAGAAGGCGTCCACATATTTAAAGAACGGGTTTCTGGCCCTGATGTACGCCCAGCTGATCTCGTTGCAGAGTCTCCTTGCCCTTGCCAATCGCGCCGGCGATCAATCTACCAGTAAGACTCCTTGGTGGGCTAAATAAACGAGATTACACGAGCCTGCTTGCCATTAACGTCACTTTGCCAGTCGGATTGAGGATCAGGCTCCTCTTAGGTGCCGCTCTCGTCAGTTCGGCGGCGCTCGCCGGATTTAGCGTCCATGCACAAACGCTTCCCCCCGACACGCCGGGTGTTCTCTTAGAGCAACAGCGGCAGGCTGAGGAGCAGAAGAAGAAGCAGGAGCAGTACCTCCAGCCTCAGGTTCCTCCGGTAATCGAAAAGCCGGTCATGCCACCCCCGCCTGGCCCCGGAGACGCCAGATTGGTCGTCTCGCGAATCACCTTCAGCGGCAACACGGTTTTTAAGAGCGCCGAACTCGAACGAATTGTTGCGCCCGCCTTGGGCAGGGAAATGACCCTGAACGAGTTGAATGGGGTGATCGGCAAGGTCTCGGAGTATTACGTGGCGCATGGCTACATTTTGGCGCAGGCATATTTGCCACCGCAGGAGATCCGGGAGGGCGTTGTTGAAGTGGCGATTCTCGAGGGCGAGATCGGAGCGATTGAAGTCACCGGGAATAAACGATACCGGTCCTCGACGATCTTAAACGCGATGGATCCCGTCCGAAAACGCCACGTGCTCAATGAATCCGTGCTGGAGACCGCGCTCAATGAGTTAAACGACTACCCGGGGCTAAAAGTCCATGCGGCGCTGAAACCGGGAGAACGCCGCGGCTTCACCGATCTGCAACTCACCGCCGAAGAGCGGATCCCGTACACCCTTGCCGTCAACGTCGATAACTACGGCTCGCGCCTCACCGGCCCGTGGCAGTACGGCGCCACGCTCGGGATCGGCAATCTGACCGGCCTTGGCGACAATCTCACCCTGAAGGGGTTGAAATCGAACACCCGGCTTTTTTATACGAACGTCGGCTATCTGATCCCGATCAGTCATGCGGGCACCAAACTCGGAGTGAACTGGAGCCATTCGGAAAATGTGATCGGCGAAGAGTTTGGATTTGAGCGTGCCACCGGCCGCGCGGACATTGTCTCGGGGGATGTCTATCAGACCATCACCAAGACGAGCGCCTTGGGGCTCACGGTCAATGGCGGCTTCGACTTCAAGACGGTTCGAAATATCATCTTTGGTGCGTTGCAAAGCAAGGATGAGCTCCGGGTGTTTCGGCTGGGACTTCGCGGCGAGACGCAGGATCGATGGCTAGGCCGGAACTTCTTTGGATTCACTGTCCATGAAGGAGTGCCCTTATTGGGAGGTGCGGCACAGAATGCGCCAGGGACCAGTTTCCAAATCGCTCCGGGGCAAGGCGGTGGCCCGGGATATTGGACAAAGGTGACACCCGATTTCTCGCGATACCAATCCTTGGCGCTGCCGTTCATTCAGACCCTGCCGGTGCTGCCCACTATCCTCAATGACAGTTACCTCATCCTGCGGGCGACAGGCCAAGTCGCCAGCGACCGGCTGCTGTCCTCAGAGCGGTTCTCGATCGGGGGATATTATACGGTGCGTGGCTATCCGGTCTCCGAAAAGATTGGCGATCATGGTTACGCGGCGACGGCGGAATTCGTGATTCCTGTGCCATTCTCCCAGAAGATTCCGTTCAGTCCTCTGGCTTGGAAGCAGGTCGTACAACTCGCCGCCTTTATCGATCACGGCGCGGTATTCGTTTCGCCGGTGACCTTCCCGCCTGGTCAAACACCGCCTCGGCCGCAGGAATATCTCACCGGCGCCGGCGTAGGCTTGCGGATTAATCTTCCCTTCGGCGTGCCGCAGCCGGTCGACCGTGGATCGCTTGCTTTGAAGATCGACTGGGCCTCGGCGATCGGGCGCCCGCGTCCCAGCAGCCGTGATCAGGGAATCATCATCAACGGCATTCACGGGGATAGCGCGGGCGGGGTTCTGTACGTGAGCGCCGCATTGCAGTTCTGAGCTATCTCCCTCGCGTCCGAGAAAAATCCGGGACAGAGTTCTTTACCTTGTATCCAGGGCGCCGGGACCTAGAGATCGCAAAAAATAAATCTGTCCGGGTTTTTCTTGCCTGGAGGTTTCTCGCAGGGTCTCCGGCTTGTTTTGAAATAGGACCTGCCAGCTATACGCTAAAAAATATTGTCCGTAAGTATTGTAAGCAGAATTACAAAAACTAGGTCCTGCTTGTTCCGAATTTTGACTCCCCTCCGTCAATAAACCTGTAGCTTGCCGGCTATTGGAAAGGCCCGTACCTTTCCTGCTCTCAGTTCCAGCCCGTTGTTCGCCTCTCTGTCGTGGTTTGACAGCTTCTGTCTGGATTTTATCGGCGGCTTATCTTTTGCATTTCTTCACCACAGCGGAGGTTAAGTCGTTTTCAAACTGGCTGAATTTATTTAAGAAAATGTTCAAACCTTCCGAAAACTGTGATCAGGAGCACATATAAGCAAACTGAATTCTATGAGCGGTCGCCAATCTAAAAAACTCCGCAAGGAGAAGCTGTCTTCAGGCCACGCGCTGACCGCGGCCGGATTCATGACCGGCGTCCTTATGCCGTTCGTGCCGACCTCCGCCCTTGCGCTGCCCCAGGGCGGCACTGTGGCGGCCGGCTCAGCCACCATCAGCACGCCAACCGGTACCTCGTTGCGGATCGATCAGACGACCGATCGCCTGATCATGGACTGGACGCGCTTCAATATCGCGGCCAATGAGTCCGTCCGCTTCCAGCAACCGAGCGCCGCCTCAATCGCCTTGAACCGGGTCTTGGGACCGGAGCCCAGTGCGATCTTCGGCTCGCTCTCTGCCAATGGGCAGATCGTTTTGATCAACCCCAGCGGCATTCTCTTCGGCGCCGGCTCACGGGTCGATGTCGGCGCGCTGACCGCCAGCACGCTCAGCCTGCGCAATCAGGATTTCCTGGCGGGGCAGTATCGGTTTACCCAAGACCCGGCGCTCGCCAACGCGGCCGTGGTGAATCAAGGTGTGATCACCGCGGGGCCCGGCGGCTACGTCGCGCTCTTAGGGGCCGCCACCCGCAACGAAGGCGTAATTCAGGCGCAACTCGGCTCGATTGCGCTCGCGGCCGGCAGGGCGGCCACGCTCGACATGCGCGGCGACGGCCTGATCCAGTTCGTGGTCTCGGACGCCGTGGCAGGCACCGTCATCAGTCCGGATGGCAAGCCATTGGCGTCCTATGTATCGAACACCGGTACCCTGCAGGCCGATGGCGGGATGGTGACCCTCCAGGCCAAGGCCGCCAGCGATGTCATCCGTTCCGTGGTGAATCAGGAGGGCGTGATCCGCGCCACCTCGCTCGTGAACCACGGTGGCGTGATTAAGTTACTCGCGGCCGACGATGTCGAGAACAGCGGCGCGATCGGCTGGCAGGCGAATCTCAGCAAAGTGCAGAGCGCGTCCGGCACGGTTACCAATTATGGCACGCTGGATGTTTCGGCGGGGGAAGCGGGCGCGGCGCAAGGGCAGGTGACGCTCGCGGGCGAATATGTCGGGCACGCCGGCACGATCCTGGCGCGGGGCGTCGATCAAGGCCCAGGTGGACGGGTGTTATTGACCTCCACCAAAGAAACGCTGGTCACCCCCTCCGGCCATATAGAGACCAGTGGCGCGGGTGCCGGCGCGGCCGGCAACGTGGTGGTGTGGTCCGATACCGACACGATTTATCAAGGCAATATCACTGCGCGTGGCGGTATGGCTGGCGGCGACGGCGGCCAGGTGGAAGTCTCCGGCTATCAGAATTTGAATTTCCGGGGCACGGCGGATCTCAGTGCTGCGCACGGGCGCACGGGCAGCCTGTTGCTGGACCCGACGACCATTACAATTACCGGCGGCTCAGGTGATGGCGCGGCGGACGGCACGGCGACCTTCCAAGGCGCGGCGACCGCCGGGACGATTGCGTTTACCGATGCTACGCCTACGACGGTGTATGAATCTGAAATTGAAGGCTTGAATGCCAACATTGTCCTGCAGGCCAAGCAGACCATCACCACCTCGGGCACATTCGGCAGCGCGCAAGTCCTCTTGCAAAACAATCGGAACTTGACGCTGCAGACCCGCAACCAAGTGGGCGATGGCGCCGGCGGGATCGATCTGACCGCGAGCGCTGACGGCGCCAACCTGGAATTCAAAACGCAGGGCACAGGCACCATTAGTATCACGGGGAGCACGGACGGTGGCGCGGCCGGCAATGTGACGCTCGGCAAGCTCACGACGCAGGGCGGGGCAATCGATGTGACCAGTAACAACGGCACGATCACACTCAAGAACAATCTGTCGACGAAGGCCAATGGCGCCGCCGCCGCAGGTGTTGTGACATTGACGGGAGCCATAGTACTGGGCGCGGATGTGACCATCGACACGGATGCGACCACAACGGACGCGAACATCACATTGTCGGGGCAGATTGACGGAGCGCATGCACTGACGTTGAATGCCGGCAGTGGCAATATCAGGGTCCAAGCCGCGTCCAGAAGTTTTGACGGCGTGGGTAATTATGTTCTCGTGAATTCTACCTTTGGCCTCGGGACCGGCGACGCCACTATTGGTGCGTGGGTCAATTTGGACTCCGCGTCTCGGAATGGATCGTTTGTGAAAATCGGTACCGAGACGGATGGAAGCGGAGGGGACGGTTTTGCTATCGGGGTCGGCGGTACGACGTTTGACGATACCGGCAACCATCTGATTATTCTCTACGAGGGCGTGCGTTGGATAAATACCAACGTCAATATCGGCACCGGCTGGCACCATGTGGCTGTCACCCTGAATGCTTCTGGCTACCCCACGGTGTATCTGGATGGGACAAGCGTCTACTCTGATTCCTCTGGGGCTCCTCGCGCTCCAGGAAGTATGGCTGGAGTGAATGATACGCAAATCGGAGGCTATACGGGTTCAGGGAGTGAGAATAGGCACGCCCAGGCGCTCATCGCCGAGGTCCAGATTTACAACCGGGCTCTGGCCGCGAATGAGGTCAGCCAGATCAAAGTCGCCCCTTCCTGGCCCCTCCTCAGCGGGCTGGTAGGATACTGGCCGCTCATGGGCGGCGCCACGGAGGCCGACCGCAGTGGCGGCGGCAATACGGGCACGCTTGTCGGCCCGACGATAAGTACCAGTACTCCAACAAATGTTGCCACGTATCCCATCGGGTGGTTTACTCAGCCGACGAGCCTGACGGTCACCGGTGGTACGATCAATACGCAGGGTACGTGGATCAATGGTCAACAAAGCTTCACGGGCGCCACCACGCTCAATTCTAACCTTTATGGATACGGCGGGGCGATCTCGATCACTGGAGCAGTGACGCTAGCTAACAATGTGACCCTAGACTCAACCTATATTACGCCGGCAGGTGCCAACATCAGTGTCACCGGCGCAGTCGATGCTGATGCCGCTGCCAATAGCCGGACCCTCACACTCACTGCCGGCACGGCGGGCAATGTCACACTAAGTTCCGGGGTCGGCGGGACTCAGCCGCTCCAGACCTTCACAGTGACCAGTGCGAACACGGCGAGTCTTCCGGCCGTGACGACACGCGATGGCGGGATCTCCGTCACGGCCAACGCGATTACGCTCAACGGCGATCTCTTTACCAATTCAATTGCAACGGCTGGGCCTGTGGTTCTCACCGGCGCTGTCACCCTTGGCGCGGACCTGACGATCAACACCCAGGCGGCTACGACCGATGCCAACATTACGTTGTCGGGCCAGATTGACGGCGCGCACGCCCTGACCTTGAATGCTGGTAGTGGCAATATCACGGTCCAAGCGGCGTCTCGAAGTTTTAACGGCGTGGCTGGGTATATATCCGTCACGGACGTACCAGCGCTCAGTTCAAGTAATGTGAAATCCGTCTCGGTGTGGATCAAAAGAAATTCTCTCAGCACCTTTTTAGAGCGGGTGATCAATGAGCAAAGTGACGGGAGTAATGCGTGGCTGATTACCGTTCCGGAAACCGGTCAAGGGGATGAGAATGCGGCAGTGCTCACAGTGATCGTGGGAGGAGCTCGGGTCGATGTGAAAACTCCCAATAACAGCTTAAACCTCACAAATACGTGGTATCACCTCGTGGCCGAGTGGAATGGCGCCTCAGTAACCGCGATCTATATCAATGGTGTGTCGCAAACACTTCAAGCAGCGACTGGCGCATATTTCACGGGGGGAACAGTACGCCTAACGGTAGGAAATAGGACTGATGGGCTCCGTACGTTCGACGGACAAATCGCCGACGTCCAGATCTACGACCGGGCGCTGTCGTCGACGGAGGTCAGCCAGATCAAAGCCGCCCCCGGTTCGGTGACCAGCGGGCTGGTCGGGTTCTGGCCGTTGATGGGCGGGACCAGTGAGGCCGATCGCAGCGGACAGGGGAATACCGGCACACTCTTCGGCCCCACGATCAGTACCGCCAGCCCGCCCACCGGGGTGGTCACCGCGGGCGGGCTTACCCCGCTGACAAGTCTTACGGCCAGCGGCAATACGATCAGTATCCAGGGCGTGACGACCACCGGCGCGCAGACCTATACGGGAAGTGGCAGTGTGACCTTGAATGGGGCGTTGACCACGAACTCCAACGGCAATATTGCGGTGACGTCGGCAAGCTCGATCACCGCGACTCAGGCGATCTCGGCAAACGGGAGCGGCACGGTTACGCTGACTGCGAACGGCGGCAGTAGCGATATCACCGCGGGCGGCGCCATTGATTCCGGCAATGGGCTGATTACCCTGCAAGCGGACAACAACATTACGCTGAACAGCGGCGGGACAGTCGGTGCCGCCACCACCGGTGCCATCACGATCGCGGCCGATCACGACGCCAGCGGCGCCGGCACCCTGACCACCAGTGCGGCCATCGGCAACGCCTCCGCCGCCGGCGCGATCACACTCAGCGGGAACGATATCGCGCTCGGGGCAACTGTGACAGGCAGCGGCTCGCTGACCATCAAGCCCTCCACGGCGGCTCGAAACATCACGATTGGTGCCGACAACGCTAGCGACTTTGCGTTGAATCCCCTGGAGCTGTCCTATCTCACCGACGGTTTCAGCTCCATCACGATTGGGCGGTCGAGCGACGGCACCGGCACCGTCACCGTCTATCCCGTGATGTTCAATGATCCCGTCACCATTTCCGGCGGATCAATCACGCTCGCGCGCCCCAGCTCGCTCAATTTTAACGGGTCAAGTGATTTCGTTGACATCACGTCATTCAACGGATTTTCGGCCGGCCAGAACATGACCCTGGCCGCATGGGTAAGGCCTACTGCGGTGGATGGCACGCTGAACGTCATTCTCAATGGTGGAAGGCAGGTTGCTGAGGATTTATTTTTTCGTCTGGAGATATTTACAGACAATAAATTCGTGACACGTTTATCGGATGGTGCGAATGCCACACCCTGGGTAAACAACATCGCAGAGTCTACCACCACGCCATCAGCGAACACGTGGTACCACGTGACCAGTACGTACGATGGATCAAACATTAAGCTGTACGTCAATGGCACGCTCGAAACCACAACGGCTCTTTCAGTGACCACCGCAGTCCCGACGGGTGTGACCATCGGAAAATTCAATGGCGGATCCAGCTACGAATTTCCCGGTAACATCGCCGATGTTCAGATTTTCAACACTGCGCTTTCGGCGGGGCAGGTGAGCCAAATCTATGCCTCTCCCGGAGCAGTGACATCGGGCTTGATTGGGTACTGGCCGTTGTCCAGCACCACCGTGACTGACTTTTCCGGCAGGGGGAACACTGGCACGGTCACTGGCGCCTCCACCAACTCGAGTGCACCGACAGTGACAATCCTCAATTCCGGCATCAATGCGGTGACCCTCACGGCACGCACTGGCTCGATCCAAGGTAGTGGGGCTGGTACAGATATCAAGTCCGGCAGCTTGACCACCACGGCTGTCACCGGCATCGGCAGTTCGACGCAGCTCACCACGCAGACCACGAGCCTTAGCGCGACAACGAGCGGTGCGGGCGCGGCTGCCATCAACATTGCTAATAGTAACTCTTCGGCCACCATCGCAAGCAGTCTCGTCACGGTCGGCGCGAATGCCCCCATCACCTTTGCCCAATCCGGCGGCGGAGCGCTGACCGTCACCGCCGCTACAACTACAGATGGCGCAATCACGATCAGCAATGCGGCGGCGGCCCTGACCGCCACAACAGTCACCGCCGGCGGCACTAGCCGTAACATCAGCTTGACCACCACCACGGCGGGAACGCTTAGCGCTGGGACGCTAACCGCGTCGGGCGATACGGTTACTCTCACGGCCGCGGATGCGATCTCCGAAACCGGCGCGATCACCGCCACCAACCTGACCGCAAAGACGCTGAAAAATGGTGGCGCGGCCATTACTCTTGCAAACAGTGGTAACGAGGTAACGACCGTGGATCTCCGGGCGCGGAACGCCGCGGACGGCGCCAACGACGCCGGCGCTATCAGCTATCGGGATGCTACTGGCTTCGACGTCGCGGCGGCACAGACCACCAGCACGGTGACCTTGACGGGGGGCGGCGCGATCACGGACTCCGGGGCCCTGACCGGCACCACCCTCACGGCGAAGACGCTGAATAACGGCGGGTCCGCGATCACGCTCAACACAGCCTCCAACGAGTTTACGACCATCGATCTACGCGCGCGCAACGCCGCGGACAACGCCAATGTCGCCGGCGCTCTCACGTACGTGGACGCCACTGGCTTTGACATCGCGGCGGCGCAGACCACCAGCACGGTGACCTTGACCGGCGGAGGGGCGCTCACGCAGTCGGGCGGGATTCTAGGCACGACCCTCACGACCAGTTCAGTGGGCGGTGCGACCTTGACGAGCGGAAGCAACGTGGTCACGGGTTTTAACGCCACGAACACCACCAGTGGGAACATCTCGCTCACCGACGTAGCCGCGCTGACCATTACCGGCATTACCAACAGCGCAAGCGGCGGCAATATCACGGTGACGAATACGGGTCCGATCACGGTGAGCGGGGCGGTCTCCGCGACGGGGGCGGGGACGGTCACCCTTACGGCGAGCGGCGGCAGCAGTGATATCACGACGAGTGCGGCGATAGGGTCCGGGTCTGGCTTGATCTCGTTACTGGCCGACGATGATATCACGCTGAGTACCGGCGGGACGGTCGGCGCGACCACAACGGGCGCCATCACCATTGCCGCGGACAATGACGGCAGCGGCGCGGGCACACTCACGACCAGCGCCGCCATCGGCAATGCTTCGGCCGCCGGGGCTATCACCCTGAGCGGCTATGATATGGCTCTCGGCGCCAGCGTGACGGGCAGCGGGGCACTCACACTGAAGCCCTCCACCGCCAGCCGCAATATCACGATCGGTGCGGACAACGCCAGCGATTTTGCGTTAAATCCACTCGAGATTTCTTATCTCACCGATGGTTTCAGCTCGATCACCATTGGGCGGACGACAGACGGCACAGGAACGGTCACCAT
>Ga0070706_100006006_pt1 | contig 11474 bp, 10 predicted proteins | sample KBSK5501metaG_FD_65476 | JGI IMG/M metagenome (GOLD analysis project Ga0070706, IMG submission 65476) | Corn, switchgrass and miscanthus rhizosphere microbial communities from Kellogg Biological Station, Michigan, USA - KBS K5-50-1 metaG | ecosystem: Host-associated > Plants > Roots >...
AGGCGTCGGCGTGGCGGGGGTCGATCAGGGTCGGGAAGTCACCGAACACCTGCAGGAAGTCGCCGCCGAAGCGCAGCGCGTTGATGAACGCGGTGTTGGTCTGCACGGCGTCCTCGGACGCGAGGCCGTCCTTGATCAGGTGCACGAACCCCTGGGCGTTCGGGTTGTTGACCCCGGTCTGCCCGTTGATGAACCCGAACAGCCGCTCGCGGGCCGACCCGAGGAAGTCGTCGCAGCCGTTGCACGAGACGTCGTTCAGCGCCGGCACGAAGGTGGACCGCTCGAGCACCGCGGTCAGCGGCTGCCCGGCGTCTGTGGACAGGTACAGGATCGGCTGGCCGCCGTCGAAGCCCTTGACGAACAGCATGTCCGCCCATGACTCCGAGAACGACCCGGACGGCGAGTTCGCCGGGGACTTGCCGATGTGGATGCCCAGCACCCGGTCCTCGGTGTTGGTGTGGTGCACCACGTCGAACGGGCCGTTGCCGGTGGCCACGATCGGCGCGTTGTACACCGTGCTCGACCCGGCGATCCGGATGAACGGGCTGTACCCCGGGCCGGCTACCCCGCCGGGGGCGAATTTGGCTAGCGGGAACCCGTTCGGCCCGGGGACCGCGATCCGGGTGGGGGCGAAGTTCGGCGCGCCGGCGAAGCTGATTTGACCCGGCCCGAACGGGTTCTGCGCCGGCGACGGGTTGATCAGGTGGACGGTCTGCACGCACGCCGGGCAGGAGATGGCCATGTTGGCCAGCTTGGGCGCGAAGTTCACGCCCAGGTCCTCCGCGGCGCCCTGGTCGGAGGCGTCCTCCAGGATGAACCAGACCTTCTCCTGACGGGGAGTGCCGGCGTAGGCGACTCCGGGGTAGATCGGCAGCCGCACGAATTCCTTGCTGAGGTTGACCTCGATGGCGCTTGGCAGGGTCAGCTTGTCCCGGGGCAGGATGCCGCTGAGTTGGCCTAGCCCATGTGCCTCGCCCGGGATCTTGCCCGCCGAGGTGGCTGGCGAAGCGGAGGCGGCCGCCAGGGTGCCCGCCGCCGTGGCCAGCACCGCCACCCCCGCCGCGAGCACGGCAATCGGCCCGCGTTTCCTTGCGAGCAAGGGTCTGAGGATACGACGATTCATGTTCTGGTCCTCCTGCACTCCTGAGATTTGCTTGGGCTTGCCTCTTTTCGAACAGCTCTTTACTCGCAGGGCTCGCTCATGAGTCCCGGCGGGTGCCGGGCCGGGCCCGAGACCCTGCCGCGCGGCTCTGCTCCGGCATTTCAGGACCCACACGGATAGATCCGTCGTAAAGGCTACGAATCCGGTAGGCCGATCGAATCCCGGAACGTCCTTAGTCCTGCCGGCACCCCAGGGGGCCCTTCCTGCGGAATGACTAAGGACTTTCATGGATGCGGCGCCCGGCGGGCTGGCCTACCGTCTTGCCCTGGGAGAAACCGGTGAGGACGGGATGCCGACGCCGGAGGTGGAGCAAGCAGCGATGAGGGACGATGACCTACGGCGCTACGTCGCCGCGGAGCTCTCGTGGGATCCGCAGGTGGACAGCGAGGGGGTCGAGGTATCGGCCGCCTGTGGAACGGTCACGCTGCGGGGGACCGCGGCCAGCCTCCGGCTCAAGCGGGCGGCGGGCAGGTCCGCGGCACGCGTCCGCGGAGTTACCCGGGTTGCCAATGACCTACGGGTGCAAATCCCGGACCGGGACCGGCGAGACGACGAGGACCTGCGCGGCGACATACTGGAAGCGCTGATGCTGGACGTCTCGGTGCCGATGACCGTAGATGCGCGGGCCCGGGACGGCTTCGTCACCCTGACCGGCACGGCGGAGTGGCACTACCAACGGGAGGCGGCCGAGTCCCGCACCACGGATGTACCCGGTGTGGCCGGCATTGACAACGCCATCACCTTGACCCAGGCTCCCGATGCGCGTAACGCGCGGGACGCCATCAGCGGCGCGTTCCGGCGCGCTGCCGTGCTAGCGGCGCACGTGCTCTCGGTCGAAACCTTCTCCGACGGGCTGGTGATCTTGTCCGGCACGGTCAGCTGCTGGGCCGCGCACGATCACGCCGTCGCCGCTGCCTGGTCCGCGCCTGGTGTAACCCGGGTCGAGGACCGCATCAGCGTCGAGGGCAGGCCGTAGCCCGCGGTCAGTCCCGCTTGGTGGGTGTTGTCTTGTCGTTCCGGAGCGTGCGGGCGAGCTGGGCCCGGCTGCTGACGCCGAGCTTGCGGAAGATCTTGCGCAGGTGGTATTCGACGGTGCTGGCGCTGATGAACAGCTGGGCGGCGATCTCCCGGTTGGTAAGGTGCTCGGCGACCAGCCGGGCGATCTGCTCCTGCTGCGGGGTGAGCACCTCCGGAGCCCCGGTGCGGCGCGGGCGGGCCCACTCGCCGGTCGCGCGCAGCTCGGCCCGGGCCCGGCTCGCGAACGCCTCCATGCCGGTCGCGTCGAACATGGCGAAGGCGGCGCGAAGCTGGTCGCGGGCGTCGCGGCGGCGGCGCTGCCGGCGCAGCCACTCGCCGTACAGGAGATGGGCACGGGCGAGGTCGGGACGCCGCCGCGTGCGGCTGAGCCGGTCGATCGCTTCGCGGTAGTGTCCCTCGGCGGCTTCCGCCTCGCTTAGCAGCGCGCGTGACCGCGCCTCGATGCCCAGCCCGTCCTCGGTTCCCCCGGCCCGTGTCGTTTCCGTCAGCCGGTTGAGGGCGTCGCCGGCGGAGCGCGGGTTTCCGGCGTGCGCGGCGGCTTCGATCAGCTCGGGCAGCGCCCACAGGGAGAGATAGACGTGCTGGTGGTCGCTGGCCTGCCGGGCCACTGCCAGTGCTTCCTTGTAACGGCCGAGGCCGTTGTAAAGGACCGCGGCCACCCAGTCCGCGACCGTCACCGAGACTCCCTGACCCTCGGCTGTGGCCTGCTTGATGATGGACTGGATCAGCGGGACGGCCTCGGCTTCGCTTCCCTGGAACGCGGCCAGCATCGCGGCGGCGACTGGCGCGAAACGAGCCCCAGTCGCCTCGCAGACCGCACGGGCTTCCGCGATCAGCATGGCGGCGGCCGCAAAGTCACCGCTGCGCACGGTGTCCACAGCCATCCGGTTTAGCAGGAACGACAGCTGGTCAAGCGCGCCGACGTCACGGGCGAGCTGAACCTGCCTGACGGTCACGCGCCAGCCCTCGTCGTCCCAGAGAGCTTCGTCCGCCACGGTGGCGGCAAAACCCCACCGGAGTACCTCCTCCTCAGGGATGCTTGGGCGGCCAAGGGCGCTTGTGGCCTGCCGCAACACCGGCGCGGCGGCGGCGGGCCCGTCGGTGACCAGCAGCGCAAAACCGTCCAGCACCAGGTCGGCCAGACGCGGCGGGTGCGCCGGCGGCGGGAGGGCCCGGGCAGCACGGGAGACCTCGAGCAGGCCGCCAGTACACGCCAGATGCCCGGCGAAGAAGGCCGCCTGCCACGCATCGACGTAGGTCTCGCGGGCCAGGTCGAGGTTGAGCGGCTCGAGCCGCTTGGCCGCCTTCAGCAGCAGCGGGGGAGCGTCGCTGCCCAGGCTGGAGGCGAACGCGATCCTCCCGCGCAGCAGGTCCGCCCGGGCGGCCTGCAGCTCATCCAGCGGCCCGGCCTCGGCCGTGGCCAGGAGGTCGCGGGCCTTGCCGAACCCGCCAGCCTGCAGGCTGGCCTGTGCCGCGGCCAGCGTGCGCTCGGCGCGGCGTACCGGGTTGGGGGTTAGCACCGCCGCGCGTGCCAGGAACGCCGCGGCGGCGGCCAGGCCGCCGCGGGCCCGGGCCCGGCCGGCGGAGCGTTCCAGCTCGGCGGCGACGTGCTCGTCGGGTTCCGGCGCGGCCTCGGCCAGGTGCCAGGCCCGCCGGTCGGGGTCGGCGCCGGGGTCGGTGACCGCGGCCAGCGCGGCGTGCGCGCGGCGCCGCGCCTCCGGCGGGGCCGCGTAGTAGGCCGCAGAGCGGATCAGTGGATGCCGGAACCGCACCCGCGGCTGCCACAAGACCAGCCGCTGGGCATCGGCGGCCTCGCCCGCCTCCGGGCTGGCCCCGAGCTGCCCAGCCGCCGTGTAGACCAGCCCGGGGTCCCCGCCCGGGTCGGCCGCCGCCACCAGCAGCAGTAGCCGGGTGCCCGCGGGCAGGGCCCGCACCCGGGCCAGGTACAGCTCCTCCAGCCGCCCCCCGAACCGCAGCGGCCAGCTCAGCGGCGCCGCCCCCGACAGCTCCGCCGGGGTCAGCTCCCCGGCCAGCTCCACCAGCGCCAGCGGGTTCCCCCCCACCCCCGCCACCACCTGAGCGCTCACCCGCCCATCCACTCGGGCGTTCGCCGACGCGGCCAGCAGCTCGTTCGCCGCCTCCCCCGACAGCCCGCCGAGCGCGAGCTCCGGCAGCCCGGCCAGCGCGGCCGCATCTCCCTCCCCCTCCCGCACGGCGAACAACACCCCCACCCGGTCGGCGTACAGCCGCCGCGCGATGAACCCGGCCATCTCCACCGACACCTGATCCAGCCACTGCGCGTCATCCACCAGGCACAGCACCGGCCGCCCGGCCGCCGCGTCCGTCAGCAGCGTCAACGCCGCCAGCCCCACCAGGAACCGGTCCGGCACCGGCCCGGCCACCAGGCCGAACGCCGACTCCAGCGCCTGCCGCTGCGGCCCGGGCAGCCCGTCCAGCCCGCCCAGGAACGGCACCAGCAGCTGGTGCAGCCCGGCGAACCCCATCCCCATCTCCGCCTGCACCCCGGCCACCCGGGCCAGCTGCATGCCCCGCGCCTGCCCGGCCGCCCACTCCAGCAGCACTGTCTTGCCGATACCCGCATCCCCCCGCAGCACCAGCACCCCGCTCCGCCCGCCCCGTACCGCCGCCAGCACTCCCTCCAGCGCGGCGGTCTCCCTGGCCCGGCCAAGCAACTCGCTAATCGTTTAATCCTCTAATCCTCCTGCCGCGGCCGCAACAGGCCAGCCGGCCCGGCCCAACAGGGCGGCGCACGACCATCATCGCTCAGGCGCCGCCCGGGGAACCGCGGCCGTGGATCGAAGTAGAAGTTGATATAAGCGTCGTTCACGGCACCCGGTCCCATCGCCGTCGGGACGGCGCGGCGGCGTGCTCGCGCAGGTAGCGGACCAGGCCGATCACGTCGTCGGGCACGAGGCGGCCGATGGCGCCGCTTGAGTACACGCTCACGATCACCTTGCCCTGCGGGTCCAGCACGAACCCGGTGGACTGCAGGTAGAGCGGGTCTTCATTGACGAAAGCGCCGGTCAGTCCGGCGACCGCGCGGGCGTCGGCGCTGTGCCCCAACGGGAACGTGAGGCCGTACTTGGCGGTGAACCCCGCAGTGGTCTGCTCGTCGTCGACCCAGAGCGCCGCCACCCGGACGCCGGCCTGCACCAGGGACTCACCGGCCCGCTGGAACGCGCGCAACTGGGCGGTGCAGTACGGGCACCACGCCCCGCGGTTGAACAGCACGACCCCGAACGCGCCGGCCAGCGAGCCGGGAACCCCGATGGCCTGCCCGCCGGGGATCTTGAGGGACAGCTGGGGGAACGTGTCGCCCGGGTGCAGCAGGGGCATCGTCTGCCTCCATATGGATGTCGTCGCGTGAATCCGTCCGCACAGTTAGCGCGGCCCGCGGCCGCGGTCTTACCCCGTCGCCTCCAAGAAGGACAGCCTCGCTTGAGCGGGTGCGGCGATCTGGCCGGTGGTGTCACCGGTGACGAGGTCGGCGATCATTCTGGCTGGCTGGTCGGGGGAGGCCAGGAGACCCGCGTCGCGCATCGCCACGAACCGGTCGTGCAGTCCGGCGCCGATCTGGGCGCGCGGCTGGGCCAGGATCCAGGCTGGCATCGCGGTGTCCACCGGGCCGGGGCGCACGATGTTGACGGTGACGCCGGTTCCGGCCAGTTCGGCGGCCAGGCCGAGGGCGTGCGCCTCCACGGCGGCCTTGGACGCCGCATAGGCGTTCAGGCCAGGAATGGCGCCTGGAGCGGCGGCGATGGCGCTGGAAACGTTGACGATGCGGCCATAGCCTTGCTCGATCATCGCGTCCAGGACGGCGAGGGTCAGGCGAACCGGGCCGGTCAGGTTGACCGCGACGGCCCGGGCCCAGTCCTCCGGCCCGGCGGTCGCCGTGGGCCCGGCTGCGACGGAGATTCGGTTCCGCGGGATGCCTGGGCGACAGCCAAGCTCCAACGCTGCATTAGCGCCGCGGCAGGCACCGCTGTTACCGTCACGGCGGGATCCCCTGGATCGGGAAAGGCTGCCGTCAGCGAGGTAAGACGCCGGGCGGCCCCGCCCGCTAACAAACTCGGGGAGAGATACTCAATCCAAGGGAGCTCCGCCGTGAACCACTATCCGGCGGCGATCACCGCCGTCAACCATGTCGAGCCGGTGCCGCGCCGCATCCGCGCGTTCCTGGCCGGCGAGAAGGTACTCGACACCACCGGGGCGCTCTACGTGTGGGAGTGGCCGTACTACCCCCAGTACTACATCCCCATCGCGGACGTGCGTCGTGATCTGCTCATCCCGGAAGGCCACACCCAGCAAAGTAGGCGCGGCAGATCCGAGGCGCATACGCTGCAGGCCGGGCTGGTCCAGCGGCCCGGCGCGGCCCGGCTGCTCACCGATTCGCCGGTCCCGGGGCTGGCCGGCACGGTCCGATTCGAGTGGGCGGCGCTGGATGCCTGGTTCGAGGAAGACGAGCAGGTGTTTGTGCACCCCCGCAACCCCTACGTGCGGGTCGACGCCCTGCGCTCGACCCGCCCGGTGCGCATCGAGCTGGACGGGGCCGTCCTCGCCGAGTCGCCCGCACCGGTCATGGTGTTCGAGACCGGGCTGCCCACGAGGTACTACATCGACCCGACGGAGATCAACTTCGACCACCTGATCCCCAGCGACACCGTCACTAGCTGCCCGTACAAGGGCACCACTAGCCGGTACTGGTCGGTCCGCGCCGGCGACACGGTGCATCCCGATCTGGGGTGGGCCTACGACTTCCCGACCCGCCAGCTTCAGCCCATCGCCGGACTGGTGGCCTTCTACAACGAAAAGGTCGACCTGTTGCTGTGCGGCCAGCGACTCGAGCGGCCCAAGACGCACTTCTTCGCGCCGGCCGACAGCCCGGACACCCCATGAGCGCGCGCACCGGCACGAACGTGCGGCCTGGCGCCCTCTCGTGCGCGTGCACGGCCCGCCGCCCCCCCGCGAGCACTTCGCGCACAGGGCGCAGATCCTGGTACGGCCGCACCGGCGTCACCGGGCGGCCGATCGCGGAGCAGACGGGGCGAGCAAGTGATCGCCAAGCCGGCCGCCAACAGTGGCGCCGGACCGCACGACCGGTTCGTGGCTACCCGGGAGTTGGGTCTCATGGTCTTGCCATCCGTCCGGCCAGGATCATCGGGGGCCTTACCGTCGGCGATACCACCGGCCAAGTTGCCGGGCCGGCGACCTGGCCGCGGTTACGGCCGCGACGGGCGCTGGAGCTGGGCTGGCCGACGCCTCCCGCATCACGCCTCGGTGATGACGTTGACCAATGTCGCGGCGCTCGAACTCGCTGACTGGCGGCGCCGGGTGGCCGGGCTCTACGCTGCGGTGCGCGCTGACCACGACCCCGAGCGAGCGCACGCGCACGGCGGCGGTCTGTTCCTGCCGTTGCGTGACGGTACCGCCGGTGACACCAGCTACGGCGGAGGGCGCTACGCTCTCGACACCGCCAAGGGCGCGGACCTGGGCGGCACAGCCAGCACGCTGGTCATCGACCTGAACTTCCTCTATCACCCATCCTGCCGGTACAGCAGCCGATGGCAGTGCCCTCTCGCCCCGGCCGAAAACACCGCCGCCGCGCCGGTGCGGGCCGGCGAGCGGCTCAGCCACGCCCGACGCGTCTCGATGCCAGATCAGCGTAAAGCTTTGCCGCCCAGGCCCGTGCCCAGCCGGTCTGTTACTTGACGGCCAGGACGTCGACGGGCCGGATGTCTGGTTCGCTGGCCAGAAGATCGGCCGACACGTTGGCTAGCGCGGCCGGGATCTGCCCGTTGATGTGCGCGGTCCGGGCGTCGTCGGTGGCGAAGGTGTCGAAGATGCCGTAGCTGGTGTCGCTGATCTTGAACGCGTACCAGGTGACGGTGCCTGCCTCGGCGACGGCCAGCTCGCGGCCGGCCTTGAGGAATGCCGCCAGCTCCCCGCCCTTCTCGGGCTTGGCTTCGAGCAGCGCGAGTACGCCGAGCGTCACGGTCATGGGAACGGTGTCCTTTCCGCGGAAGTACCGTCGCAGGGCCGTTCGCCCCGCGTCTATCAGTTGGTGTCGCCAGCCGCCCGGTTCTTACCTCCGGGCGCCCGGCAGGCCAGTCAGGCGCTGTGTCTCGGGCATGCCAATGCACCTGTTCGCGCAGGCGGGCGCCACGCCAGGTTTGTGCTCCGGGCGCTGACCTCCCCGGCGCGCGGCGCTGGATACTGGCGGGTTTGGGTCACCGGAGGACGGAGGTATGCCGTACTTCCAAACGCTGTTACGGCTGGGACCGCACCCACCTCGACGGCAGGAACGGAGCCGCCATCTGGTGCGGCCACGGGGTCTTCGCCCACAACCTGGTCAAGATCGGTACCCTCGCCAGCTGTTCTGCGCCCGCAAACACCGCAGGATTTCCCGCAAGGTCATCCCGGCCCAGACGGCCAGACCATGTGGGTGACAGCCCCGCTGCCGGGTAGCGCGCACGACCCATTTTGCCCGCTTAAAGCGCTGGTCAGCGGAGGGCGCAGATCTCGCCGCTTCATCTGTGCACCGGCCAGGGTAAGACCCACCGGCATCGCGGACGCCAACCCGATGTGGGCGAAACGGGGGGCAACCGTGGGCTGTCCCCCGCGAGCTTGCAGCCCGGCCGTGACACGCCGATCGAGGAGGCGATCATGTCCAGGACTCCTTCTGTTCGTGCCCGGCCCGCTGCGGCGGCTGCGATGCCCCGCGCCGGCCGGGGGGAAACTGACCGGGCGCTGGCCGCGCTGTTCGCCGACCATGGGGGTGCCCTCCTGCGGTATGCGATGCACCTCACCGGGGGAGACGTGCATCGCGCCGAGGACGTGGTTCAGGAGACAATGCTTCGCGCATGTCAGCGGCCCGGATCGGTGGTCGGCCAGCCGGTCGGGGCTTGGCTGTTCACGGTCGCCCGGCACTGGGCCATCGACCAGCATCGTGCCCGGCGGGCGCGTCCGGCCGAAGTCGCTGGCATGGCGGAACTCACGGTCAGGGCTGCGCCGGACCAGATCGACGCTGCGATCACCCGGTGGGACCTGGCCGCCGCGATGGCTGGGCTGCGTCCCCGTGACCGCTGTCTGCTGACTGCGCGTTACCTCCATGACGAGAGCATCACCAAGATCGCCACCGACCTGGGTGTTCCCGTTGGAACCGTCAAGTCGCGGCTGTCTGCCGCCCGTGATGCGCTGCGGCGGCGCCTTGGATCGGAAACTGCTTGCCCGTCGGGGAGGCCGGGATGGGCCGCATGATGAACCGTCGCGGTGTCAGCGCAGCACGCTGCGATGCCTTGTTCGTGTCGTCGCTGCAGCCGTCGCAGGAACCTGGCGCCCAGCAGGTCCGGCAGGCTGTGGCGGCGGCCGCCCGGCGGTTCGGTGAGCGGGGTTGCGCGGGGCGGGTGGCCCAAGAGTTCGGTGAGCACCCGGAGGCTGCGGCCGCGCGGATGCGATGGGCGCGCCAGTCCATCGCCCGGGCGTTCGCCCCGACGAGATCGCCCAGGTCCGGTGAGGGTCGGCCTTGCCCGCATGCCGCGGAACGGGCTGCGTGAGCCCGGTGCTTCGTGCCGGGTGTGAGCCTGGGGCTGGCTCCCGAGCCAGCCGATCGAGCGTGGCAGACGACAGCGTGCCGGGCCGGGACGGGACCAGATCCTGAATGGTGCCGACCGTGAGGTTGAAGATCCCGCCCACGCGGGGATCTCAGAGGATCTTTGCGGCCGGGTGAAGCCTGCGGCGCACAATGGCGGCGGTAGGGCCGGGGCGGGGCCCATCCGGCACACCGCCACGGTGCCGGTCCATGCCATAGACGAACGGCGATGCCCGGTCAGTGCGGCAATATTTTGCTGCCATGGCGCTGCCTTGAAGATCAAGAAGGCCTGACCGCCGCCGACGATCAGGCCTCTGAGCACCAACCGCGGCACAGCCCTCACCCCCGTCGCCGCCGAAATCGGCGACCTGGTCCTCTGGGCCGGCCGGCTCGCCCACACCGACCCGGCCTGGACACCAGCCCGCACCCACGCCAGCCCGCCACGCCCCGCGCCGGCTTCACCGGCCGCGGCACCACGATCACCGCCGTCGTCACGGCCCTGCACCACACCAGCGATGCCCTCACCCGCATCGCCGCCCACGACCGCGAGAACGTCCGCGCGGCCGCCGCCACAGATCAGATCTACGTCCCGACCCGCCTGCTGCCCGAAGACGACGAAGTTCCCTACCGCTACACGCCAGCTCCCCCAGCCATGCTCGATGAACTACTGGCCACCTACGACGCCGCCACCGAAGCCGCGATGCGCACCGCCGCCGCCCTCGACCAGCTCGTCCTCACCCTGAGCCCGCAGCCCACCACCCTCATCACCCTGCGCGCCACCGCACCGCTCACCACCACCCCCTACCTTCCACACAGCACAGTCACCCTCCCAGCCCGCCCCGCCCAGCAACCGCCACCAGGACAGGTCGAGCAGGCACTGCGCAACCGCGGCATCAGCGAGCCCGCGCTGCTGGCCCGCGCCGCCAACCTCGACGGCGCGGCCAAAGATCTGATCAGCTCGGCAGCGTCAATAACGCAGCGCCGGGCCAGAGCTACCCACACAGTTGAACCCGCACCCAAAAGCTCACAGGCCGAGCACCAGCACCCGGCCCTCGTGGCCGCAAAAGATGCACCACCAGCCACAACCAGCGGTCCCTCACCGCCGAGGCTGGTTCCCATCGGCCATCAGATAAGGCACAACACCGCGCCCCGGCGGCGGCCGAGTCGACAGCCAAACTCCAACGGACAGCGGACCGACTGATCCCAGCCCACACCTACCAAGGCATACCGCCTCGCACTTGCACATGCCGAATAGCGGGTGTTCCCGAACGCATATTCATGCATTGCTTGACATATTCCATCGAGGCTTGATGGCCGCAGTGACCGACTGTGTCAATTCGTTATTAAGCAAGCCGATCGCCGACTATTGACTGCTCTTTGGGCGAGACGAGTCTCGGCGGTCGAGTGGCCAGAATTGCCCGTTCTGTGGTTCGCGTCGGGGTGGCCGCCAGGGCGCCGGTTTGCGATAGCCGCGCTGGGAGCCACGGCTGGGCGGAGACGCCCGGGGAGCTGCCCGGGACCATGGGACCGCCAACGCCCCCGGCGCTAAGCGGCATTCCAGAAGTTCTGCTCGTAACGCGGGGGCAGCCAGGGGCTGGTCCAGGGTGCGGCGGTGTCCAGCATCTGGCCGGGTGAGCGGTTGCGGAAGAAGGAATGGATCTGCCT
>Ga0070706_100006007_pt1 | contig 11473 bp, 7 predicted proteins | sample KBSK5501metaG_FD_65476 | JGI IMG/M metagenome (GOLD analysis project Ga0070706, IMG submission 65476) | Corn, switchgrass and miscanthus rhizosphere microbial communities from Kellogg Biological Station, Michigan, USA - KBS K5-50-1 metaG | ecosystem: Host-associated > Plants > Roots >...
AGGTTACTGTTATTATTGCAGCCAGAGTTGCTCAGGCTGACGCCAATCAACACGGTTAGCCCCGCGCAGGCGGCGAGCATCGATTTTATTCTGAGAAACCTCCGGAACAATTCGATGTAAAAACGTGGCAACATAATCTTCCGAGAAACCAGCTGATTCGACGCACTAAAAAAAACGAGTATAGCAATAAGAGCTGTACTTGGAATACGTAAATCTACGTACAGGCGCGCTGTCGGAGCTAAATTCTGGAAACCTTCTGTGCGCCAACGCGATCAGGTCCTCGTCAGGGCCGGTCTGCGCCATCGTGACGGTTTGCGCCAGGATCAGTGTGCTTATCACGAGCTGGATAAATCTGCGCATCAGATACAACGTGGTGGGCTCGTTCAAGTCGCACAATACGAAGAATTGCGTATTGACAGGCCGGGCAGAATAAGGGCGACGACGGGAAATCGGGAATTTTCTGATTGTAATTGCTCGGTGCTGCCAACAGACTCTTACGGCGGTCATCAAAAGATTAACGCTGCGATCGGCAATCAGTCGGTGCACACCGATGCGTGGTATGAAAAAAGCCAATTCATCAGATAGGGCCCGTGAGGGTGTCAAGTCGGGTAAAACGACCAAATCCACGGCCACTGCGAAAAAAGCGAAGCCAGCTCAACCCGCCGGGGCTAAGAAATCAGGTGTCGCCGGAGCGACGCCTTCGTCGCTGAAGCGGATTGCTGAAGCAAAGAAGCTCGAGGCTTTGGATCGCGCTAAGCCTATGGCCGCGCCGGCCAAGGCGGCCAAAGTGAGAGTTATGCAACCGGCACCGGCCGCCGCAGTCTTGGCGGCGGCTCCTTTGCGCAACAGTGATTTTCCCAACACGTACATCGACCAAATTTCCGTCCAGCTCGATGACCCGGATCATTCGGTGACTCTGACATGGACAGGGCCGCAGGCTACTGCGCAGGAGACCGGGCCGTTTCGCAGTTCGCCCGGTGCCGGCTTGAAGGGACTTAACTGCGACGATGCGACGACGAGCCGGCGCTCGGGCAGCAAATGCACACCGAAAGGAACCTTTACGGTCTCAGGGTTCCAAGCCCACCTGAACAGTGATTCGCGCGCAACTTATGTCACTTGGTTTGCTCGTGCGCGAGGCATCGCTCTGCATTATTTTCCTTCTGTTCCGAAATATCCTGCTTCACACGGCTGCGTTCGCCTTGAATCAAAGCGAATCGCTGAGCTTATCCAGAGCAACTGCCGCGTCGGCCTCACGAACGTTGTGATAGATGGCACATGGACAAAGCCTTCAAAGCAATGGTGAAGGCCGGTGACCAGGGTTTTGGGCCCGAATGTTTGACGACGATCTAGGGATTTGCTGCCGTGTGGTCAGTTTACGCATTAGGGGGTGGAGGTTGCGTCCCGAAGAAATCGTCCAGTGATAAATCAAGTCGCAGTTGACCCCGATCTTTCCGCGATTGCAGGACTGTGGCCGCGTTTAGTAGGTATTTTTCGAACCGCGCAAGCTGCGAGTTACTGAACGTACACTCCTCGTGAAAAAAGGCTTTAACGGAGGGATCGATCTTCCAGCGCTGCGCGAAATCGATTAATCGCGCGAACGTGTCTGGATGCATGTGCGAGATTCGGTTCAGGTAGCCCTTCTGCTCGAATAAGTTCTGGTTCAGTAGCCCGGCGTCGGTGTCGACAATGGTTAACTTCTTTACCGTTACCGCCGTCGCGCCAGCCGGCACTTTGTCCGCCTTGCGGGTATTCTTAATCTGCCCCTGATCCTGATAATAGATTGTTGCGTAATCGCTGATGTTGCCTCCGGTTAGCCGGTCAGATTGGGCCATGAGGTAGTCAATTAGGATCATTTCGCTCATGTCGCGCATTGCTACCAAGGCTTGCACGTTAGCTTGGGTAAAGCCCCGCGAACCGAGGATCGCCGGAACCGGTCGCGAATCCGCCATGTTTTGAAACGCGCGCGTTGAGCTTAAATTGGATCCTACCCTCAACCATTCGGAGTAATGCTCTTCACCGCGAGTATTCTTCTCAAGTGCACCGTAGATTTGTAGGAAATCGTTAGTAAAGAGAGTTCGTGCCACCGATGAACCGCGTGGGTTGGCGTAATACCGGTTGAACAGATCCCAACTTTTTCGAACGGTTCCTCGGATCCCGAGATCCGCTGCCATCTTCACGACGCGCTTGTGTTGTTCGATATCCATCGTCCGGAGCACGGCTGGTTCGATCGCACAGATGTCGCCGAGCGCTCGAGACACATGATAGTACCCCAGGATTGCCGCGGTACTCGTCGTCGTGAAGGCGTTGTCGGTCTGCTTGAATTTCGCCAGGTCCTTACTCGACTTGCGAATGGCGGTGCAGTAAGCTGGCGTTTCCGGCCCAGATTTCGGAGCATTATCCGGAACCGCAAAGAGTTCGACTGCTGCACTGGTGCTTTTATCCTTTGGGCAGAGTGCGACCGCTCCGTCCGCGGCAGTGTTGCCAAGTTTGTAGAAGTCGTAGCGTACGAGTTCCTGCTCGTCCGCAATATCTTTCGAGCCGTTCTCGCCTCGATAATCACCGAACGGGAGATGTTTCGATATTATACCGATTTCTGGCGGTCGATTGCCTGGCACGCTGAATTCGACGGTGCGCGTTCCACGCGGGGCGCTGCGATCGAGGGAACCTTCGTAAAGATCAGTGGTTTGAGCAAACGATTGGTGGATAAAACAGATAATCGGGAAGCATGCAAGGAAAAGAAACCGGCGCTGCGAGCTGGTTCCGGGGCATTTCAGAGCTTTCATACTGGTCCGCAAGTGTAATCATTTTGGACGACGCTTGTATAGTCGCCGAAAACATAACCAAACGAAGCTTGATCGGAATCGGCCCGCGGTGCTTTAATTCGGCGTATTCAACCACGGCCGTGAACGTCTGGTACCTCAGCTTCCATGGCGGGACGGATCACAATTCCCGCAATAACATCCACGTCTATTCCGAAACAGGCGACGAACTGGGAAAAGCACTCAATCGGAAAGGCCTGCCAGACCACATTGAATTGCGCGAGTTGCGCGGGTTCGGCTTCGGGCCAGACCACCATCTCTACGTTGTTAACGCCTACCGGGAGGCTAGTCAGATCCTCCGGTTTACCGGAAGGACCAATTCAGAAGGGCAACACGATTTCCTGGACGTCTTCGTGGCCCACCACCACGAGCTGAATCCTCAGTTGGTGCATCCGTTCAATTTTGCGTTCTGCACCGCAGGCAATCTTCACGTTTCCAATCAAGATACCAATTGTGTATCGCGTTACCATGGCCCCCACGCCGAACATCCCGGTTTGCCGATGCCGTTACCAAAGGCCATCCGGGAAATTGGCCAACCTGCTCCTGGTGTCTTCGTTCCCTCGGTAGAGCAATGGAAAGACGGAGTGGGTGTAGTCCGAGACGTTCTTATCGGCCCGGATGCGAACTTGTATGTCGCAGACCGAGATACAGACGCGGTGACAGTATACGACCCTGATACCGGCCAGCGGACCGGAGTCATTCGTTCCGAGGAGCTTTCCAAACCGATTCATTTGACATTGGATCCGACGACTCGGTTTTTGCTGATCGGCAATAGTGGTAATGATTCAGTTGCCCGTTACGAATTTGCGACCAAGGCCTGCTCAATGCTGGTCCCACCCAGCGCCTGCAATCTGGACGGTCCCGCTGGAATGGCTTTCGGGAGAGACGGTGCGTTTTACGTAGCCAGCCGGTTGTCGAAGGAAGTTCTTCGCTTTCGGTTTGACCACGGCCAAGCCACTGGCCGAGCATTCATCACGGGTCTCGAGGACAATCCGGAATTTTTATTGTCTGTGACCCTTTAAACGAGCAAGCGGCGCCTGGGCTGGATTGCCGATCGAGGCAGTCTGCGTGTGGATTCCGGTTACCTACGCCACCGCAATCGTGTTCGAAATTGGCAAAACTCTGCAAGCGTCGGAAAAGCCTGCTAAACATGCGTTTCTCGGTTCGAAGAACTCTCCGGCCAACGGGAAAAATGGATAACTAGTGCACCAAGTCTGCGATGCCTTAGATTTTACGCGTTACTATAATCGATAAAGCCCCGGTTGATTGAGCAAATATTCCGGGTGCTACGCCGGAAAACGCCGATTCCTTCGCGTGAACCAGTGTCATTGGTATTCCCCTCAATCGTGACCAGTCGGCCTCCGATTATCTTTTCAATAATTCCGGTGTGACCGGTGCCACCGCCCGTAGCCATGATGAAGAGCATACCGGGTTTTAATAACTCCGGATCGTTTCTCGCCGTGTCGGTTATAATTGTCGGAACAGCATTCTTACGCGCGAGATTCCAATGTTCAATGACGCTCCCGGTTCTAATTACCGGATTGGATCGCCTAAGTGAATCGGCGGCCTGCTTAAAACACCAATACGCGAACGCAGCGCACCAGGGTTCACCTTTGTCTATACCGACGGCTGCTTGGTATTGTTCCACTTGGACTCCCCGATTTGAACCGAGCGGCTGCTCAAGCACCCCAATCTGCGAGCCAGCCACTGAAACCGCGCCAGCCAGTAAGTCGGAGGTTGTATTAGTCAAGATTTGGGGAACCATCTTTTCGCCGAACAGTGCACCCCAGGTCAAGGCTCCCACTTCACCATCAACTTCAAGGTCACGGCCAAAGTTATCCGTATGACGCATCTGAAACAACATGACGGCATACTCAGTTTGTTCACCGAAAACACCGTCCTCCTCGATCGGCCCGCACCCAACCTGATTTAGGCGCTTTTGCAGGGTGGCTACCACCGCCGGATTCGTGATCGTTCTATTGACAACGATACCTGGGTAGACTGGATTGTCTGCAGTGACCGGAATGCCCAGCGGTCCGTCATCGACCAACTGAGCACGAAAGGCGATATGGCCGTTTTCAGCCATAAATTTAAGCAACACGGCGGCACCGCATTGCCTGGAAGTAGCATTCGGGTCGAAATGGCCGTCTGCGTCGAATTTTCCTTTCTGATAGAGGCTCGAAAAAGACCAGAGGTAAGGCGAAGGAATGGGTTTGGCCAGGCGTCGGTATCCTAATCCGTTGTATTGTTCGAGGCAATGCAGCGTACCAGCAACTGACCAGTCACGGTTCGTCGGTAAGCCATCGTAATTGAGAGCGTCTACAGCTGACTCGATCCAAGTAAATGGCGGTACACCTGGCGGTCTTCCTCTTGGCTCGTGGGTTGTTGGTTGAGGTAATGGGTCGCCATTATGCAGGTGCGTGTTGAAGTCGAGATCGGATTCGAGGCTATGAATGACCGCGATGATATACCATGGCACTCCCGTTTCTCCTTGAACGGCTTCATATCGATCCTGTTTAGCGAGCATGCGACTCACAATGGCTTCTACTTGTTTCTTCCTGGAGGATCGGATCTGGCAATTCTGGAAAAGATCCGAGTATTCCTGCCGTCGTTGAGGATCGAGAGGTAGCATATGCTTTACTTGAATAAGTTCAGATATCCCGGTTTGGCCTTGGCACCGGTGGAATCTTCTGTTTAACACGCCCATTTCAGACAGGTAAATACGTAGAATTACGTATTCCCATCTTCGAAGAGGCGTGAGACGATCACTCCCCTCTGCTCGTATCAAAAGCTCTTTCTCCTCACGACGTTAACCAAGCACGTGATTCGATCGTTGTATGCACAAGCCACTTTCGTTCAGCAAACCGAAACGGGATTTTAATAACCCGGTCTCGCCGCCGGCTCACAGTCCGGCATTCATCCCGCCGCCGATCACCAACAACGTTAATCTCAACCTTCCGCTGGACATCATTCTGCCCGGCGTCGATGCGAAAATCGCGCGGGTGCAAGCGATGGTCTTTCACGCAGTAGGTGATACTGGTGGCATTAAAGGCACGGAGGTGGAAGAGGAACTTGCGGCTGTCATGGTCAAGCAGATCGAAGACAGCCGAGCCAGCCAGCCACCCGTCGACGAGCCGCTGTTCTTTTATCATTTGGGCGATGTTGTTTACTTCAACGGAATGAGCACCGATTACCCAGTGCAATTCTACGAACCTTATCAGAACTACGATGCGCCGATTGTGGCCATCCCGGGTAATCACGACGGTGATACTCGTACACGTACCGGCGACGTACCTGATGATGAGACGACGCTTTACGGTTTTATGCAGAACTTCTGCGCGCCTAGCCCGCAATACCTTTTTAAGCACCGTGCGACGATGACTCAGCCTTACGTCTATTGGACTTTAGAAGCTCCGCTGGCGACGATTATTGGTCTCTACTCGAATGTGGATGGGCTGCTGGACGGTCCAGGTACGTTTGAGCAACAACGCTGGTTGGCGCAACAGATGAAGGATGCACCCGATGACCGCGCACTGATTATCGCCGTCCATCATGCGCCCTATTCATTAGATATTTCGCATGGCGGATACGGCGACATCGGCCTAGCATTGGACCGCGCATTCAACACTGTTGGCCGGACACCTCACCTTATTCTCTCCGGTCACGTGCATGACTATCAGCGGTTCATGCGGAAGGTTGGTGACAAAGAGATTCCTTATGTTGTCGCCGGCGCGGGCGGCTATGCAGATAGTCAGCGCGCCATGCACAGGGTAGTTAAGGACCCAGACACAGGCAAACCGCTCGTCACCCCGTTTCAGACATCGTTGGCGGATGTGACTCTCGCAGCATACAACGACACCGAGCCGGGTTTTCTCAAGTTGAAGGTGACCAAGACGGAGATCAACTGCGAATACTACACGATCAACTTTCAGGGTAGTCCGCAAGGGGTGAAGGATCAATTTCGTATTCCGCTCGGATAATGTTTTGGCCAAAATGTCCGGATTAGCGCGGAAAACAACGTCCACTAGTCCACGGCGAACGCGGGAGACGATTCAGGTTGGTCGCAGTAGCGTCAATCGGAGCGATCTTCAAGGACTGCGCCGAGCCTGGGGCAACAATCACCTTGTTCTCTTTCTCGGCGCTGGCATTTCTTTGGACCATGGGATTCCAAGCTGGAAGAATCTCGTGCTGGAAATGCTCTTCAATCAGACGGAGCACGCGGCGAGGATGCGCGCTCTGTTTCCCAATTATCGTCGGACGCTTTCCTCGTGGCTGGCGGACTATTTTGAATACAATCCCGTAATCCTTGCGCGAATGATCGAAGACGACATTCGCCAACACGCGAGGCGAAAGCGCAGCAGAGAAGACGATCGCCTCTCATTTTTAGAGACAATTCGGCGACATCTTTATGCCTCGGTCAAAAGCGATCCCACTGGAACGACGCTCGTTGCGATCGCTGATTTCATCAAGCGGAGCAAGGGTCACATTCCCGCTATTGTTACCTTCAATTTCGACGATTTGCTTGAACGCGAGTTGCGTAAGCGTCGCGGCGAACATACCTCGGTCCACACGGCCGCGCGGGTGGGCCATGCAGTTCTACCGATCATCCACCCGCACGGACTTATACCGCAGGTTGGCGATCTTACGGAAAGCAACGTGATTTTTACCGAACGCCACTACCACCAACTGATGGAGACGATGTTCCATTGGGCTTTAACCGAAATCGTCTCGCACCTACGTCACCATACCGTGCTATTCCTTGGCCTATCCATGTCAGACCCAAATATCAGACGGCTGCTGGATGCCTGCCGGAACAGTGAGATTCCACCTCACTGGCAAGTACAGAAACGGCACGAAATACGTGACCATGAGCGGCTTCAAGTGGCCCAAGATGTTGAACGGAGAGCTCGTGAATGGGGAACGATCTTAGGCAATGAATACATTAAAGAACCACGCGAGCTTCTTGATGTTATAGACGCCACCCTCCGACAGGCCGATACATATGACCGCCAGCTCTTTGAGCGTATGGGCGTTAAAACGATTTGGCTCAGCAGCTTTGCTGATATCGGAATTCTGTTAGAAAAAATTGTTAGTGCTCGCTCTTAAATCGCGCATCCGCCGGCGTGCTATCGCACGAAAGAAACCAACCATTGAATAAGGTTGATGCCGCCTGCACCGCCCAGAGGAATAATGAGAGCCGCAACGATCGGGTTGGAGATGAGGGGGGCGAAAACTCCGTCGCGAACTTCCGAAACCGACTCGACCAGAGCTCGGTTACGCTGTTCGAGCCTATTCAAGTATTCGATACATTGATTGCGAATTTGCGCACTCCGCAGGTCGCCAGGGCGGAGCTTCGACGGAGCGTCTGAGGTAGAGCTGTTCTCGATCAACTTCTGCAGACCGCGCTCCAGAGAAGTCTCATCGTCTTGCACCGGTCGGTTCCGCTTCACATACGACTGGAGACGCACCGCGAAGCGAGTGGCATCCGAAGCCTCCTGGTTGTATGCGGATTTAACCTGCTCTGCGGCGCCCAGGGCGGCGCTCCTCAGCCGACCGTACGATTGGGCGAGCACTCCTAAGGCAGCCAACAGCAAGCAAAGCATTTCCGGTGTTAAAGGTGCCCCTCCTAAGAATGGGAGATGCGACAGATAAATCAGAAACAACAAGGCGGCCGGGGTTAAGGCCAAGTTCGCTATGGGTGTGCTGGCCCGCGCCAGGAAAACCACCAGTTGGCGATTGCTGAAGGCGACCCGTTCGTTGATCAATGGAACCAACTCCTTGATCAATTGACGAAGACGGTAGTGTTCGTAACAAACCCGATGAAAGGCAGCGCCAATGACAAGCAGGGCACAAGTTTCCACGAGCCATCGTGTTGTCCGCCAGAACGTGGAGAGCGTCTCGGGACCGGCCAGATATGCCGTCGGATTTGAACAAATCGCGATCGTGATGGGGGCTACAATCACCCCAACTAAGATAAAGCTCCAGCTAGGCAGCCGTCGGTCAAGCCACTGCATCGGCTTGACGAAGGTTTCCAAAAACGAGGAGATCTTCGGGTAAATCGCAACGATTCTGGGCCCCATCGAAAGGTCGCGGGCCACAAATTTTGCAAATGGAGCAATCTCCAGTCCTAAATAAATTCTACTTAGGTTCGATCGGGAGCCGCTTCCGTGACGAAAAACCTTTCGCACTTGGGGTTTTAAAACGAGCCTTGCCAGATTGATCCACAGGATCTCAAGACATCCGCCCAAACATCCTCGCAGACGACGCGGATTGAGAAACTCCGAAGGCTTTAGTCTTTGCTGCTGGTTTGCGCTTTGAATGCAGAAGAGAGTGGAAAGCAATTCCAATGCGAACGACGACAATGCGGCTTTGGATGTCACCTTTGAAAGTTGTTCTTCAAACTGATCGAGTCGCTGACCTAAATCTTCGCCGATCGGACGATTCAGACAGATACGAGCCGGCTGCAGTACCCGCTGCGCGGCCCGTGTTTCTTTCAACCACGAAAGCGGTCGGCGCCGATTGAGCTCAAGCCACTTTTTCTTGATGCGCAATCGCAAGTTTACCACTTTTGTGCGAATTGCGTCATTCAGACCGATCATCGCGCCGTACCACACCTCTTCGGATACGGCCTGACCGAGCGAGACCCGCGAGGGGATGTCTCGAATTACTGCCCACAGCCCGAGCAAAACCACGCCGACCTGGAACGCCAGAGAGCAGCAAATCGATGTGCCTTGAGCGAGTTGAACCGGCCAGGTTCCACCTAGCCATTTAAAGTATTGTGCTGCCCGCAAAGTCTTGGCAGCCGGCTCGCCGACGAACTGAATCGGGACTGGTTGGGTATTTCCAATTTGATAGAGCCGCGGCCATGAATCCGGCTCAAACGTCTGGAGTCCAATTTCCCGCGCGTCCAGGCAACGACAGACCCCCCAGTAGACGGCTGTCTGATGGATGTCCCGAAATTCGACCGATTTCATTATTGTGCCGCGCGCTTTTCTCCCGCGGCTCCAAGGCATATTCATCCGCAGCGGGAAAGGCGAAGCGACAACCAGATTCTTAGTGAACTTGAGATACTGCGGATGCCAATAGAGCGCGTCGAGGTCGGTGGTCCGGTAAAGTGGATTTCGGAGTTCTTGCCGCAGAAATTCTAGCAAGGCTAGTTTGTCGTACACGTCAGTTCCAAATACGATGATCGCGTCTGGCCGCGAGCGCCGTTGGACGAAGGGTGCGCGTTCCTTATAGTCTGATTCGATCAGACGCCTGATATAATCGAATTGAGTAGTTCCTTCGGCAGCTTCTACTGCGGTATTCGCTTTTTGGTGCAATGCGTCGGCAGATTTGGTCGGGCCAGAGTCGTCTGACACCGAGTGGGCGTAAGCTCTCCGATAAAGCGTCGAAGCGCCATCCAAGCCCCTTAGATACGGCAAAATCCGAACTTTTATCGGGGGGCCGCCTTCCATTCTGTTCAACAACTCTTTGGTGTCTGGCCGCGACGAGAGACCAACCTTCAGTTTGCGATACGCTTCCTGATCGCTAGTGTCAGGCGAATTGCCGCGATCGGCCAGGGCGGCGAACGTTTCTGCCAGCGCTCGTCCATAAAGAGTGTCCCATTCCGCCAAAACCAGTACCTGCAACGGTTTCGAAGGAAGAAGCGAAACGTCGTGGTTCGTTACGGCGCGAAGCAGCTCCAAACAGAGCACATCGTCTCCATTGGGAAAACGAATCACCGCGGGCTCGGCATCGCTTGTCTCTTTTGACTCGAGAGTAGTGGCGAGCTTGTCTGATCCAGACCGCTGAAGATTCGGCCGCGGATCAGCGCCGAAAGAAAAAGGAGAGTTCCGGTCGACAATTCGATCGAGCAGTGGTTGTGCAATGGTAGCGCGATAGGGCACTATTGATAGCTTCATTGGCAGGCCGCTTAGCGGATTTGAGTATTGCTCAAAGAACGCAAGGGCATCTGAGTCAGAAGGCCCGAGCAGGATCCACTCATCCTGGTCGGCCTCAGGTCGGGCCAACCGCGTTTTGATCTGGCGAAGAGCGCTCCACAGGTTACCGGGGGAGGGCTCAGATTGGTTCGCAGTCCAGATGTAGGAGTCGGGCAACCATACGACGGCAACTGCGGAAAATCTGGGTTTCCTTGAACCATCTGGATCGGTTGGCCAGAAAGATTCATTAAATATCTCTACCGGAGCGCTGATCTTCTTTTTGCTCAGCGCGTCGTCCGTCGTGTTAACCCCATCCTCGCCCGAGCGAATTGACTTAATGCTTGCTGAAGTATTTGATTCTCCATCGCAGGGTGTCAGATCGATGGTAGAGATAAGGTTGCCGGGCCGCGCGACGAACCCGTGATCAAACAGAGCTCGCTGTACTGCGTAACGGATGCGCAGTCGGTTCTCCTTGTCCTCTTCATAGGCAAATGTTTTGGTTGGAATAATGAGGAAAAGAGTCTTTGCGCTGTTTCGCGGTATTCTAGGGTCCGGAGGGTGCGGTTCATAAATGTCTCTATAGACGGCGAACGGGTCATCCCAAAGCCTGGCGTAAGCTGGCACTTCCGCTTTGGTGGCTTCACCGGCGCCGGTCTGGGTGGGGCGCGCTGACTCCACGACAACCGGCTGCGTGAAAATGCCGTACACGGCAAGCAGGAAACCGAACAGGCT
>Ga0070706_100006010_pt1 | contig 11472 bp, 10 predicted proteins | sample KBSK5501metaG_FD_65476 | JGI IMG/M metagenome (GOLD analysis project Ga0070706, IMG submission 65476) | Corn, switchgrass and miscanthus rhizosphere microbial communities from Kellogg Biological Station, Michigan, USA - KBS K5-50-1 metaG | ecosystem: Host-associated > Plants > Roots >...
ACAACCGCAGTACGTGCAGCCCGCGAAACCGCCTCAGAAATGACAGACGAGTGCCGGCGGAGCCGGCACTCACTCAGGCGTGGCGGCGCATGTACTTGACTCCGCCGATCAACCCCACAATTGAAGAGATCGGTCTTCGGACGCCGATCGCGCGGGCGAAGCCGCGCGACGCTTTCTGCCCCACTCGAAACATCAGCACTTTCTTCAAGAAGTGCAGCATTTCGGCCTCCTCCCGTCGATAAAATTGCAAGCGCGAGGCCATTCCTAAACTATTGATTATCGGGCGCTTTCGGCCTTCAGAGAGCGTGACATCAGCCGCTGAATCGCTTTCGGCGGCGACTCGTTTTCGTACAGCACCCGATACATTTCAGCGGTGATCGGCATTTCGATTCGATGCCGCTCCGCCAGCGCATTCGCCGCTCGCGCCGTCTTCACTCCCTCGGCCACGAATTTGGTCTCGTCGAGGATTTCCTCGAGCCGTTTCCCCTCTCCCAGCGCAACGCCGACGCTCCGATTTCGCGAAAGCGAGCCGGTGCAGGTCAGGACCAGATCGCCCATCCCGGCGAGACCCGCAAATGTTTCGGGCCGTCCGCCGAGCGCGATTCCGAGCTTGCTGATTTCGTGGAGGCCGCGCGTAATCAGCGCCGCATTTGTGTTGAAGCCGAGTTTCAAGCCCTCAACCACACCGGCAGCGATGGCGATGACGTTTTTGAGCGACCCGCCGAGCTCGACACCGGTGACATCGCTCGCGTGATAGAGGCGAAACGTGGAGCAAGACAGCGCGCGCTGCATTTCTTGCGAAAAACGATCATCCGTCGACGCCACCACGGCAGCGGTCGGATCGCCGCGCGCGGTTTCCAGAGCAAATGTCGGCCCGGACATGACGGCGAACGCCTGCAGTTTCTCCCCCAGAACGTCCGTCGTGACCTGCGACATGCGCTGGAGCGTGTCGATCTCGATTCCTTTGGTTCCTGAAAGAACGTTGACCCGATCTTTGAGGTGCGGTTTCAGGTCGGAGAGAACCTCACGGTAGTGATGGCTGGGCACGATCATGAAGATCGTCTCGCCGAACGCGGCCGCCTCGGCGAGGGAATGCGTCGGGCGCACACCATCGAGACGCGACCCGGCGAGATATGCCGGATTCGTCCCGCTCTTCGCGATGCCTTCCGCCACACCCGGATCGTGCGCCCATAGCAGAACTTCATTGCCGCAGCGCGACGCGATGATCGCCATTGCAGTCCCGAACGAGCCGGCCCCGATGATCGAAAACTTCACTCTTTCCTCTGTCCCATGCGCCTCTCGCTGCCTTGCGTGAGACGTGCGATATTCGAGTGATGCTTGAGGATGATCGCGATTGCGATCGCGATGCTGATGATGATCGTCCAGAACGGTGCGTGCGTTAGGAAGCGCAGAAAAATCGGAATCGACGCCGCCCCGACGATCGACGCCAGCGAAACAAACCGGGTCGAGATCAGCACGATCAGAAACACGATCGCGGCGCCGGCGACCGCCAGCGGATCGAGCGCCAGAAATGCTCCGGTCGCGGTCGCAACGCCCTTACCGCCGTGAAATCGGAGCCAGACTGGAAACATGTGCGCCAACACTGCGATGAGGGCACACAACGAAATCCAGAACATGCGCGAGTGCAGCGGCGACGCATCCACTCCAACCGGAAGCGGCCACGCCGGGCTTGCCACGACCCACTTCGCGATCGCAACGGCAGCGTATCCTTTCGCCATGTCGAGGACCAGCGCGATCGCGCCGGGCAATTTGCCGAACGAGCGCGTGACGTTCGTCGCCCCGACGTTGCGGCTGCCGATCTGACGGAGATCGGCGCCGGTCATCAGCTTCACCACCAGGAAGCTGAACGGAATCGATCCGAGGAGGTAGGCGACCACGAGGAGTCCGGCGGCGAGCACGCGGACATTGTAGGCGCCCCTCACGCCGGCCTTCTTCCCGGCGGGAGAGGGTGGCGTGAAGCGCCATGTGAGGGGTCAGATCCCCGCGAAGGCGTTCTCCAGATCGGCGATCAGATCCTCGACGTCCTCGATCCCGACCGAAATGCGGACGAGGCCTGGAGTGATGCCGAGGCGTTGGCGCTCCTGGATGGGAACGGAGGCGTGGGTCATCGTCTCGGGGTGTGAGATCAGCGTCTCCACGCCGCCCAACGATTCGCCGAGGAAGCAGAGCCGGACGCCATTGAGAAACTTCGCCGCGTTCTCTTTCGATCCCAGCTCGAACGAAATCATCGCACCGAAGCCTCGCATCTGCTTTTTTGCCAGGGCGTGCTGCGGGTGGGTGGGCAGGCCGGGGTAATAGACCTTCTTCACCTTTCGGTGGCGGCTGAGATAGTCCGCCATCGCGATCCCATTCTCCTCGTGCTGCCGCATCCGAACGGCGAGCGTTTTCACGCCGCGAAGAACGAGCCACGAATCGAATGGCGACAGAATCGCACCGACCGCGTTCTGCAGGAATCCGATCTTCTCCGCGATCGCGTCGGAGTTCGAGATCACCGCCCCGCCGACGGAGTCGGAGTGGCCATTGAGAAACTTGGTGGTCGAGTGGATGACGATGTCGGCGCCGAGCTCGATCGGACGCTGCAGGTACGGAGAGCAGAATGTGTTGTCGACGACCACCAATGCGCCGCGCCTGTGCGCGACGTCCGCGCATGCAGCGATGTCGGTGAGGGTCATCATCGGATTGGTCGGCGTTTCGAGGAAGACGACCTTCGTGTCAGGCCGGATCGCATCGCGCACGGCTTCCACGCGAGAGGTATCCACATAGCTGAACTGCAGTCCGAATTTTTCGAGCACGCGGCTGAAGAGACGATAGGAGCCGCCGTACATGTTTTCACCGGCCACGACGTGATCGCCCGATTGCAGCATCCGGAAGACGACGTCGATCGCCGACATGCCCGACGCGAAGCAGTGCCCATGTCTGCCGCGCTCGAGCGCGGCCAGGTTGGCTTCCAGCACGCTGCGCGTCGGGTTCTTCGTGCGGGCGTATTCGTAACCTTTGTTTTCGCCGAGACGCGGCTGCACGTATGTGGATGTTGCGAAAATCGGATACGTGACGGCGCCGGTGACCGGCTCCGGTTCCTGTCCTGCGTGAATGCATTCAGTGGAGAAGCCCATGGTGGTCCTCACGAGTTCCATTTGGAGAAAATCCCTTTCGAAATGTACCGCTCGGCAGCGTCGGGAATGATCGTCACCAGGCGTTTTCCGCTGCCGAGTTTTTGAGCCACTTGCAGCGCAGCGGCTACGTTCGCACCTGCCGATCCTGCGCCGAGAATTCCTTCTTCCGCCGCCAAACGCTTGACCATCGCGAACGCCGGCGCGTCCTCGATCTGAATGATGTCGTCGGCCAGCGACATGTCGAGCACCGGCGGAATGAAGGACGAGGCGCCGATGCCTTCCACCTCGTGCGGGCCGGCCTCGCCGCCTTTGAGAATCGATCCCTGCGGCTCGACGATCACACAATAGACGTTCGGAATCCGCTCGCGGAGGTATTTCGCAACCCCGGTGAACGTTCCGCCCGTGCCAGCGCCCGTGACGAAGGCATCGATGCGGCCCTCCATCTGCTCGTAGATCTCGGGGCCGGTGGTCTCGTAATGCGACTCGGTGTTGTACGGATTGATGAACTGCTGCGGGATGTAGCTGTTCGGAATCTGCTTCGCCAGTTCGTCCGCGCGAGCGATTGCGCCCTTCATTCCGTCATCCTTCGGCGTGAGCTCGACCTGGCCGCCGAGGGCTTTCATGACTTCGCGCTTCTCGATGGAAAAATTCTCGGGCACGCACAGAATCACTCGATATCCCATCTGCACGCCGACCAGGGCCAGCGCGATTCCGGTGTTGCCGGCGGTCGGCTCGATGATCGTGCCGCCGGGTTTGAGAACGCCATCGCGCTCGGCGCGCTCGATCATCCCGATTCCGATGCGATCCTTCACCGATCCGCCCGGGCTGAGGAATTCCATCTTGGCGAAGATGGCGGCATCGTTCCTGCCGGGAATGGAGCGAAGCTGCACCATGGGCGTGTTGCCGATCAGGTCGAGGACATTGGTGACCGGCGGGAGGAGGGGACGCGGCAAAGCGGCGGGATTCTAGCAGGCAAATGAAAACGGCGGGCGATGGGCCCGCCGTTCTTGATGTTCGATGAGGATGGATCAGGCCCAGCTGGTCGGACGGGACTGCGAACGGCGCTGGTTGTAGCAATCGCGGCAGTACACCGGCTTGCCGCTGACGGGCGTGAAGGGAACTTCAGTCGCCACGCCGCAGCTGTCGCAGGTGACGCTCACCATCGTGCGCTCGCGCGAACCGCCATTGCCTTCTCGCGCCATCTTGCGCTTGTCGCGGCAGTTCTTGCAGCGCTTTGGTTCGTTTGTGAAACCACGTTCTGCGTAGAACGCCTGTTCATTTTTGCTGAACACGAACTCTTGTCCGCAATCAGCACAAGTCAGACTCTTGTCATTAAACGTATCCATGAAGCATTGATCTCCTAAGTTTCCAACGATTGTTTGATGCCGCAGCGCAGAACATTTGCGGGGTGCCGCGACTGTCCCCGCCAAAAGATTTCACAGCCAAATGGTGGCGACCAGCCTCCTTCCGAACCAAAATGCACACGAACCTCAGGCGGAACGCTTGCGTTTAATGAGGCGTTTCACTTGGGTTCGTTGTTCGCTTTTAACATAGATGTCTAGTGAAGGCAATGGAATACGCCTCACTCAAAATAAGATTGTCAAGCTATTGACGACCTCGACAGACCACAAAATTCGCATCGGCCCGGCCGGCTGGAGTTACACCGATTGGGAGGGAACCGTCTATCCGAAGCACGGCTCGCGATTCGACGCGCTGGCCTATCTGGCCTCGTTTTTCGACACCATCGAGATCAACTCGCCGTTCTATCGCATCCCGCCGCCAACGCACTCGAAGAGCTGGGTCCGCCGGGTGGCCTCCAATCCCGACTTTAAATTCACTACGAAAATATATCGTGGTTTTACGCACGATTCTGCGAAGACATCTCCCGACGATGTAAAGGGATTCCGCAACTACCTCGATCCCCTGATGGACGCCTCGCGCCTCGGCGCCGTTCTTCTCCAATACCCGTGGAGTTTCAAGAACACTCCGGAGAGCGTCGAAAAACTCGAAAAGTTGTTTCGTGATTTCGAGAATTACCCGCTGGCGCTCGAGGTCCGGCACGCGACTTTTCAGAACGACGAGTTCTTCCGCTTCCTCGACCAGCACAACGTCGCGTGGGTCAACGTCGATCAGCCGCTCTTTCACGAGTCGGTCAAGCCGTCCGACACCGTTACCGGGCCGCTGGCATACGTCCGCCTGCACGGGCGCAATTACGAGAAATGGTTCGCGCACGAAGAATCGTGGGAGCGTTACAACTACCTCTACAGCAAAGATGAACTGAAGCCGTGGGTCGATCGCATCGAACGGATGGCGCAGTCGAAAGAAACCTACGTCATCGCGAATAATCACTTCCGAGGACAGGCGATCGTGAACGCGGCGGATTTGAAGGAAGCGTTGGGACAGAACGGAAAAATGCCGCCGCAGCTTCGAGAGATTTATGGGGAGCGGGCTAGCATGTCACCCCAAGCGTAGCGAGGGGACCGCATCGCCCACCCTCACCGATCCCTCGCTCCGCTCGGGATTACATGAACATGCCACGCAAGAAGCGCGTCGTCGGCACCGCCGGCCACATCGATCACGGCAAGACCGCGCTGGTCAAAGCGCTGACCGGAATCGACACCGATCGCCTCCCCGAAGAGAAGCGGCGCGGGATCACCATCGATCTCGGATTCGCGAGCTGGCTCACGGACGACTATCAGATCGGATTCGTCGACGTGCCCGGACACGAGCGATTCGTCAAGAACATGCTGGCGGGAATTGGCGGGATCGACAGTTTCTTGCTGGTGGTGGCCGCGGATGAATCGATCAAGCCGCAGACTCGTGAGCACTTCGCAATCACCAAACTCCTGGGCATCCGCACCGGCGTGGTCGCGATCACCAAGAGCGATCTGGTCGAGCACGACATCATCGATCTGGTCCGCCTCGAAATCGAAGAGCTGGTGGCCGGAAGCTTTCTCGCCGGCAAGCCGATCGTGCCGGTCAGCAGCGTCACCGGCGCCGGACTGGACGATCTCCGCGAGGCCATTCTGGCATCGGTCGCGGCCATCGACGATCGCGACGCCACCACGCGCGTGTTTCGACTTCCGATCGATCGGGTCTTCACGATGAAAGGCTTCGGGCCGGTGATCACGGGGACCACATTCTCCGGCCGGCTGAATGTGGACAGTGAAGTCGAGGTCCTTCCCGGCGCGCTTCGCAGCCGCGCGCGTGCGATCCAGGTGCACGGCGAGCCGCGCGACCATGCATCCGCGGGCGAGCGCACATCCGTCAATCTCCCCGACATCGAGCTGGAGCAGTTGCATCGCGGCCAGCAGGTCCTCGCGCCTAACACGCTGCGGCCGTCGCAGATCATCACCGCGCGAATCGACCTCCTGGCTGACGCCAAGCCGCTCAAGGACCAGACTCGCATCCGCTTCCATCACCTTGCTGACGAGCTCCTCGGCAGCGTGCGATTCGTCGACGAGACGGAGGAGCTGCGCCCCGGAGGCAGCGCATTCATCCAACTCCGGCTCGAGTCGCCGGTGGTGGCGGTCAGCGGCGATCGATTCGTGATCCGGCGCTACTCGCCGGCGTTCACGATCGGCGGAGGCGTGATCATCGACGCGCATCTTCCGAAGCTGCGCCATCACACGCGCCGCGAATTGCTCCAGACTCTCGCCGACGGCGCACTGGTCGAGCGGGTCGAGCTGATGGCGAAGCTCGAAGGGTTGCGAGGACTGAGCATTCGGGAAGTACAGGCGCGCACGGGCATTCGTGTCGAGACGCTACAGAAAGAGCTCAAAACCCTGCCGCATCTCGCGGACAGCGGCGATCGCCGTTGGATTCACGTCGATACCCTCGCCGATTTTCGCCGCCGATCGATGGAGTTCCTCGGTCGCTATTTCAAAGAGAATCGCGTTGCGGTGAACGTGCCGAAGGGTGAGTTTGTCCAACGGCTGATTCCGCATGGCGCCGATCCCGCGATGATCAACTTTCTGCTGCAGGATCTCGCGCGCGAGAAGATCATCAGCCTGGAGGCAGACGCCATCGATATCCCCGGCCGCTCGAAGAAGCTGGGCGGCGCGGAGGGCGAGCTGGCGCGGATGATCGAGCAGCGGTTCTCTAACGCTGGGCTGCAGCCGCCGCCGGTGTCGGAGCTGATCAACACCATCCCCCAAAAAGCGAAGGTCATCGAGGGCGTGGTCGGATTCCTGGTCAAGCAGGGCACGCTGGTTCGCCTGGCCGACGGCGTGTACGTGCACCATGACACGCTCGATGCGGCGCGGGTAAAAATGGCCAGCCGGCGCGGCCAGACCATCGACGTCGGCCAGTTCAAAGAGTTTTTTGGGCTGTCCCGGAAAATCGCTATTCCGCTGCTCGAGTATTTTGACCGGCAGGGGGTGACGAAGCGGGTGGGCGACGCCCGGCAGGTGCTGTGATCTCCTTGTAATCGCCGGGAATGTTCAGCGACGACTGCGGAACGTCGCGCTGCTCGATCTTGATCACGATGCGGTCGACCACCATTTTCGTGTTTCCGTACGGCAACTCTGCATGATCGATCATCGGAAAGCCGCTGAGCTTCGAAAGACCGTCATCGGAGGCGTTCAACATCGCGAAGAGATTCGGTGGAATTGCCGGTGGAGAACCGATCCAAAGCTCACGCTGATATCCACCGAGCCGAACGAGATACTGCGTTGTTTCGACGCCCTGGATGACCTTTTTTGAATCTGTGTGGAGGACAGCCGCTCCCGGCTGTCCGGACCGCGGAGGGCCGCTGTCCTCCACGTAATACGTCCTCGCCACATCATCCACGACTGTCACGCGATTCTGCTCGATGTCGAACAGTCGCCAGCGATCCACCTCATCGCTGCTGCGCGCGCGCCCCTGGGCGATGACAATCGAATGCAGAAAAGTCTTGTTCTGCGGTTGAAGGATGGTCTGGATGGTCACCACTGTCGCCTGCATCTGCGGCTCGACGCGATTGACCACCGCCCTCTCGACGATTTTTGCCTCTCTGCACGCCGCACAGACGACCACCAGCGCCCATACCCGCGAACGCCTCAGTCCTTGGCCTCGTACCAACTCTTACCCCAGTGCGTATCGACCGCCAGCGGCACCGCGAGCGGATAGATGTTCTCCATGGTTTCCTTCACGATCGCGGCCACCTTTTCCACTTTCGCTTTCGGAACCTCGATGACGATTTCGTCGTGGACCGTGAGCAACATCGCGGCGTCATCGCCCAGATTCTTGTCGAGGGCAATCATCGCGAGCTTGAGGATGTCGGCGGCCGTTCCCTGGATCGGCGCATTGGTCGCCATGCGCTCGGCGTTTCCGCGAACCGTGAACGATCGATTGTGGATCTCGGGAATGTAGCGCACGCGGCCGAAAAGCGTGGTGACTTTGCCGCTGCTCCGCGCCCCTTCCAGCGTCCGATCGAGGTACTCCTGGATCTTCGGATAGCGCGAGAAGTAGGCCTCGATGAAATCCTTAGCCTGCGAGCCGGAGATGTTCAACTCGTTCGACAGCCGGAAGGCCGACATTCCGTACAGCACGCCGAAGTTGATGGTCTTCGCGGCCCGGCGCTGCTCGGGCGTGAGCTGATTTTCCGGCACGTTGAAGATTTTCGAGGCCGTCGCGCGGTGGATATCGGCGCCGCGCTGGAAGGTCTCGATGAGGGATACATCCTGAGTGATGTGGGCGAGAATCCGTAGCTCGACCTGCGAGTAGTCCGCCGCCAGAAGCAGGTTGCCTTCATCCGCGATGAACGCTTTTCGGATCTCGCGCCCCTGCTCGGTTCGGATCGGAATGTTCTGCAGATTCGGATCCGATGATGAAAGCCGCCCCGTGGCAGCCACCGCCTGATTGAAGGACGTGTGCACGCGGCCGTCCGGCCTCACCAGTTGAGGCAGGGCGTCGACGTAGGTCGATTTCAGCTTGTGCAGCTCACGATGCTGCAGGATGAGCTGCGGCACTGCGAAGCCGTGGCTGGCCAGCTCCTGCAGAACGTCCACGGAGGTGGAGTAGGCCTTTGTTCCCTTGGTTTTCTTGATGACGGGATAGTTCAGCTTCTCGAACAGAATGTGCGCCAGTTGCTGCGGCGAATTGATGTTGAACTCGGTCCCCGCCTCGGCGTAAATCCGCTTCTCCAGATCCGCCAGTTGCGCGCCCATGGTGTTCGACATCTGGCGCAGCAGCGGGACGTCAACCCGAATGCCGCGGTCTTCCATACGCGCCAACACCGGAATGAGCGGCATCTCGATCCGCTCGTAAATGTCGAGCAGAGCCGGATCGCGCCGCAGCTCGGGCTCGAGCACCTCTTTGAGCGACATCGTGATGTCGGATTTTTCGCCGACGTATTGGAGATAGGGGCCGACAGAAGTGGATCCGAGCTCGTGATCGATCGCGAAGAGCGGCGCGGTCTTCGCGACGTCCTTGCGCGACTCAACGCCGAGCTTGAGGCGGTCGCGGGCGATGTTCCCCAGCTCGTGGCTGGGCAGCCCGGGGTTGATCACATACGACATGATCATCGTGTCGGCGAAGCGCCGCGGCACCGGCCAGCCGTTGGCGGACAGCCGCCGCATCTGCGTTTTCACATCGTGCGCGACGAATTCGCGGTCGGATTCGAGAAATCTTCTCAGCTCGGCACTCATGCTCTCGTTTCCGCCAAGCGAGCCGGCGATCGGAATCACCAGCGACTCGGCGGGCTTGACGGAAAGTGAAGCCGCCAGCAGAGCATCGAAGCCGTCGGCCGTCGTCGGCTCAAACCAGATCGCCACCGGCCCGCCTTCGTCAACGAATGTTCGAATATCTTCCGCCGACGTCGCCGGGCGATAGTCGCGCGGAATGGGCGGCGCTTCGGGCAGATACTCCTGCATCAGCGATGCGAACTCGAGCCGGGAGAAAACGTCGTGCAGCTTCGCGCGATCGGGCTCGGCGCGCTTCAGGGAATCGAAATCGACGTTGACGTCGAGGTCGCATTTGATCCTCGCCAGATCGCGCGACATGAACGCCTTGTCGCGATGCTCCTCCAGCTTCTTTCGCTGCGCCGGCTTGAGTTGATCGAGATGCTCGTAGACGCCCTCGAGCGAGCCGAATTGCTGGATGAGCGACTTCGCTCCCTTTTCGCCGATGCCGGGAACGCCCGGGATGTTGTCGATGGCATCGCCCCAGATCGCCATGACCTCCACCACTTTTTCGGGCGGCAGTCCGAAGACTTCTTCCGCTCCTTTGGCGTCGTAGAGCACCTCGCGTCCGGTATGAAAAAGGCGGATTCCGTCGCCGACGAGCTGGAAGAAATCTTTGTCCGAGGTGGCGATGACGACGTCGTAGCCGCGCTCGCGGGCCACGCAGGCCAGCGAGCCGATCAGATCGTCCGCCTCCCAGTCCTCCACGCCGATGACCGGGATCCGGAATCCATCCAGGACTTCGTTGACGAACGGCAGTTGCACGGCCAGGTCATCCGGCATCGGCCGGCGATCTTTCTTGTAATCTGCGAAAGCCTCGTGCCGGGTCTTGGACGATCCGATGTCGAACGCCACCGCGATGGAGTCGGGGTTGTGATCGTTGAGCAGCTTTTTCAGCGTTTGGGTGAATCCGTAGACGGCGTTGGTCGCCAGACCGGCCGAATTCGTCAGTCCTCGAATCGCGAAGTAGGAGCGATAGACGTTGTTGGAGCCGTCGATGATGAAGAGCGTGGGCTTTCGGGGCACGGCGGGCGATTATAAGTGCCGAGTGCCGAGTGCTCAGTGCCGAGTCCCACCCACAGCACGCGGCACTCGGCACCCGGCACTCGGCACTTCGCTAGAAACACTTACGGAGCCTTTCGGCTCCGTTCGTGGCACTTCGAAAAAGGGGCTGGACCGCTGCGGCCAGTCGGCAGGATTCAAGGAAGCTAAGTGATTAATCGTCCAAAATCGGTCCAATAAGTTAGGAGGGAGCCCGCAGCGGTCACTGGGCGCGGGCAAGTCAGACGGGACCCGCGCAAACGAGGTCTCGAAACACTCGAAACCCTTTTCATGATGACCGTCTGCGCTGCGAATCCCGAGCCAAGACAAATAATGTCACTGAGAAATAGCTCTGCTCGCCAAGTGGAAGCCAGAAAACTCAGGCCGTAAGCGGATTTTCGCCCTTTCGATGCGATTCGAGAATCGGATTCGCGCGCGGCAATTTTTTCGCCAGGTGGCGCCGCCGTTGCAAATCTGACCGCCGCCATGCGGAAATCGTTGCTGTTTGCTGCGCTCGCGCTCGCCTGCATGCGCGCAAATGGCGAGAGCTGGAGCATCGGCGCGGGCACCGGGCCGTTCATCTTCGGCCGTTTCGCGGAACGCTCGATCACGATCATGAATGAAGGCGGAACCGG
>Ga0070706_100006012_pt1 | contig 11471 bp, 9 predicted proteins | sample KBSK5501metaG_FD_65476 | JGI IMG/M metagenome (GOLD analysis project Ga0070706, IMG submission 65476) | Corn, switchgrass and miscanthus rhizosphere microbial communities from Kellogg Biological Station, Michigan, USA - KBS K5-50-1 metaG | ecosystem: Host-associated > Plants > Roots >...
GAACCGGTTTCGCCCCACAGCAGCACCGGCGTCCGGCGCGCGATCACGCGGCGCGCGGTTTCGAGATGTGCGACCAGGCGCGGATCCTTGAAGGTCATGCCGCCCGACGGGGGCGTCGCCTTCAATGCGACCGGCCGTGGCGCCGAGCGGGCCGGCAACGCGGCGGGCGTGGCGAGCCCCGCCGCGCTCGAGAGCGGGTGCACGGTCGCCGCCGCGCTCGAAGCGGGCTGGCGCGCCACCGCGAAGAAGCGCAGCGCAGCGTTCGCGCGGTAGGTCACCACCGGGTGGTACGACGACGACATGCTGCGCGCGAGCATGTCTTCGAGCGAGCTCTGGAACAGGTCTTCGACGCGCCGCGAGCGGATGTCTTCCATCGACTGCAGCCCGAGCTGGAACAGCGCACTGCGGTTGGCCGCCAGCACGCGCCCGTCGTCGTCGACCGCGAGCTTGCCCTCGTGCAGCGTATAGACGAACTCCGGCCGGCTGTGGAAGTGCAGCGGGTGCGCGTTGCGAAAGCGCTGGTCGATCAAGCGGTTCTCGATCATCCGTGCGGTCATGCCGAGCAGCACCAGCAGATGCTGCTGCATCTGGCTGGAGCGGCTGGTCACGTCGAGCACCGCGGCGATCTCGCCAGACGGGTCGTAAACCGGCACCGCCGAGCACGTGAGCTGCACGAACTGCGAGAAGAAGTGATCGTCGCGACGGATCGACACTGGGGCCGCCAACGCGATGCAGGTTCCCATGCCGTTGGTGCCGGCCTCGGCTTCGCTCCACATGCCGCCGGCGCGCAGCCCCAGCGGCTCGACCTCGGACGCGAACTCGGGCGACGAGACCATGTGGATGATGACGCCGTCGGTGTCGGTCAGCACGACGGCCGATTCGGGGTCTGCGAGCTGCTGGTACAGCGTGGTCATCTCGTAGCGCGCGCAGTCGATGACGTCGGCCCGGCGGGCACGGCGGTCTTCGAGTGCGGCGCTCTCGAGGATCGCCGGCTGGTGCGGATGGTCCGGATGCAGCCGGTACTCGTTCAGGCACCGGCTCCACGACCGCATGATCGCGTCGCGGCCGTTCTCATGCGTTCCGTTCTGGACCGTCACCATGATCCGCTCGGCATGCCGGTCGGCATCTCGCAGCATCATTCCCATGCCTATGTCTCCAGATTCTTCGGCCTACGCGGCTCTGTGGTGTCCACGATCCTGATGCAAGGGTACCAGCAACGCAACGGGTGAAACGCGAGCCCGCGACGTGCTGGCGCACGGCACCGGCGCGCTGGCATGCTGCTTGCGGCTTCCGGCCACGCCGGCGAGGTCCGGCGCCGACGGACATCTCGCAACAGCCATCACAATGGACAACACTTCCGCCTTGACTGCGTACCCGTTCGCGACAGCCCCGACACTCGCCCCGCAGGCGATGGACGTGATCTTCGTCGAGGGCTTCGTCGGCAACACCGTCATCGGCATTCACGACTCCGAGCTGCATGCTGCGCAGCCGCTCGTGATCGACGTGCACGCCGGCGTGCCGCATGCGCGCGCCTGCGACACCGATCGAATCGCCGACACGATCGACTACGGCAAGGTCACAGAGCGCCTGCGCCGCCTGCTCGTCGAGCACCGGCTCACGCTGCTGGAGGCCTTCGCCGAGCGGATCGCCGAGATCCTGATCGACGAGTTCGGGGCGCGCTGGGTTCGGGTGAAGGTCGTCAAGCCGCGCAAGTTCGACGATGTCGACGCGGTCGGCGTGCAGATCGAACGCACCGCGCCGCCGCCCTCCGACGCGACGACTTCGCGGCACGGCAGCGGCCACAGCGCGGCCGTGATCCAGTTGCTCGCGAGCGGCATGCTTCCCGGCAAACGCTGAACTGCTCATGCTCGATGAAAAGGGCCGCGCGAGCGGCCCTTTTTCGTTGCGTCCCGGATCGCGGCGCCGCGAGATCCGCGGCACCTCACCGGATCACAGGTGCGCGGCGAACGGATGCGCCGCACTGCCCTTCTTGGCCACGACTTCGGCGGCCGTCGGCGTGCCGGCGACGGCGCGCTGGATCGACTCGCGAACCGCCTTGTAGTTGAAGTCCTGGATCTTCTTGTCGTCCTCGGCGAGCCAGTGGATGAACACGCCGACGCAGATGAAGAGGTTGTCGGCTTCGGCGGCCGGGATCGTGCCGTCCTCGACCGAATCGGCCACCGCCATCGCGACGGCGCGCTGAGCCGGGCCGAACATCTGGACCGCCTGCTTCGCGCCCTTGATGGTGACCTTGTTGAACATCACGGTCGCCGGCTTGGTCAGCAGGTTCGGCGCGACCACCGCAAGCAGCGAAGTGAAGCCGTCCTTGTTGTTGGTCAACGCATTGGCGAAGGCGGCCTCGGCCGGGCTCCCGCGCGGGCCGATGATCAGATCGATGTGAGCCACTTCGTTACCGTCGCCGACGAGCGACTCGCCGACCAGCATGCGATCAATTTTTGCCATGTCTTCCATCTCCTGTACGCAGTTCTTGGGTGTGCACGACACTGGCCGTATCACCAGCGCGAGGCGAGAGGTATCACGATCCGTGCCATCGAGCCGCCCCGCGTGGGCGGCGCGGCGCGGCGTCGTTCAGCGCGGTGCTGCGTGAGGGCCGACGAGGCCCGCGACGAACAGCGCCGCCACCGTGAAATCGGCGCTGGTGCCAGGGTTCAGGCCGGCGGCCTTGAGCTCGAGGTCCCACGCGGCGAATGCAGGGTCGGCATCCAGCACCGCACCGGCCTGCGCGCGAGCCTCCCAGGCCTGCGCCGAGCGCATGACAGTGTGTGCCACGGCCGAACCGTGTTTGCGAACAATGTGTGAATCGGGTCGGTGGGCCAGAAATGCCAGGTAGATGCGCTGCACGGCGGCCACGACGACAGGCGGCAGCGGCTCGTCGACATTCGTGACATCCACGCTCGCGAGATCCCAGGGCAAACCCTCGCCCAGAGGCGCCAGGCCCAGCTCGAACAGCTCGGCGTAGCCGTCGCGGTACTGACGCGCGATGCTGTCGCGATCGGCGGCGAGCGCCATCGCAGCGCGCAGTGTCGTCGTGGCGCCGGCGTGCACGTCTTCCGAGGGCGCGCTGCCGAGGCCGCCGGGGTTGGCCCGGGCGATCGCACGGTAGGCGGCATGCGCATCGTCCAGGTCGAGGTCGGCGAGCACGGCTTCGATGGCGCGGCGCAGCGCCGCCGGATCCTGCGCCTGCGGATTCAGCTCGATCGCGCGCGCGATCGGCGCGCACAGCAGCAGGATGCCGAGGTTGGTGTTGCACCCGGCCGCGGCCCAAGTGGCGGCGACCGCGGACTCGAGGCGCTGGCCGACGCGCGCGCCGGCGCGGAACAAGGGCTCGAGCGACGCACGCGCGCTCGCACTGAACAGCGCGGCGCGCATGCCGTGGCCGCCCGAGACGCGGCTCACGTTGCCGGGCTTGCGCACGGCGATATCGAGCTCGCACGCGGCGATGAAGCTGGCCCGCGCTCGTTCGATCATCGTGCGCTGCAGCGCAGCGCTCGAAGCCGCATTCACGCGCGCCGCTCCGCCCCGTCGTCGCGCGCCTGACGCGCCAGCTTGCGATCGAGCAGATCGTCGACGATTGCGCGCGCGATGTTGAAGCCGGTCACGCGCTGCAGGCCACGCCACGCGGCGACGCCGTTGACCTCGAGCACCTGCGCGCTGCCGTCGGCGCCGGGGATCAGGTCCACGCCGGCGTAGTCCATCCGCAGCGCGCTCGCGGAGCGCTCGGCCAGGGCGGCCAGCGTCGTCGTCAGCTCGGCGGGCTCACAGCGCGCGCCCTGCGCAACGTTGTGGACCCAATGGTCGCTGACGCGCCGCATCGCGGTGACCGCCCGGCCCCCGACGACCAGCACGCGCCAGTCGTAGCCGGGCGTGGTCACGGCCGGAACGAAGCGCTGCAGGTACGCCAGCGAACCGTGTTCCTTGTCGTCGAGCTCGGGGATCGGGTGGTGCACGCCTGCGACGTTGCCGACCAGCCGCAGGCCCTTGCCCTGCGAGCCGAACAACGGCTTCATCACCAGCGCGTGCCCGGCCGCCCCTTCGCGGACCGCGATGCGCCGCGCCTCGGCTGCGGATTCGGTCGCCCAGGTCGGCGGCGTCGGGATGCCCGCGGCATGCAGCAGCAGGCTCGTCATCGACTTGTCGACGCTGCGTTCGATCGCGCGCGCATCGTTGTAGACCGGCACGCCGAGCTCGTGCAGCGCGTGCAGCACGCCGAGGCGCTTCGTGACCTGCTCGAAACTGCCGCCGGCAATGCCGCGCACCAGCGCCGCGTCGGGCAGCTCGCGGCCGAAGCCGGGGATCGCCAGGCCGTGCCAGGCGTGCGAGGTCGCGATGTGGCAGTCGGCGAGGTCGACACAGCGCCCGAGCGCGCCGCGCGCGCGCAGCGCCGCCTGCAGCTGGCGCGTGTGCCAGCCGACCTCGTCGGTCATGATCGCGACGCGGGTCATGCCTGCCTACCCAGGCGGGCGAGTGCCGGTCGCGCGGCCCGCGTCATGCCTGCTGCAGCCACAGCGATTGCAGCAGCGCCATGTTCAGCGCACCGGCGTGCCAGGTGTTGCCGCTGTCGATGTTGCTGACCCAGACCTCGGCCGGCGCGAACAGCGCGCCGTCGATCTTGTAGAAGTCGTACTCGACCTCCTTGAAGATGTCGGCGAACGAGCGCCCGTAGTCGCGCGAGTTGCGTGACGGCAGCTGCTGCGCGAGCTGCCGCGCCGCGGCATCGTCGCCGCGCACAGTGAGGTGCACGCGGCCGCCGTACAGGATCGCGTCGTTGGTGCGGCCCATCGCGATGACGCCGTCGGGGCTGGGCGCGGGCAGCGGCGCGGCCGCGACACCTCCGACGATGCTGCCGAGCGAATAACCGAGCTCATGCGCCTTGTGCAGCGCCACTTCGAGCACGCGTGCGACCACCTGCGTCGTACCGCACAGGCTCGTGGTCGGCGTCAGGATCAGCGTCAGCGCCTCGGGTTGCAGGCCGCAGTCGCGCAGCAACTTGTCGATCACGACCTTCGGCGGCACGCGGTCGACCTCGAGCACGAGCACGCCGCTATCCGCGCGATCGCGGTAGCCCAGCTCGGCATACAGCGTTTCCTTCGCGGCGAGCGCACGCGCCGGACCGGAGCCGAGCGAGAAGAACTTCTTGCCGCCGGTTTCCTCCTTGCTCGCCGAGAGGCTCCAGCCGGCGTACTGGCTGGCCAGGCAGGCCAGCACCGGCTGCGCGCTGCGCACCTCGATCCAGCTCGGCCAGCCCTCGGACCCGCCGGTGCGCAGGCTCGCCTCGCCGAAGCCGCCCATGCAGATCTCGCCGACCTGCAAGCCCGCGGCGACGCTGCCGCGCACATCGATGCCGGCATCGACGATGCAGACGCCGCTAGTGTCACGGCTCACGCTCAGCGCGAGCGCATCGGCCTGCGCGAGCAGCCGCTCGACCAGCGGGCGGGCACCGGCGTTGACGCTCAGCGTCGAGTCGGCCAGAGGGGGTGTGGCGTCGGTCATCACGATGTCTCCAGAGTATCCAGCAAGGCGTCACGCTGCGCCGCGAGAGCGGCCCGCACCTGCGCCGCGCCGTCGCCTTCGGCGCTCAGGCTGCACAGCGGGTCACCGGCCATGATGCGCGTGCCCACAACGGGCACGTCATGCGCGCCGGGCCGCTGTGCAAGCTGCCGTGCGCGGGCTTCGTCCACCTGCAGCGCGCGGGTCGCGTAGACGATCTCGTGGCCCGCGGTCCGGGAGCGCGCGGCGAACATGCGCGGCGGCAGCTCGCGATGCAGACAGGCGCGCAGGTGTGCATCGATCAGCCCGCGCTGCGCGTACAGCGCGAGGCTGGCCGGCGGGCGCGGGTTCACCTCGAGCACGCCCAGCGCGTCGCCGTCGCGGATGAAGTCGAGGCTGCACCAACCGCGCAGATCGAACGCTGCGGCGAGCCGATGTGCCGCATCGACCATGCGCCGTACGACCTCGGGTGCGACCGGTACCGGGCCGATGCAGCCGCAGTAGACGTGCGGGTGCGCGCCGACGGGCCGCACGATCAGCTCGTTGAAGCCCAGCAATCGCGCGCCGCGCCCGTTCGCGATGAACGTCGCCGACATCGGCGTGCCTTGCATCTGGCGCTGGAAATAGCGGGTTGCGCTCGCGGACTGCGCATCACCCGCCCGCCCGGCGCGGCGGATGTGCCAGCCGCCGCAGGCCTGCGCATCCTTCGACAGCCATCCGTCCGCATCGCGCGGCGCGTGCGCCTGCACCGCCGGGTGATCGATGCCGTGAGCCGCGAGCGCGCCGAAGAAGCACTGCGGATCGCGCACGCGGCGCACCGTGTCGGCCGAGCAGCCGATCAGCGGCAGCAGCGCGGCGCCAGCCTCGAGCAGGTCGGGCCGCCCTTCGAAGCCGCTGCCGGCGACCCACCCGAGCACCTCGGCGCCACGGTGCTGCGACACGTCGCGCAGCGCATCGAGCACGCGCGACGCATCGAATTGCAGCGAACCGTCCGCCACGCCGATCGGCTGCCACTGCGCCGCCGCGCGGCGCGTGTCGGCATCGCCGAACAGGTCGAGCGCGACGACGTCGTAGCCGTCGTGCGCGGCCGCCTCGGCCAGCATGCGCGCGGAGATGGCCGCGACGGCCAGCACAGCCATCGGGCGGTCTCCGCCTCAGCCGGCCGGCTTGGCCGAAGCCTGCGCCGCCTGTTCGGCGAGGAACTCGCGCGCCGCCGCGAACGCCTCCGCGAAGCTCAGCACCAGCGCCTTCTCCGACTGGGCCATGCGCACCAGCAGGCGATGCTGGGTCTGATACTTGACGTTGCCGACTGCGAGCGCGCCAATACCGACTGCGCCTGCACCGACTGCACCGGCGGCGCCGGCCAGCGGCTTCGCGTCGTCCATCACGCCGACGCCGGCAATGCCTTCGGGCGGCACCGCGTTCACGTCGGCCGCGACCTTCAGGTCTTTCGCGAAGGCGAGATCATCGGGCGCAACGACCTGCACGCCGGCCGCCGCGCACGCGAGCACGATGTCGGCCTGCGCGAGCTCGCCGCGCAGTGCGGCGCGGTCCACGCTGGAGCCGCCCTGCAGGTCGACCTTGAAGCGTGCAGCCGTCTCGCGTGCCGCCTTCTGCGCGACCTCGAGGCTGCTGTGGCTCGCTATGCGCACCGCGGCACCGGCCTGCGCCGCGAGCACGCCCGCGATGCGCCCGACCGGGCCGGTGCCGCCGAGCACCAGCACACGCTGACCCGACAGGCTGCGCGCATGCTGGCGCTGCAACGCTGCCTCGACGCAGGCGACCATCGCCGCCGCAGTGGTGTAGGCGCCGCTCGGGTCGGCCATCAGCGACACGACGAAGGGCTTGAACATCGCGGCCTTCGCGCGCTCCAGCATGTCGGCCGCGAGCAGCGCATCGCGGCCGCCGACGAAGATGCCGGTGCGTGTGACGCCTTTCGGGCCGCGCGAGAAGATCGCGTCCTGCGTCAGCGCGGTGACCGCGTCGACGCCGACGTCGGTGTACGGCGTGATGATCTGGTAGCCGGCGTCGGCCGCCATGTTGACGTCGAACGGGCTCGCCTGATGACTCGGCGTGAACAGGTGCAGCACATAAGGTCGTTCCATGTCTGATCTCGATTCAAGTAGGGGACTGGCGGCGGACGACGCCGCGATTCAACGTGCGCGCGGCGATGCACGCGTGTCGGTGATCTCGGCGCCATGGTTGCGGGCCGCGACGATGCGCGGCACGAGCCCGGGCTCGATCAGGCCGGCCGCGCGCGCCGCGTTGACGAGTGCTTCGGCGCGCGACTGCGACGCGACGATCGCGAAGCCGGTCGGCCCCCACGAGCTCTGGCCGATCGCCGCCGGCTGCGTGGCGCTCGTGCCGACCCAGTGCATCAGCCGGCCGACCGCCGCGCTGGTGTAGGCTCGCCCGTTCTGCGCCGGCGCGTAGTGCTCGCCCAGCAGTTGCTGCACGCGCGACACGCCGAGCGCGAAGGTGTCGAACTCGGCGCTGGCGGCGCCGGGCAGCACCCGCATCAGCACCTCGTGGCAGATTTCGGCCGCGTGGGCGGCCGGCATAGGCGCGAGGGTCGCCATCGCATTCGCTTCATCATGACCGGCGAGGCCGCGCTCGCGCTCGTCCTGCACGACCACGATGCGCCAATCTTCCGGCAGCGCGATGCGCGACAGCAGCGGCGCCGGACGGCCGTCGGCGCCCGGCCCGCCGTCGACGAGCAGGCCGCCGCGATCGAAGCCATGAATGCCGATGCCCGAGCGCAGGCCGCGCCCCAGCCAATGCGCGAGGGTCGGCGTGTCGACCTCGAGCCCGTACCAGCTCGCGAAGGCGCGCCCGATCGCCAGCGCGAGCTGGGTACCGGAGCCGAAACCGGCGTGCGCCGGCAGCACGCGCAACAGTCGCAGATGCAGCGCCTCGCGGCGCCCGGTGCGTTCGCGCAGCGTGCGCAGACAGGCGCTCGCGCGCTCGGTCTGCGCAACGCCCTCGACCGTGTCGGCCGTGACGCGGTCGACCAGCGCGGCGCTCAGCTCGACCTCGGTCTCGAAGCCCTCGATCACGAGGCCGATGCTGCCGTAGCGCCGCCCGCGCGACCCGGAGGGATCGAGAAAGCCCAGGTGCAGGCGCCCCGGCGCGTGCAACGTGAGTGTGTTCTGGGTGTGGATGCGCATCCGGGATGGAACGGCGGGAACGGCGAGAGCGGCAAAACCCGTGGTCATGGCGCAGGGCTGAGCAGCAATCTCCGTTCCTGCGCCGCAGGCACGGTCGAGCGGGGTCGCGGCCCTCGCATGCCGGCTCGGCTGTGCCGCTCGGGGGACAGTGTGTCACGCCCGAAGCGGCCGTAAAAAAGCCCCGGTGCTCTCGCGAGACTGCCGGGGCTTCGAGACCGCGGCGCCCGCTCTCGGGCGCCACCGGCCGCGATCACATGTGGTCGATCATCACATGTAAATCTGGCTGCAACCGGCGCCGGTCAACGCTCCTGCGGTTCCAGCCTGATCCGAACCCTCCACATTTCCCTCCTTTCGGGCGGGATGTCTTGGGACGCACCGGGCTGGCTACGTTGGTCATCGCTTTGTAGGCCCTGGATTTACTCTAGCACGCTCATCGGTAAGTCAAGACCGCAAACGTCACTTGGCCGAATTACATGGGTCGCCGAGGCCAGCAAAAAAGAGGTGCCGTTGAGCACGGTCAGGTAAGCCCGGATCACCGCACGTCGGTGTGCGACGCAGCGGGTTGCGGGGCCGGTCAGCCCTGCCCCGCTGACGGCAACTTCGAGGAACACCTGAGCACCATCGTACTGTCCGCCCGGCTCGTCGATGTCTCCCTCAAGGCGACCGGCGAGCCGCCGCAGCCTCGATCCTGTCCATCGCCTGGCCAAGTTCTGGAAATGCCACCCGCAAGATCGGATGCAGCGACGTGTCCTGGCGGTACGCCGGATCGAACCCGCTGCGCTCGCGGCGGCCCTCCTTCAGCGCCGCGACGTGCGTCATGAAGGTCGATGTCGGCTCGCGTACATGAAGCTGCTGCTCGCGCCGCCAGATGCTCACGGCGTTGACGAACAGCGTGTAGTAGCTGCGGTGCGCATCCCAGATCCAGTTCTCGATCGCGCGCAGATTCGCCAGCCGCGTACCGATCGGCGCACCCGCCTTCAGTGACAGCAGCGCACACACGGCCGCCTCGAAGTGCCGCGCACGCCGCTCCTCGTCGGCCGGCCCGAGGCGTGCCGCGAGGCCGCGTGCCTGGCACGCGAGCAGCAAACCGTCGAACAGATCGCCGTCGAAGGCCTTCGCGGCAGCGGTCAGCCAACCATGCACAGCAGCAGTGTCGCCGAGGTCGATGTCCGGCCCCTCGGCGGGATGGCTCGTGGTTTCGAGGAACAAGGTCCCGCTGCTGCCGGGCGGCACGCGATGGTCACCACTGCGCCGCAGCGTCTCCAGCCGTGCCACCTCGTTCCGCCTCGCCCGCGCCGTATCGAGCTCGGCGTCGTGGTCGGCGTAGTACACGGTGCCGTTCGACTCGTCGAAGGTCAACTGGTCGAGCGTCACCATGTCGGAGTTCCAGCGGAACCGATCGCCGCCGTCCAAGCGATCCTCCGCGACCGGCCACCAAGCTTCCAGCATCAGACAGCCGCGCTGTACCGACAGCGCCGCGGTCTGCGCCGACACGACGAACAGGTTGCAGTTGTTGTTGAAGACCACGTCCTTCGTGGTGAAGCGCAGGTCCGCACCGGGCGGAGAAGCGAAAACCCAGATCAGCTGCGCGCCGTTACGCCGATAGAACGTGCGGCGCTGGGCGATCACGGTAACGAAGGTCGTGGCCAACTGAGCCTCGAACACGAGGTCCATGCCGCGCCAGCATGCCTGTACATCAGGCTGGCGCCAGGTGGTGTCGGGGAGCTTGCCGCGGTAGCGCCGTTCCACTTTCAGGCTCTCGGGAACGACCATCGGCTCCCGGCGCAGTCCGGCCCAGAGGCGCGCCTTGACCAGCCTATGGGCGCGCGTCTCCTTCAGGCCGTTGTACTTCATGGCCTGGTACTGCTCCGGCGTGAAGTCGCCGTCCGTCTTGTACGGGCACCGGTGCTCCGGGTCGCGGGGGTGCGCGAAGTGCAGCGACACGGTGCGCCCCCGATCACCCGCCGCCGTCTCCCCTCCGCCCGGGCCGCCTCGCAAACCCAGCGGTTGCAAGCACAACGGGCAGCGGAATCTGGGGTGCCCGCCGATCTTTGCCTCCTCGGCTGCCAACCGGAGCTGGTGCAGTTCCACCGCGTCGAGCGCGGCCAGCACGTCGGCCGACGCGCGCAACGCATCGACCTGTGTGTCCAGCACCTCTGGGCAGATGAAGTCTGCTCCGCCGCCCGTCGAATTCCTGCCGCGATCCATGGCCCATCGTACCGATGGGGCTCCCATCACACCCAAAGGTCCCATGGCGCGCCTCGCTGATCAGGGAACAGCGTCGAGAGATGCTCCGGCGCCATGGAACCGCACTGCATTGCCCATATCTACTCTGATAGCCTCACGGAACGATGTCGTGGACCCAGCTGAGAGGCCGTCTGTGACAGGCGTGCCAGTTGCAACGCGGTCCTTGTCCCGCAAAGCGTTGTTGGTTCTGGCCGTCCCGGATGCACGTCGACGAGAAGGACACTCCACGTAATAACGTGTTATAAATAGCGCAGTGTGACACGCCTTGATGGAGGCGATAGTGAGCGATCTTGTCGCGAACGTGCTGAAATCGATCGGCCCGTGCGTCAGTACGGACCTGGTTGCTGCGCTGGTCAAGGATTACGGACTGACGCCGGTGAACGCGCGCCAGAAGGTTTCCCGCTCGACCTCTATCAAGAAACTCGCCCACCTTCCGTTTCCGCGCAATTCGCGCTTCGTCTACCTCCAAGCCGAGTACGCATCGCCAGAGTTCTGGGACGCGCTGACCCGGGCCCTGCTCGAACACACCATGTCGTACGGTGGTGGCTT
>Ga0070706_100006013_pt1 | contig 11471 bp, 11 predicted proteins | sample KBSK5501metaG_FD_65476 | JGI IMG/M metagenome (GOLD analysis project Ga0070706, IMG submission 65476) | Corn, switchgrass and miscanthus rhizosphere microbial communities from Kellogg Biological Station, Michigan, USA - KBS K5-50-1 metaG | ecosystem: Host-associated > Plants > Roots >...
TGTCAAAGGCATAGCGATGTATCTTCTCTCAACATTTCAGCCAGTTTCGCTCCAGGCAGAGCCGCAATTGCATCCGCGCGCGATGCAGCAGCACCCAGAAATTGGATGGGCTGACACCCAATATCTCCTGGATGCGGTTGGAATCTGTCGCTTCGATCTCGCGCATCACAAAGGCATCCGCCCAGCGCGACGGCAGTTCGGAAAGGCACTGTTTGAGGGCCACCATAAATTCCTTGCGTTGCATCAGACTGGAAGCATCCGCGCCCCAGTCCATCGGGCCGGATTCCGGCTCACGTTTCCACAGGCCGAGGTCGTCGAAGCGGGCCTCCAGTTCTCGAGGCATTAAATCGTCCGAGCCGACGGTGCGCTCGCGAGCTTGGCGGCGGAAATGGTCCAGAATCTTATGCCTGAGAATCCCGGTCAGCCAACTGCGTTCCGGGGATTGGCCAGAGAAACGGTCTTTGCCCTGAAATGCAGCGAGCAAGGTGTCCTGCACGAGGTCTTCAGCCACGGTTTCGTTGCGGACGCGAATCAGCGCGTAGCGAAACAAGTAATTGCTGTGCTTCTCCACCCAGGTCTTGGGATCAGACAAACATGAGGCTGGAGAGGAGATGGGTTGTAGCACCGCTTCGCGTGGTGAGGTTGACGCGTTTAGTTCCTCGCCCATCGCTCGAGAGAATAGGTCTCCGACGCAAAACTGGGAAGCGGTTTCACGATCGGCGATGACTTGTGAAAATGTCAACACTCACAGATAAGAGCCGCCTGTTCGCAAGATATTGCATTCAAAATGGGCTGGGTGAGCCGACGCGGTCCATTGATTGCTGCTAGGGCGCTGACAAAGATGCCGCTTCATGAATGCGGGAGGCACGCAGCTGTAATTCAGCCTGAAACCAATGTCTCAGGTCTGCTCCATCACGGCAGCCCTCGCTTTCATAAATGAAGTAGGCACAAGGCGCGATCCCCTCGCGATCTGGCTCAATCAGTCGCGGCGCATCTTTTCGCCGTTTTACAATCAACCTGCTGCGCTTCATCGGCTAGAGGCAACTCTGAGCGGCGGATTTTAGCCTGTTGCAGGCACGCGCTCGAACGCGGACTCGAACCATCCGTTCTCGCAAAATGAATTGCACACGCCCCCGTTCCAAGAGGTCACTCACCGTCGCAACCAACTCACGGTCGTTCCGTGTCACGCTTTCAACGGCACGGAATAGATCGCCCAATGTGTGCCTATCGGGTAGTTGCCGATTCATGCAATTAAGAGTCGCGGCACCATGGCTTATTCCGTCAGCGCGCACGGCTCGCGCAGAACGAATCGGAGACCCGGAACGGCGATCGAACCCGGAACACCCAGACAGATTAACGCCGCGGTTTCTCCAGCAGGATAAAGAGCAGATTGTCAGTAAATGCAACGTCCTGGGTCAGCGCGAGGTGTTCCTTGAAAAAAAAGCTCACTTGCTCCCATGCAATCGGGCTGCGCAAATCCGGCGACCAATGCCCACTCGTCCGTTCGTCCAGCAGCGCGCTTGATCTTAAAACGGTACCGTCGCCAAACGCGGTTTGCGTAATTCGGAGGCTACCGTCTGGATTAACAGCCGCGACGTCGGGAGTTTGGATTGCGTCGCCAGCCATCAGATACATGCTGGTTCCGTCTGGCGGCCGCGCAGGGGCATCCATGGCGCGGCAGAATTGTTTGGCTCGGCGCAGACATTTGCCGAGATGATCAAGCGCAATCGCACGTCGCTCTGCTGGGTCACTTACATTTGGAAGAAGCTTACGCAGCTCGGAATCGCTTCTCGGATCGGCCAGTCCCCACTGAAACTTCTCCCACATCTTCGGGTCGAAGAGATCGACAGGCGCGCCGGTTTTGGCGTCCACAACCGCGCGATGACCCGGGTGGGGCAGCATCTCGTAAACGGCGGGGAGTGTCCCAAGCACAGCAGGCTGGTACTTGGGCAGGAAGAACGCGAAGCGAACGCCACCCACAAGTTGCACGATGGCCTTCATCGCCCCGGCATTTGGGGGAGAAATAAAGATCGCGCGGTTCACATATCGCGCGCCCGCCCAGGTCATGGGTGGCAGTGAGCCGTCATCCGGCAACGGGTCGGCGCCGTATTCAAGGTAGTAACGCGCAACCAGACCACCCATCGAGTGGGCGATGAGATCAAAATGGACATCCACATTTTTTGCGCCGTAGCGCTTGGCCAGTTCTGCCTGAACGAATTTTCGCTTCTCCAAGATAAACTGGTGCAGCAGAGCTGCGTTCTCAGTCAGATCACGACGCCAGTCATAAGGAAATTGGAAGCAAGTGAAATGATTGGTCCCATAATTGATCTCACCGTTTCTGCCGAGCGTTTCGTCAGCGTAGCCGCCGACGATGCCTAACGAGAGCAAAATCTCCCGGTAAGCGTGCATCTCGACCGGCACGCCGAGGATGCTCACGTGGAGCTGGGACAAAGCGCCGGTTGCCACGACGCGGTCTCTGAGTCTCGACAAGGGAGTTCCCATTTGCGTAGGCAGCGCGAAAAGCCGCGCCCCGGCCGCTGTGCTGGGGTTTGCGTACCGGCGTGTGAAACCGCCCCAGACTATTTCGTCGCTATCCTGGTCTTTGAGCGTCGATCCAAGAATTCCCGGAATCAGAATTACCGGGTTGCGCTCGGGGCCGTGATATTGTGCGCTGCGATTGTAAAGCTCGCCAAGCATCGTCTCGCTCGCATTTCCGTTGGCCAGGGGAAACGCGACCAGGAGCAGAGCGCTGATTGGCAGCAGCGCCCCAATTGCAAGGCTGCTAGAAGACCTCACTAAAGATGCAATACGATCATGAGGGAGACGCGCCATTTTTGATTTGCACACGGTAATCTTTTCCCGCCCATGTCGCGCCCCAGCGGAACGTGAACAGCAATGTTGTACCTTCTTTAAGGTCATTCATCGGCAGATCGGCAAAGCAGCAGCCGAGGCTGGTCTCGCGTGTTTCGATATCGTTAGGGGTAGCCCAGCCATCGCAGCTCCAACGAATGGTCGCCGCCGAGCCCGTTACAATACGGAGTGTCTTGCCGACCGGCATGCGCGCGGTCTGATGAGCGAACGTCCAGATTTCAAACCGGCCTTTGGTTCTGTTTCGGACATAGCGGTCATAAACAGGCGCGATGCGATCGATACACACGCTGTCTCTATTGCTGCGTACCAATTTGATGTACTCAGCATGCGCCCAGCACAACGGCATCGCCGAGCCCGCCGGCGCGCCGCGCTTCATGCGCATATGGGGTATGTCGTCGGCATCCCAAACCTGCTCAGGCAACATTCCGCCCGTGTTCGCGAAATTCTCAAGCGCCCGGATGAATGGCATCGCATCGCGGCCGGCGGCGAGTTCGTAGTGTCCGCGCTCGCCGGTCAGCAGCGGCCAGCAACGTCCGATGCCGGTACCATCGTAAGCTGTGCCATCGTCCTTTTGGCCATAGCCGTCGTAGTTGTAACGGCGCCAGCACGGGCCTTGCGGTAGATCGCGTTTCAACACGCGATCGATCACCGCGACCGAATCGGCAATTAGCGGGTCCAGCGGGTCACGGGCACCAAATCGCACGAGGTGGAGAAAATCGCCGCCAACAATGTTGCGCGCCGGATGTTCTCCGCTGCCGTTCGCAATTTGAATAACGGCGTTGTCGGGATCGGGCTGAGCAGTGGGATCGCTCGCGTCAGCGGGACTAATTCGAATGTAGTGGCGCGGAATATCCGGAACGAGTTCGCCGCGATTGGTCACCGTCCATTCTTCAACGTAGTCCGAGAGCCAATCGGCATAGCTCAGAGCAACGGCGGCGGCGTCCCGATCACCGCGTTCCTGGGCAAACTCCGCAGTGCAGACAAGAGCCGCGATTATTATCGCGAGCGTCGATGGCGAATAACCGGAGTTTTCCTCCCATCGATCCTGCTCCGTCACCGGCCCGTGCAATATCAAATAACCGGCCGCACGCGACACGAGTGTCCACGGATCAAAGAGGTTCAGCGAATTGGCTTGCCGCAGCCGCCACGCGAGCAGGATTGGCGCCGACACCTCATCGAGCTGTTTGCCCTTCCAATATGCAGAGCCATTTATCCAACTATTCTGGGGCATCTCGCCGTTCGCATCCTGGACACATGCCAACCAGATCAATGCGCGGAGAGGCGTCGCACTCTGCCCGCTTGCTAATAGTGCGGTCACGCTTTGGACCATATCGCGCGGCCAGACCAGATGATAACCTCCAAGATCGACATCTCCTTTGGTCTCGCCCCAAGGAATGCTCATTGAGGCAACCACCGCGCCTTGGAAAATCTTATCTTCGTTCGCCAGGAGCACGCACCGGCTTAGCCGATAAATGCTGCCTCCATCGCCGGTGTGCCGCTCGATTTCTTCCAGCGTGTGCGTGCGTTTCCATTGCCGTGCGTAACCTTCACGATGCTGCTCGAAAGGCGTCGCGAGGGAGTTGACCAGCTTCGTCGCGGCGCTCTGGCAACTGCGGCCAAATGCGACACCGATGGTGAACTCCAAGCCACGCGTGAGATCGATTTCGCCGGTCAACGCAATGTTGCCGTTCTCAGCGCGATAAAACTCCCAATCCATCCGAAAGTTCTGCAAGTCCTGCCAGCCATCGCTATAGCCGACATAGCCTGTCGATCTTTTCGAGAAGTCTGGTGCGCAGCCAACGATCATATGAATATCTTCGCGCCGGACGTGAAAGAGCCTGCGCGCGTCGAGATCACACCACCACGCTGAGTTGTTCTGCCCCAGGCCTTTCATGTGCGGGGCGAGCAGCATGTAGGCGCGCAAACTTTTTCGGAGACTTTCATCTAAGATCTCCAGGCGCGTCCGCATCAAGAGCACCGACGCATGCGGGTCGGTAAGGATGTCTTTGGTGATGCGGTAACGCCCGCTACGTTCTGAATTAGTCAGCCGATAAAAGAGCACGTTCTTCTCTGGATATTCCATTTCGTGGACGAGGTCGCGCCGCTCCTCGTGGCAAAAGCTCTCGCCATCGGTAATGAGGAGCTGCAAATCCCGGGTGTTCGGAGAATCGACATTCGGATAATAAAGTTCGTCCACGATTCCGTGGCTGAGCGTGAACCAAACCCGGCAACTTGTATGATATGCAGTGCCGATGCCTTCTTTTGTGCTCGGGGTCCACCGCGGCTCAATTCCGGGAGCCCCAAAGGCTGCGCTTCTGTTAGGCTGGTCCATCAACGATTAACCTGATGCGGTTTGAGGCACAGCGATCACGGCAATAAGAGGCGCCGCGAGCCACGATATTCCTCGCGCGTGTTTAATAAATAGTGAGGACTGTCGCGCTGCGATGTCCCTCCCCAAACGATTTCTAATTTCGGTTAATGCAGGATGACGCGGCTTGTGACGACCCAATACCAGCCGCTGCTTACCCAGGAAATACTTTTTACCTTGCCGAACTGCCTTTCCTGATGCCATTGAATGGGGTGCGCAGCCACGTCAGAGACTAGAGCCGAGCCGGAGAATATGAGATCGTGCTATCCATTTTTTCGAGAGGCGCATGATTCCGGCGGCTCCAGCCGAAGCTACTCTTCATGACATCTACGAAGTCTCCATGGTGGAAGCGGTTGTGGGATCGCTGTAACCAGATTTTCCAAGAGCAAAGTGTTTATCTCTGGCCGCATTTGTCGCGGGCTATCAACCTGATGGTTATCGTCAACGTCAGTCTCTTCTTTCTCACCGGGACGGTAAGGCACGGCTATTACTTTCCGATCATATCCTTGTGTCTGCTGGCGCTGGCTACGTTGCTCATCTTGCTGCCGTTGGGACTGCAAAAAGAGTTGCCGTTTTATTTCGCCGTAATGGGACTGTGTCTCACCGCTGGATGGTTTTTAGCAGCCAGCATCGTCTATTGGTTCAAACACGGCGTATGAATCGGGGCAGCGCTAAAACGCTGAGCTATTTCCGGCTTGGCCAATGATGTTTAAGCGACAGCTTGTAAGTCTTATATCTTAGTACGCGACCGCAATGGTGCCTCTCATACTAGAGGCGAAGTGTCCTGGGAAAGGGTAGATGCAGTGTCGATCCAAGAATTCCTGGAATCAGAATGGACCGGGTTGCGATTGGCATCGTGATATTGTGCGCTGCGATTATAAAGCTCGGCGAGCTTTGCCTGGTTTGCATTTGCGCGCACCAGCAGGAACGCGACTACCAAAAGAGGGCCCATCAAAGCTCGATACAGAATTCGAATCTTTCGTCGCTCCACCGATTGAAGTCGCGTGCTTAAAACAGTTTACTCTGCAAGCGTGAACCTTTTCTCTGTGGGATCGCCGAAGAAACTCTTTATTCCCACAAACAGTATGATCAAATTTTGCCTGGCGAATTTTTTGAAGACGGGACTTACTCTTCTGCGCGAGCAAAGGGATGACCGCCCAGTTTGCGGCAGAGCGCGTCGCCAATCTCCGAGACGATCTCGATCTTGGTCGGATGGTAATATTCCGCATCGGCCAGTTGATCAATGGTGTGCTCGTGATCAATTGCGTAAGCTGGCAAGTGAATCAGATTGCTCGCATCATCGCAAAGCAAACCCGCGCTGAGAAGGCGACCACTTTTCGCGTCGGCGCTAAACTCGCCAAATCCAAAATCATCGCCCGCCAAATGCAGTTTTCCGACATCGCGACTCTCTGCAGAGGCAGTCACAAGTTTATGCCCGGCCTTTTCCGCCTCGGCTGGTCTCATCCCGGCAAACGCGAATTCCGGATCGGAAAAAACCACCTGAATGTTTGAGCGTTTCGTCCATTTGCGACCGCTGTCGTGCACGGCGTTTTCGGCTGCGATGCCTCCTTCGATGTGCGCGTGATGAACCACCATGCGTTTCCCTGCGACATCGCCTGCGGCGAAAATGTGTTCCTGTCCGCGCACGCGCATGTCATCGTCAATTTCCAGCAAGCCCCTCTCAGTTAACGAAATCCCCGCTGCCTCCAAACGCAGATCATCAACGGCCGGGCGCCGGCCGGTGGCGACCAAGACTTTTTCGCTCACAATTGTCTGGTGACCGTCCGCGCCTTCAGTGCCGATTTCATAAAAAGCGTCGCGATTGCGCGTGATGCGGACAACTTTCCGCTGAGCCAAAACGCAAATACCTTCGCGCCCATAAATAGAAGCCAGTCGCTCCCCGAATTTCGCAGGGTATCGCGGCAGAACGCGCGAGTGGGAAAGGAGAGTAACATCCGCACCAAGGCGGGCGTAGCGCAGAGAAAATTCCAGGCCGACTGCGCCGGCGCCAATCACCGCGAGCGATTTGGGAATGCGGGTGTTGTTTAGAATCTCGTCGTTCGTCCAGATGCCATCCCACGACGAATCTAATCCTTCGATTTTTGGTATGGTTGCGACGGAGCCGCTAGCGATCATCGCAGCATCGAAGCGGTAGCGTTTGCCCTGGCTTTCCAATTCGCGCGCGTTTACAAAGGCGGCGTTCGCACGAATGATTTCAAAACGATCGTCGGCAAGACCCTGAATTTCGGCCTGCCGGTAAGCGCGAAATTGCGCGATCTCTCGATCTTTCCAATGCACAATTTCGGCGAGAAACTCGTTAGGCCGCTGAGGTTCCACATCTAGCCAGCCATGACGCCGCGCGTGATGCATGACATCGATTGGTTCAAACATCGCTTTCGAAGGCATGCAGCCGGCATTGACGCAGAGCGACGCGCGGTCGGCATTGTCGCCCATAAAGAAAAGAACATTCGTGCCCAATTCGTGCGCGGTGCGCGCGGCCGTTAGGCCGGCCGATCCGCCGCCTATGACTGCAATGGTTTTCTGCTTCATGAATCCAATCGAAAAGCGCGGCCTTCTATCCGGTCACTTTTATTCCGAAATTACAGTGTGCGATGCCGCAAATCGATCTTCTTTGCTTTTCCAGAACGCTTTAAGAAGACGCCGTGTGACTGGCAGCAGCCACAAGATGCGCGCTCCGATGTCCACGCTGGCATCCATCATAGTAGTCGGCAGCAAGCTGGTTCGGATCGATACCGCGCAGATAGCGCCATGTCATACGCAAATCAGACCAGGTGGTCCACCATGGGCGGCATAATGAGAAGCGTCGCGCGGACGAAATTACAGGAGGGCGCAGAGTAACAACGCGACCCGCACAACGCATCCGACGCGAAAAATCGAGGTCTTCGAAAAGATTCAAATCGCGAAACCCGCCGAGAATTTCGAAAACTTCGCGTCGCACAAAAATAGCCTGGTCGCCGAGAAACCAGCCAGTCAGTCTGGTGCGCAGCCCAGCCAACATGCAGGTGCCGCGAAGAAACCAGGATGGCGAATCATAGCGCCGCGCAAACCCGCCTCCGACGACGCGTTCCTTCGCCATGGCGTATTCAATTTCTTCCAGGCCATTTTGCGGCAACCGTGTATCGGCATGAAGAAAGAGGAATACGTCGCCCTCAGCGGATTGCGCGCCCAGATTCATTTGACTGGCCCGCTGTCTCACGTCGCTGGAGACCACCCGCGCGCCGTGTGCACGTGCGACATCGATCGTGGCATCGAAACTCCCCGCATCGACCATAATCACCTCGTAGGCATTCTGGTTCATCTGGATCGCAGCGAGACTCGCCGGTAACTGACGAGCCTCGTTAAATGTAGGAATGATGACCGAGATCATGGCTGACCATTTCGATACCGTAACGATTTTGTCTCCAGCTCATTGAGCATCTCCGCGGGTAAAATTTGCGAAGCGTTTGTGCCAGCCGTGTCCGGGTCGGGTATGCTCATGGTCAATTATTCCGAGTACTGATGCGGCGCGTTTATTCCGCGATGGAAGAGAAAAACGTTCCCCCACGGGCAGCTTTGCGTGGTGCGGAATAAAGCCACCGCACGCCCATCCTATTGGAAATGCAACGTGACATCCCGCACGGCCAACCGAACCAGCGCGCCACTCTAATCGCGGACCGGGAGCTGGCGTTGGCGCGCGAGATTCATCGCAGCCTGCTTCCCCGCGATTATAGTTCGCCGCAATTGGACATTGCCGTTCGTTACCACGAAGCCAATCGACTCGGCGGCGATTACGCAACAGTGCAGCCTAAAGCGAACGGAAATATTTTCCTGGCGATGTGCGACGCCTGCGGTCACGGAATTGCAGCGGCTCTTCTCGCCGCGCGAGTCAACAGCTTTGTCAGGGACCACGCCGAGCAAAGTCGTGATCTCTGCGATTTAACTGAGAACTTAAACCGATTCATTTTTGAGCATTTTTATTTATCCGGAGTTTTCGCTACTTTTCTTGCCGCGGAGATCCGACCCGATCGGCAGGAGATTCTCTTTAACAACTGGGCGCAGCCTCCCGGATTGCTCTATCACGCTAGGAACGCGACCTTCGAACAGCTCGGTCCGAAGCGGCCGGCCATGGACGTGATGAAAGAGTTTCGGCAAGATTGCACTATCACCTCGGTGCATTACCAGGCTGGCGACCGTCTCCTTTTTTATACGGACGGTGTGACTGAGGCGCGAAATTCTGCCGGCAAATTTTTTGGAATCAAAAGGTTACAAGAATTTCTTCGGACGGCTCCTGTTTCGCTTCCCACCGCGGAAGCAGCAGAGACTATTTTGGCGCAGGTTGAAACTTTTTGCGGCGACGTGCGATGCGATGACAAGCTCGTGATGGTCGTTAGCTTCCGCGGCCGCGATTAGGCGTCGCCACTCGTAGCTTACATGACCTACCTCGGGTCTTAGCTATGCTACTTCTTCGCGGGAAGAAATCCGAGCAACTGCGCGTAGCCGTTTTCGGCCAGACGCTGCGCAGCAAGTCTCGTATACGACTCTGGTGCTTCGACGCCGAGACCGTTCACAAGCCGGTTCATCAAATTAAACAGGGCGCAGATGGCGGTCGCATCATGCAGCGCGCGGTCGTCCCATCCCGCGACAAAGATTGGATCGACATCTGCAGCCGTAATTTTGCCCGGTGACAGCGTCAGCTTGCGCACAAGAGCCAGGACCGGTCGCATTCGCGGATCGATCCGCCAATCGGACGGATTCGTCCCGTGGCGAACATGTTCGGCCTGCGCGCTCGCGAGCAGCTCCGGAATGACATCGGCGCCGATTCCGAGCTCGACCGCGGTTTGCGAATGCACCGCATGGCAATAGTTGCAGTTGTTTAAGCCAGAGACATACGCGGCGATCAGTTCGCGTTCCGCTGCGCTAAAAGGCGATTCTCCGCGCAGCAGCGCCTCGTGGTATTCCAGCAATGGCCGCGCAACTTCGGGAAACGCCTGAAAGATTTGCAGCAGGCCCGCCTCGGGTTCCAGTGAACGCAAGTAACTCATCGAGAGATTTCGGCTGAAGCTTTACCGCGTACAGGACGAGTCAAAAGATCGGCAAGCGTTTTGAGATCAGTGGTCGGAAGTTGGCAAACGAAGTTCTCGCAGACGTATGCCGTCGGTTTGTTGTCGATTTTGCCGACGCTTTTCATGAACTCTACGCGCTTGGCGAAAACTCCTGGCCCGCGCCGCCATCCGCTAAAATGAGCAGCCGATGTGGCAGAAAATGACGGTGCACTTCGCGTAGCATGGCATTGATTGGGGCATCGCCAGCGTTGCCAGCAATCACCACCTGTTTCGGTTTCGAGCGCGCCCACGAAAGGGCGACTAGCATTTGTGGCATCGATGATGGCGCGCTTTCCAGTTGTTTGGCGAAAGCAGCAATCGGTTGCTCTGCGTGTTGCCGCGCATCGCTTTGGTCGAGCATATAGCCCATGCGCAGAAGATTCAGCGCAGTGACGGAGTTTGGCGACGGCTCCGCCATGTCGTCTGCTTCTTTCATGCGCAAGAGCACATTCGGCTCGGCGCTGCTCGTGCTGAAATAGCCGCCCTGTTTCACATCGCGGAACAATTCGTCTTCGCGCTGCTGCAATTTCATCGCCATGTCGATCCTGCCCACATCGAATGAGGCTTCGTATAAATCGAGCAGACCTTCGATAAAGAACGCGTAGTCGCTGGCAAAGCCGTTCACCTCGCTCGCTCCCTCACGATAGCTGCGCAAGAGCGTGTTTGTGTCGGGGCGGTAAAGCTTTTGCTGAATGAAATTCGCGGCCTTGTTCGCCGCTTCCAAATACGTGGGATCGTTGAGCGCTTCTGACGCGCGCGCGAAAGCCGAAATCATTAATCCGTTCCACGCTGTGACGATCTTGTCGTCACGCGCCGGGCGCGGACGTTTTGCGCGCGCGTCGAAAAGAATCTTCCGGCTTTCGGCGAGCAGTTGTTCCGTCTTTTCCTTCGTTAGGCCGAACTTTTTCGCCGTGTCGGCGATATCATGGCGTTGAATGAGGATGTTTTTGTTTTTGAATTCGCCCTGCGGATCTTCCGGTGCGTTGCCCTTCGCCTCGACGCCGTAATGATAATCGAAAACCTTCGCGTGGTCCGCGCTGACGAGGCGATCGATTGCATCCTTTGACGAAACGTAAAACGCGCCTTCGGCGTGTTCCGGTTTGCCCGCGGCAAGCAAACTGTCGGCGTCT
>Ga0070706_100006014_pt1 | contig 11470 bp, 10 predicted proteins | sample KBSK5501metaG_FD_65476 | JGI IMG/M metagenome (GOLD analysis project Ga0070706, IMG submission 65476) | Corn, switchgrass and miscanthus rhizosphere microbial communities from Kellogg Biological Station, Michigan, USA - KBS K5-50-1 metaG | ecosystem: Host-associated > Plants > Roots >...
GCCGAAACCCGCGCCCGCGACCTGCTCACCCGCCACCACCACGCCCTCACCCGGCTCACCGCCCTCCTCCTCGACCACGAAACCGTCACCGGCGACCAGGTCCGCGCCCTCCTCCACATACCCAGCCCCGCCCCCCTCACGGATGGCCGGCCCGCGTCCCCGCGGTCGGCATCCCCGCGTCCGGTCGCAGGTCATGAGCACACGACCGAACCATCGCTGTCTACTAACTTTCCTAGTAGGCAGTGCATGTCATTACCACAAGGAGATGACCATGCGACAGATGGCTCGCGGAGGCAGACATGATGATCACCAGACTCGGACCACCCGGCCGGCGCCGGACCCGGCTCCCGTCGGCCTCACGGCGCTTCCCGGGCACCGCCGCCGGCCCGCACGCGGGTCCGCCGAAGCAACGCCGCGGGCGTTGGTACAGGGCCCGCAGCACGGGTGCCGCCGTCACGGTGGCGGCACTAGCCGCGCTGGCGGCCGGCGCCGTGGCCGAGCGGGCCGCCGTGACTGCGTCCTTCGCGGTGCTTGGTCATCTGCATTCGCTCTGGATCCCCGCCGCCGTCTTGCTCGAATCGGCGTCCATGGCCGCGTTCGCGATCATGCTGCGTCGGCTGCTCGCCGCCGGCGGCGCCAGCGTGCGCATCCGGCCGATGCTGGCTACGGCCTACGCCGCCAACGCGGTGTCGGTCTCGGTTCCGCTGGCCGGACCCGGCCTGGCCACAGCCTTCACCTTTCGCCGCTTCGCCCGGCAAGGCGCGGATGCCCCGCTGGCCGGCTGGACGCTGCTGGCCGGCGGGGTGGTCTCCTCGGCTGCGGCGGCCCTTGTCGTGGTCGGCGGCGGGCTGGCATCCGGGAACATCCTGGCTGCAGCGGTAGCCGTGCCCAGCGGGGTGCTCACCATCGCCGTGCTAGCCACGGCGGGAGCGGCCGCGCGCCGGCCGCGGCTTGGCGGTGGACTCGAGCGGCTAGCCGCGTGGACGTTGCGGCAGGCATCCCGGCTCTCGGGCCGGCCTGCGGGCGAGCCCGGCCAGATCATCCGGGCCTGGACTGACCGGCTGGGTTCACTCCAGCTTTCCCTGCGGGGCTGGATGATGGTGGCCGTTCTGGCCCTGGCCAACTGGCTCGCCGACGCCGCGGTTCTCGCCGTCAGTATCCAGGCCACCGGCGCCACCGTCCCCTGGCACGATCTTCTGCTGGTCTACGGCTCGGGCATTGCCGCGCAAAGCCTGAACATCACGCCCGGCGGGCTCGGGGTCATCGAGGCAACGCTGAGCGCGGCCCTGGTCGGCGCCGGGCTGGGCGCCGGCCCCGCCCTGGCTGCGGTGCTGCTCTACCGCCTGGCAAGTTTCTGGCTGGTCGCACTGACCGGGTGGCTGGTCCTGTTCTGGCTGCGCCGCCCTCAGGCCCGACCCGGCGCCGGATACAAATCCGCCGAGCGCGTCGCTCAAGACGAGGAAACCGCCGCTGGCGCTGGCGCTGACGCCGAAACCGATCCTCACGCAGCCGGGCCGGGGCCTCACGAGCTCGTGCTGCTGCACGGGCAACCCGGCTCGCCCGCCGACTGGCAGCAGGTCGCCGCCCGGCTGCCGGTCCGGCTCCACGCGGTCGCACCCGACCGGCCGGGATATGGCTCCAGCCCGCTTCCGGCCGGCGGCTTCGCCGCGAACGCCCGCGCCGTAATCGATGAGCTGGACTCACGCGACATCAAGCGCGCCGTACTGGTAGGACACTCCTACGGCGGCGGGGTAGCGCTGTCGGCCGCCAGCATGGCGCCCAGCAGGGTGGAGGCGGTGATCCTGCTCGCCAGCGTCGGCCCCGGGTGCGTGAACGGCTGGGACCGGCTGCTCGCCGCACCCGGCGCGGGCCAGCTGTGCGCGCTGGTGGCGTGGCGGCTGACGCCGTGGATCGCCCGGGCCCGGCTCGCCTGGCTCGGCCGGCGGCGCGGCCGAGCGCTACGTCCGGATGAGCACGTCAACTGGCAGGTCTGGAGTCACGCGGTGGGAGGGCGCGGCCGGCTATGGCGCACGTTCCTGGTTGAGCAACGCGCACTGCTGCGCGAGCTGGGTGAGCTCGAGCGCGCCATCGGATCGGTCCAGGCGCCGGTGCTCCTGCTCGCCGACCCCCGGGACACCCTGGTGCCCATCGATACCGCCCGCCGGCTTGCCCGCGCCCTGCCCGACGCCCGCCTGCAGCTTGTCCACGGCGTAGGCCACCATCTGCCCAGGCGAGCCCCGGATGCCGTCGCCGACGCGATGGCGGCGTTCCTGGCCGCGACGGAAGAGCCAGCCCGCCGTTCACAGGCGCGCCGGCTCACCTCAGTAGCAGGAAAGTTACTGTTATCCGATCGGTCCGCCCGCGTGATCTGAACAGTTCATAAGTCCTATCCGTGATAGTACGACGGACCCCGGTACCAGGCAGCCGGTGGAGGAGAGGGAGGACATAAGTGCCAAACACCCGTCACGGCCAGGCGGCGGCCAAGACAGCCAGGCCCCAGCGAGTCCCTCAGGCCAAGGTGCGCGCCCGCGAGCGGATCGCAGCCGAACGGGCCGCCCGCAAACGCGCCGAGGCACGCCGGCGGCTCCTGGTGGCGATCGGGGCGGTCACCGCCGTGCTAGCGGTCGTGGTGGCTCTGGTCGCGATCAAGCTGACGTCCGCTCCTGCCCGTCCGGTCGCCACCGAGTCGGCGGCGTCCTCGGTCATCGTGAGGCAGGTCTCCACCGTTCCGGCCGCCGTGCTCACCGGGGCGAGCACCAGCCAGGTGATCACCCCGCTGCAGGCGGTCCAGGGGTCAGGACCGCCGCTGACCGTCGGCGGCAAGCCGGCCATCGTCTTCGTCAGCGAGGAATCCTGCCCGTTCTGCGCGGCCGAACGCTGGTCGCTGACCGTCGCGTTGTCCCATTTCGGCACCTGGAGCCACCTCGGCTCCACAACATCATCGGCCACCGATGTGTACCCGAGTACGGCCACGCTCTCGTTCCGGACGGCGGTCTACCACAGCACGGAACTCACGCTGCGGACGACCGAGCTGGCGGACAACGCCGGCCGACCGCTGCAGGCCCAGAGCCCGCTGGACACCAGGCTCATCGGTGCCTTCGACGTACCCCCCTACGTCAACAGCGCCGACCAGTCCGGGGCGGTCCCGTTCCTCGACATCGCCAATCGGTACATCCTGGCGGGCGCGCAGTACAACCCGCAGGTCCTCGCGGGCTTGTCGGCGGCCCAGATTGCCAGCCAGCTCAGCAACCCGTCGAGCCCGGTGGCCCAGGCCATCGACGGGTCAGCGCAGGTCATCATCGCAGCCCTCGACCAGGTCCTGCACGCCAAGACGGCCCGGTAGCAGCCGGGCCGGGGGCATGCCGTCCCATCATCGATCCGGGCCATCCTCGCCGCCCATGCGACTTCTCGCCGGCAGGCGATGAGCGTGCGGCGCAGGAGCTGGGACATTCGATCGGAGTACTGCCTGGCCGACCAGCCGCAAACACCAGTCAGCTCGCGCCAGGACCGGGCATCGTGACAGCGGAGAGCAAATCGGCGGGAACCCCGCCGCGGGACGCGTTGCCTGTCTTGTCAGACGGTCCAGAGTGCCTGGGTGGGTGACAGGCGCGCGGCCCGGATGGCGGGCAGCAGCCCGGCCAGGGCGCCGATGATGACAGCCGCGGCTAGGCCGCCGGCCCAGGCTTCGGGCGGGATGACGACGGTCTCGTGGTGGCTGTGGGCGTAGGCGGCGGTGGCGATCGCGCCGACGATGACTCCGGCGACGCCGCCGGCCAGGGACAGCAGGATCGCCTCGGCCAGGAACTGGGCGCGGATCTGGCCGCGGGTGGCGCCCAGGGACCGGCGCAGCCCGATCTCGGAGCGGCGTTCCAGCACGGAGATGACCATGATGTTGGCCACCCCGATGGCGCCGACCAGCAGCGCGACCGCGCCCAGGCCGAGGAACAGGGTGTTGTAGGCGCCTTTGGCGTCGGCTTGGGCGGTCAGCGCGGCGGATGGCTGGGAGACGTCGACCTGGTTCGGGTTTTCCGGGTTGGCCTGGAATCCGAGGAGGTTGTCGACGCGGGTGGTGACGGCCTGATCGTCCGGGGTGGTGCGGACGTAGATCTCCGATGGGTGCCCGTCGAAGTGCAGGTACTTCTCCGCGGCCGGGAAGCCGACCAGGACCGCGGAGTCAATCTCCCGGGTATAGGCGGCCGGGTTGAGGATGCCGGTGACGTAGAACCACTGGCCGCCGGCCCAGATCCGCGTCCCGGGCCGGATCCGGTCAATGCCCAGCCGCTGGGCGGCGGCGGCGCCGAGCACGGCGACGGGCTCGCGTTCGGTCGCGGCATTCAGGTAGCGGCCCTGCGCCAGCGAGATGCCTACAGCGGCCGGCAGGTTCAGGGTGGCGGCGTCCACGCTCAGGGCGTTGGTCTCGCCCACGGGGATATACGGGGACTTGTAGACGTCAACGCCGCTGACCGTGCCGGCGTCCTGGACACTGGTGACGCCGGGCAGCCGGGCGATCATGCCCGGCGCCGCTGCCGGCAGCTCGGCGTTCTGGCCAGTGAAGGTCTGCCCGTTGGTGACCGTCAGCAGGTTGGTGCCCAGCTGCTGGATCTCGGCTATCAGCGCGGCGGAGGAGGAGGCCGCCAGGCCCAGCACCGCGACGATCGCCGCAACGCCGATCGCAATCCCCAGCGCCGAAAGCCCGGCGCGCAGCTTGCGGGTCCGCAGCCCGACCGCGGCCAGCCCGGCCAGGTCCCGGGGTCTCAGCCGCGCCGGGACCGGGGCCGCCCGGACGGCCGTCCCGGCGGGATACCCGGACGTCATGGTCATGGGGTTCCCTCCTGACCGTGCCAGACCCCGCCGCCTGCGGCGGTGGTAACGCTTGCCGCTCCGGTGTCGGTGATGATGCGCCCGTCGAGCATCTCGATGCGGCGTCGCGTCCTGGCGGAGACCGCGTGGTCGTGGGTGATGATCATGACCGTGGTGCCCTGCTGGTTAAGTTCCTCCAGCAGGGCCAGGATCGCGGCGCCCGTCGCGGAGTCGAGGTTTCCCGTCGGCTCGTCGGCCAGCACCACCAGCGGGCGGCCGGCGATCGCCCGGGCGATCGCGACCCGCTGCCGCTCGCCCCCTGACAGCTGGGTCGGCCGGGCGGCGGCCCGGTGCCCGAGCCCCACCCGGACCAGCGCGGCGGCGGCCAGCCGCCGGCGCTCGTCGCGGCGCGCCCCGGCGTACAGCAGCCCGTCGGCCACGTTGCCGTGCACGGACTGGTGCTCGGCGAGGAAGAACTGCTGGAATACGAACCCGATCCGGGACGCCCGCAGTGCGGCTAGCTCCCGGTCGGTCATCCGGGCCGTGTCCAGGCCAGTGACGCGCACCGTCCCGCTGGTCGGCTTGTCCAGGGTGCCCATCAGGTGCAGCAGGGTGGACTTGCCCGACCCGGACGGGCCGGTCACCGCGACCAGCTCCCCGGCGGTCACCGTCAGGCTCACCTGGTCCAGCGCCCGCACCAGCGGCTGCCCTGGGTACACCTTCGATACCCGCTCCAGCTCCAGCATCGGCACGCCCCCCGCCAGCTGGCCGGCGGGGCCCCCGGTCGTCTGCGCGACAGTCATGACGCCGCCACCACGACATGCTGCCCGGGCGTCAGGTTTCCGGTCACCTGCACCAGCCCGTCGGCGTCATCGAAGATCCCGGGCCGTACCGGCACCCAGCGCCGCGTATTTCCCGGCCCGGTGACCTCCACCGCATACTCCCCCGACGACTGGGCCACCAGCGCCGTCACCGGCACCGCGAGCACCGGGCCCGGGCTGCTTCCGGTAGTGATGTTCACCGTCACGGGCGCTTGATCCAGGGTGCCCGCCGCCCTCGGGTCGGTCAGCGTCGCTTGCACCGGGATTGTCGTGGACGGATTCCCCCCCTGTCCGGGCGTGGTGGTCGCCACCGTGCCGACCGAGGAGATCACGCCCGGCGTGGTCGTACCGTCCGGCAGCGTCACCGTCACCGCGTCACCCGCCTTGACCTCCGACTGGTCGGCGACATCCAGCGGGATCGTCACCACGTGCCGGTCCGACGTCGCGGCCAGCACCGGACCGGACGCCGGGGCGCCCAGGCTTCCGGTCACCCGGCTGACCCGCAGCGACTGCGGCTCGAACACCACCTGCCCCAGCGACAGCGATCCCGGCGGGAAGGAGACCCCCAGGCGCTCCTCCAGCCGCTGCACCGCGTACGCCGTCTCCCACGAGTAGTAATCCCAGCCCAGCGCGGCGATGTCCGTGCGGTTGGCGCACCCGAGTTCCACCAGGTCGTGATTGAGCTGGGACACGTCCGCGCCGGTCACGCCCTCGACCAGGTTCCGCCAGTCCGGCACGCTGCCATCCAGCAGCACCACTGGGGATCCGTTGCCGGTCTTGTACAGCGGCTGCCCCTGGCGGATCACCCGCCCGGCCGGCGGCAGCCAGGTCAGCGTCCCGCCGCCCTGCCCGGTCACCGTGTACGAATCCGCGTACCCAAGGGTCGCGGTCACCGGCGTGGTCGCCGACAGGTCCTGCCGGGTCACCACCGCCGTCGCCGGCGCAGGCGCCCCCCGCCCGGTCCCGGACGAGGCGGCCGGGGAGAACGCCCCGGCGCGCCACGCCAGCACCACCCCGGCCGCCACCGCCATCACGATGCCCAGGGCGGCCCAGCCGCCCCATGGCCGATGGCGCGGCCTCGTATGCTGCGCGGCTACCTCGTTCGTCTCCCGCTGGGCCGCATCCCCGCCACGGGAATCCGTCCCGCTCACGAGCCGCCGCCTGCGCTTGGTCCCGTCATCGCTCAGCCGCCTGACCCGCTGCCGCTGTAGGGCAGTCCTGCCGGGATGAGCCTTTGACAGATCTGCCGGGCCTGGACGAACCGCGGTGAGCCGGTATCGAAGCCCGCCGGGGGGGTGGGGAAGCTGACGCCCCCGCCGGAGAAGACCGGATCAGGGAAGCTGGTGACGCCGTGTGAGCGCATGCAGGCGGCTGCCCTCAGGTAGTCCTGCTGCTCTTGGGCCGTGAGAGGAGCCGGCCCGGTGGGGAGCAGGTTCTGGCAGGCGTCCTCGGCCGTCCGGAGCCGGGAATCGCTGACCCCGAGTTGCCGCAGGGCGGTCTTGGAGAAGTGTCCGCTGCTGTCGATGGGGTCGGGGAAGTTCGGTATCCCGTGGGAGCGAACGCACCGGGCGAAGGCCAGCCCGGACGGGGAATTGGCTGACCCTCCCGCATTCGGTGAGCTGGCGGTACCGGTGGATGACGGGCTGCCGCCGCAGGCCGCCGTCAGCAGGGCGGCGGCCATGACGGTGATGATGACGGCGGCGGCTCGCGTCCTCCGGGGACGTGGCTGCCGCGGGCCGGGTCCGCGGCCCGGGAGACCGTTGATGATCTCGTGTCTCCTCGCGGCTGGGCAGGGTGACTGCGGGTTCATGGCAGCCAGCGTCCCGGCCGGCGGCGGCGGGCACATCACGCGCCGGAGGTAGCGAGGGTCCCTCGCTGGAGGGATACGCAGGAAGGTTGCGCGGAGGTAGCGTTCAGGTGTGCTTGACCGGGTGCGGCACAGGGCATGGGGGCTATCGAGCCGGCTGATCGCCTCCTACATTCTCGTCACGCTCGCCGTCGTGATGCTGGTCGAGGCGGTCGTGCTCGGCTTCCAGGTACCCCGGCTGGTGAACGGCTCCCAGCTGCAGGCCCAGGTAGGCGCCGCCGCGCAGACCTACGCCCAGCAGCTCTCCCAGCGCTATCCCGGCGGCGTGCCGACCGGGACCGTGCTCGGCGAGCCCGGCCAGCCGGCGCAGCCGGGCGAGGCCCAGATGGCCCCGGACGGCACGCTGGCCGTTCCGGCGATCACCGGCGCGATCTTCGGCGACCAGCCGATCACCGCGGTCGTGGCGATCGCCGCCGACGGCACGGTCGTCGCGTCCTCCGCGCCGTCCCGGTACGCGGCCGGACGAGCGGCGGCCAGTGAACTCCCCGCCCCGGCGGTCATGGCCATCGCGAGCGGCGTCGACAAGGGACGCAGCATATCCGTGCCGTATGACGGCGTGCTCTGGACGGTCTGGCCGGCGGGCCGCGCCGACGGCACCAAGCCGCCGGCTAGCGGGCCGGGACTGGTCGCCTACGTCTATGTCCAGACACCTTGGTCGCCCGGGTTCATCAACCCCATCCACGCCTGGAGCGAGCTGAATCAGCTCGGCGAGACCAGCGTGCTGCTGACGGCCTCCTCCGCGCTGATCCTCGCCATCGTGCCGGTCGGGGTGCTGTTCGGGCTGCTGGCCTCACGCCGCCTCGTCCGCCGGGTACGCCGCCTGGAACGAGCCACCCTCGCCGTCGCTGACGGCGACTACACAGTCACCCTGCCCGTCTCCGGCCGGGACGAGGTGGGACGGCTGGAGGTGAACTTCACCGCCATGACCCGCCAGCTCGGCTCCGCGCTGGCCGCCGAGCGGCAGCGCGCCACCGGCGACGCGCGCGACGCGGAGCGAGCCCGGATCGCGCGGGAGATCCACGACGCGATCTCCCAGCACCTGTTCGCCCTGCGGATGATCGCCGCCGGGATGCGCCGGGCCGACCCGGGCCATCAGCAGGCCCGCGCGATCGAGCGCATCAGCGAGGAGGCGCTGCGCGACATGCAGGCGCTCCTGATCGAGCTGCGCCCGGCCAGCCTGAACGGTGCCGGGCTCACCGCGGCCCTGCAGGAGGTCTGCGCGGCCTACCACGACCGGCTCGGCGTCACCGTCGACGCCAGCCTGGACGATGTCACCGTCCCCACATCGGTCGAGCACGCCCTGCTGCGCATCACCCAGGAGGCATGCGCCAACGCCGTCAGGCACGGCAACGCCCGCCGACTCGCCGTGTCCATGACCCGCCAGGACGGGCACGTCGAGCTGGCCGTCCGCGACACCGGCACCGGCTTCGACCCGGCCGCCCCGCACGCCGGCTCCGGGCTGGCCCACATCCGGGACCGGGTCGCCGAACTCGGCGGCACCGTGGACATCGACAGCGCCCCCGGGCGCGGCGCGGCACTCACCGTCCGGCTGCCGGTGCCGTGACGATCCGGGTGGTGATCGCCGACGACCACCGCGTCGTCCGCGACGGACTGTGCTACCTGCTCGGGCAGGAAGCAGACATCGAGATCGCCGGCGAAGCCGGAGACGGCAGGCAGACAGTCGACGTCGTCGCGGCCACCCGCCCGGACGTGCTGCTGCTCGACCTGTACATGCCCGGACTTGACGGGCACGCCGTGCTCGCCGCCCTGCACGCCGCGCCGCACCGGCCCGCCGTCGTCGTGCTCACCTCCGCCACCGACGACGAGCACCTCGTCCGTGCCATGCGCGTCGGCGCGACCTCCTACCTGCTCAAGACCGCTTCGGCCGAGCACGTCATCGCCGCGGTCCGCGACGCCGCCGCCGGTACCGCCAGCCTCAGCCCCGAACTGCTGACCCGGCTCACCCAGGCGCTCCGCCGCCCACCCCTGCCCGACCCGCTGCAGCCGCTCTCACCGCGCGAACGCGACGTACTCCGGCTGATCGCCCGCGGCCACAGCAACCGGCAGATCGCCCGGGAACTAGCCATCGGCGAGCAGACCGTCAAGACCCACGTCCGCAGCATCCTCACCAAGCTCGCCCTGCAGGACCGCGTCCAGGTAGCGATCTTCGCCCTGCGCCACCAAGCCGACAGCGGAGAGCACCGGCCCTAGCCGTGTAGGAATCCGGATCCGCATGAGCACGCAGATCACCCATGCCCGCACAGTAAAGCCGACCCACGCGACGACCCGGCGCAACATGCAGACAGTTACTTGCGCGTGCTCTCCTATGACGGCGCCGAGGCCGAGCTCAGCGCTCCCAGCGCCGCCGACGCAGACGCCACGCACCCGGGAGGCACCATGGTCCGTTCGGGAATGGACCATCAATATCCCGAACGGACGGGTGTATCCGTCCGGGCTCCGGTACGAGCCTCGACCGCCTGATCGGCTGCCGCCGGGAGCGGGCTCGCATCCGGCGCTCGCTATGACCTGGACGAGGTGCCGGGCCGTGACGTCGCAGCGGCGCCGGGGCCGGCCCGGTCCCGGGCGGCATCTGTGCACGTCATGGTCCAGATCTGCGGGCTGCTAGCGCGGTGCCGGGCCCCGCCCGCCGCTCCCAAGATGGTTTCGAGCAGCTCACGAGTGTGGGGTTCCTCGAGAACCTCGCCGATCCACGCGGCGGAGTCGGTCCGCTCTGGCGAGCGGGGATTGGGCGTCAGCCAGTCGGTGGCAGCGGTTTCGGTGATGTGCCCGAGCTGCGCGATGAGCATCGAGAAGTGTCCGCGCCGGTTCACTGTCGCTGGCCCGCCGGCTTCCCGGTAAGCCTGGGTCAGCGCGCGAACCCGGCCCGGGTCGGCGCGGGCGAACTCGAACAGGACGCACCCGAGCTCCTGGCTCGGGTCAGCCGGACCGCTGTTCTCCCAGTCGATGACGCACACTGCGCCGTCCGCGGTCGGCAAGAGGTTGTCGGCCCACAGGTCGCGGTGACAGGTCTGGTGTATTTCCGGAGGCTCGATCCATCCGAGAGCCTCGCCGACCCGCCAAGACCGAAGCGCCGGGCGAGGTCGACGGCATCCACCACACAACCCCACCACAGGTGCGCGCGCCATGCCAGGACAGACGCCGACCAGATCCGCCCTGTACCCGATGACCGGCGACCTGATCGGGTGGGCAACTCGCGGAGTGCGCAGGTCCGCCGTCCAACTATCCCTGGTCAGGTCTATGGCGAGGCCTGACCCGTCGTCGCGTGCCGCCCGCGCCGGTGCGGGCTGCCATTCGCACCGCAGCCGAATCGCCCTCAGGACCTTCTCCCGTCCGCGGTCACGCGGCTGCGGCCGGAAAATTCCCGCCGCGGGTGAAACTTTTCCGGTCCGGGGACGCGACAGTTAGGACATGGACAGCCGCCCGAGCGACGAGACGCTGCTTCTCGCCGTCGCCGAACGCGACATGGGCGCCTTCCGCACGCTGTATGAACGCCACGCCGGCTGGCTGGCGATCCGGCTCGCTCGGCGGTGCAACGACCGCGACCTCGTGGCGGACGCGATCCAGGACACCTTCGTCGCCGTCTGGCAGAGACCGCGGGGCTTCCGCGGCGACGGCGACATCGCGGCGTGGCTGTGGGGGATCGCGATCCGACGGCTGGTGAGCCGCCTGCGGACCCGCGGCAGCGTCGCCGCCGTGTTCCAGAAAGCCGAAACCGCACCGGCCGCGGAAGACCAGGTGCTGCTGTCGGTCGAGTACGGCGACATCGGCCAGGCGCTGGCCCAGCTGTCGCCGGAGATGCGCGCCGTCATCCAGGCCGTCGTGCTGGACGGCCTGTCCGCCAAGGAAGCGGCGCAGCTGTTGCACGTACCGGTGAGCAGCGTGAAGACCAGGCTCTACCGGGCCAAGGCGCACCTGCGGGCCGCCCTAGCGGAGGGACCGTCATGACCGGCTGGCACCTCGA
>Ga0070706_100006015_pt1 | contig 11469 bp, 13 predicted proteins | sample KBSK5501metaG_FD_65476 | JGI IMG/M metagenome (GOLD analysis project Ga0070706, IMG submission 65476) | Corn, switchgrass and miscanthus rhizosphere microbial communities from Kellogg Biological Station, Michigan, USA - KBS K5-50-1 metaG | ecosystem: Host-associated > Plants > Roots >...
GACTCCCTGCTTAAAAGGCAGGTGCTCTACCGCCTGAGCTAACGGCCCATAGTGAGGAGGTAGAGTAACTTAGCATAGAGCACCTGCCGAATGGGCAGGTGCTCTGTTGATTCTCATCGGGTTATGGCCCCTGAGACCGGATCACTTCGTCAAGAAAGGGCCCCTATCTTCACCGCGAACTTGGTCTGCCTGTCTGGCCGCCTCCTGTCACTGACCCGGGCCTTGGCGCCCGCCGCCTCCGCGAACGTCCCAACGCGGGAAAGGCCGATGGCCCTCAGACCTTCTTCTCTCCTCACTCATTCATCAATGGGCTCCCAAACCAGCTCGGCGATGTCTACCACCAGATCCGGCTCGGCCTGGTTGGGATCCGCGGGTCGGCGCACCTCTCCGACGGAAACGCACACGACATCGTTCAGCCGACGGTAGCGCTCGTGGTCACTGAGGTGGAACACGGCTCCCACAATCTGACGGCGGCCGGGTGGGTAGGCTCGCCCGTATCCATGCCACTCGAACATGATCGTCGCGCCGTCCTCCGTCTCGATGACCGCCCGAAAGTCGGGTCGGAACGGCCCGGCCGCGCCCTGCCGGCGCGGGTAGTTGGCGCCACGAAACCGACCCCTGATCGACCCCTCGCAGCGCCCATCGGCCAGGTAGAAGTGCTGCTCCCAGCCGCCTTCGAGCTTGATGTCCCATCCTTCGGGGTAGGTGAAGCGGATTCGATAGAGCGCCTCGAGTTTCATGCAGTCAATCTCCCTTCACGTGGCCTACACCGCTCCCTCCGGGGCATCCTCGCAGCGGGTAGCTCGATGCACCTGTAACGTTGCATGCGGGAGGCTACTGCTGGGGTCACCTATCGTCAATTGGACCAGGGTATACGTCCCCGGGGCTCTCGCCCGAGCCATGCCGAAGGTGAGATTCGAACTCAAGGAATCGGTTGGAATGCCCCCCCTTGATTCGCTAGACACCCGAGGAGCTAGTTCGAAGCTCGGTCCGATACTGGGTCGGGCCGGAACCCACATTCGTCTTTCGTATAGAAGACGAACATCTGGCGGGAAGCTCCCGCGATCAGGGCGAAAAGGAAGGCAGGTGCTCTACCACCTGAGCTAACGGCCCATCGCCAAGAGGCAGAGTAACTTACCATAGAGCGCCCGCCTTATGGGCAGGAGCTCACGATTCGGAATGCTGCGCCGGTGTTGGACTTCCCTGTCCTGATGTCGGTTGGCGGGTCTTGCCCTAGACGTCGGGGCAGAGAGGGGAACCTCGCAATGAGCGGGCTCAGGCGTTCGTGCTCGACTTCCATTGCATCAGCCGCTCCGCGATCAACTCGGCGCGTTGCTGATCGTCCCGTCCGTCGACGACGCCCATGTCCTCGGCATTGGCGCGCACGTAAACGCCGGACGTCCGCGCGTTGACTTTCGGGTCAGTGTCCGAACGAGTTGTCCAGTACCCAGCCCCGCGATCGGCGGACTCGAGTCGGACCTCTCCCGTCCCGTGCAACTCCGGCGCGTTCACATCCCGAGGCCGTTCGCCTTGCCAATAGTAGAAGACGCCCGAGGGGTCTTTCCTCTCCTTCACCGCTTCGCTCCGGTATCGCGCGGACAAGGTGCCATCCTCTTGCCAGGATCGACCACTCACATCCAGCACCCCGTCCCGACCTCGCGAGATCCGGAGGAGACTTACGGCCGAAGGTTCCAGGATGCTGCGCTCCGTCAGGGACAGCTGCCACCACAGGCCCTCGATGCGGGCCGCACGCCTCTCGTCCTCGATCGCCCTCCGAAGCTTCTCGTTGACGACTCTCATCTCGGCAGCGGTGATCGCTTCGCCGTAGCGTAAGCACGTGAGACCGAGGAGATCGCTTGGAAGCTTTGAGCCGCTCGAGTGAAGGATAAATGTCCGGCGCATTCCGAGGGCTGCACCGAAAAGACCGGCTTCGAAGACTACGTTGTCTCGCGGAGACGCCTGGCCGGGTGCCGAGGGATCGGATGCGGGCAGGCTACTGGTCGTCCAGTCGTCGCGGCCAAACACGAACGCCGCGAAATCCACCTCCCGCGCCAGCTCGAGGAGCCGCTCCAGCGTGCTGGTCCCAGGATTGAACGAGGTCGTCCAAGGTTCTACGTGCGCGACGTCTTCGAGACCGTGCGTTAGCGCCTGCAGTAGTTTCTGCTGCTTTCCTGACGAGCCCAGGAAGATACGTGGCTTGTCCATCCATTCCCCCCGGCAAGACGACGACGGCGCAAGAGCCCGGCAGGAACAATCCTGCCGGGCTCAGGAGCATCTCAGGTAGCAACCGCAGCCGACGATTGAGGCTTGGAAACCTCGGTCACTGTCCGGGCTACGTTCTCCGGCTTGTCTTTCAGCGCCAAGTCAGCCTGCGACACGATGCCGATGACTTGCCCATCGCCATCCACGATGGGTATACGCCTGACCTGGCGCTCCTGCATCAGCCGTTCGCAACGATCCAGGTTCTCGTCCTCGCGGCACGCGGCCGGATTCCGGCTGATGAATTCCTCGATGGGCGTAGTCCGCGCATTAACTCCATCGGCCACCACCGAACAGCAGAGATCACGATCGGTGATGATGCCGATCAGCTTGCGTGATTCGTGGTCGGTCACTACGGGCATCGAGCCGACATTGTGCTTGCGGAGTAATCCCGCCACTGTTTGCGCGCTATCGGCGGTAAGACAACACACCGGGTTGCGCGTCATTGCGTCTCGAGCTTTCATGGAGACACCTCCTGTCTTTGTTACGCCGAGGCCCCGACTCCGACCGCTTCCCGAACTCCAGCCGGCGTGGTTTGGTTCACCGCCCATGCCAGCGCCAGATCCGCGATCGACTGCCAGTCGTCCAGTCCCAACATGAAGTGCGGCCGATCGGCGAACTCGATGTAGTGAGTGGTCGCCCCGGACTGCTGCTGGTGCTTGTAGTTGGACTTGTTCACTGCCGGAGGATTGACGTGATCCTCGCCGCCGGCAATGAACAGCAGGGGCGCACGGTCGGCCTTCTTGAAATCCACCTTCGCCGGAGAATTAGGCGAGAAATTCGCTAGGGCGCCGTCCCAGACGATGCCGCCCGGCGCCGCGATCGCGTAACGCTCGTACAGCGGCTGCGATTCCTTTTCGGTGAGCGTGTTGGTAAAGGCGTAGTGAAACTGCTTGGGTGTGAGTCCCACGGCCTGGTGCCGGTGCTTGGGGTTGTCGAGAACCGGGAACAGAGACCTGATTTGAGGCAGTGGAACCACCTTGATCCCCTTTACGACCGCCGAGTTGAGGCACACGCCGGCCGCTCCGACGCTTCGATCGAGCAGCAGCTGCGTGACCGTCCCGCCGAACGAGTGGCCCATGATGATGGGCGGCTTGTCGAGTTTGCGAATGATCGCCTCGTAGTGGTCGGCGATCTCCGTGATCCCCACGTTTTCGATCTGGGAGGGGTCAGCCCGCAGCGCTTCGACTTCGACCTCGAAGCCCGGGTAGGCCGGAGCGAGCACCCGGAAGCCGCGCCCCTCGTACCGGGGGATCCAGTGTTCCCAGCTGCGGGGAGTAAGCCACAGGCCGTGGATGAGGACGATGGTGTCGGTGCCGTGAGACCTGTTTGTGCCTTCTAGAATGGGCCGAGTCATTTGTGTTACCTCCAAAAAGCCATCCGTACGAGGGCTACTCCTCGAACGGGGCGTTGACGAGCAAATCGACGGTGGATACAGCCTTGTAACCGGGCACGAAGCGCTCGCCGAAGTCACGCAGAAAGTTGTCCTGGGTGGTCTCCGGCCTCTCCTTGACGATGCGACAGCACGCCTCGCTGAACCGATCCTTCATCCGCAGTCTGGGGAATTCGGCAAGGATCCGATCGACGTCGGTTTTCGGGAGCGCGGCCAGGCCGAAGCCGCCGTAGTCGAGTCCGATGCCCATCGTCGCAACCGCCACCTCGGGCTCCTTGTGGAGAGCGAGCGACGGCGTCGAGTTGAGGGCCACCAGGTCCCAGATGAGTTGCGCGCGACGATCCGAGAGACCGTGTGCCTTGACGAACGACCGAGCCGCATCGGCGCCGTTCACTTCGAAGCGCTGGGAGCCCGAAACGGTCGACGTCAGGCCGATGTCGTGAAGAATCGTGCCGATCGCGAGGACCTCGCGATCAAACTCGATTCCCTTCACGCGGCCGATCAGCTCTGCGAACAGCCACGAGCGCATCGCGTGATGGAACAGGTAGGGCTCGGAGACCCGCTTCGCGTACTCGATGGCCGCCGCGATGGACAGGGCGTCCGGTGTGCTGACGCCCGCAATCACCCGTGTGAGAGATGTACTTTGACCGATGGCGGACGGCGGACTCATGACAGCACTTCCTTGAGCGTCGCGATGATCTGCTGGATCGCGCCCCGCGCAGCCGGAGTGTCGGCCAACGGATTCAGCATCGCGAAGTCATGGACCGTCCCGTTGTATCGAACCGAGGTCACGCGAACGCCCGCCTGCGAAAGCTTGGCGGCGTATGCTTCCCCGTCGTCTCGTAGAATGTCGTCGTCGAAGATGAATAGCGCGTCCGGGAGACCTTTCAACTCGTCGATCGTCGCCCGCAGCGGGTAGGCGGTGATGTCCTTCTGGGTGCCGTCGAGCCCGTAGAGTTCGAACATCCACTTCATGTTTTTCGCGGTGAGCCACGGACCATCTGCAAAGTCATGCATCGACTTCGCGTTCGACATGTAGTCCACGACCGGGTAGAGCAGAATCTGGTAGGAGATCTTCGGTCCCTTCCGTGCCTTGGCCATCAGGGTGACGGCAGCCGTTATGTTGCCACCCACGCTGTCTCCAACAATGGGGACCTTGGACACGTCCAACTTCAGCTCTTTCGCGTGCTCTACGACATACTGTGTCGATGCGTACGCCTGCTCGTTCTGGGTCGGGAATTTTGCTTCCGGAGTGTTGATGTAGTCCACGAACACGACCGCCGCGTTGACCCCGACCGCGATTTCACGGACGAGGCGATCATGTGTGATCTTGTCGCCCAGCACCCAGCCACCGCCGTGGAAGTACATCACGACGGGAAGAATGCCCTTCGCTCCTTTGGGGCGCACGATCCGGATCCTGGTCGAACCTGTCGGCCCCACCGGGAACGTAGTGTCCTCGATGTCGGCGGGGAGCAACTTGACCGGTTGCGATTGCAAGTCCGTAAGCACCTTGTGAGCGTCCGCAGCGCTGAGTTGGTACAAGGGCTTGCCACCCGCCGCGTTGACAGCGTCGATGAACTTCTGCGTCATTGGCTCCAGGGGCGGTAACGCAGTCGCAAGCACGGTTCCTTGATCGTTCGGCATCGTAGGCCTCCTTCCTAGGCGCTTGGGTGTATTGGTCGACGCGAAATACGAGGGAACTCGATGAGGATGCTCGACGGGTCGGTGCTCATCACAATGCTCCAGAGGCTGGCGGTTGCAGCAGGTAATTTGAGCATGCACCCGCCGAGGGGTGCTGTCACGTTACAACTCTGATTTGAGGGGGCTGCGGTAAGAGGGAGCCTGGCGTTTCAAGCGCCCCCGGAGCACATCTCGCGTGCGTGCTTGGCATTCCGTTGACGCGCTGGAGTCTTACCCGAGCAGTTGCTGTTTAGGCATTGTCTCTCAAAGAGACACGGCCTGAACCACCGGCCCTTGGGGGCGTTCCAGCTTTTCCTGGACCTAGCTATCCCATGAGCGCAAGATTTTTATCGTCGCCACGGTGACTTTGACGGATGCCAATAACATCATCGGCATCCCCCTATAGAGGGGGGTGGATTGGAGGAATCTCGTGCGAAAGATTCTCATCGCCCTTGTGGTCCTTGCGCTCTTCCCGATGACCGCGCGGGCCCAAACCGAAAAGCACGTCGCGGTCGGCGTGGCGGTCGGACTCCGTGAGTTCATCGACGATCGTTTCAGCAAGAAGAACCCCTCGATCTCGGTCCTTTACCGCCTCTCTCGGAACCCCGTCGAGAGGAAGCAAGGCTGGGTCTGGCGGTTGAGCGGAACGGCCGGTTACACGAAAACGGATTTCGACACCGACACGGATTTCGACACCGATCTCGGCGGGACGCCGACCAAGATTGGGAGTCTCCGGACGATCCCCGTGGTGGCCGGGGTCGAGCGCGCCTACCGGCATCAACGCATCAAGGTAGGGCTTTCCCTTCTGGCGGGGCCCTCGTTCAACAAGTTTTCGATCGATGGCGCCGCACGAACGGCGTACCAGGCCGAGGTCGGCACCCCGCTCGAGGACATCAAGGTCAAGAACTCGTTGGCGGTTCGGTCGGGGGTGGGCGTTTGGTATGACTTGAGCCGACGGATCGGGCTGCACGCCGGCGCCTATTACTTATACGGCCGTCCCAGGGCCACGACTACCGCCGGCGGCGTCAGCAGCTCCGAAACGTGGAAGATCGACCGAGTCAGCCTTTCTACGGGATTCGCAATCGGGATCTTCTGAACGGCCGGCCCGCGAGTTGATGAGCCGAAGGCGGGCGAGCGCGCGTATCTCACGGAGGCGCGTAGTACCACGCGCTTCATGGCGGCCAGTATAATTCAATGCGATTGTGAAGGGGCGTCCTGCGCGCTCGGAGGAGGAGCACATGCCTATGACATTGCCAACGCTTCTCGCTACGTACTTTGCCGCAACAAACAGCCACGACGTGCACACCATGATCGCGTTGTTCTCTGACACGGCCGTCGTCAAGGACGAGGGAAAAGAGCACCAGGGCATCAACGCCATTCGCAAATGGGCGGAAGAGGCAATCCGACAATACGACTTCAAGGTGGAACCAACCGGTGTCGCAGAAGCGGCGGGTAAGACGGTTGTAACGGGGACGGTGTCCGGAACCTTTCCGGGCAGTCCCCTGCAACTCCAGCACGCCTTTTCGTTCGATCACGGGAAGATTTCCCGTCTCGAGATCGGATGAGATCGACCGTGCAGTCGAGCTGATCTGCGTGCGCGATCGTTAATTGACACCGGGAGCGCGCATTGTCCTGAGGACGACGCGATGTTAGTGTCGGTGATCGTAGCGATTAGGACAAACGGAAGGAGAGACTTCTTGGCTCGGCACAGCTCTCGTAAAGCCATTCAGGACGCCGGCACGAAACTGTTCACCGAACGAGGGTTCAACGCGAGCAGCGTCCAGGACATCACCGAGGCGGCAGGCGTCCCGAAAGGATCCTTCTACAACCACTTCAGGAGTAAGGAAGCCCTGGCGGCAGATATCGTGACCGCTTACGGGGTGGGTACGATCGACCGAGGTATCCTAACCAACCGCAACGTTCCCGCCCTGGCCCGTCTCAAGAAGCACTTCGCGGCTCTCAACGAGTACTTCTCACGGTGCAATGAGGGCTGTCTTGTCGGCAAGTTCATGGCAGAGGTGTCGGACGATACACCGCAACTTCGCGAGAACCTGCTAGGCGTACTGGGCCTTTGGGGTGAGCAGATCTCGTCAGCCATTGCGGATGGACAGAGGCAGGGCTCCATTCGCAAGGATCTCAAGGCGGCCGATCTGGCCGCGTTTCTGATCGATGCCTACGAAGGAGCCATCCTCCGGACCCGCGTGGAACAAAGTCCGAGGGCGCTCAAGTCCTTCAGCAAGGTGGTGTTCTCAAGCATCGTGGTCTGAGCCTCTGCCTGGCGCTTGCCTCGTCGAGTCTAGGCCCTAGGGATCCCTCGAGACCTCCCCTCCTCCTCGCTCACCCACCGTCGCCCCTGATACGCCTTGCGCTTCGAGGACGACCCGCCGTAGGATTCAAGATGACCGGTCATCTTTCGGTCTCCATTTGGCGTGCCACGTAGGGAGGAGGCGACAGGCATGAGGTCACCTGAGGAAACCAAGGCGTTTGTGTTGAAGGCTTTTGATACGCTGTTCAACAGGCGTGACTACGACACCGCCGCGAAGTTCTGGTCACCGGACTACATCCAACACAGCGCGCACATTCCACCGGGAAGGGACGGGCTCTTCAACCTGGTACGTGCGGCTCCGGTGGAGATGCGCTACGAAAACCACGTGGCTGTCGCCGAGGGCGACTACGTCTTGCTGCATGGCCGTTTCACGAACAACGGGAGGCCGCGCGCTTGGGTCGCCGGCGACGTGGTCAGGGTCGAGAACGGCGTCCTCGCCGAGCACTGGGACACTCTCCAAGACGAGGTCGCACGGGAGGACTCGAAAAGCGGCCTCCCGATGATTGGAGACCGCTTCCCGGTCGCGCAACCGGAGCTCACCGTTGAGCGGGCGCGTAGGATCGTCGCGCCACTCTACGAGGCATTGAACCAACCCCAAAACAAGGACGTTCCTGCCCTTCTCGCGCAAGCCTGCCACGCGGACTACAAGTCTTACTCGACCAACGAAGAGTGGCTATCGCGCGATGCGCTAGCGGAAGTGTTCCAACAGATCGGCGCGAGCGTCCCGGACCTGGCCTGGAGCATCACCGACATCATGGTTTCGGGCGATCGTGTGATCGTGCGCGGCGAAGCGACCGGAACCCCACTGGGCGAGTTCTTTGGCGCACGGCCCACGGGGCTGGGTTTCAAGACGATGGCACTCGATGTGTTTACCGTAAGAGGCGACAAGCTCGCGTCCGCGTACCACGTCGAGAACTGGGTCGGTGCGATTCAACAGATCCAGCGCTCGGACTCCAGGAAGGAAAGGTGATCGGGATGAATGCTCTCCATGGTTCGCAGCCGGAAGGCCTGAGGTGGGAAGTTTTCGTGACTCCGGGCATTCCTATCGTCACTCGCGACCGCCCTGCGGGCGTACAAGAGACGTATTTCCAGGCGATGGCGTCGACCCTCATCTATGGGAAGAGCGACGCGGTGCTCGTCGATGCCTTCATGACCGTCGAGCAGGCCAGTGCCCTGGCAGATTGGGTCGCCTCGAAGAACAAGAACCTGACGACGATCTACATTACACATGGCCATGGAGACCATTGGTTTGGCGTTGGCACCCTTCTCGAGCGGTTTCCAAACGCCAGCGTCGTGGCGACCCCCAACACGATCGAAGTGATGCGCCAGAATGCCTCGCCAGAGGCCCTCCGCACGGCTTGGGGAGCCGGATTCCCGGGTCAGATTCCCGAGAAATTAGTGATGGCCGAGAAACTCGAGGGAAATGGTATCAATCTGGAAGGGCACGAACTGCTCGTCGTGGAGCTCGGCCACACCGACACGGACCATACGACTTGCTTGTATGTCCCTTCGATTGGGCTTGTTGTCGCTGGCGACGCTGCCTACAACGACGTCCATCTCTATCTCGCCGAGTCGAACGTACAGAACCGACAGGAGTGGATCGCCGCGCTCGACAAGATCGAGTCGCTCAACCCGCGCGCGGTTGTCGCAACACACAAGCGACCGGAGAGTGTCGATAGCCCCAGGATTATCGAGGAGACGCGACAGTACATCCGCGACTTCGACCGCCTCGCTGAAACGTCGAAGACCGCGCAGGAGATCTACGACCAAATGCTCGCGCTCTATCCAAGCCGAGTCAATCCTGGCTGGGCGCTATGGAGTTCGGCGCGCGCGGTCAAACCATAGGTTGGAGGTTCCGATGTCACCGACCAGGACGGCCGGTCACACGACCGCAACCACGCAGTCTCTACAGGCGAATGGTCACTACTTCGCAGTTTTGGCCCGCAGCCTCTCCGTGAGAAACAGGCCGATCGCATCCAACGCCTGTGCGGCCGCCTTCAATCTACCGATGCTTCCGGGAAATCCATGCGGCATCCCCATCCAGACATCCACTCGGGCATCGACGCCGGCGGCAACGGCACGCTCCACGTATCGGAGCGAGTCATCCAGCAGCACCTCGTCGTCACCGACGTCGATGCGGGTGGAAGGCATACCGGAATATCGACCGTAAAGCGGCGAAGCCAAGGGATGTCTCGCGTCGGCGTCCCCCAGGTAGGAGCGCACGAGGTCCGCGACCTGCGGGCGAGTGAAGAGGGGATCGGCTTCCGCACGCGTCTCGTAGGTCGCACCCGAGAGCGTCAGGTCGGTCACCGGCGACAACACCGAAACTCCGACAAGAGTCGCGTCGATGGAGGTGCCCTCGGCGGTAACGCGCGACGCGAGCCCGAGCGCCAGATTGCCTCCAGCGGAGTCGCCCGTAAGAGCGACCCGGTGAACCTCCCTCGCGGCAAGTCCTTGGTAACACGCCCACACGTCGTCCGTCGCCGCCGGAAACGGGTGCTCCGGAGCAAGCCGATAGTCCGGGATGAACGCCCTCGCCCCCGCTCTCGCCGCAAGATGCGCGACCAGATGGCGGTAGGCTTTGGCGGAGCCAAAATTGAACCAACCTCCGTGCAGATGGAGGATCGCCTCGCCGGAACGCCCATGCGCTGGCTGGACCCAAAGTCCCGGTACGCCTCCGAGGGTGTCTTCTTCGAAGGTCACGTCCTCGCGTGGCAGCACGCGTTCCATGAGTGCGTCGTACTGACCGCGAGCTTCGACTCCCGGTCGCGCGCCCTTGCTCGGGCGGAGCATGGCGCGCATGGCGGCGGTGATCGCCGCGTCTTCGGGATCGAGCGGGTGGATCTCGGTCATTGGGGAACCTCGATCCTCGCGGCCCACTCCGGCAGCTTCGTGAGCGTGCGGCCGAACTCGCGTTCCAGGCCGGCGATGTCGGCGCTGTAGCCGACACGCTCGAACCATTCCAGCATCAACGCCATGTCCTCGCTGTACTGCCGCACCTGTTCGATCGGCGTCTGAGCGAACGTAATCGGCCGACCCAGCGCCTCCGTGAGGATTTCCGCTGCCTGAGGCATCGTTCGCACGTCACCGGCAAGATCGATCTCGCGGCGGTTCAACGCGGCGGCGTCCGTGAAGGCGCGAGCGCCGAACCACCCGATGTCGTCCACCGCGATCATCTGCAGCTTCGTGCCCGACCCGAGCGCCGTGGTCAGCGTGGAGCCCTGGAGACTGTAAGGCGCCACCAGGTTTTCCATGAAGAACACGGGACGCAGGATCACATGCGAGGGGAAGCGGAGGCCGCGGACGGTCTCCTCGATTCGCCACTTGTTGTCGAAGTGCGGGACGCCCGTCTTCTTGTGCGCTGATCCCACGGATGAATAGACGAGGTGTTCGACGCCGCTCTCGCGCGCCAGCGTCGCGAGACGCTTGCCCTGTTCCTCTTCCCGCTCGACGCCGGCCTCCCATGTATTCTGCACGCTGAAGACGCCCCACGCGCCGGACAGGGCACGCCGCAGCGTCCCCTCGTCATCGAGATCGCCCTGGACGACGTCGACGCCCTGGCGCTTCAGCGCCGCCGCCCGCTCGCCGTCCGGCTTGCGCGTCAGGCCGCGCAGGCGGAACCCAGCGCCCTGCAATGCTTGCGCGACCGCACCGCCCTGATGGCCGGTCACTCCGGTGATGAGAATCGTTCGGTCCTTCGTCATGGCTGACTCCTCATGATTCGTGGTGTGGTCTCACACACCAACTTGATCGGTGAGCTTCGGGACTTCCGTGAAATACCACCCGATGACCTCGCGCGCCTTGTCGGCCA
>Ga0070706_100006018_pt1 | contig 11468 bp, 13 predicted proteins | sample KBSK5501metaG_FD_65476 | JGI IMG/M metagenome (GOLD analysis project Ga0070706, IMG submission 65476) | Corn, switchgrass and miscanthus rhizosphere microbial communities from Kellogg Biological Station, Michigan, USA - KBS K5-50-1 metaG | ecosystem: Host-associated > Plants > Roots >...
ATGAAGGCTCGTGGCGCGGCGACTCCAATTGAGCCAAGGAGTTCGTACCCATCCCTGCAGAGCGAGGAGGCGTGACCGGTCTGAGCTTCCAACTCTGCCGATAGGACAGTAAGTTGTGGGTACCAGTACGATTTAGTACCCACCCGCTGTCGCGGCATGTCGTTAGATGTCGTTCCGTATTCGAAGTGGTCTAACCGGATAGGCGTCGATCCAGTGCCCAACTAGTTCCCACCCGCGTCCGTATGCCAATTGGCGCCGACACCGGGTAACAGGCAGCACACTTAGCGTGTGGACTGGGCCGGGATTGCGATAGTCGCCGGCGTCCTTGCCGTCGCCATCGTCGGCATCATCGGTGTCACGAAGATCGGGATCAACATGGGCCGCGGACGTCGCAAGCGCACCCTCACCCGCCGGGTCAATGGCGAATATCAACCGCCGGAGCCGCCGGAGGGGCGGTATTGGGGATGACTCCCCTCCTGACAGGCCATGGCTCAACGAGCGGGCCGATATTCATAGCCGATCGTGTTATGCGCTTTGCAATCGAGCTCGTCAGATAGCTCGATTCCCGAAACGGTCCGCCTAGCATGCGTCCCGCCATCAACTACTTGGTCGTACTGGGCGCGTGTTTGCTCCTGATCGCCGCATACCAAGCTCGCGACCGGTTCCCTTTCACTGCACGTAGGTAATGCTCCGAAGCCAACAATCAAGTTGAGTCCGCGCGGCACCCGGCTCTTCGGCGGCTGGCGAGCTTCGGTGTTCTCATGATCCTGACCCGCTGGCAACGGAATCGGTGCCATAACCCGAGTCTGCGTCTCGGGCCTGGTGGGCGGCGTGTCAGCGGTCAAAATGGTCGGCCCATGACACAGCCGCACCAGGCGCCGGACGTCTTCACCCGCGAAGAACGGCGAATCATCCAGCGACACCGCACCCCCGAACAGGTCCAGCAGTTCCTGCGCACGCTGCCCTACAACTGGGAGCTGGACGGCGACACCCTCCGATCCTTTCGCCAGGTCGTCCGCCATAACACCGCGCACTGTCTGGAGTCGGCGCTCGTCGCTGCCGTGATCCTGGAGCAACACGGCTACCCCCCGCTTGTGGTCAGCTTCGAGTCCAAAGACGGCGTCGATCATGTGATCTACGTGTTTCGCCACGGAGGTCGGTGGGGCGCGGTGGCCCGGTCCCGGGATGCTGGCCTGCACGGCCGCAAGCCGGTGTTCCGTGGCATTCGCGATCTTGTATGGAGCTACTTCGATCCATACGTGGACTTCACCGGCCGCGTCACGGGCTACCAGCTGGTGGATCTGCGCGCCCTGGGCAAGTACGACTGGCGCCTATCCCTCACGAACATGTGGAAAGTGGAGAAGTATCTCCTCGAGATTCCGCATCGCAGACTGCGGTCGTCGAATCGCCGCTACCTGCGCTTGCTCGCCCGGTTTCGCGCATATCGTGAGCAACATCCCCGCGGCCCGGTCGTGGACATCTACCGCGACCGTCAGCGCTGGATGTAGCGGGCGACAGTCGAATGATCGTTCAGAGCTCTGCAGCGCGGTTCGCAGATAATCGGTTCATGCGCCCGGATCAGCGCGCGGAGGCCATCCTCGAGCGGATCCGCGACATCCCGCCCGGCCACGTCCAGGCCTACAGCGACATCGATCCACACGCTCCACGCCTTGTCGGACGCGTCCTCGCCACGACCAACGAGAACGTCCCGTGGCACCGCGTGGTCCGCGCCGACGGCACCATCACGAAGGGCGGCCGGCAGCGCGAGCTGCTCATGCTCGAGGGAGTCCCGATGCGCGGCGACCGCGTCGACCTCGGGCGCGCAAGGGCCTGACGATGAAAACGAAAGTCGAGCGCCGGACCGCGACGCCCCAAGCGGGCATCTTCGCGCTCGGCACCGCGTCGCACAGCTACATCGAGCTGGAGCTCGAGCCAGGCGGCGAGCCGCTCGAGCTGATCCGCGCCGTGGCCAACCTGCGCGAGCCTCGCACGACGATGGGCGGCGTCAACCTGGTCGCCGGTTTCCGGCCGGAGCACTGGCGCACAGCTTCGCCTGCCGATGCGCCGAACAGTGTGAAGGGCTTCGACCATGAGATCAAAGGGGCGGACGGCTTCACCATGCCGGCCACGCAGCACGACGCCGTGCTGTGGATCTCGGGCAGTGAATATGACGTCGTGTTCGACGTCGCCCGCCAGGCGATCGGCACCCTCGCGCTTTTTGCGTCGGTGGCTGAGGAGACGTCGAGCTGGCCGTACCACCACGACCGCGACCTGACCGGATTCATCGATGGGACCGAGAACCCGAGCTTGATCGACGCGCCGCAGGTTGCGCTCGTGCCCGAGACGAAACCAGGCGCCGGCGGCTCGGTCCTGCTTCTCCAGAAGTGGGTGCACGCCGCGAGCAGGTGGGAGTCAGAGCCGGTCGCTCGTCAGGAGGAGGTGATCGGCCGCAGAAAGCCGGACAGCGAGGAGCTCGATCCCAAACCGAAGGACTCGCATGTGGCAAGGACGGACCAGGACGTCTTCGGCAAGATCTTCCGCCGCAACATGCCGTTCGGCACGGTGACCGCGCACGGCACGATGTTCGTCGGTTTCAGCTCCGACCAGCGGCCGCTGGAAGCGATGCTGGAGAGCATGGCCGGCGTCAAGGACGGCGTCCGCGACGCGCTCACCCGCTACGCGACGCCCTTGACCGGCGCGTACTACTTCATTCCTTCACTCGACGCGATCCGGGAGTTCGTCGCACCCGAGCCCTAGACAGGGCGAGGTTGGGTCAACGCGCGGGCACGCGTCCCAGCTCCGCGGCGAGGGCGACCGCCTCCGCCACTGAGTCGGCCGACCGCTGGAGCGCGAGGCGGTCGCGTTCCGAGTAATCCAGGTCGCCGCGACGCCCGCCCATGACGAGCCGGCCCACCACCTCCTTTTCGTGGCTGAGCAGCACCTCGACATCGGAACGCCCGTCCACCAGGCCGCGACTGTATACCGGGTCGGAATCGCCGTTCGAGGCGAGGTACACCGCGCCGCCGCGGGCGTCGAAAGCGACGACCGACCGGTCGACGAGCGCGCGAACGACGCGGTCGACGTCGATCACCGTGACCACCGCGTCGACTCCGGCACGGAACTGCTCGAGCAATTGCTCTGGGTTGGCGTGGCCGACGCGGCGGTCGACCTGCCGCTGCAGCCAGTCCTTGACCGGCCCAAACGCAAACGCGACGACGAAAGCCGTGACGACGTATCCGGCGTCCGTCTTCTGTCCCGAGATCGAGACGAACAGCCGGTTCAGAAAGGTCACGACCGCCGCGTAGAGGGCGCCGAGGATCGCGGTCAGGCTCGCGTACACCAGCGTGCGATTGATCAGGAGGTCGATGTCGTAGAGGCGGTAGCCGAGGATCGCGATGCCGAGCGCGATTGGAAGTGTCAGCGCGGCGAATACGAAGGGAGTCAGGGCCAGGTACAGGGGCTGGCCGAAGAAGTTCCATGCGATGCCGCCGTAGATGAACGTGGCGGCGACGAGCGCGCCTGAGTAAGCGAACCATTTCAACTGCTGGCGGACGTCCCCGGTCGCTCTCCGGAACCGAACCACGAGTGACGCCGCCGATCCGGCGTACGCCACCAGAAGGAGAAGCAGGCCGCCGCCCTGAACAGTGATCAGCAGCCATGACGGAAAGACCGCGAGCGGGTTGGACGTATACGGCACCAGAGCACTGGCCTTCGACCCAGGCAGTGGCATAAAGTCGACGAGCCCCGCACCTCTGTGCAGAGCGATCGCGCCTGCAAAACCGGCAACGCCGGCGATGGCGAGCCAGTCCACGGGACGCCATCCCCGCGGCACACGGCCGTCCGGAAACCGGACAGAGATCAAAGGCAGGAACACAAGCACCACCGGCCAGTACCACGAGCCCAACCACACCGCGAACGAGCCGAGGGGCCAGCTCCCCCGCTCGACCACGACCGCAAAGTACGCGTAGCCCACGATGAGATGGACCAGGGCCGTCCCGAGCGAGGTGGCGCACATGAGCCATCCGACACTGTTCCGGGGCTGGCGAGACGCGACCATGGCGCCGAGCCCGCCCATCAGGATGCCGACCACGTAGATGGGCAGGAGTGAGGCCGGCGCACCCAGAACGACGACGACGTAGGCGGCGACCACGCAGCCGGCGACGCCGGCCGCGCCGAGCGTCCACGCCAGCCGCGTCGAGCGGCCTCGCAAGGCCATAGTGCGGTCGTAGTGTGCGCCGGATAAACTGCCCGCGTGAACAGCGTCGGCGACGGGTTCGCATGGCCGTTTCGCGATCCCGCCTGGCCCGCCAAGATGCTCGTTCAAGGCCTGATCGCGATCATCCCGATCGTCGGCTGGATCGCGATGACCGGCTGGCTGATGATGGCGTTCGAAAACGCCCGGTCCGGTCGCAACGAGCTCCCGCCCGCCGGCTTTCACCTCGAGCGCGGCATCGCCATCTTCGGCGTGTTCCTGATCTACGGGATCGTCCTGAGCATCCCCGCGATCATCGTGTGGACCGCGGGCGCGATCGCGAGCGGCCATAGCCAGTCGCCGTTCAACGCCGGCTCTCCCTTGATCAGCCTCGCCTACCTGCTCAGCACGGCGGCGAGCCTGTTCCTCCGATTCCTGAGCCCGTCGCTGATCGTGAACACGTACCACGGCGGTTTTTCCGGAGGCATGGACGTGATGCGCGTCTGGCGTCTGGCGGTCGCCAACGTCGGGAACAGCGTGATCGCCGGGCTTGTCATCCTGGTCGCAAGCTTCATCGGAGGAATCGGGTTCGCCTGCTGCATCGGGTTCATCTTCACGATCCCGTACGAGAACGTGATCACGGCCGTTGCCGCGGCGTGGTTCGAGAAGCAGCAGGCAGCGCCGGCTCCCGCGGCTCCGGCTGCCTAGCTCGCCTCGACCCCCGGGCTGCTGAGCCGGCCCGACGGGTCCCAGCCGTGCCAACCCGCTGGCTCGATCCACGCACTGACGCGATGAGCTCGGCGGTTGCGAAAAGGCTTGCCCGTGTACCGCTGCGCCAGGCGGTCCATGCCGGCGAGGTCTTCGTCGTCTCTGATCTCGACCACCGTGCCGTACACGCTGACGTGCCTGTACCAGTCCTCGTCGAAGATCGTCAGGCTGACCTTCGGATTGGCGCGCATCCAGCGCAGGCGCGCGCGTTTAGCGTCCATGTTGACGAGGAGGCGACCGCCGTCCCAGTCGTACCAGGTCGCGACCGTCATGGGAAATCCGTCGGGCCGGATCGTCGCGATGATGGCCGCGTTCGGCAGACTGAGAAATTCCTCGACGTCGGGTGGAAGATTCAGCACGCTACGATCCAGGGCAGATGATCACTGTATCGGCGCAGCTGCGAAATGTTCCGGTCGCGGTGCGGCCCACGGTGAAGGCGGCGATCGCGGCGGTGAGGAACGTCGCTCCCAGAGCGACCGAGATCCCCTACCAGACGGAGGCGCCGCGCTCCGAACGCATGATGTGGAAGATCGTGCGCTACGCGGTCGACGGCGTAAACGTCGTCGGCGTCGGCACGTTTCCGCGGCACTCGACGATCTTCTTCTACCGCGGGCGCGAGCTGGACGACGGCAGCGGATTGCTGCAAGGCAAGGGCAAGGACACCCGATTCGTCACCTTGCGCTCGCCGGCCGATGTGGAGAAGCCGGCGGTCAAGAAACTTCTGCGGAACGCATTCGCGCTGACAAAAGGCAAGTAAGCCAGGTCTCTATCGTGGGGCGGGTGAAAGTCACCCCCGCCCGCCCTCCCCGGGCCGCCGAACGGCCGTACGTGCTCAACGCCCACGGCGACAGCCGGGTCGATCCCTACTACTGGCTCCGAGAGAAGCAAGACCCGGAGGTGCTCGCCTACCTCGAGGCCGAGAACGCCTTCGCCGGGACGGTCATGGCGACCGCGACGGAGCTCGAGGAAAGGCTCTACCACGAGGTCGTCGGCCGGGTCCAGGAGACCGACACGTCGGCACCGACGTTCTTCAAGGGCTGGTGGCACTACACGCGCACGGTCGAGGGGCTGGACTACGAGATCATCTGCCGGCGCCGGGGCTCCGCCGGGCGCGCGCAGGGCGCCTTTCCATCCGACGCGCCCGAGGAGGTCATCCTCGACGGCAACGAGCTCGCGAGAGGGCACGCCTACTTCGAGCTGGGCTACGTCGAGCGCAGCCCGGACGAGAACCTGGTCGCGTACGCCTCCGACCTCGACGGTTCCGAGCTGCACGAGCTCAAGTTCCGTGACCTGTCGACCGGGCGCGACCTCGACGACATCGTGAGCGGGGTCTACTACGGCGCCGCCTGGTCGGCGGACAGCGCGTCCTTCTTCTACGTCAAGCCCGACAAGGCGATGCGCCCGTACCAGGTGTGGCGGCACATGCTCGGCGCCGCGGCGGGGTCCGATGCGCTCGTGTTCCAGGAGGACGACGAGCGCTTCGAGGTCAACGTCGAGCTGACCAAGAGCGAGCGCTACGTCATCATCTTGAGCGCGAGCCACGCCTCGAGCGAGGTCCGCTTCCTCCGCAGCGACGAGCCCGAGGCCGCTCCTGCGCTGATCGAACCGCGGCGCGACCACGTCGAGTACTCGGTCGAGCACCAGGGCGACCGTTTCCTGATCCTCACCAACGACGGCGCCGTGAACTTCAGGCTGATGGCAGCGCCGCTCGCGAGTCCAGGTCGCTTGTCCTGGACCGAGGTTGTGCCAGAACGTCCCGGCGTGCGCCTCAACTTCACCGACGTCCACCGCGGGCACGTGGTCCTTGGCCAGCGCTCGGACGGCCTGCAGCGTCTCGAGGTGCTGAACACCGAAAGTGGCGAGCTGCACCTGGTCGAGCAGCCGGATGCCGCCTACACCGCGTTTCCCGGCTCCAACCCCGACTACGGCAGCAAGGTGATGCGCTTCTTTTACACGTCGCTGACCGCGCCCTGGCAGGCGGTCGATTACGACATGGACGCGCGTCAGCGGACGATCGTCAAGGAGCAGCCGGTGCGGGGCGGATACAACCGCGACGACTACGTGACCGAGCGGCTGTGGGCGACTGCGCGGGACGGTGTGCGCGTGCCGATCTCGATCGTGTACCGGAAGGGCCGCGCGAGCGGCGGCTCACCGCTGATTCTGTACGGCTACGGCGCCTACGAGCACTCGAACGACCCGATGTTCGACTCGGCCCGCCTCAGCCTGCTGGACCGCGGCTTCGCCTTCGCGATAGCGCACGTCCGGGGCGGCGGCGAGATGGGGAGGGAGTGGTACGAGAACGGCAAGCTGCTGAAGAAGCGCAACACCTTCGACGACTTCGTGGCGTGCGCCGAGCACCTGGTGGCCGGCGGCTACACCGCGCCGTCCTGTCTCGCCATTCGCGGACGCAGCGCCGGGGGACTGCTCGTCGGCGCGGTGGTCAACGAGCGGCCCGACCTGTTCGGCTGCGCCGTCGCCCAGGTGCCGTTCGTCGACGCGCTCACGACCATGCTCGACGACAAGCTGCCGCTCACCATCAACGAGTACGACGAGTGGGGGAATCCCCAAGAGCGCGAGTACTACGAGTACATCAAGAGCTATTCGCCCTACGACAACGTGCGCCCGGCGAAATATCCAGCGATGCTGGTCACCGCCGGGCTCAATGACCCGCGTGTCTCGTACTGGGAGCCGGCGAAGTGGGTGGCCAGGCTGCGCACCGCCAACGAAGGCGATTGTCCGATCGTGCTCAAGACGCAGATGGGCTCGGGCCACATGGGGCCCTCGGGGCGCTACGAGGGCTGGCGCGAAGAGGCCTTTGTCATGGCCTTCGTGATGGCGCAGTTCGGTATTGACGTCCAGCGCCAGGACACGTTAGTCTAGTCCGGTTCGCACACCCATCCGGGTGTGTCCATGATTGACATCGGAGTGTGCAGATGGGCGGCATCGAGAAGATTCGCTTCACCACCGAGGGTGAAGTGCGCCCAGCCGCACACCATTGAGTCTGTTCCGGTAGCCGAAACCTAGACACCACCCAGACTCAAGACAAGGACCGTGCGGTTGTTGGGCACCGCGACGGTCCTTTTTCTTTTGTCCATCCGGTTTCTGGAGTCTGTGATGAACGTTCCCGCGATCGAAATCCAGGGGGTACGCAAAGCGTTTCGGCGCCGCGAGCGCGAAGCCGGCACACCCTTTTGGAAAAGAACGGCGCCTAAGGACAAGGTGGCGCTCCACGAGCTCGACCTGCGGGTCCAAGCCGGCGGAATCACCGGCATCCTCGGCCCGAACGGCAGCGGGAAGTCGACCCTGATCCGGATCCTCGGCACGCTGCTCACGCCGGACTCGGGGACCGCGCGCGTCTTCGGCTGGGACGTGGTCAGCGACGCGCTGCAGGTGCGGCGGCACGTGAACCGCGTGTCGGTCGAGGCCGCTTTCTTCAAGGAGCTCAGCCCGTGGGAGAACATGGTCTACGCCGCGCGCCTTTACGGCTACGCGGGCGTGCGGTCGCGCGTGGTCGAGATCCTCGAGGGCCTGGGTCTTCCCGGCGACGTGATCGACCAGCCGATGAAGCAGTTGTCCCGCGGCCAGCAACAGAAGGTCGCGATTGCGCGCAGCTTCCTGACCGCGCCGTCGCTGCTGTTGATGGACGAGCCGACGACCGGTCTCGACCCGCGCTCCAAGAAGGAAGTACAGAACGCGCTCGAGAAGCTGCGGGCGGAGCGCGAGATCACCGTCCTGCTCTGCACCCACGACATGGACGAGGCGGCGGCGTTGTGCGAACGCGTGCTGATGATGGACGGCGGCCGCGTCCTCGCCGACGGCAGCCCCGACGAGCTTTGCCGGCGGCATGGCGGCGCCACGCTTGAAGACGTGTTCATGCACTTGACCGGCAAGGCCCTCGAGGCCGAGGAGCTCGAGGAGGTGGCCACATGACCGTAGGCATAAGGCGTTCAGAGGTGGGCGCTTTGCTCGGTTTCGCCGAGCGGCAGATGTACGTCTACAAGCGGTACTGGGTCTGGGAGGTCGTCTGGCTGTTCTACAGCATCGTCAGCGTCCTCTCGATCGGCTTCCTCGCGTCCGGCCTGGGCTCGCTCGGCGCGGGGGGCGGCTTCGACCTTCGCAAGGCGCAGCTCTACCTCCTCGTCGGCGCGCTCCTGTGGGGCTACCTGTCTCTCGTGTTCATGGAGGCCGCGTACGCGATCGCGTGGGAGCGATGGGAAGGGACGATCGAGTACACGTTCATGGCCCCGGTGCGCCGGATGACGCACCTGATGGGCATCTGCCTGTTCGCCGTCGTTTACGGGCTCGCGCGGACGTTCATCGTCCTGGTCGTGGCGATTGCGATCTTCGACGTCGACTTCTCGCACGCCGACTTCGGCGGCACGCTGATCGTGCTGGCCGCCTCGACAGTGCCGCTGATCGGCCTCGCCATCCTCACCTCGGTGCTGCCTTTGCTCTCACCGCAGAAAGGCGAGCAGATGTCGTTTGCCGTCCAGGGCTTCATGCTCCTGGTCTCGGGCGTGTACTACCCGCTGAGCGTTCTGCCGGAGCCGCTGCAGCTGGCCGGCGCCGTGAGCCCGCTGACGTACGCGCTGGCGGGCATGCGGCGCAGCCTGCTCGAGGGCGTGGGAGTGGGGGACCAGCTTCCGACTGTCGGCGTCCTCGTGGGGATGGGCGCGGTGCTGATTCCGCTCGGGATCGTGGTGTTTGGGTGGGCCGAAAGACGGGCCAAGAGGCTCGGCCTGCTCAAAAGAAGCGGGTAAAGGGAAGTAAGCGACGATGCATCGCCGCCTACATATCAGACCAAACTAATGTTCGTCACTATCACATTCCAGCACAATATCTAGGGGCTGCGAAACTCCCAAGCCCAACATGCGGTCCTGGGTGCCGGGAACGGGCTGTTTGGCCGCCCTAGATCTTGTGGTAAAGGTATTGACAGGCTTAAGAGTGCTCGTTACTCTCTGCGGCGAATCGCGGTGACAAGTGGGGAGAAGTGGTGAATCCGGCAGACATGGAACCATACGTCGCACCCTACGTCCAGGTAAGGCACGCCATACACCTTCTCTATGCCACTTCTCCCCGCCACCGCGATGACATGGACGATCTGGCATTCAACCACCGGTTCGACAAGCACGGCAACCGCCTGCCCCTCGAGCTCCACGGCTGCGGCTGCAGCCTGTGCGCCCGGACGGAGAGGCGCCGCATGAGTTACTGGGAGGCCCGATGACCCTTGTTCACGGGGGCGCATCGGGTGAGGGTGGACGACAAGGGACGGCTGGCAATCCCGGCCTCTTTCCGCAAGCAGCTGAAGGACGGGAGCTACGTCTCGGTCGGACAGGACCAGGTCCTGGCGATCTACCCGCCGGACCTCTGGGCGGCGCTCGGCCAGGAGCTGCAGAGCCCGCTGCCGGGACCGGATCATCGCGCCTTGTCGCGCACGCTCTATCCGCTCTCCGATCCGTTCGAGCCCGACGGCCAGGGGCGGATCAGCCTGCTTCCGGAACAGAGACGCCTGGCGGGGATCGAGACCTCGTCGACGGTCGTGGTGATCGGGGCGGGCTCGAGGGTGGAAATCTGGCCCGAGGCCCGATGGGACAGCTACAGCGCCGACGCGCAAGGACGTTTCACAGAATTCGCTGACAGGGTGATCTCGGGACATTAGTTCGCACGTTCCAGCACTTTCACAAGAGGTAATAGAGCTGCTCCAGCCCCGGGCGGGCGCCGTCGCGATCGACGGCACCCTCGGGCAGGCGGGCCACGCCCGCCAGATCCTGGAGAGGATCACACCTGGCGGCCGGCTGCTCGGGATCGACCGCGATCCCGGGGCGGTGCGGTCCGCTCAGAAAACCCTCGAGCCGTTCGGCGACTCAGTAACGGTCGTCCACGGACGGTTCTCCGAGCTTGGCGATATTGCGGCGAAACACGGATTCAACCCGGCCGACGTGATCCTCTTCGACTTCGGTATCTCCAGCATCCAGGTCGACGACGCCGAGCGCGGATTCAGCTTCCGCGCTGACGGTCCGCTCGACATGCGCATGGACACGACCTCGACGCTCACCGCGGCGCGCATCGTCAACGACTACGACGCGGCCGAGATCGAGCGCATCCTGCGGGAGTACGGCGAGGAACGCTGGGCCCGCAGGGTCGCACAGTTCATCGTGGCGCGGCGCCCGCTCCGCACCACTCGCGACCTGGCCTCCGCCGTCGAAGCCGCCATCCCGCGCCGCGCCTGGCCCCGCGACATACACGTCGCGACCCGGACGTTTCAGGGCGTGCGGATCGCGGTCAACGACGAGCTGGAAGAGATCGAGAAGGGAATCCGAGCAGCTCTTTTGACACTTAAGCCCGGTGGTCGTATGGCGACGATCAGCTTCCACTCCCTGGAAGACCGCTTGGTCAAGTCATTCTTCAACGTCGAGTCCAAGGACTGCATCTGCCCACCCCAGCAGCCAGTCTGTACCTGCGGCCACCGGGCATCCCTCCGCATCGTCACCCGTCATCCCGTGCGGCC
>Ga0070706_100006019_pt1 | contig 11468 bp, 15 predicted proteins | sample KBSK5501metaG_FD_65476 | JGI IMG/M metagenome (GOLD analysis project Ga0070706, IMG submission 65476) | Corn, switchgrass and miscanthus rhizosphere microbial communities from Kellogg Biological Station, Michigan, USA - KBS K5-50-1 metaG | ecosystem: Host-associated > Plants > Roots >...
TACCTCGGGATGCTGACGTGGATCGGACGCATGCTCGGCTTGGGGCCGCTGTTCTACGCCGCGGTCCTGATCGCGGCAGCGCTCGCGCTGTGGCACTTTTGGCTGATCCGCAAACGGGAGCGCGCGGGCTGCTTCCGCGCGTTTCTGGGCAACCACTGGCTTGGGCTCGCGATATTCGCCGGCACCGTCGCCGATTATGCCGTGCGGTGGCAGCGCTGGCCGAAGTGGCCGATGTAGTCTGGGTTGAGCCCGCAGGGCGATACCCGGGGCGGCGGCGTCGAGATCGCGTGCGTCCCGGGATTCGCTGCCGCTCATCCCAGGCTACGCGAGCTCGCGCACATCTGTGAGGAGGAGCAACCGATGGACTTGCAGCTGAAGGATCGCATTGTCGTCGTGACCGGGGCGAGCAAAGGCATCGGCTGGGCCTGTGCCGAGGCATTCGCACACGAGGGCGCGAAAGTCGTAATGGTTTCGCGCAGCCGCGCGAACCTCGACGCGGCGCTCGCGCGATGGCCCGAGCGCGCGCCGGCGCCGCTCGCGATCGCCGCCGACCTGACGCGAGCCGAGGAGGCCGAGCGCATGGCCGCGAAGGCCGAGGAGAGCGCCGGTCCGATCGCCATCCTCGTGAATTCCGCCGGCGCCGCGCGCCGGTATGCCCCGGCCGATCTCGACGCCTCGGCCTGGCATGACGCCATGGACGCAAAATTCTTCAGCTACATTCATCCCATCGATGCGGTACTCAGGCGGATGCTCGGTCGCGGCCGCGGCGCGATCGTCAACATCATCGGCATGGGCGGCAAGGTCGCGACTCCGGTGCACCTGCCCGGCGGCGCGGCGAACGCCGCATTGATGCTGGCGACGGTGGGTTTGGCCGCAGCGTTCGGGCCAAAGGGCATCCGCATTAACGCGATCAATCCCGGGGCCACGCTGACCGGCCGCGTGCAGGAAGGCTTGAAAGCCGAGTCGAAGATGACGGGTCTGCCCGAGGCGGAGTTGCTCGAGCGCAGTCAGGCGAGAATTCCGCTCGGACGCCTGGGCACGCCCGAGGAAGTTGCGCAGGTTGCCTTGTTCCTGGCTTCGGACCGAGCAAGCTACGTGACCGGCGGCATCGTACCGATGGACGGGGGAAGCGGTTCGGTAATCTAGCGGCGAACGGTACGCCGCCGCGTGCGGCGGCGCATCATCGCCGCGCCGAGCAGGGCGAGCAATGTTGCCATCGCGGCGAGCGCGACGGTCGAGAGTGTAGGGATCGGCTCACCAGCGTTCAGAGGCCCATCACGAAGGACCTGTCCGGTTGTGCAATTGAAAACGATTTTACTGACAAAGCTCACCGAGCCGGTCCGACCGGGGCCGGAGTAGGTGGTGATAGTGATCGTGATCTTGGTATTCGGTGGCAAGCCGCCGCCGAACGGCTTGATCTGAAAATTCGGGTAAACCGCTTTGTAGGGCCCGAGGTTGGTGCCAGTCTCGTCGGTGAATTCCTCGATGGTACCCACGCCGGGCGCCGTGACCGTGACGTCCGCCGAAGCAAGCCCGGTGACGTTGATGAATGTGTTGACGTCGAACGCGCCGCCGCCGCAGGTGCCTGCGAGCGTGGGCTGCTCCCGCAGGAGCTCGATCGACGGCAGTTTCGCTGCGGCGGTGCCGGGAGCTGCTACCTGTGGAAACGTGGGCGATGCGGTTCCGGCGGACGCGGCGAAGCCCGCCGTTGCCCACGACAGGGCGACGACTCCCGAGCAGGCCTTGAGCGCGGCCACGACCGTTCGCAAGCGGTGATCTCCTTGGGCGACATGGGCTCCCCTCGGGAGCCCACCAAGACGAGCATAGCGGCAGGCTGCATCGCCGGTCCAGCCGCGGGCGGGGATAATACCGCGTCTCGGAGGCCCTGTGGCGTCGAAACCACGGGGAGTGTCGCCGTCTCCCGACAGATTTCGCTATTTCGGGCGGTTTTTTGCACGCTTTGCTCGCACCAAGACCAAGTGCTACCGCCACGAGCATCGCGCGCCGTGCACCAAACGTAAGGAACCTGATGAAATATTCCGACCTCCGCGATTTCCTCGCCCAGCTCGAACGTTGCGGCGAACTGAAACGCATCGCCGTCGAGGTCGATCCGCGACTCGAGATGACCGAGATCTGCGATCGCGTGCTGAAGGCGAACGGCCCCGCACTCCTGTTCGAAAAGCCGAAGGGCTTTGATGGTTCGGGCGGCCGCTTGCGGATCCCCGTGCTGGGCAATCTTTTCGGCACGCCGCAGCGCGTGGCCTTGGGGATGGGCGAGGAATCGGTCGCGGCGTTGCGCGAAGTCGGCAAGCTGCTCGCGTTTCTCAAGGAGCCCGAGCCGCCGAAGGGATTGAAGGACGCGTGGCAGAACACGCGCCCGGTGTTCCTGCAGGTCATGCACATGACGCCGAAGGAACGCTCCGCGGCACCGTGCCAGGAGATCGTATGGGAAGGCGCCGAGCTCGATCTCGCGCGCCTGCCGGTGCAGACCTGCTGGCCCGGTGATGTCGCGCCGCTGATCACCTGGGGATTGACCGTCACGCGCGGCCCGCTCAAGCAACGCCAGAACCTGGGCATCTATCGGCAGCAGGTCCTCGCGAAGAACAAGTTGATCATGCGTTGGCTGCCGCATCGCGGCGGCGCGCTCGACTTCCGCGATCATGCGCATGCCTCGCCGGGCAAGCCGTTTCCGGTCGCGGTTGCGCTCGGGGCCGACCCGGCGACGATCCTCGGTGCCGTGACGCCGGTTCCCGACACGTTGTCCGAGTATCAGTTCGCGGGACTCTTGCGCGGCGCGCGCACCGAGATCGTGAAATGCGTCGCACACGAGCTGCAGGTGCCGGCTACGGCCGAGATCGTGCTCGAAGGCTTCATTCGACCCGACGCCGGCGATCCGAGCGGTTACGAGACCGCGATGGAAGGTCCCTTCGGCGATCACACCGGTTACTACAACGAGGTCGAGCGTTTCCCGGTGCTCACGCTCGAGCGCATCACCATGCGTCGCGATCCGATCTATCACTCGACCTATACCGGCAAGCCCCCCGACGAGCCCGCGGTGTTGGGCGTCGCGCTCAACGAAGTCTTCGTGCCGTTGCTGCAGAAGCAGTTTCCGGAAATCGCGGACTTCTATCTGCCGCCGGAGGGTTGTTCCTATCGGTTGGCCGTTGTCAGTATGAAAAAGCAGTATCCCGGCCACGCCAAGCGCGTGATGTTCGGCGTGTGGAGCTTTCTGCGGCAGTTCATGTACACCAAGTTCATTATCGTTACCGACGACGACGTCAACGTACGCGATTGGAAGGAAGTCGTGTGGGCGCTCTCCACGCGCGTCGACGCGGCACGCGACACGCTGATCGTCGAGAACACGCCGATCGACTATCTGGACTTCGCCTCGCCGGTCGCGGGGCTGGGCAGCAAGATGGGGATCGACGCGACGGCCAAGTGGCCCGGCGAAACCCAGCGCACCTGGGGCCGTCCGATCGCGATGGACGACGCCGTCAAGCGCCGTGTCGATACGCTATGGAAAGAGCTCGGGCTGTAACGTTGCCTTCGGCGCGCGGGTGCGCCACACGCGGACAAAGCGGAAGACGACGAGCGCGATTGCGCCGAAGCGCACGACGCGAGCCAGCCGATGCCAGCCGAACAGGCGCGCCACCATATTGACCACCGCGATCGCGGCGGCGGGACGTGCAATCGCGCCACCCATAAGGCCGGCGGGGCGCAGGGCATCGCGCGCATCGCCCACGTACAGCGCGAACTGCATGCGCTGCAGTTGCGACTCCGCGAGCAGGATCTGCTTGCGCGCCGCCAGCTGTTCCAGTGATCGACTCATCGGGCGGCCCTCATGGCTTCCTTCGCATCGCGTCCGCGTCGCGTTCCAGCTCGGCAAGCGTCGCCGCAAACGGCCGCCCGTGCGCCTGCACCTGTTGCTTCAGGGCGAGCACCGCGCCGACGGCGACCAGAGCATGGAAAATCGCCACGCCCGCAATTCCTGCCAGCGGATGACTGTCCCAGAGCCAGACTACGACCCAAACCGAAACCGCGACCAGTGCAAAGCAGGCAAACATCGTCGCGACGACGATCAGCACCAACATGATCTTGATGCGCTCGCGCTCCTCCTCGAACTCGACTGTGGCGAGCTCGAGGCGCGTGCGCAGCAGCGCGACCGCGGTCGCGGCCATGCCGGAAAGCGCGCCGACGAGTCCCGCGGCGGGCCGCTCTGCGCTGGGTTCGGGCACGGGACGTTACCGGCGGCTGACCACCAGCCCGACCAGAAAGCCGATTGCCGCGGCGACGCCGATCGCCTGCCAGGGATTGTCGCGCACGTAGTCATCGGTCACGCGGGCCGCCGCCCTGGCGCGGTCGACTGCGTCGTCCTGCAGATCCCCGAGGCGCATCTTTGCCGAGCGCAGCTTGGCCTCGACCTGCGAGCGCAAGTCGCTGGCCCTTTCGCCGGACTCCTTGGCGGCCTGCTTGAGCAGCGTTTCCGCTTCTGCGAGCACGTCGGTGAAATCCTTGACCAATGCCTCACGGCTGCGTTCGAATTTTGCGGTAGTCATGTCGATCTCCCTTCGGAGTAAGGGGTGACGGCGCGCATTCGTCGCGCCGGATCGCGTATTATGTACCATACTCGAACGATCGCAATCAGCCGCGCCGCCATCGCCGGCAAAAGCATCATGCCCCCGCTGAAGCTGCCCGCCCTCGATCCCGCCGCCGTGCCGGAAGTGCGCGGCTCGAGCTATCCGGAACCGTTCCGTTCGCGCATGGGTGACCGGGTCAAGCGCCGCCTCGGCGACGCCTGCGGTCTCACCAAGTTTGGCGTCAATCTGGTCACGCTCGGTCCCGGCGGGCAGTCGGCGCTGCGCCACTGGCACACGCTCGAAGACGAGTTCGTCTACGTGCTTTCGGGCGAAGTCGTGCTGGTCAGCGACGCGGGCGAACAGACCTTGGGCACGGGTATGTGCGCAGGCTATCCGGCGGGGAAGCGCGACGCGCACCATTTCGTCAACCGCGGAACGGCACCCGCGCTGTATCTCGAGATCGGCAACCGTATCGATGGCGACAACGCGTTCTATTCCGACGACGATCTGATGTGGTGCGACGGCGGGGACGGGCAATACGCCGCGCACAAGGATGGCCGGCGCTATTCCGATTGACGCCTGCGGTCGGCTTCACCGGCGCGGCCAGTAGCCTGCAATAACTGCAACCGAGGGAGACCAAAAATGACCGATACACCTGCTCTGCCGCCCGCGCCTTCCCCGTCGCTGATCTCGATGACGCTCGTCGTGTATGCGCTCTTCGGTGCCGCCGCAGTGCTAGGGCTCGCGTCCTCGGGCTTTCCGCTGATCGCGCCGCTATTCGGCATCGTCGGCATCATCGGCATCATTCTCGCCTACGTGAAGCGCGGCGAGGCGACGGGCACATGGCTCGCTTCGCACTACCGATGGCTGATCCGCACCTTCTGGTACTCTTTGCTGTGGGGTTGCGTCGGGGCGATCATTTTCGTGCTGCTCGCGATCATCCTGATCGGGCTGGTCATCGGTTACGTGATCTGGGTCGCGACTACGATCTGGGTGCTCTACCGGATAATCCGCGGCTACGTGCTGTTCAAGGACAGCCAGCCGATACCGGGAATGTAGCCGCGCGAGCCCGCGGCGTCGCCAGCCGGGAAGCGTCGCAGCGATTGGCAACAGCTGCGTCATCCCCGCGCAGGCGGGGATCCAGTAACGTTCGCATCTAGAGGCGTAGCCCGGGATGAGCGAGCGAATCCCGGGACGAATTGCGCGGCGTGATGACGCCCCGGGTTTCACTGCGTTCAACCCGGGCTACTTAACGCCCCAGCGATCGACGAGGTAGGCGCGGTCGTCTCGTCGATGCTCGCTTCTGTGAGCGCGTCGAGGAGCACGGGACCGCTCATCGCGACGCTCCCGCGCGCATTCCGGCGTATATCCACTCTACGAGCAGATCCAGCGCCGGCTGCGCGCGGCCCGCATTGCGATGGTTGACGAAGCAGACGATGACGTAGCGTCGGCCTCCGGGGCCGAAGACGTAACCTGCGAGCGCGCGCACGCCTTCGAGCGACCCGGTCTTGAGCAGCGCCTGGTCGGCAACGTCGTCGTCGGTGAAACGCTTGCGCACCGTGCCATCGGTGGCCGCCACAGCGAGCGAGCTCACGAACTCGCTGCGAACCTTGCTTGCATCTGCCGCGAGCAGCAGGCGTGCCATGCTCTGCGCGGCAATTCGTTCGCGCCGCGACAGACCCGATCCGTTCTCCATGACGAGCTCGGGAAAGCCGAGCTTTCGTTTCGCGAGCCAATGCCGCACTGCCTCGGTCGCGTGCCCCGTCGTCGCAGGCGGCGCATGTGCGGTCGTCGCCAGGGTAAGGAACAACTGTCGCGCCATCACGTTGTTGGAAAGCTTGTTGATGTCGCGCACCGCATCGTACAGGGGCGGCGACTGCAGCGTCGCGATCGGTTTGGCTCCGGGTGGCGCGCGGCCTTCGCGCACGCCGCCGGCGAAGTTTCCGCCGGCGTCTTTCCAGTAGCGGGCGAACATCGCAAGCACGTAGTGTGGGTGATCGAGAAGCGCGACGTACCAGTCGCGCTCGCCGCAGGAGGCCGGGTAGCGGCCGCTGAATGTAGCGCCGGCGGCGTCGGCGCGATTGTCGAAGCTTGCGCCGAGCGCCAAGCGCCACGCGCCGCAGTCGCCGGCGACGAGTCGCGGCGCGCCGCGCAGCGCGACGCTGTCGAGCGGGGGCTCAACCCTTACGTCGGTCGCGTCGCCGGCCGCATTCGGAGCGAACACGAAGCGTATGCTCTTGAAGTTGACGAGCAACGCGTCGGGGCCGACGTTGTAGGGCTTGAGCGGCTCGGTGTCGAACGCTGCCGGATCGTGCGCGACAGGCGCGAAATAGCTCCGGTCGAGTACGAGGTCGCCGCGGATGCTCGCGAGCCCGGTCGCGCGCAGCGTCGCGACCAGCGCCTGGAACTGCTCGATGGTGATCTTCGGGTCGCCGTATCCCTTGAGCACGAGATTGCCTTCGAGCGTCGAGCCGACCAGCGGCCCGTCGGCGTACGCTTCCGTCTTCCAGCGGTAGTCGGATCCGAGCAGCTCGAGCGCAGCAAAAGTCGTCACGAGCTTCATCGTCGAGGCCGGGTTCATCGGCTTGCCCGGGCGGTGCGACACGAGCGGGCGCACGGCTCCGGCCTCGCGGACATAAGCGCTGACCGCGGTCAGCGGAATGCCCTCGTCGAGAAAGGCGCGCGCGACCGCGTGCGGCAGCGCTGCGCCGGCGTTGCCGGCGGAAAGCAGGAGTAATGTCAGCAAGAGCGCGCACAGGATGGCCGTGCGCGATATATTCATGCCCAAGTGTGAACGCGCCCGCGCTATCATGCACATGCCACGATCTCCAGCGTGCGCTCCGCAAGCAGCGCCATCTCGGCATCGTCGAGCACGTAGGGCGGCATCCAGTACACCGTGTTGCCGATTGGCCGCAGCAGCAACTCGCGCGCGAGCGCCTCGGCGAAGAACCAGCGCGAAAAATCGGGCCGCGCCGACGCGACCTCGAAGGCCCAGATCATGCCGAGGTGGCGAAAGTCCCGGACCTTGGCATGCGCCGCGAGCGGCTGCGCCATTGCATCGAGCCTGGCCGCGCGGTGGCGATTGCGTGCGATCACGTCTTCGTCACGGAACAGATCGAGCACCGCCAGCGCGGCGCGGCAGGCGAGCGCGTTGCCGGTATACGAATGCGAGTGCAGAAAGCCGCGGGCGGGATCGTCGTCGTAGAACGTCGCGTAAACATCGTCGGTGCTCAGCACGACCGAAAGCGGCAGGTAGCCACCGGTGATACCTTTCGAGAGGCAAAGAAAATCGGGCGCGATCTCCCCCTGCTCGCAAGCGAACATCGTGCCTGTTCGACCGTAACCGGTCATGATCTCGTCGGCGATCAGATGCACGTCGTAGCGCGTGCAGAGCTCGCGGGCGCGCGCGAGGTACACCGGGTCGTACATCGCCATCCCGGTTGCGCCCTGCACCAGCGGTTCGACGATCAGCGCCGCGATGGTCGCGTGACGCTCGGCGAGGACCGCTTCGAGTGCGGCCGCTGCGCCGAGCGCGTGGTCGCGCGCCGACGCGCCGGGCGCGGCGAGCCGCGCGTCCGGCGACGGCACGGTGATTCCGGCGCGCAGAAGCGGCGCGTAGACGTCGCGGAACAGCGCGACATCGGTGACCGCAAGCGCGCCCAGCGTCTCGCCATGATAACCGTGCTCGACGCTGACGAAGCCGATCTTCTCCGGCCGGTTGCGATTGCGCCAGTAGTGGAAGCTCATCTTGAGCGCGATCTCGACCGCCGAAGCGCCGTCGGAGCCGTAGAAGCAATGCCCCAGCCGCCCGGGCGCGAGCGCGGCCAACCGCTCCGAGAGCTCGACCACTGGACGATGCGTGAATCCCGCGAGCATCACGTGCTCGAGTTCGGCGAGCTGCGCGGCGATGGCGGCGTTGATCGCCGGGTGGCCGTGCCCGAACAGATTGACCCACCAAGAACTTATTGCGTCGAGATAGCGGCGCCCGTCGAAATCGTAGAGCCACGGCCCACTTCCGCGCGCGACTGGAACCAGCGGCAGCGTCTCGTGCAGCTTCATCTGCGTGCACGGATGCCAGACGGCGGCGCGGCTGCGCGCGAGCCATGCGGCGTTGCTTAAGGTCGGCATGACGGGCAGGGAAGGGCGCAGTCGATGCGTCGTGGCGCCGCAAGGCTTCGCGCCATTATACTGGCGCTGACGGAGCGACCCGGTGCCGGGGAACAACGCCTGTTGACAGCCTGTTTGCCGTTGAATTACAACGTACCTTGCGCGCGCAGCGAGCGATGGCGATGGATGAAACAGGGGGCCGGTATGGCGGCGCGGCGATCGCGCTGCATTGGCTGACCGCCGTCCTGATCGTCGCCAATCTAATCCTGGGGCTGTCGATGGTCCCGTTGCCGATCATCCCGCGGAAGCTGCAGTGGTACGCTTGGCACAAATGGATCGGCATTACGGTGTTCCTCCTGACTTGCATGCGGCTCGGCTGGCGCTGGGTCCAGCCGGCCCCACCGCCGGTGGCGATGCCCGAATGGCAGCGGCGGGCCGCGGAGGCGACGCAGATGCTGATGTACGCGCTGTTGCTGTTGATCCCGGTATCCGGCTGGCTGTACAGCTCGGCGACCGGCGTGCAGGTCGTTTATCTGGGCCTGGTCCAGCTGCCCAACCTGGTGCCCACTGACAAGGCGCTGGCCGGCTTGCTCAAAGGAGCGCACGTGGCATTGAACTTCACCCTGTTCACACTGGTCTTTGTGCATACGGCGGCCGCGCTCAAGCACCACTTCGTCGACCGCGACCCTGCGCTCATGCGCATGCTCCCGCGAACCGGGCCGAAAGGAAGCGTTGGATGATGGTTCTGTTGCGTTCGTTTATCCCGTCGCTCGGAGTGCTCTTGCTCGCCGCTGGCCAGGCCGATGGCCAAGGCCTGCTGATCGACAAGAGCGAGATCCGTTTCGTGTCCAAGCAGCTGGGCGTGAACGTCGAGGGTCGGTTCCGCAAGTGGAAGGCCAACATCGTGTTCCTGCCGAAGAATCTGGCGAAGTCGAAGGCGGAGTTCGATATCGATCTCGGCAGCATCGATCTCGCCAGCGATGAGTCGGAAACCGAGATCAAGAGTCCACTGTGGTTCAATACGGCGAAGTTCCCAGTCGCGCATTTCACCTCGACGTCGATCAAGGATCTGGGCGGCGATAGGTACGAGATCGCCGGAAAGCTCACGCTCAAGGGCATCACCAAGGACGTCATCGTGCCGATTGCGCTTAAAAAGGATGCGACCGGCAACAGCGTCGCCGAAGGCAGCTTCCCGTTGAAGCGTATCGACTACAAGGTCGGCGAAGGAATGTGGGCCGACACCGAAATGGTCGACAACGACGTCGTTGTCCGGATTCGGATGGTGTTGCCGCCGTTGGCATAAACTCTAAGGCGAGCCGGCAGCCTGCAGGTAATGGCCGGCAATGGAGCGGATGCGGGCGCCGCGCTAAGGGGACGCACAACTGATCGTATTACTGCCCCGCGATCGGGAGGAGAAGCTATGTGGAACCGTTTTGTCGTCGCTGCGTTGGTTGTGTTCGCTGCTCCCGCGTTTAGCCAGGAGAACTACAGAGTCGACCCCCTGCATACGGCTGCCACCTTCTCGGTAAGCCATCTCGGCCTGTCGCTGCAACGCGGGAGCTTTGGCAGAACGACCGGCACGGTGATGCTGGATCGCACCGCCAAAAAGGGCTCTATCGATGTGGCGATCGACGCGGCTTCGGTGACTTCGGGCAGCGTGTCACGCGAGACGATGCTCAAAGGCGAGGACTATTTCAACGTCGCCCAGTTTCCGCTGATCACCTTCAAGTCCACCAACCTGAAGTTCGACGGTGACCGCGTCGTAGGCGCCGAAGGCGAGCTGACGATTTGCGGCGTGACCAAACCTGTCATGCTCTCCGTAGCCGACTTCAAGTGTGCCATTCACCCTGCGACCAAAAAGCCGGCGTGCGGTGCCGAAGTCACGGCGAGCGTCAAGCGCTCCGAGTTCGGCATGACGAAGAACCAGGCCTCGACGGCCGACGACGTGAACATCGCCGTGGCGATCGAGGCAATACAGCAATAGCGGAGGAGCCGCGCACCTGTTCCACAGGCGCCGCCCCACTGCGCACGGCAAAATCGCGAGGGCAGAGCCGGCAGACTGCGGCCGAAGGTCGGTGCCCCTGGAACAATTGTGCTGCGGCAGCTGTTCTCCACGGCGGCTGCGGCAACCGCGCTTTTTTATTCGAGGAGCAGTTTCTTGTTCACAGGAGACTTCATGACCAGGCTACTTGTCGCTGCCACCATGGCGCTGGCGCTCGCGATCACCGCCGGCCGCGCCGCCGCCCAGGAGACTTATACGATCGATCCCGTGCACTCGCAGCCGATATTCGAAGCCCGGCACATGGGCTTTTCGCAGCAGCGCGGGTCGTTCGCCAAGTCGACCGGCAAGATCACGCTCGACCGGGCCGCGAAGAAGGGGACCGTGGAAGTCGTTATCGATACGACGTCGATCAAGACCTACGACTCCAGGCTCGACGAGCAGATGAAGAGCGAAAACTTCTTCAATGTCGCCAAGTATCCGACGCTGACGTTCAAGGGGAACAACGTTGTTTTCGACGGCGATCGCGTCGTTCAGGTCGACGGCGACTTGACGATGCTGGGCGTGACCAAGCCGGTGAGCCTGAAGGTCGCGAACTTTGTCTGCGGCGAACACCCGTCGAACAAGAAGCCGATGTGCGGCGCCGAAGCAACGGCGACGATCATGCGTTCGGAATGGGGAATGAAATACGCCCTCCCGAAATCCGTCAGCGATGAAATCAAGCTCACCATCCCGATCGAGGCATATAGGGAATAGTGAGGCATTCACAGCCGGCGCCGCGGCTT
>Ga0070706_100006023_pt1 | contig 11462 bp, 12 predicted proteins | sample KBSK5501metaG_FD_65476 | JGI IMG/M metagenome (GOLD analysis project Ga0070706, IMG submission 65476) | Corn, switchgrass and miscanthus rhizosphere microbial communities from Kellogg Biological Station, Michigan, USA - KBS K5-50-1 metaG | ecosystem: Host-associated > Plants > Roots >...
CAAGGTCCTCCGCCGCGAGATCTTCCTGGAAGAGGGACAGATCATGGACATGGAGACCTTCAAGCAGAGCCTCTACAAACTCGGCCAGCTGGGATACTTCAAGGTCACCGACAACCCCGATTTTAAGGTCAATCAGGAAAAGAAAACCGTCGACATTACGGTGAAGGGCAGCGAGGAAGGGAAGAACGACATCCAGTTCGGCGGCGGCTATTCCGAGGGCACGGGATTTTTCGTTCAGACGCAGTTCTCGACGCGGAACTTCATGGGCGAAGGCGAAAACCTCGGCCTCAGTTTCCAGACTGGAAACCGGCTGCACTTCTTCTCGCTGTCGTACGCCGATCCATGGTTCCTCGATACGCCGAACAGCCTGGGCGTCTCGCTCTTCAATCGAACGACGAACTATCCGCTGTCGTTTGGATATCAGGAGTTGAGCAAGGGCGGATCGATCGCGTACGGGTACCGCCTGCATCGATTCGACAGCCTCTCGCTGGTGTATGGTTTGGAACGCGTCAAGAGCCATTACGAATTCAACGTCGCTCCTGATGTCAACGGCAATGTTCCGATCGCGGAGATTTCCGACTTCACCTATTCACAATCGTCGATTGGACCATCGTACGGCTTCGACTCGCGCGACAATCCATTCGACACCACGCGCGGCGGCCGGTTCACTCTCGGAGTGTCCTACTCCGGCGGCCCGCTCGGCGGAACTATCCATTCAGTTCGTCCGACCCTCGGCGCGACGAGGTTCTTCAAATTGTCGCGGCGCAGCTCGGTCAGCTTCAATTCCGATCTCGGCTACATGGTGCCGCTGAGCAAGAACTGTTCGAACACGCTCGATGAGCAGCAGGCCACCAGCAAAGAGCTCTGCATTCCGAAGGGACAGCGCTTCTTCGTCGGCGGCGAATACTCGGTGCGAGGATTCGAGTACGGCACACTCGGTCCCAACGAGACCTTCAACGGGCAGACCGTCATCGCCGGCGGCTACAAACAAGCGATCTTCAACGGCGAGTACATCTTCAGGGTCAACGATCCGCTGCGCCTGGTGTGGTTTGCGGACGCCGGCTGGGCCTGGGGGTACCACAACAAAGTTCGCCCCGGCGATCTGCGGTATTCGACCGGCGCCGAGCTCCGCATTTTCCTTCCGGTCTTTCAGTTTCCAATTCGCTTCATCTACGCCATCAACCCGCAGCGGAAGGTTGGCGATAAGTTCCAGAGTTTCCAGTTCACGATCGGGAATACCTACTAATCCGCCGAGGTATTTACGCTTTGTCCACCAAAGGAGATTTCATGAAGAAGCTTCTCATTTCGATCGCGGTGACGGCCCTGGCTGTGCCCGTCTTCGCGCAGAACGCAGCACCGGGGCGCCTGGCGGTGATCGATGTGCAGCGCGTGCTCAACACGTCCGTCGCCGGCAAAGCAGCACAGGAAAAGCTGAAGAAATTGCAGGACGACAAGATGACGCGCGCCAACAAGATGCAGGAAGAGATGAAGGCGCTCGACACCGAGATCAACACCAAGAAGCTCTCGCTCAGCGAAGACAAGCTCGCGGACCTTCAGAAACAGCTATCCGACAGGCAGATTGCGCTGCAGCGCTTCGGCCAGGATGCCGACAAAGAGCTCGGCGACGCGCGCGACAAGGAGCTTCTGGCTCTCGAGGGCAAGATCAAGCCGGTGATCGATCAGATCGGAAAAGAGATGGGTCTGGCGGTGATCTTCAACAAGTTCGAGTCCGGCCTGGTCTACGCGTCCGATGCCATCGACATCACCGACACGGTGATCAAAAAGTTCAACGAGACGACCGCCGCCGAAGCGGGGACCACCCCGGCCGTACAACCGGCCGCCGCGAAGAAACAGTAGCCTTCGGAGTGCGGCGGCCGTGAAAGCGGTGCCAAGGCACCGCACTCCAAAGATACAATGCCCGGCCATGGCCGGGGTTTCAATCAGAGAGATTGTCGCGCTCGTCGGCGGCCGTTATGACGGCCCCGGCGATCGCATGATCCGGGGCGTGGCAACCCTCAAAGAGGCGGGCGAAGACCAGCTCAGCTTTCTCGGCAACCCCGCGTACGCCCCGCAAGTTGCGACCACGCGCGCGGGCGCGATCCTGGTGCCGGCCGATCTCGACGGCAGCGATCCTCGCTTCATCCGCGTCGCCAAGCCACACGCCGCGCTGGCGGAAGTGCTCGACCGCTGGTTCAACAACCGGAAAATCTCCAGTGGAATCTCGCCGCTGGCATCAGTCGCTTCCAGTGCCAAAATCGGATCGAACGTGACGATCGGCGCATTCACCGCCATCGGCGAAAACGTCGCCATCGGCGATGACACCATCATCCATTCCAACGTTTCCATCTACGACGGATGTGTCATCGGACGCCGCTGCATTCTCCATAGCGGCGTTGTGATTGGATCCGACGGCTACGGCTTCGTCGCCGTCGGCGGACGCCATCGCAAGATTCCGCAGATCGGGATCGTGCGCATCGAGGACGACGTGGAGATCGGCGCCAACTCCACCGTCGATCGCGCCGCCCTCGGCGAAACAGTCATCGGCGAGGGAACGAAGATCGACAACCTCGTGCAGATCGGCCACAACGTGGTGATCGGCAAGCACTGCCTGATCGTGGCGCAGGTTGGCATCGCCGGATCGACCGAGTTTGGCGATGGCGTGGTGGCAGCCGGCCAGGCGGGCGTGGCCGGCCATCTGAAAATCGGCGATGGCGCACAAATAGGCGCCGCCACCGCGGTTTTTCACGATGTCAAGCCGGGCGAAAAAGTGGTCGGCAATCCCGCGATTCCATTCCGCGAATTCGCAAGGCGCGAGATGGTCGTCAAGCGGCTCGCGAAGAAGAGGGATTGATGCTCACGATCACGGACATCATGAAGATCCTTCCGCATCGCTATCCGATGCTGCTGGTCGATCGCGTGCTCGAGATCGAACCCGGAAAGCGGATCGTCGGCCTGAAGAACGTCACTGCCAACGAGCAGTTTTTTCAGGGACACTTTCCCGGCGCGCCGGTGATGCCGGGCGTTCTGATCGTGGAAGCGATGGCGCAGTGCGCGGCGGTATTGATCCTGCGCGACATTCCAAATCGCGAGGAGAAACTCTTCCTCTTCGGCGGCGTCGACAAGGCGCGATTCCGCAAGCCGGTCGTTCCAGGCGATCAGCTCCGCTTCGAATGTGAAGTCATTCAGAAGCGGTCGAACAGCGTGAAGATCCACGGAACGGCAACCGTGAACGGCGAGCTGGTGGCCGAGGCGGAGATGTTGAGCGTGATGGTGGAGAGGCCGAAGTAGTGGCGCAGATTCACGAGACTGCCGTGGTCAGCGGCGATGCGGTGATCGGAGAAGGCGCCGAAGTCGGGCCGTACGCCATCATCGGGCCGAGCGTCACGATCGGCGCGGATTCAAAAATTGGGGCATTCAGCCGCATCGAAGGTCCGACCACGATCGGCGAGCGCAATATCTTCTACGGCCACGCGTCGGTTGGAAGCCCGCCGCAGGATTTGAAGTATCACGGCGAGCACACCGAGCTGGTAATTGGTAATGAGAATATATTTCGGGAATTCGTTACGATTAATCGAGGAACGGCTGGAGGCGGCGGACGCACGACGATCGAGTCCAACAATTTCTTCATGGCGTACTCACACGTCGCGCACGACTCTCACGTCGGCTCGCACACGATTTTCGCGAACAACGCCACCCTCGCGGGCCACGTCGAGATCGGTGATCACTCCACCATCGGCGCGTTTTCCGCGGTCCATCAGTTCTGCCGCGTCGGCGATCACGCCTTCATCGGCGGCTTCACGGTCGTGACCCAGGACGCATTGCCGTACGTCAAGACCGTCGGCGATCGTCCGGCCAAGACCTACGGCATCAACACCATCGGCTTGCAGCGCAAAGGCTTTCCGCCCGAAACGCTCGAGGCTCTCGATCGCGCTTATCGCATTCTCATCCGCTCGAAACTCAAGCTGCAGGACGCGCTGCAGAAAATCGAGACCGAGCTCGGCCTGTACCCCGAAGCGCGATATCTGGTTGAGTTCGCACGAACCTCCAAGCGCGGAATCATTCGATGAAGACTCGCATCGGCGTCGTCGGCACCGGCTACCTCGGCCGCCTGCATGCGCGCGTGCTCACCGAGATCCCGGACGCGCAAGTCGTCGGTTTCGTCGACCTCGACGACGCGACAGCGGCGGACGTGGCCAACACGCTCCATCTTCGCCGCTTCGATTCGGTGGCGTCGCTCGCTCGCGAAGTCGAGTGCGCGGTTGTGGCAACGCCGACCACCAGCCATTTCGCCGTCGCGCGCGAATTGATCGATGCCGGGCGCGACGTGCTGGTCGAGAAACCGGTGACGGACAAAATCGATGATGGACGACGGCTGGTCGAGCTCGCGAAGAAGCGCGACCGCATTCTCCAGGTGGGTCACGTCGAGCGCTACAACCCCGCCATCGTGGCCGTCTCGCCACTTCTCCACGACGTTCGCTATCTCGAAGCCGAGCGCCTCGGCGTCTTCGTCGGCCGCTCGCTCGACATCGACGTGCTGCTCGATCTGATGATTCACGATCTCAATCTGGTCCTCTCGCTGCTCGATTCGCAGGTGGTCGAAGTGCGGGCCGTCGGGGTGCCGGTCCTCACCGAGAAAGTCGACATCACTAACGTTCGGCTGCAGCTCGCCAATGGCGCCGTGGCAAATCTGACCGCCAGCCGCGTCTCGCAGGAGCGCGTGCGAAAGGTACGTTTCTTCAGCAGCGAGGCGTACATTTCGATCGACACCAAAGAGCAGGAAGTGAAAGGATTTCGTCTCGCCAATCGCGCCATCGAGCCGATCAACGTCCCAGTCGAAAAGAAAGAGCCCTTGCGCGCGGAGCTGGAGTCCTTCCTCGAATGCGTCCGCGAGCGCAAGCGGCCCCTGGTCAGTGGAGAGGACGGCGTGGCGGCCGTGGCGCTGGCGAAAGAGGTCGCGGCGGCCATCGACGAGTCGATGAGAAAGTTCCGGCGATGAACGACGTTCCAATCGGGATCATCGGAGGCTCGGGGCTGTATCAGATGGAAGGCCTGCGCGTGCTCGAGGAGCGCAAGATCGACACCCCGTTCGGCGAGCCGTCCGATCCGTTCGTCATCGGCGAGGTCGACGGCGTCCGCGTCGCCTTTCTGTCGCGTCACGGCCGAGGACATCGGAAGATGCCGTCGGAGCTGAACTATCGCGCGAATATTTTCGGCCTCAAAGTTCTAGGTGTGCACACGATCGTCTCCGCGAGCGCGGTCGGATCGATGAAGGAGTCGTATCACCCGACCGACATCCTTTTCCCCGATCAGTTCATCGATCGCACCCGGCATCGCCCCGACACGTTTTTCGGGAACGGAATCGTCGGCCACATCACGTTCGCCGATCCGATCTGCGCAGCAGTAGCGTCGCTCGCTAGCGCTGCCGCCCGGGAAGCAGGCGCCCGCGTGCATGACGGCGGCGTTTACGTCTGCATCGAAGGCCCGCAGTTCTCCACGCGCGCCGAGTCCAATCTTTATCGTTCATGGGGCGTCGACGTCATCGGCATGACGAATCTGCAGGAAGCGAAGCTGGCGCGCGAAGCGGAGATCTGCTACGCCACCATGGCGCTGGTGACCGACTACGACTGCTGGCACGAGACCGCCGAATCCGTCAGCGTCGAGCAAATCCTCGGATATCTGAAAGCGAATGCCGACATGGCCCAGCAAATTTTGCGGACGATCGTGCCGCGCGCGGCCGCCCGCAAACGCGACTGCGCCTGTGCCAACGCGTTGCAATACGCGATCGTTACCGATCCATCTCAGATTCCGGCCAAAGTGAAAAAGGATCTGAAGCCGATCATCGGCAAGTACATCCAATGAGTATCCTGGTCGTAGGCAGCGTGGCATTTGATCGCATCACCACGCCGTTTGGAACGGCCGATCGCTGTCTGGGCGGCTCGGCGACGTATTTCTCAGTTGCCGCCTCGTTCTTTGCACCCGTGAATCTGGTCGCGGTAGTCGGCGATGATTTCACAGAAGAAGACGTTGCGATTTTCAAGGGCCGCAACATCAACCTCGACGGCCTGGAGAGGGTGAAAGGAGCGAAGACATTTTTCTGGGCCGGCGAGTACGGCTACGACCTGAACGTCGCGAAGACGCGCGAAACGCAGCTCAACGTCTTCGCCGATTTCGCACCGCGGCTCAACGATGCTCAGCGCGACTCGGAGGTCATCTTCCTCGCGAACATCGATCCCAATCTGCAGATGGACGTTCTGCATCAGTGCAGAAAGCCGCGCCTGGTCGCGCTCGACACGATGAATTACTGGATATCGGCGAAAAAGGAAGCGTTGACGCGAGCTTTTCAAAACGTCGATCTGATCGTCATCAATGAAGCCGAGGTTCGTCAGTACACGCAGGAGCCGAATCTCGTGAAGGGCTGTCGCCAGATCCTGGCATTGGGCGGGAAGACGCTGGTCATCAAGCGGGGCGAGTACGGCGTGCTGATGATCACGCGCGACGCGGTCTTCGCGGTGCCCGCGTATCCGCTCGAGAATGTCTTCGATCCGACCGGCGCCGGCGATACGTTCGCAGGAGGATTTCTGGGCTACCTGACTTCGTGCCGCGAACACAGCGATCGCGAGTTTCGGCGCGCAATCATCTTCGGCAGCGTGCTGGCATCATTCACGGTCGAGAAATTCTCGCTCGATCGATTGCGCGAGATCACCCTCTCGGATATTCATGAACGTTACCGCGCCTTTCGTGCGCTGACCACTTTCGACGACTTCGAGGTGGATTGAATCTCGTTCATACGTGCGTTAGTATCAGCGTATGAACAAGACGCGGCGGGTAACCGCAAACATCCCTGAGGATCTTCTCAAGGCCGCGCAGGACGTGACGGGCGCGGGCATCACGGAAACGATCGTTGAAGGCCTTGAACGTGTGCGGCGCCAGCGTTTCTACGAAAAGCTGCAGCAGTTGAAGGGCAAGATTCATCTGAACATCGACATCGATGAACTCCGTGGCCGTCATCGTCGATAGCTCGATTTTAATCGCCTATCTGCAGGGCGAGCCAGTTCCCCTGATTGATGCGGCATCGAAGGACGGCACGATCGTCGTGCCGCCAATCGTCATCGCTGAACTGATGACCGGTGTAGAGACGGCCGCAGAACGGATCGCAGTCGGCGAACTTCTTCAGGATTCGCCGCTCCATGCGACGCCGCTCGCTCACTGGATCGCAGTCGGCGAACTGCGTCAGAAACTCCGGCAGTCAGGCCTCGCGGTAACGATCCCCGATGCGCACATCGCGCAATGTGCGCTCGATCGCGACGCTGTTCTCCTCACACGCGACGCGATCTTTCGCCGGATGGCCCGTCACGTTCCACTGCGACTCGCTGAATAACGGCCGGTTGTCTGATGCCGCGATAGCCGATCTCCCGTCCCTGACACATTTCCAGGACTACTCTTTAGTAGCTACCCGCGCTGCGATCTGGAACGTAGAACCCTGGCCAGTATTCGATACAGTCGACCCGTAAACAACGGCGCTACCTGAAACTACGGCGAAAACCACCGATTGATTCGGGCCGATGTTGCCGCCGACCAGATCTGACGCCGACAGTTGTGTCAGGTAGTTCGGCGGGAAGTTCCGGCTATTGCTTCGGATGACCGTGCCAGAGGCGTCGTAGAGTGTCGCAGTCATCGCGACGCCGCTCGAAAACGTTCGGATGCCGACGTTGAGACGGAATCGCGTCAGATCCGAAGGAGTTGTCAGCACGCCGCGTGAACCTGAGGCGAGCGTATCCTCTGTGCGCAACTGAGGGATGATCACAGCGCCGCCATCTTCAATTCGAATGACCGAGGACGGTGCCGCCCCGGTGGTCGGAACGATCTCCAGCGAACCAAAGCCGGTTGTTCCAAAAGTCGCCATGAGGTCAGCAAACGTCCGCGTCTCAAAAGATGCAAGCGCGTATGAGATTCTGGGATCGCTGGCTGCCGATGATTGACCAGCGGGATGGAAGATCAGCGATCCGGTCACCGGTGATGCGGACGAGTTGCTGATCTGCGCGAAGGTTTTGAAGACTGCCCCGCCAAAGCCGGTGACCGAGCCGACGACCGGCACGATGTTCGTGCGAGTGCGGGTCGCCTCATAGACGTCGGCCATGCCAGATCCTCCAGAACGGTTCGAGTGGAAAATCAACCGCGTGCCGCCCGCGTAAAGGAATCCGCGCGTTTCATTGCTCGCGGTATTGTCGGTAGATCCGAGGTTCACCGGAGTGGACCAGGAGTCGGCGATGGAGCCGCGCGTCGCAACCCACAAGTCTTCACCGCCGAGAGTGCCCGAGCGATTCGAGGTCACGAATAATTCGAGGCCATCGGAACGAACCATCGGGAACCGGTCACTATCTTTGCTACTGAGCTCCGGCACGAGCTGTGGCGGCGTGAATTTCCCATCAGCCCCGAGCTGGCTGGTGTAAATGTCGAATCCCCCCGGCCCGCCCGGCCGAGTGGAATTGAAAAAAACGGTCAGGATTCCGCTATCGGGGTTCTCGAATCCTGAAAATCCATACTCTTCGCCCGCGCTGTTGAGTTCTGTCAGGTTCCGAACGTTGTCCCAACCCAGATCATCCTGAGTGTTCTGGCGGAATGCAATGTGAAGGTCATTCAGTCCGAGAGTGCCTGGACGGTCGCTACCGAAGATGAGCTTGTTGCCGTCCGGCGTCACAAACGGGCAGTGCTCCATCGCGTCGGTATTGATTTTGGGACCGAGATTCTGTGCCGGTCCCCAGGCGTCGTTGATGCTCGCTCGATGAGACACGTAGATGTCGAGGCCGCCGAAACCGCCAGGCCGGTCAGAGGCGAAGTAGAGACTGAGGCCATTCTTTGAAACAAATACAAACTGTTCATTGCTGCTGGTGTTGACTGTTGGTCCCAGATTGACCGGCGGCGTCCAGTCGGAGAACGTTTGCGCAAGAAGCGGAAGGCAGAACGCCGAAAACGCAAGAGCTGTGAGAAGGCCTTTCTTCATGATCGTTTCTCCTCGACTGACAGTTGTCGCCTTTCGCGGCAAGTTGGGCCGCCGAGGGCAAAAAGGCTATCGACGGCCGATCATCTCCGGTCATCGCCCGATCATTTGGGGTATAGACTGAGCGTTCCCTGTCATTCGCGGTGCCGGATCTGGTCCGGTTCGACGTCTTCGAGGTCAACATTCGCTCGCGCGAGCTGCGAAGGAAGGGAGTTGCCGTATCGCTTCAGGAACAGCCCTTTCGCATCCTCGAGATTCTGGTGGCCGCCGCAGGGAGGGTCGTGACACGCGAGGAGCTGGCTGCTGCCCTCTGGCCGTCGGGCACGTTCGTCGAGTTTGACCACGGCCTCAACACCGCCATCAACAAGGTGCGCGTGGCCCTCGGCGACTCTGCCGAAGAGCCGCGCTTCATCGAAACGGTCGGACGACGCGGCTACCGATTCATCGGCGCTCGCGCTTCAGCAACGTGGCGCAAATTCGTTCTGAGTGGCGTCGCGGTTCTTGCGATCGTCATCGCGGCCGCGGCTCACTTCGGGAAGAAACCGCAAACACCAACTACGATCCACTCGATCGCTGTTCTTCCGCTGACGAACCTCTCCAGAAATCAGGATCAGGAATTCTTCGCCGATGGGATGACGGATCAGCTCATCACCGATCTGGCGAAGACTCCCGGTTTGGACGTCATCTCGCACCAGTCCGTGATGCGGTTCAAATCCAGCCGTGCTCCGCTCAAGCAGATTGCGCACGAGCTTGGAGTCGACGCTGTAGTGGAAGGGACAGTCACGCGCGATGGCTCACGCATGCGCGTGACTGCGCAATTGATCGACGCCCGAACCGATCGCCACCTCTGGGCCAGTGATTATGAGCGGAACCCGGGCGACGTGCTGTCCCTCCAGGATGAAGTCGCCCGCGACATTGCGGCGCAGATCGGATCAAAACTCGTCAAGGCGCCGCGTGCAACTCCGATCAATTCGGAAGCCTATTTGCTGTATCTACGCGGCCGGTATGAATGGAACAAGCTTCCGCCGAACTTCGGTCCGGCGATGGCCTTCTTCGAGCAATCGATCAAGGACGATCCAAATTTTGCCCTGGCGTATGTCGGTCTCGCCGACTGCTACGCCACGCGAGCGGGATGGCAGACACCTCATTTACCAAACGACGCCCAGACAGCGCGATCGCTCGCGAAGAGAGCGCTACAGATTGATCCATCGTTGTCCGAGGCCTACACCACATTGGCCTCTCTCGATCGATTTACTTACGACTATGCAGCGTCCGAATCGAACTTTCGTCGAGCCATCGCGGCCAACCGGAACTACATCATCGCGCACCAGTGGTACGCGCTTTTGCTCATCCGTCTGGGTCGTTTGGATGAGGCCATCCGCGAAGCGCGAATCGCCGTGCAGCTCGATCCACTTTCGTGGTACGCAAACGCAACTCTCGCCACCGCGCTCGAGTTTGGCGGTCGAACGCTTGAAGCGATCGAGCGCCGACAGGCTCTGATGCGGCTGTATCCCGAGGACGCACAGCAGCATTTCAAACTCTTCTGGCTTTTTCACGCGATCGGCCGCGACGATAAGGCAGTGGGAGAATTTTCACGAGGGTTGAAGGGCGTCGGCTTTGCAGATCTGGCCGCAAAGATCGATAAGCAATATCCAACTGTCGGCGTCGCTGGGGTCACTCGGTTGTACCTGGCCGATCCTGTCATTTCGAGGGAAGAAGACCGATGGGCTCTGGCCCGCGCGCATGCACTGCTTGGAGATCGCGAGCGGACGCTGGCCAATCTGGAACAGTCTTTCTCACGCGACGAGGGCCCGATCCCGTACATCAACGTTAATCGCGAATTCGATTTCGTTCGCGACGACCCACGATTTCAGGCGATCATCCGAAAGATGAAGCTCACTCCTGCGCCGCGTCCCACATCCGAAAATACTCCTGGCGCACCGACGGATCGATCTGATCGCCCAAATCGCGAGGCAGCTTCAGCGCGATGATCAGGTCCTGAACATCGGCGAGGTCACGTAGGCGGCGGTGCTCCGCGCTCAGACCCGAAGCCAGTTTCAACTCGATGAGCTTGGGAAGAGAGATAACGCTGATTCCGTCGCGGTCAACGGCGACATCCTTCGGGTCCGGAAAGCTTACGGGCTTTGGCTTGCCGTCTCCGGGGAACTCACCGGTCGTGATGAATTCGATGTCGACCCCGGTCTCAGTATCACGCAATTTCTTGCGCGAGCCTTCAAACGCCGGTCGATAACCACGTCCCACCAATCGTTGATGGATCGCATTCAGCCCGTCAGGAGTCGTCACGAGATCAACATCGCCGGTAACGCGTACGTATCCATGAAGCACGAGCGCCATACCTCCGACAATGACGTAATCGATTCCCTCGGCGCGGAGGCGCGAGGACAACCTTTCCATGGTTCGCCAGACTCGGTCGCGCCTCATGAAAAAATCATCAACCTCTCGG
>Ga0070706_100006026_pt1 | contig 11460 bp, 13 predicted proteins | sample KBSK5501metaG_FD_65476 | JGI IMG/M metagenome (GOLD analysis project Ga0070706, IMG submission 65476) | Corn, switchgrass and miscanthus rhizosphere microbial communities from Kellogg Biological Station, Michigan, USA - KBS K5-50-1 metaG | ecosystem: Host-associated > Plants > Roots >...
CCGCGTAGTTGCCGGCATACCTGTCCGGGTAGCTGCCGCCGTAGCTGTCGTACTCGCCTTCGGAGTTCGAATACTCGGCGCGGGGACGAGCCGCGTCCTCGTAGGAGCCGTAAGCAACATCCTGCTGTACGCTCTCCCCCGAAGCCCTCACGTCGATTGCCGCCATGTAGCGAACGACCAGCTCGCTGACTCCCGAATCCCGGAGCCATCGGAGATCGCGGTCGCTCAATTCCGAAGGAAGCTCCAGGCGGTGCGCCTTGGCATATGCGAGAACCGTCACGTCCGAAGACCCCGCCTGAGTCATTCGGACGAGATCGTCCAGGAGCGTCGCCGGTTTGCGAGGCAAGGGGCTCCGCGTTGTGGAATCTGCGAGGAGCACGCCGCAACAGATCAGAAGAAAGGAAAAAGCAAAGGCGGGTTTCATGGCAGGCCTCCGCCAAAGAGTCTAGACCTTCGGGACGGCGGGCGGAAGTGTCCTCAGGCGCGGGCACTCCGTATGGACATTCACGATTCGAGGCCCAGAAAGGCTCGCATGCGGCCCAGCTCCGCTTCGAGCTCGCGCTTGAAGGCGCGATCGCGGGGCGGAGATCCGACGTACCCGAGCTCGGATTTCAGCTCGCCGTCTTGGACGGAGAGGTTGCCCCAGCCGATCACGCGGTCGCGCCAGAGCAGCGGCAGAGCGTAATAGCCGAGCTTGCGTTTGGACGCCGGCGTGTAGGCCTCGAAGCGGTAAACCCAGCCCCAAAACAGCTCGAAGCGGTCGCGGTAGTGGACGACCGGATCGAAGGGCGTCAGCAAGCGCACCGTCTCCTGCGGCGCGCTGCGAGCGGGATTTTCCTCTGCCGGCCAATACCAATCGAGGCCATCGACGCGCGCATGCGCGAGCCGCTCTTTGGCCCTCAGCAGGGCGCCCTTCAACTCGCCGTGCCACTGCGGCGCGGCAAACCGCAGCCGGCGCACGAGGACGGACAGGATCGGAGCGGGCAGCGGCGCGTAAATGCGGAGCCCCGCGTCGACCAGTGCGTCGAGCCGGGCTCGGCGCTCGGCGGGATCGGCCGGCCCGAGCCCATGCTCATGCACGGCATAGATGCGGATGCCGCCCTCCCGCCGCGCCACGCGCAGCCAGCCGCGGTAGTGCATGGCGTCCAGAAGATGAGTCGTGGCGCTCGACGAGCCGCCCCAGTAGTTCCGGACAGTGCCGTGCGAGAAATGGTCATCGACCTCGCGCGGATGCACGGCGCCGCGCTCGCGCACGAACTCCAGCAGCAGCTGGGCCTTCCTCCGGCGGGCAGCCGGCCAGGGCGTGGGCGAATCGGCCGGGACGCCGCAATCCGAGCGCGGATGCATCAGCGCTTGCAGTGGCCTCGTCAGGAATCCGTAGTTGAGGAAAAAATCTTCCTCGAGGCCAAGGTCCACGTAGCGGCGCTCGAGGTCGCCGGCGCGGTAGCCCCGAACGCGATGCCGCAGGGTCAGATCCTGAGCGCGCGCCGGCGCGCGGATCGGATCGGCCTGCACGAAGCTCAGCCTGTGGAGGGCGCGTTTCAGAGTGGTGGGCCTGAAGAGGCTGCGGGCGACGGCAAAACGCCGCAGGTCATCGAGGGTCATCCGAAGAGATTATGAGCTACGGCTCGCATGCAAGGCGGTCACAATGCATATATTGTTATCGCCGGCTGGCGGTGATCTCCCAGGGGCATGCGTTTTGCACGCTGGTGAGAGCCGGTCTTCCGGCTGTAAAGAACATGCGAAGAGCAGTTGAAGGTACGACGCACACCTGAGAGTTGGAACGAACCCATCACAAGGAGGAGCTCATGACATCAAAAGTCAAATCGATTCCGGAAGGCTATGCCGCTCCGACCCCTTACCTCATCGTGAACGGCGCCGCCGCGGCCATCGATTTCTACAAGAAGGCGTTCGGAGCGAAAGAGGTCATGCGCATGCCGGGCCCGGACGGCAAGATCGGCCATGCCGATCTCCTCATCGGCGGCGGACACGTGATGCTGGCCGACGAGTCGCCGGAGATGGGCCACCGCGGCCCGCGGTCTTTCGGCGGCTCACCGGTGAGCCTCGTTCTTTACGTTGAAGACGTGGACGGCGTGGTGAAACAGGCTGTCGGCGCGGGAGCGACGTTGACGCGTCCCGTCAAGGATGAGTTCTACGGCGACCGTTCGGGAGGCCTGACAGATCCCTTCGGTCACATCTGGCACGTCATGACGCACGTCGAAGATGTGTCGAACGAAGAGATGGGGAAGCGCGCCGCCGCGATGGCCGAATCGGTGAAGGCCTGATCGATCGGTATTGAACTTTGACAAGATTCCGCGTGGCCGGCAGGTTCTTGGAATGGCGGCGTTCTCGTTCTGACTCGAATCCCGATTCCGCGGTCTAGAATCCAACCGTGCCGCTCCACATTGGAATCGTGGCCTGCAGCGCCGAGGGTGCCGCGCTCTGTTATCGCACCATTTGCGATGAGGGCCCAGCCCTGATGGGCACGCACCGGCATCCCGAGGTTTCCATGCACACGCACTCGCTCGGCGAGTACATGGACTTCATTGATCGCGACGACTGGCAGGGTGTCGCCGATCTCATGCTGTCCTCGGCAGAGAAACTGAAGAGACTCGGCGCCGATTTCCTGATCTGCCCCGACAACACCATCCACCGTTCGTTCGCGTCGGTGGCGGAACGTTCGCCCCTGCCGTGGTTGCACATCGTGGAAGAGGTCGCGGCCGAGGCAAGGCGCAGGGGCTTCCAGCGAGTGGCGATCACCGGAACTCGGTACACCATGGAAGGCCAGATCTATCCCGAGGTCCTCGAGCGCAACGGGATCGAGTACCGCGTCCCTGGGCCGGTCGACCGCGGCGAGATCAACCGGATCATCTTCGACGAGCTCGTGAACGGCATTTTCAAATCCGAGTCGCTGGCAGTTTTCCTCGCGGTCATCCAAGGCATGAAGGCCGAGGGATGCGATGCCGTCGTGCTGGGCTGCACGGAGATCCCGCTGATCGTGACGCCCGAGAATTCGCCGCTACCCGTGCTGGACTCGACGCGGCTGCTGGCTCGCGCGGCGTTGAAGAAAGCCGTCGGCAGCCCCGGGAATTGAGGATCGGCGGTGGGGAGAGTGGGGTCAGTCGTTCAGCGAATCCTGCCGAATCACTTCTGGCGTTCTTTTTCCTGACTCCGCTTCTTCTCGATCGCCTGCTGCATCGCCTCCTTCTGCTTGTTGAAGAAGATCGAGGAGTGGATGCGGTCGCAGAAGTACAGTTCGCCTGATTTATAGGGATTCCTCGCCCATTTCAGGCAGAAGGCGCAGAGCCGCTGCCCGCCGAGCCTTCGAATCACGGAGTCGGCTGTGTCGACGACGGTCGCGATGAGACTTACCATGGCGTCTCCTGACTCACCTTGTCGGACGGCGCGCTTGCCTCCAGCGGCTGGCCGCCGTCAGAAACCAAGCAACACGATACGCCGATTCCGACCCAATTCACTCCCGGTCTCCGCGCCGTCCTCTGGAAGCAACAGTCGATCGCAGCGGGAATCCTCGAATGGCAAGACCGCCGAGTATCCTCGCTGGCGCCTAACCCTCGCTCTGAGTGTCTGTTCCGAACGATTGAAGGTTGGACGGGAAGATGGTCGTTACTGGCGCGGTCGGAAAGAGCGGAGAGTTCCGCGGGACGCCCCCCGCCCCTGAATCGGCGTCCCGCGGAAACAGCGGCTTATTACTTCGCTTTGGTCGGGTCGTCGGCCGGGTTGACGTAGATGAGCTTGAACGGACCCATCCCCGACACCTGAACCTCTGTCTCCCCTTTGGCCCACGCGAAGTGATGCATCTTCGCCGGCATCGACCCGAACGCGCCCGCGGTCATCGCCGTGGTCTTCGTCTCGTCGAGCTTGTCGCCCGTCCCGAGGTTGAACGTGCCGGAGATCACCGTGAGGTGCTCCGCAGCCGGATGCCAATGGGCCGCGACTTTGTATCCGTCGGGCGCTTTCAGCCGGATCGTGTACATGCCCGCTTTTCCCGGGTCGCCTTGAAGAACCGCCATCTTCGCTCCAGCGGGCAGGTTCGGCGGCGCGTCTCCCCACTTGACGTCGGCTTCGTTCATGATGACGTGCATGGGCTTCTTGGCGGCAGCCGCCCCTTTCGCCGCCGCCTTCTTCTCCTGCGCGGAGGCGCTATAGCCGAAAACACAGAGGCAACCGAGAACGACGGCAAGAGCCGCAGCCTTTCTCATGATGTATCTCCTGTCCTTGCTTCGGAGGGCCGCGACGCGCGGCTCCCGGCAAAGTTGAGGGGATAGTAGCAAGACTGGCATCCCGGAAGAACGGGCCGCGCTCCGGCGGCCCGCCGAACCGTCTTCAAGGAGATCGAAGCAGCCCCGCTTCGCACTCGCCTTCGATGACGCGCTCGCCGGCTTCGTTCTCGATCCAGGCGTCGATCTCCAGGCGATGCTTGGCGCGATCGACGGACCGCACGACGAAATGCGCGGTCACGGTGTCGCCGAGGTAGACCGGTAGCAGGAACCGGATCGTCTGCGACCGGTAGATCGCGCCGGTCCCCGGCAACAGCATCCCAACCATCGTGGAGAAGATCGATGCCGCTAGCATTCCATGAACGATGCGGCGGCCGAACTGCGTCCTCGCCGCGAACTCGTCGTCGACGTGAAGCGGATTCGAGTCTCCGGTGATCTCGATGAACCGCCGCACGTCTTCGTCCGTAAAGGTCTTGCGGAAGCTGACATGCTGCCCAGGCTCGAAGTCTTCGATCCGTGCCGCGACGGGGGCACTGGTCAAGGGTTTCTCCCGCGATCAACGTGTTTCGGTTCTCGACGGTGCGATGAGACGCACGGGGGTCGGGTTCGGCTTGCCGTATTGTCCCCCGGCGGCCTTCCTTCTGTCCCTTCCAACCCGGCGAATCCTTCCGTAGCGCTCGGCTCTCGGTCCCCGCCTCACGGCCAGAGACCAGTCCGGAGGACGATCCCAGGGAACAACGCTAAGCCTTTTGCGTACCCTTTGAAAGGAAGTGTACCGCTATGCTTCGCTCTTCCTTCTTCCTCGCGTGCGCTGCGTTACTGGCCCCGGTTTGCATGGCTCAGACGAAGCTGGAGGCCACCGATCTTGTCAACCATCCCTTTTCCGTCGATTTCGCCTCCGGCGGCAAATTGCGGTTGCGCGTTCGTTCCGGCGAAGTTCATGTCATCGGCACCGACCAGAACAGGATCTCCGTCGAGATCTCGGGAAAGAAGGCCTTTGACGCCAGAAACGTGAAGGTCCGTGTCGAGCGCAAGGACAGCACCGCCTCGATGCGTGTCTCCGGCGGGCCGCGCAACGACCTGACCATTACGATCCGCATCCCGTCGAACACCGATCTCTACGCTCGCATCCCCTTCGGCGAGGTTCATGTGGAGAACATCACGGGCAACCAGGACGTCGAGCTCCACGCCGGCGAGTTGACGGTTGCCGTGCGCGACTCGGCTTATTACTCGCATGTCGATGCCTCCGTTTTTAGCGGCGAAGTCGATGCCGCCCCTTTCGGCGAGTCGCACGGCGGTCTCTTCCGCTCGTTCCGGAAGGAAGGGAACGGCCGATACCGTCTGCATGCTCACGTCGGTGCCGGCCAACTCACGTTGCAATAGAGATTCGGCCAGTCTCGACGAAGTGCTTTCTTCCACTGCGCCCGCCGGGACCGCAAAGCCCTCATGTAACCTGACGCCGTAGCCTTGGGCGCTTTCGAGAAGAGTTGACAGGAGGTAACGATGTATCGATCTCTCGTTTCCGTGATCGCGTTCCTGATCGTTACGGCGGCGCCGGCTCTGGCCCAGACGAAGACCGGCGGAGTGGTGAGAGAGTACAAAAACCCTCCCGGCCTGAGTACGCCGCGGGGATACAGCCACACAGTCTCGGTCACCGGGGGGCGGACGGTCTACGTCGCCGGGCAGGTGGCCTACAACGCTCAGGGAGAAGTCGTGGGCAAAGGGGACCTCCGGGCCCAGGCGCGCCAGGCCTTCGAGAATCTCCGGATCGCGCTTGCTGCCGCGGGAGCCTCATTCAAGGATCTCGTGAAGATCAACACCTACGTCGTGGGCTACAAGCCGGACCAACTCCCGATCCTGCGGGAAGTCCGAGCGGAAATGTTGAAGGACCTGACGCCGCCCGCGAGCACGCTCGTGGGCGTTCAAGGACTCGTGAACCCGGATCTCTTGATCGAGATCGAGGCAGTCGCCGTAGTCGATTGAATTCCAGGAGAATCCTTGGAGCTCGGCCGGTAGGTTCTAACCCCCAGGTCGGATCACGGATTTCGCCAAGCCGTCGAGGACCGCGGACAACGCGGCCACCGTGTCTGCTCGGTCCGTGACCTGATGGAGCGCGGCAAGGTAACTCGGGTCTTGATAGGTCACCCAGACATCCCCGCGCTCGTCCTGCCAGACGAGAAACTTCAAGGGAAGATCGATCCCGATCGTTTGACGGCTTTCCATGAGAGGTGTGCCGGCTTTGGGGTTCCCGAAGATCAACAGCTGCGTGAATCGAAGCGGCAGTCCGGCCGCTGCGGCACCGCCCGAGTGGTCGATCCGGGCAAAGATGATGATCCCTTTCTCACGGATCGCCTTTTCCAAGTGCCCCATCGTCTCGGTGGGCGAAAAGGCGCTCCTACTCGTGATCCGTCCGTCCGATTGCATGAAGGGCCTCCTCTCTTCGCGGCCGTCGGGAACTGATTTTGCATCCTTAAGATGTCAGCGAGCAGTCGAGCCTGTTCAGACGAGTCCAGGAGGGGAATATGCTTGCAGGCAGGTCCATGCTGCGACCGATCTCTGCCCTTCTGATCGCTTGCGGTGCCTGGTCGCTGTCGATGCTGGCCGGGCCCGCGGGAAACGATGCGTCGCAGGAATCGAAGGCCAGCGCATCGAACCGAGCGGACGGTCTGGCCGCCTGGCAACAGGTCTATTCGGTGCTGACGCATCCTCGCTGCATCAACTGCCACACGGCGACGAGCTACCCTCAGCAGGGGAATGACCGGCACCGCCATTTCGCCAACGTGGTGCGCGGCCCGGCGGGCAAAGGCGTCCCCGCGCTGCAATGCGCGACCTGCCACCAGGAGGCAAACGCGGACAGCACCGGAGTCCCCGGCGCCCATGACTGGCACCTCGCGCCCCTGTCGATGAAGTGGCAGGACCGCAACGACAAGATCTTGTCGAGCGCCGAGGTCTGCCGGGCGGTCACGGATCGTGCGAAGAACAACAACTTGGACGGCGCGGGACTCTTGAAGCACCACACACAAGAGCCCCTTGTACTCTGGGCCTTCCAGCCCAGCCGCCAGATCGACGGCAGTCTGCGGACGTTGCCACCGCTGACGCATGACGAATTCGTCTCGGCCACGCGCAAGTGGGTCGAGGCGGGTATGCCCTGCCCGCAAAACCCCTGACCCGGGAGGCACACCATGGAAACCTACAAGCTCACCGTGAACGGTCAACCCAGGGAGGTGACCGTGGATCCCGGTACTCCGCTGCTCTGGGTGCTGCGGGAAGAGCTGAAGATGACGGGAACGAAATACGGCTGCGGCATCGCCGCCTGCGGCGCCTGCACGGTGCATCTGGGCGGTGAGGCGACGCGTTCCTGCGTCGTGCCGGTTTCTCTGGTCCGAGGCCGTCCGGTCGTCACGATCGAGGCCATGGCGGAAGACCCCGTCGGCCGTGTCGTGCAGGACGCCTGGGTCTCGAAAGACATCGTGCAGTGCGGGTACTGCCAGAGCGGTCAGATCATGAGCGCTGTGGCGCTGCTGAAGGCCACCCGGAAGCCGACGGACGCGAACATCGAGGAATCGATGGGCGGAAATCTCTGCCGCTGCGCCACCTATGTCCGCATTCGCGAGGCGATCAAGGTCGCTTCGCAGCAGCTCAAGTAGGGAGGCGGCGCATGCGACTTGCCAGCAAGCCCGAGAACGGTCTCGATCTGAACCGGCGAAGCTTCTTGCGCGTGTCGGCTGCCGCCGCCGGCGGGTTATTGGTATCGCTCTACTTCGATCTGCCGGCGCTCGCGCAGGAAGGAAATCCAGCGGCGCCGTCGAAGCCCTATCCGTCTTATCCGCCCGACGCGTTTGTTCACATCCGGCCTGACGGCAAGATCGTGATTACGGTCAACCGGCTGGAGTTCGGTCAGGGAGTTCACACTTCCCTGCCTATGATCCTGGCCGATGAGATGGACGCCGACTGGTCGCAGGTCGTCGCCGAGCTCGCGCCGGCCGCCGACGTTTACAAGGATCCCCTCTTCGGCATTCAGATGGTCGGCGGCTCCGGTTCGATCGCGCATTCATTTCGGCAGTACCGAGAATTGGGCGGAAGAACGCGGGCGATGCTCGTGGCCGCGGCGGCGGAAAAGTGGAAAGTCGCGCCGGGAGAGTGCCGTACCGAGGCCAGCGTGGTTCATGGGCCCGGCGGAAAATCAGCGACATACGCGGAACTGGCGGAAGCGGCAGCAAGGCAGCCGGTTCCGGCCGCGGTCCAGCTCAAGGATCCTTCGAGATTCCGCCTGGTCGGGCATAGGATCCCGCGGCTCGACAGTCGGCCCAAATGCGATGGATCGCTCAAGTTTGGATTGGACCTGGATCTTCCCGACATGAAGACGGCCGTCGTCGCGCATCCGCCTGTATTTGGGGGGCGCGTCAAGAACCTGGAGGACAAAGACGCCCGCGGCGTCGAAGGCGTTCGCGAGGTATTCGAGATTCCCCTCGTCAAAGGCACCGGCGTGGCGGTGGTTGCGGACCGATTCTGGACGGCCAAGCAAGCGCGCGACCGCTTGAAGATTGAGTGGGACCTCTCCGCCGTCGAACACGCTGACACCGCCCAGTTGAGGGCGAAGTACAAGGAGCTGGCCCGCACTCCCGGCAACGTTGCCGTAAATCGCGGCGACCCGAAGGCCATCGATGCGATCGCGGCCGCGAACCGCGTGGTCGTCGAGTACGAGTTTCCTTATCTCGCTCACGTTCCCATGGAGCCTTTGAACACCACCATCCGGTTCGATGGTGATCGAGCGGAAACGTGGGCCGGTTCCCAGTTTCAGACCGTGGACCAGGGGGCCATCGCCGAGATCCTCGGCCTCAAGCCGGAGCAGGTCACCTTCCACACCGAGATGGCCGGCGGAGGCTTTGGCCGGCGTGCCGTTCCCGATTCCCACGTTCAGCGGGAGGCGGCGGCGATCGCGAAGCGTCTTCGCGGCACGCCGGTCAAGCTCGTCTGGACCCGGGAAGATGATGTTCAGGGGGGTTACTACCGTCCCATGCATGTCCATCGAGTCGAGGTCGGCATTGGCCCGGATGGCATGCCCGCTGCGTGGCGGCACGTGATCGTCGGCCAGTCCATCGCGGCGGGTACGCCCTTTGCCGCCATGATCGTGAAGAACGGTGTCGATGAGACCGCGGTGGAAGGAGCTGCGGATACTCACTACGACATCCCGAACCTTCACGTTTCTGCCCACCATCCCACGGCGAACGTGCCGGTCCTGTGGTGGCGCTCCGTCGGGCACACTCACACCGCTTTCGTCATGGAGACGCTGATCGATGAGCTGGCCACGCGTGCCAAGGCCGATCCCATCGCCTATCGCCGCAAGCTCCTTAAGGCCGACGCCGGGAAACTGCGCCGAGCGCTGGATCTGATGGACAAGAAGAGCGCGTCCTGGCGCGCGAAGTTGCCGCAAGGGCATGCCGTCGGCATCGCATGCCATCAATCTTTCGAAACCGGTGTCGCGTGCGCTGTGGACGTCTCGATCGAGAACAAGCGGCCGAAGATTCACCGCGCGACGATCGCGCTCGACCCGGGTACGGCCGTGAATCCGCTCACCATCGAGAGCCAGTTCCAGGCGGGCGTTGGGTTCGGGGTCTCGCAACTCATGGCGAAGGGAGCAATCACGTTCAAAGACGGCCGCGTGGAGCAACGCAACTTCGACGGCTACACTCCACCCTATATCGTCGATGCGCCGGCAGCCGTCGATGTGCACATCGTGCCGAGCACAGAGGCCCCGACTGGTTGCGGCGAGCCCCCGGTCCCCGTGATCTCACCGGCGGTCGTCAACGCCCTGGCCAGGCTGACCGGAAAGCGGCATCGCACCTTGCCGCTCGTGAGTATCTAGTCAACCGCCGGCTCGCTCAGATGACCAAGCGATGCTCGTGGGTCGGCAGCGATCCCCTGATGCTCCGTTACCACGATCGTGAGTGGGGCGTGCCGGTCCACAATGACCGCAAACACTTCGAGTTCCTGATTCTCGAGGGGGCACAGGCCGGGCTCAGCTGGTCGACTGTGCTCAGAAAACGAGAGGGTTATCGCCGGGCCTTCAGCAGGTTCGATCCCAAGAAAGTGGCTCGATATACCGGGAAGCAAATTCAGAAGCTCATACGGGACCCGGCGATCATTCGAAATCGAATGAAAATCGAATCCGCCGTGCGCAACGCTCGAGCGCTTCTCGCAATTCAGGAAGAGTTCGGAAGTTTCGACGCCTATTGCTGGCGGTTCGTCGATGGGCGGCCCAAGCTGAATCGGCGGAAGGTGATGCGCGAGATTCCGGCGACCTCCCGCGAATCGGACGCGTTCAGCAAGGATCTGAAGGGCCGGGGGTTCCGCTTCGTCGGCTCCACCATCATTTACGCGCACATGCAGGCGGTCGGCATGGTGAACGACCACCTCGTCGACTGTTTCCGATATCGAGAGATTCGGCGGCTCGACCCTGGCGTCGTTCGCGCCTAACCCGCACGGCCGCGTCGCCGGATGGGTCGGGCGCGAGGCGCTGACTGAGCGTCCCGCATGCGCGGCGTTTCTGGACGTTGTCCGTCAGGAAACTTTCGACCGAGGATCCTGCCTGGCCTAATCATGTGCGCCGTAATGGTTTATTCCTTCGCGGCAATTTAGAAAAAGTCGCATCTCAAGGTCGCCTCTCCGGGCCGCACCCTCGGAAACTAATGGGCAATTGCCCGCATATAGGACGGATGAGGGTCGTCGAGCCGATGAGGAGACCAGGACTGACAAGGAGGAACGCAATGCCAACCACCGCCGTAGGTGCTCTGCTGAAGTGGGACGTGCTCGTGACAAAACGCCAGGGCCTCACCCGGGACCTGCCGCCGGGCAAGGAACAGTGGATGTGGGTGCCGACATCGGCAACCCTCATCTCCGGCGAGCGGGACGCCGTTCTCGTCGACACCTTTCTGACCGTGGAGCAGTCAGACGCCCTGGTGGAGTGGGTCGCCTCGAGCGGCAAGAACCTGACCACGATCTACATCACCCACGGCCACGGCGACCATTTCTTCGGCTTAGCGGCACTCTTGGATCGTTTCCCCGGAGCCCGAGCGCTCGCCACATCCGGTGTGGTGCAGGTCATGCGCCAACAGGCTTCCCCGGAGTCCGTCGCGAGCTTCTGGAATGCGCGTTATCCGGGGCAGATTCCCGAGCGCCTCGCGGTTGCCGAGGAGCTGAAGGGAAACCTGATCGATCTCGA
>Ga0070706_100006027_pt1 | contig 11459 bp, 11 predicted proteins | sample KBSK5501metaG_FD_65476 | JGI IMG/M metagenome (GOLD analysis project Ga0070706, IMG submission 65476) | Corn, switchgrass and miscanthus rhizosphere microbial communities from Kellogg Biological Station, Michigan, USA - KBS K5-50-1 metaG | ecosystem: Host-associated > Plants > Roots >...
CTGCTGGCGATCTCAGCCGCCCACCTGCACTTTGACCACCTCGACCACATCTGGCACATTTACACGCCCTATGCGATCAGGCCGGACGTCAACGAAGGTGCGCAGATGCATGTTCCAGCCACAGCCGGAGTGCGCCTGATCGAGGTGCCTTTCGTGCCCTGGGGCACCTACTTCCCCACGCTATCCCAGTCGGCCGATACGGCCCAGAGTATGCGCAACTTCCAGACCGCACAGATGGACGCCCAGGAGCATGCACGATGTGCCAGGGTAGTAGAGCAGGCAACCCAGCGTGAGCGCGAGGTACTCCGCGCTTTTGCCATGGGCCTGAGTCAGCAAGAAGTAGCGAACGAGCTAAACATCACTATCAAAACAGTTGATGCCCACAAGACTAAATTGCTCGACTCATGTCATGTAGCCTGGGATATCGAGCCGGATGTGCGACTCGGCTACCACTTCCTCTACAAGAAATTTGCGCCATACTTCGATAGTGACAAGTATACTCGCTGACACCTGTAAACACATCAGAGTTATCTCTGACTTTTTTTAGAGGGATCTCTGATGTGTTTTTGCAATTGAAATGCTAAGCTCTTTGAGCAGAAAGACTTAATCATGAGAGAGAAAGGACTGTTGGGATGCAGGAAGTGACTTTCGACCTGCAAACAATTACGCCATTGTTTCTGGCAGGAGCAGACCAAACGACAGCCGAATTACGCTCTCCTTCATTCCGAGGGGAGATGCGCTATTGGTTGCGAGCATTGGTTGGTGGGCTGGTCGGGACAAATGATGAAGGTCTCACAAGGATTAAAGACGCTGAGACTGCCGTTTTTGGCGCGACTGATACAGGGTCAGCAGTACAGGTCAGGGTATCTCAGCCATCAGGTAAACTATCACAATTTACAGAGAATATAAGTAGACCAGGTGGCAAACAGCAGGCAACAGGAAAGGGTTATCTACTATGGTCTATGCGATTGAAGAAACCACCTCGCTACTACTTTGCACCAAGGACACGCTTTCAGATATGCCTATCAACGCGGGGCGAAGATAGTGCAAAATATAAAAAGGGTATCGCCTCCCTATGGCTTCTAACCCACTTGGGAGGAGTCGGTTCACGCTCACGTAGGTGTGCGGGAAGCCTTACTATTACACTCCACGAAGGTGATGTCTATGATTTCCCTTTTAACATCCCAGCCGATGCAAATTCACTTAAAAGCCAGATCGAACAGGGTATCGTAGCTGCAAGATCACTCTACACGGCCACGCAATCCTCGTTATCCGATGCACGCTTTGACGCATTATCACGAAACACCTGCCGTATATGGATATTACAGCAAGAGCGACCTTGGGAAACTCCAGAAGCAGCCATGGAGGCTATAGGAGAGAGCCTGCAGAGCTATCGTAGTACAGTTCCGATTATCCAACGGAAAGTTTTCGGATTCCCACTCAAAGGCGTGAGGGGCAAGGTGGAACGGCGCGCCTCGCCACTACTTTTACGTTTGGTCGAACTGCAGGGGCAAAAATACGTTGGCCTTGCTGTCTTGTTCAAGACACGCAAGAGTGATGTATCAATGGGAGACTACGAGATTATTGAAACATGGACGAACGAGTTTCGTGGCAAGAAGGAAGTGCAGCTATGACTCAATATATGCTCATGTTCTCGATGGGGCCAGTCCAACTGTTCATTGTCCAGGCGCGTAAGACGCGGGATTTGTGGTTAGGGAGCCTGATATTTTCCAGGCTGATGCATGCAGGAATGAAGGATATACAAGCGTCTCTCGTTTATCCTTCTCTACTAACCACTAGAGATAATCCTGCTCATCCAACCACAGAGGATGAAACCGCTAACGTTCCTAACAAATATGTTGCTATCTTCGATACTTTGACGGAGGCACAAGGCGCAGCCAGACAAAGCAAAACGAAGATTGCAGACCAGTGGAAAGCTATCTGCAACGCTGTCAAGCAACAAATTATCAGCAATCGGGGCGATAAGGTAGCGGATACCATCTGGGATCGGCAGACGAACTTCAACACTCTCTTTGAGACCTACTGGGTTATCGTGAAGCACAAAGAGAAACAAGAGTATGGTGACTGGTTTGCGGAAACAGAGAATATGCTTGCCGCTCGTAAGCGATTACGTGACTTCCAGCCACAGGACGAACCCGGTGAGAAAAGCAGTATCTCCGGTGATCGGGAGATATTGCACGACAGCGATACGAGCCGTGATGGTATGAGAGCATTCTGGAAAAGGATTGCTCGTGGACGGTCGCCAAACGATATCGATCAGGAGGGAAATGAACGGCTCGACTCTATCGATCTCATCAAACGCTTTGCAATGGGGGTAAAGGGGATGCCTCAGAAACCCTTTCCGTCAACAAGCTCCATAGCGACCGCTTCTTTTGTCGAGAGTCTGCTAACAAAGGATATGAATAGTGGCGCCCTCCAAAAGTTGTCCGGTCTCACACAATATCAGGAATTGGCCGTCATGCGGTCTCGAGCTATCCCTTACCTTGAGATGAAAGCGGACAGTGGGCAGAAGCGCTCGATTCTCACTCTAGACGGCGATTGCTACTTCCCTGAGACATTCACCGAGTACCGCCTTAAAAAGGATTACTACATCACCGATGCCGAAGACGTGAAGCGCCAGCAGATCTTAACGGCAGGTTCTACTGCTCTCTCGGCCCTTCTCAAGTCGAGTGACGAACAGGGAATTACTCGCCCGACCCCCTACTATGCCATAATCCAGATGGACGGCGATGATATGGGTATTCTGCTAAGCAGCGTGAAGGATAATACTGAGCACAAACGTATCAGTGAAGCACTATCATCTTTTGCTCGTGTAACCGCATTAGATTTGGTTGAGGAGCGATATCCAGCCAGGCTCGTTTACGCTGGTGGTGACGATGTACTTGCACTTGCACCCCTTGCCAGGGATGTGGGAGAGCCAGGTCAACCCGGACATGTTCTTGATCTGGTAGACATGCTACAGACGAACTACCAGAAGGCTGTTTTAGCTGCTCTGCTCTCCTCAGAACATGAGAGACGTATGGAGGCGATCACTGCGAGTACAGGCATGGTCATCACACATCATTTTGCACCACTTTCCTACGCCGTACGTTCAACACTGGAGGCAGAGCACATCGCGAAAAAGCGCTACGGCAAGAACGCACTGGTTGTCACTGTCATACGGCGTTCTGGTGAGCAGACACGAGCAGGATGCCGCTGGCGATACGATGGGTTGGCAGATGATGGACAGCCTATCGCTCTCTTCTCAGAATTCTATCGATTGTTCAAGCATGATATCCTTTCGCCCAAGTGCGTCTATATCCTTCTTGAAGAAGCACCAGCCCTCATTGGATTGCCCGAAAAAGCTCAGACGAGTGAGATTAAGCGGGTGTTCTTGCGGCAATACGACAAGGAGCGAGAGAAGCAGAACGGGGATAAAACAAATCTTCCAGGACTTGCCGAGCAGCTCACAGGGCTTGCGGCTGTTATGAACAAGGATGTGCGTCAGCGGCATCCTTCCGACAGGCAATTAGACCTGGCCGTTGAGCTACACGCTGACAAAACACGTCATGGACTTATCGAAACGCTTGGCTGGCTACAGGTCATGGCATTTCTGGCACGAAAGGAGGGAGAGTAATGCGCATCTTCATCGAACCCGTAGAGCCATTGCTATTCCGTACAGGAAGGCCCTTTACCGCCGGTGAGAACAATTTTGCTGAGACCGTCTTTCCACCAACGCCAGAAACACTCCAGGGCGCGCTGCGAGCGATGATTGCTATACAATGGGGAAAGGCGCAGGCAGATAGCGCATGGACTATCGATGAGGTGTTCAACGCGGATGCTGTGGTGAGACTCATCGGCAAGCGCTTCAGGGATCGCAACGTGTACGGGCGCTTTCGTATTACTGGTCTTGCTCTCGGAAGACGTACTGGGAAAGGTGTCGAGCGCCTCTTCCCACCACCCGCCCATATCATCCAAGTGATAGTTGACGAGGCAGGTAAACAAGTTCCTCGCCTAGTAAAGCTCAAGCCAGAACAGAGGCCCGGGGGAACCAGCAATATTCCTGAGGAGAAACAAATGCTTTTCCCTGAGCTAGAGGAGAAAAAGACAGCAGCGAAAGCGGAAGATATCAGTGGCTGGCTCACTCCACAAGGGTTACAGGCAATCCTCAAAGGCGAGATTCCTCAAATAGAGGACCTGATAGCTGTAGATGATATCTGTTCACGTGAGTCTCGCCTTGGCATCGGCATGAACAATGCGACCAAAACCACCGAAGTAGGTTACCTATACCAGGTGCAGATGATACGCATGCAGCCGGGCTTCGGCTTCGTCGTAGATATTCAACTCGGAGAAGAGCACCACGGTGCCAGTGAACTTCCCCAATCAGAGCAATGTACAGGCGGACTGGAAACCCCTTCAGAATTAGCTTTTTTGAACGAGGGTTGGCTCACATTGGGCGGTGAGCAACGTGCTGCTCGCTTCGAGGTGCTGAGCGCAGAACACGTTGTTGAAGAGCAGGATATCAGTCAGACAAGACCTGGACGGTTGCTCTACTTTGCCACCCCGGCTTACTTCGAGCATGGTTGGTTGCCAGCAAGCCCTGCTATCTTACCAGCAGAACCCATCACTGCTGCAATCAATCGTTATCAGTCTATTGGCGGCTGGTTTCTCAACCCTGCCAATGCTGGTGGATCGGGCAAGATTACCCGCCGCTGTCTTCCGGCAGGCAGTGTCTACTTCTTCGACAAACAAGTTTCAGTCAAACAACCACTTACCGAATACGGTTGGCAAATTGGCTATGGTATTGCATACACAGGAGAGTATTAAGAAATGATTACGAACATCAAAATGCTTTATCTCTACGTCGAAACCCCTTTGCATGCGGGCGTCGGTTCTGGACTGAGCAGCGTCGATCTCCCCATCCAGCGAGAGCGAACGACGCAGTATCCTACGATTCAAGGGAGTGGCATTAAGGGGAAATTGCGTTCAGTAGCAGAAGATGTAGTCGATGACATCAAAGCTGGACGCAGGCAGGGAACTCTTACTGACGAGATAGTCACTATCACTTTTGGGCCAAAGAAAGATGGGAGTGACCATGCGGGTGCACTGATCCTGGGTGATGCGCGTGTCCTGCTTTTCCCGGTACGCTCCCTCAGTGGAGTGTTCGCCTACACTACCTGCTTCGATGTGCTGAATCGATTCAAGCGTGATCGAGAGCGTAGTGGCAATATATTACCCTGGAATACGCCGATCACTGCAAACGGAAATGAGCAGGACCCGCCTGTAGCACTCGTTACTAGCAATAGCCAGGTCACCGCCAGTGGTACTGTTGTGTTGGAAGAGTTTAGCTTTAAGGCCCAGCCAAGTAAGGACGCCGATGATATCGCCGACTGGATCGTTAAATACATCCTCCCTGACACCTATGATTACTGGCGCGAAAAACTGAAGCAATCGCTGGTCATCTTACCTGACAACGACTTTCGCGACTTCGTCCTGTATGCAACTGAGATCATTACACGAGTGCGTATTGACCGCAGCAAGAAGACAGTTGAAAGTGGAGCGCTCTGGACAGAAGAGCATTTACCAACGGATACCCTGTTGTATGTGCCGGTCTATGCAACTGACTCGCGCAAAGCAGTCAATAAAGAGAAGGGTGAGAAGGCTATACCGGCTGATCAAATACTCCAGTATGCTGCATCACTTGAGGACAGCCAGAGCGGGTATATTCAACTTGGCGGTGATGAGACCGTGGGTCGTGGTCTGGTACGAATGCACTGGGAGCGTGAATAGCAGCGAGAACATTAGTGACGGGAAGGAGATTTCGTGATGACTCAGCAGCGAGAGACACGACGGCAGAACATAGAGCAGGAGCGGGGAAGAATAGCATGGCGCAACATTACTGATATTAAACAAAAAGATAAAGCGCTCCAGAAGGATTACCGCTCCCTGACACGTGGGCTAAATGCTATGATCCAGATTAATGGTCTGGGTCAGACATTAGGATTTTTCAAGGCAAAGGGGAAAGGGGATGCCAACAAAGCGCACTTCCTTCTCCTTCAGCACCTCACTGAGTGGATGCGCGATCCCGATCACTTCAGTGCGGCCAATATTGGTGTAATGAACGACGGTCATGACGGTTTACTAAAGTGGGTTGTCGATTCTACTACAAGTAGCGCAGACTATCGACGTGCAACAGCAGAATGCCTTGCCTTTGGCAACTGGCTGAGTCGCTTTGCAGAAGCAGAACTCGAAGGGGAGGAGTGATGAGCGAGAGATACTATCTACCTGCTATTACAATAACACTACTGAATGACCACATTGTCAAGTGTCAAAACCTCGCCCTCATTCTGGATAAGTACCCGCCAGCTCACGTTCCCGGAAACAGCCAGGAAAAAAGTGAATGGTTGAGGCGCCTCGGGCTAAACACTCGTGTTGATCCGGCGCTGACGAAATCTGCCTTCGACCGTTGGTCTGCCATGATGTCAGCTCTACATGCAACACGCTTCAATGCAGTACTCGAGTGGCGAATGGTCATAGGCCTGGGTGGTGAGACCATCCTCGAAACCGACATCACACTACATCATCTCTACGGCATTCCATTCATTCCAGGCAGCGCATTGAAAGGATTGACCAGGGGATACGTGACGGGCGAGATCGAGGAATACAAAAGCAGTAAGATCGATGACGATAATGAGGGGATTACACGCATCTTTGGTTCTCAAGGGAGTGCAGGCACTGTCATCTTCTTTGATGCCATGCCCGTGAACGGCCAGGTCGAGTTCGTACTCGATATCATGAACCCGCACTACCCCGACTATTACCGATCTTTGCAAAGCAATAGAATTACACCACCGACAAATGATCAGCAGCCCAATCCTGTTACATTCCTGACTGTCACTAACACTACCTTTACCTTTGCGCTCGCCCCGCGTAATCCAAACAAGGATCAGCACACAGCTGATGTTGACCTAGTCAAAACATGGTTGCAGGAAGCATTGCAGAAATACGGCGTAGGTGGCAAAACGAGTGCAGGGTATGGCTACTTCAACATAATAGATGACAGAACCTCAGAGCAACTTAGCAAACCGGCTGAGAAGACATTTCAGGCAAAACCGGCTGAGCGCATACGTCCTAATCTCCCGGTATTCAAAGAAGGGCAGGAGATTCCAGGATTGGTCGTCATAGCCCCAACAGACGAGTTACGTCAGCGTGTTCCTGCCGGCAGCGCGAGCGCATTTTTGCGTTATAGGGAATTTTCGACGAGGGATGTCTTTGTGGTGATAAGTGAAAAGTTTCCCGAAGCGCAATCCTGGCGCGCTGGCGATACTCGTAATTGTATCTTCACCCGTGAGGAGCGACATGACGACTATGTCGTTTGGTTCTGCAAGCCACGCACAAAAAGGATAAGGACAAGAGGAAGTAGAGCAACTAACGGGGAAAGTCATGGAGAAGAAAAAAGTACTCCTGGTGGTCGCGGGAGGTAGGGCAGTTCCAGATGTACTGGCTTTGTTCTATGTGCAACCTCAAATTGTAATTGTCATTACTTCGGAAGAAGGTTGGGGAGGAGAAGATGCATTTGTGGAGATTGCGACAGGCAGGCCAAATCACGAGTTTTTAGATTTTATCCGAAATGTCAATGCGTATAAGCTTAATGAGTGTATGCAAGCGTGTGATAAAACTGCAAGTGAAATCGTTCGAAACGTCTTTGCCGAAGCAGACTACCAACTAGAATGGGTGTTTGCTATTGGCTCGGCTCCAAAGATACCGGGCATAGCCGCCTATGAGGTAGCCAAGAAACGAGGCATACCCTGCCTGGTTGTTGACACGCTTCATGAGAAGTTTGTATCCCTAGTAAGGGATGTAGAGACGGACTTTGACGTAAAGGAACAGGAACTGTTTCACCCTGATGTGTCCAGTTATATGAGAATGCAGCGGCGTATGTATCGGATACATAAAGAGAAGATAGCCAATTATCGTGCGATAGTGGAAGGCTGGGGACATATAGCACAAGTGTTAGCCCTTTCTTCCGACATTCCTGATTTTACTTTTACCATGCATGATAAGAAAGCAGGCATACTTGTTCCACTTTCACCGGATTTAAACGGCTCTCCTCTGCTTCATACCCTCGAGAAATACAAGGTAATAGAGGTTAAGTCAAATAACAAGGGTCAGCAATTTTGTGCATTCACGTCATCAGATGCTGCCAGATTTATTGGTACAGGGGACTGGCTAGAAGTATTCGTATGGCACGAAGCGCGTGCAGCGGGATTTGCCGATGATTGCCAGTGGGGATACGAAATCATTGATGGCAGAGCCGAGAACGAACTGGACCTAGCTTTGACTTACAAGGCACAGCTCCTCATCGGTGAGTGTAAGACAGACTACAATCCATTTAGGGGCAAGAGGAACTACCTTGATACTCTTGACTCAAACGCACACTTGCTAGGCGGTCACTTCGTAACGAAACTGTTCATTACTAATCAGCCCAGGGCAAGAGAAGGCAACGAAGCGTTCAAAGCGCAAGCTGACAAGAGACGCATTGTAGTACTTACAGCAGAAGATCTTCCTAACATCCGCGAACATTTAGAACGCGAAGCCAAACACCCGACATATGCGAGGATATAATATGCTTATCTTAAACTTCACCCACCCTCTCACCAACGAGCAGCGAGCGCAAATCGAAGCGCTCGCTAACACTTCAATTGAAGAAGTTCGCACCATCCCTGTACAGATTAACCAGGAAGAGCCGCTCGAACCACAGATTACCGCGATCGTAGATGCCAGCGGCCTATCTTCGGAAGAATGGCAGACACGTCCACTCCTCATCAACCCACCAGGATACGCACCTGCAGCTTTCGTCCTTCTGGCCCAATTACATGGACGTATCGGCCATTTTCCATCACTGATACGTCTCCGTCCAAAACCTGGGCCTGTGACAAACTATGAAGTAGCCGAACTGCTCAACCTTCAAACCATCCGTGAGACCGCACGTAAACGGCGATGAATGCTATAATGAAGTAATGTAAATTTCTATCCTGGACACCCACACCCTACATCTCTTACACCAAACAACCCAATATTTCACCACCAGCCTGCCTACCTCGTAGGCGGCTCCCTGCGCAGCATCCTGCTCGGCGAACCCTGCACGGCCTGGTCGTACAGCTCACCCCGAACCTCTGTCATACCGATGGCAAACTCGGATAGTAGCCTGGGTTCTGTGAAAAGTCAAAAGCCTCCAGGAAATCGCCAACTTGCGGCAAGTTATCACGCGGAGGAGCTGGGGGGCCAACCGTCTTACCATTGGCTGCATCGTTATGCTGTCCTGGCGTCTCCACATTAAATTGATGGTTGACGCTGGTCAGCAATGGCAGACCAAAGCGACGCTCAATGAACTGTAAGATCGAGGTATGCTCGTACAAGTGTCCAGCTACAGAGCCGCGCTTTGCATAGGGCGAGATCACCAGCGCCGGCACGCGCAAACCCATGCCGTAGGCATCCACCTGTGGTGGCGCAACATGATCGAAGAACCCTCCTCCTTCATCATAGACGAGGAAGAGCGCAGAACTCGTCAACAGGCGAGAAGCGATCAAAGCATTGATTACCTTGGCCATCTTACGCTGCCCCGCTTGAATGTCAAATGGTGGGTGCTCGCTAATCAGAGCCTCGGTAATAAAAAACGCTACCCGCGGAAGCTTACCAGACCTCAGATCGCCGTAGTAATCCTCTTCCTCGTAATGGAGGCGGGGATCGTGTTGCCATGTTTTGAAAAATGCAAGAGGGTTGAACCCCTCAAGGCTATTTATAGCACTGCCCAGCGATCAGTTCTGGGTGGCTGCGCTTGTTGCTGCCGGTGAGCCAGGAGCAGAACGACCTGTGCCCACCGACACGTTGGATCATCGAGGACTATCATCAAGGGTTCAAAACAGGCTGTCGAGCGGAACAGCGCCACCTGCAGAGCTATGAGGGCTTGTGCCGCTTGCTGGGCCTGTTGGCGCTGGCAGCGGTGTGGCTGTTGCAGCTGCGGGCGGCGCGGAAGCGCCCCGAGCAGGCGGGAAGCCGGGCCTTGCCGGCCGACCTCGTGCAGGTCACCGCCGCCTTGGCCCACGTGCCAGTCGCTCAGCTGAGCACCCAGCGTTGTTGGTCCACTATCGCCCGCTATGGGGGCTACCTGGGACGTAGCGGGGACGGACACCGAGGCTGGAAAACCTTGTGGAAAGGCTGGTTCTCTATTCAAGCTCTGCTCGACGGCGTCCATTTAGCTGCTCAACTTTCTCTTGACTAGAAAAATGCGATAGAAAGTCAGACCGGCAGTCGGGATCGTCCTTGGGCTGTCGCTGCGGATTGTAGCGTTCTGCGACATAGGTGCGGGGATTATTCTCTTGCACCCAAGCGTAGAGGTGTTTGACATCGAAGGCCACTATTTCGCCAAAGCCCGGGATTTCGGCTTACAAAGCGTGGACCGTACCAGCCAGCAGATGTTGGAACATGGAGTGGTCGAGCGTCTGTTGTTTATGGCGCAACCAGCTTTCGCACGGTGCTCTCATGCACACGCAGACGGTTCGCCACTTCTTGCACGGTGAGCAACGCGTCAAGGTGTTCGTCTTCAACGTCATCTGGCAACTTCCTCCCACGAGCAGGAGTGCATTCCACAAGGATAGAAGCGCAACAGGAAGCACTTCCATGCTCAAGCGTACCTGAGAAGAGAATGATGCGACCACTTTTCGTATGGAAGTTTATCTGCTACATGTTGGAGGCGACATCGGAGAGAAGACAGCCGAGGCCATAGAGGGAAGAAACCGTCAGTGAAAAGGGTCGGAGTTTGGCACGTAAGGCTTTTATGACATAGCGGATCGGCTCAATGGCTTGTCGCAACGTCCCGCGCCGCTGTGCGTCTTGAAGGAGTTGCCGGCATTGTTCCAGAGAGAGAGATGTGAGGTGTACCAGGATAACCCCATATGGGCAATAATGTGGGTATGACTCAGAGAGGACAAGCAGCATCTTCCATTCATTCGAGGTAAAAGACTCAGAGCGTGTTTGGGAATGCAACAAGAGGCAGAATTTGATAGACTGTAATGCATGAACACGACGTATCCAAGCAACTTCTCTGATGCTGAGTGGGAGTGCTTGCAACAGCATCTCCCCTCCGAATCCTCACGTGGCAGACCGCGAACCCATTCCCTATGGCAGATTTGTAATGCGATCATTTATGTCCTGCGAACCGGCTGTCCCTGGCGCTATCTACCGTGCGACTTTCCGCCCTGGCAGACAGTTTACTACCATTTTCGACGCCTGCGCCTGAAAGGGAGCTGGTATCTGATCTATAGAGCCTTGCGAACCCCGAGCGCAAATGTGTGGGTAAGAACGCGTAGCCTAGCGCAGCTATCATGGATGCGAAGACGCGTGAAGACCGTTGAGGAGTCAGCCAGCATTCGTGGCTACGCTGCCCACAAGTGCGTCAA
>Ga0070706_100006028_pt1 | contig 11457 bp, 11 predicted proteins | sample KBSK5501metaG_FD_65476 | JGI IMG/M metagenome (GOLD analysis project Ga0070706, IMG submission 65476) | Corn, switchgrass and miscanthus rhizosphere microbial communities from Kellogg Biological Station, Michigan, USA - KBS K5-50-1 metaG | ecosystem: Host-associated > Plants > Roots >...
CTCTCGGTTCCTGATCAATCGACCAATCCTGGTGATAAGATTGCCGCTCTGTCCTGCCGCGGGAACCGGTTCCACAAGAATCTTCAGTCGACCATCGCATCCATATAGACGCTTCGTATCAAATGACAGCAACTCGGGCGAAGCATCGGCGATGACCTTTCGTCCGTGACGGCCAATCTCCTCCTCCAAGCAGCCGCCGCTCAGGACGCCTAAAGTACCACCATCCGAATCGACCAAGAGGCGAGCGCCCGGTTTTCGATAGGTGGAACCCTCAGCCTGAACAAGCGTGGCCAGCGCCCACGGGCGAGATGGATTTTCCGCGACACGCCGAATGACTTGTTGCAGTGCTTTCACACTTTAACTCAACACGGACGAAGTCAGCAGGTCTTCGATCTTTACCGGCAGTTCGCGGACACGAACGCCCGTCGCATGATGAACCGCCGCGGTGATGGCGGCGGCAATGCCGGCCAGGCCGATCTCGCCGATCCCGCGGGCGCCCACTTCGTTAAGCTCTTTGTCGGGGTAATCGAGAAAATGCACGTCGAGCTTGGGCACGTCAGCGTTTACCGCCATGATGTAGTCGGCCAGATTGCTGTTGATCGGCGCGCCGTTCTGCGGGTCGTAAGACGTGTGCTCCAAGAACGCCATGCCAATTCCCATCACGACCGCACCCTCGATTTGGTTGCGCCCCGCCAGTGGATTAATAATGCGGCCGGCATCCATGACAGTCACTACCCGGTTGACGCGTATCCGGGCGATCTCCGGCTGCCAGGTGACTTCGACGAAGTGACAGCCGAACGAATGCATCGAGAACTTCGGTTTTGGATTACCGAACGTCATTTCGGACTTGCCGCTGCCTGTAACGAGCCGAAGGTTGGCGCGCCGGAGCAAATCCGCGAATGGAACGCCTCTACTAGCTCCATCGCCTTTCACAAAAACCTGCCCGGCTTCGAATGCCAGATCGTCAGGCTTGCGCTTCTCGAAGGGCGATCCGGGCGTTGTCGCCGCGATCATCAGCAGCGACGCGATCGCATTGTCAGCCGCTGCAAAAACAGCCGGGACTATTGATGCAGTCGCCATCGAACCGCCCGAGAGTGGGCCTTCTGGCAGAGACGTATCGCCCAGCGCTACTTCGACTTTGTCGAGCGGCACACCGGTCTTCTCCGCGGCAAGCTGCGCCAGAATAGTGTAGGTGCCGGTGCCGATGTCTTGCGTGCCGCACGCCACGCGGACCGTGCCATCGTCGCGCAGCTGGACGTTGGCTTCGGCAGCGAATCGCGCTGCGATCCAGGCGCATCCGGCCATTCCCCAGCCAAGCGTCAACCCATCCCGCTTCATCGAGCCCACTTCGGGATCGCGTTTCGACCAGCCGAACTTCTCCGCGCCAAGCTCGAAGCACTCGAGCAAATGACGTGACGAGAATGGAACGCCCAACGACTCGTCGATCTTCGGTTCGTTGAGGACGCGAAGCCGGACAGGATCGATCTTGAGTTGATCGGCCAGCTCGTTCATCGCCGACTCGGTCGCGTAGAGTCCGGGCACCGCGCCCGGGCCACGCATGTCGGCCGTTGCTCCGACGTTGCGCCTGGCGCGTCCGAACGTTACGCGAAGGTTTGGCACACTGTAATGGAACGGCGTCGCCTCACCGCAGTCTTCGTGATGAATATCGAGCATCGACCGGTGGTAGACGTAATCGTGCTGGAGCGAGATGAGCTTGCCCTCGGGTGTGGCGCCCAGCCGCACACGCTGCTGGGTCCGCGCGCGATGCCCGGCAGACTGGAACGTCATCTTCCGGCTGAGCACGAGTTTGACTGGCTTGCCAAGCTGCCGCGCAGCTGCGGCCGCGAGCGGACAATGTGTCCATGGCCACAACTTGCTGCCAAAACCCGAGCCAACGAACTTGGTGATGACGCGCACATTCTCTTTCGGCAAACCGAACATTTGCGCGAGTACGCTCCGGAGGTTGAAGACTCCTTGCGATTCCTCGTAGATCGTCAACATCGAGCCATCCCAGATCGCGATCGTCGCTTGCAACTCGATCGGGTTGTGTGTCTCGGCCGGCGTGACATAAGTTTGATCGAGCTTGACGGGCGCGCTTGCAAAAGCGCTCTCGGGGTCGCCACGTTGACTCTGCAAGCGGTGGAACGGGCCAAACGTAGTGAGAACCACTTCGGGATCGTCCTCCGCCGTGAGGTCGGTCTCGACGTTCGGCTTGTCTTTGGCGTAAGTCACACAGACAGCATCAGCGGCGGCCTTGGCGTTCTCGAAAGTGTCTGCCACGGCGAGTGCAACGTATTGGCCGTAGTAGCGAACGACGTCGTCCTCGAACGGTGGGCGGCGCTCTTCACAGATGCCTTCGAGTCCCTCTCCTGCGACCGATCGGAAGATCTTTCCGATGTTCTCGCGATGAAAAATAGCTCGCACACCCAGCATTTTCTCGGCCGCAGCCGTGTCGAGCTGCCGGATCTTGCCGTTGGCGATCGTCGCCTCGACGGGCACGGCATATAACATTCCGGGAAAGTGGAAGTCGGAGGCGTACTGCGCCACGCCACTCACCTTCACCGGACCATCGATGCGAGGTTGTGCTTTGCCGATGACCGACATCTGTGTGCTTTCAGGCATAATTGAGGTTGCGAGCTCGTTAGGCGTTTTGCGTTGCGAGCTTCAGTGCGTGCACGACACAGCGTTTGGCCAACTCCACTTTGAAGCCATTTTGACTCTGAGGCCTGGCGCCCCGGAGGGCCGCATCCGCCGCTTTCTGGAAAACGGCTGGTGTCGCCGGTTGACCTGTTAATTCACCTTCTGCCTCAGTCGACCGCCAAGGCTTTGTGCCAACGCCCCCGAGCGCGATGCGAGCGCGCGTCAGTTTTCCATTGGCGACCGTGACCACCACCGCGGCGGAGGCGAGCGCAAATTCGTAGGAAGCGCGGTCGCGTAGTTTTAAATAAAGCGAGCGGCTTCCGGGCGCCGCCGGCGGAAGCGTGACATGAGTAATCAGGTCGCCCGGTTCCAATACTGTCTCACGTTGCGGCGTGTTCCTGGGCAAAACGTGAAAGTCGGCAATAGGAATACTGCGCTCGCCCTTCGTTCCACGTACGTGAATGGTCGCCTCGAGTGCGGCCATGGCCACGTTCATGTCCGACGGATTCGTCGCAATGCAGTGTTCGCTCGTGCCGAGAATGGCCAAACTGCGATTGGCTCCAGTGATCGCGGCGCAGCCCGAGCCGGGCTCGCGTTTGTTGCATGGCATATTCGTTTCTCGGAAATACATGCACCGCGTCCGTTGCAGCAGATTCCCGGCGGTGGTCGCCATGTTCCGAAGCTGCACCGACGCCCCGCTCAAAATCGCTTCGGAAAGAACGGCGTAGTTTTTACGGACAAGCGGGTGGTAGGCCATATCCGAGTTGCGCACGACAGCGCCAATCGTTAGGCCGCCGTCGGGAAGCGCTTCGATCTTGTCGAGCGGCAGCCGGTTGATGTCTATCAACGTCTGCGGCTGCTCGACGTTCAGCTTCATTAGATCGATCAGCGTCGTGCCGCCACCGATGAAGCGAATCTCCGCTCCCTGCTGTGCCGTGCTCGCTTTGGCCGCCGTAGCGATAGCCTGTGCGCTATCGCTGGCCCGCGTGAGTTGGAAAGTTTTCATCCCGGTTTCTGCGGCTTCGCGTTTTGCCGTACACTCTGAATAGCAGCGACAATGTTGGGATAGGCTCCGCAGCGGCAAATATTGCCGCTCATGAACTCCTTCACCTCGGCGTCCTCCGGCCCGCACGGTTCCTTCAAGAGCGCCACGGCCGACATAATCTGCCCGGGTGTGCAATAGCCGCATTGGTAGGCATCGCAGGTAACGAACGCAGCCTGCAGCGGGTGCAGATTTTCCGGCTGGCCGATGCCCTCAAGCGTCGTGATCTCGTCGCCCTCGTGCATCGCGGCGAAGCAGAGACAGGAATTTACCCGCCGGCCATTGATGTGCACCGTGCACGCGCCGCACTGGCCGTGATCGCATCCTTTTTTTGATCCGGTCAGACGCAGGTGCTCGCGAAGGCAATCCAGAAGAGTGGTGCGCGGATCGATGCGAAGATCGTGCTTCTTCCCATTCACACGAAGCGCTACCGGAATGACGTCCGCTTCAGGCCTTTCGGGAGTCTTGTCTTGATCGGACATGCAAACCTCCTTGCACTGACCGTAGGTTAGGGTCTCGAACTACGGCAAGCTATTATTCAGACGACGGAATCATAATTCCAACTTTGGAGGGGGAGCGATCTCCTACTTTCGAGGGAGCATCACTCACGCGGCACGGTGTGAGTTCGTTGGCAAAAACTGCTCCGTCGTCCCAAACGCGAGCGCCTTCCGCACGAGAGGAGCAACGCGTGTCCCCAGCAGCTCGATCGCGCGCAAGAGTTTGACGTGCGGCAATGCCGCGACGCTCATCTGGAACGTAAGGCGGGAGACGCCGCCTAGCGATTTGTTCAGGCGCAGGATCTTTTCAGCGACGGTTTCCGGATCGCCCACCAGGAGCGCTCCGGTCGGTCCGAGCAGGGCATCGTAGTGGGTCCGGGTGACCGGCGGCCAGCCGCGTTCCTTGCCGATCTCAGAAAAGCTTTGCGCATATCCGGGAAAGAAGTCGTCTGCCGCCTTGGCTGAACTCTCAGCGACGTAGCCTAACGAGTGGATGCCCAACTTGAGTTGATCCAGAGGATGTCCCACGCGCAGACCCGCCTGGCGGTAGCGGTCGATCAACGGCCGGAACCGGTGCGGTTCGCCGCCAATGATCGCCACCATAAGCGGCAGCCCGAGCATGCCGGCGCGAACGAAGGAGCCGGGTGTGCCTCCCACCCCGAGCCAGACTGGCAGCGGGTTCTGTAGCGGACGCGGGTAAACTCCCTGCCCGGTGAGTGACGGGCGGTGCTTACCTGACCAATGGACATGCGTGTTCTCGCGGATGTTCAGAAGCAGATCGAGCTTCTCGGCGAAAAGCGAATCGTAGTCCTCGAGCTCCAGCCCGAAGAGCGGAAACGCTTCGATGAACGAGCCGCGCCCGGCGACGATCTCCGCCCTTCCGTTCGAAATTAGATCAAGCGTCGCGAACTCTTGAAACACGCGCACGGGGTCGGCTGCGCTCAACACCGTAACAGCACTGGTTAGGCGAATGCGGCGTGTCCGGGCGGCGGCGGCGGCGAGAATCACCGTCGGCGCGGAATCGAGGAACTCACGCCGGTGGTGTTCCCCGATACCAAACACATCCAGACCGACCTCGTCAGCCAGCGTGATCGCTTCGAGCAAGTCGCTGAGATGTTGCGCGGGATCGACTGCCTGGTCGGTCCCGTTAACGGTTGCCGCTACGAAACTATCTACGCCAATTTGCATCAGTGACCTCTTGAAAGTCAGCGTGGTTCGCGCCGCCAGCGGCCTCCTATGCTGTTTTCTCCCGCAGCGTCTTCAGTGCGCCTCCCCATGCGATGAGCTGATCCAGCATCTCGTTAACCGACGCCTCCTTGTGTGAATCTGGCTTGAAGACGCTGAAGTTTTCGAAGTCGGCATGCATGGAGAGCAGGACTTGGTTACGCACGGTGGCCATTTGCACCTCCGCCAGGTTTAGACGCAGCTGCTCGACGGCGCGCGCTCCACTGGCGCCGCCGTAGCTGACGAAGCCAGCCGCCTTGTTGGTCCACTCGGCGAACAGAAAATCGATCGCGTTTTTCAGCGCGCCGGAGGTTCCATGGTTGTACTCGGGCGTGACGAAAACGTAGGTATCGAAAGAGCCGATCTTAGCGGCCCACGCTTTGGTGTGAGGTTTACTATACTGCCCCATTATTGGTGGCACCGGCTCGTCGAGAAGCGGCAGGTTGAAATCTTTGATGTCCACGAGCTCGAATTCGGCGTCGCTGCGCTTCTTCGCGACTTCGTAAGCCCATTTACCCACGGCCTCACCGTTTCGACCCGGGCGTGTGCTTCCAATAATGATTGCGATCTTAAGCATAAGTTCCTCCTTGTTGGTTTCTGAAAACGACTCCGTGACTTTGTTGCCGCAGCCCCTGCGCCGGGACACGCTGTTGCCAAAGACCGGCGAAAGCGGACCGGACGCTCAGGAAGACAACGATCCAGAGCACCGTCACGACGATGGCCAGAGCCAGACCGCTCGGAGCCATCAAGATGTGGAAGAGCAGAATGTTAGCGATGATCGGAGCGAGCAGCGTGAGCGCGAGCGGGACGTAGCGATTCATCAGGAGCAAGACCGCCGGAATGATTTGGAGCAGGAATACGACGACCAGATAGTTGGAGACAAAGAGGGCCCCAACGAACTGGCCAGCCGTTCCGGAAGGCGGAGGGGGCGCGGGAATGAAGTGGAGGAAGCCATTCAGTCCGAAGACAAGAAAGATGAGGCCAAGAAGGAATCGGGCGATGACAGTAATGATTTTCATGTTAGTTTCTTTTGTTTGACACACAGTATATTGACATCAATATAATTTGTGTCAAGCTAGACTTCAATGAGGCCGAAAGAGACAAGTCCCAGGCAAGACTCCACCGGAGTTCATGTCTGGCTCATTTTTATGAAAGCTTTTCAGGCACTGATCCCGCACGCGGCCGAGAGCATCGAGCGGACAGAACTGGGCGACTCCGATTTCCGCGTTCTCGAAGTGCTCCTGCATAAAGGGCCGCTCCCGGTGAACACGATCGGCCCGAAAGTCTGGCTCACTCCGGGATCCATCAGCGTGGCCGTTGATCGGCTGGTCAAGAAAGGACTAGTTTCGCGCAAAGACGACGCCGGCGATCGCCGGGTGCGACAGGTTGAACTGACCGCGAAAGGACGGGCACTGATCACTCGTGGTTTTCGGGAGCACGCAGCCGCAATGGAAGATGCGGTCAGCGTCCTTTCAAAAAAGGAGCGGCTGATATTGCTGCGGCTCTTAAAAAAACTGGGCAAGCACGCGGCAGACACTCGCGAATAGGCGACTGCTGCGTCTTAGCAATATTGGTTAGGAGTTTAAGGCGGCGAGCTGTTGCAGGAGCGAGAAAAGATTCGCCACAACCCAATGGTCGGTGATCTTGCCGTTACGCACTCGCATCACGTCGACAGTTTCGAAGTGAATCTTCGCCCCGTCGGCGCCATCCCCAGGAACATTCCCTCATGGGATCCGTGATACGTTTTATAGGTCGTGACCAGTTCAAGTCTCGAAGGCCGAAACTGTGTCGTTCTTTCGAAGGAGACTGCCGCCTGAGGAAAACTTAGATAATTAAAGCTGAATCAGGCCGCGCTCGTTCGCGGCGGCGATCGCTTCTGTCCGGCTCATGACGTTCAGCTTGCTGAAAATGCTTCTCATGTGGGTCTTCACGGTCGTTTCGCTGATGAAAAGATCTGAGCCGATCTCTTTGTTGCTTCGGCCGCGAGCAAGAAGTTTGAGAACATCGATTTCACGGCTGGTCAACGTTTCACCGCTCATGCGCGAAACCAGTTTGGCTCCGAGCGCGGGGGGTATGCAGGTTTCGCCAGCATGCACTTTGCGAATCGAATCCAGCAACTCCTCCAAGGTGGCGTCCTTTAATAGATACCCTTTCGCGCCAGCTCTGACCGCCTGATAGATCTCTTCGTCGGTGTCGTAAGTGGTGTGCACGATCACGCGCGCGGAGACGTCCAGATCGCGAAGCTCCTTGATCACTCCGACCCCATTCGACGTCGGCATTCGCGAATCGAGCAGCGAAACGTCGGGCCGGTGCGTCTTCCATAATTTTACTGCTTCGCGACCATTGCTTGCCTTGGCCACAACCGTCATATCATCCTGCCGGCCGATTGTCGCCGCCAAGCCCTCGAGGATGAGCATGTGATCGTCGGCAATCAGTAGCCGGATCTGCTCTGGCGCAGGAGCTTTGCCAGTCATTTGCCGGGTAGAGACGCTTCGCTCGCGCGGTGACGCAACAGATGTGGCTGGTGTTTTGCGCTTCCTCTTCACTGCGACAGTAGCGAGGGTACGATAGCACAATGAAAGTCGCTCTGCCCTGGCCCGCCTCATCACCTCATTGAAGGGACGAATCTGATGTGGGACCAGACGGTTAAGAGCTGCCCCTCAATGAAGCCCTCGTCAGTAGCGAGCAGTTAAATCCAATCCACGAGAAAGCAAAGGACAACTAGTCCACCTTTGGAGGAGTATCTTTAAACTCCAGGATCATCAGCTTCATCTGCTGATCGGATTCGTTAGGCACACTTAAATCTGTGTCCGCTGGAAACCAAGCGAGCATTCCGGCAGGAAAGGGAGAGTTTTTTTCCGTCGGTCCAGAACCATTATTAATTCTATCGAGCTTTGACCACGAGGCGATCGTGTCCATCGTGTGGCGGAGACCAGGCGGTGCTACTGGGAACCGCAACCGCAACTACCCCAACCTCGCCCGTCTCCATGAGGGGGGCTTGACGAATGCCGGCATCATCAGGCGACGCCATCTCCAGTGCCTCGTTGATTCCTGAATAGAAGTTTTTAACCGGGCCTTGTGTCTGCAGCAGTTCGACTGTGATATTGCGAAACGGGAGTTTGCCATTGTTAGCGATAATGTGCGCGTAAGGTTCGCGCGCGAAATGAATGCCCAAATCGGAAAGGTTCAGTTTAGTCGGTCTTTCGCCCGCCACGGTATTCGTTAGGTCAGCGTCGCCGAAGACGACAAATAAGTTGTCGTAATAATGCTGGTGCATCAGGGTAGCATCCCCTGGCGCCACTTCGATCTCGTAAATGTTCACGAAATAGTTTTGGGAAACGAGGTGACGATGCGGTTCCTGCGCAATCGGCACCCCAGGCAACGCCGCCACGGTAATGACGTTTTGTGCCGACGTCTCGCGCGTGGCGTCGGGAAACCCAAATAAGCTCACCAGAAAAATAAAGATGCTCGCTCGTTGCATCAGTCCTGTGGTTTCATATTCGAATCATTGATTTGCTAACAGGTTAGCTAGCTGAGAAACAACGAAGCGAGCAATCCGGAGCCCCAGACAATTAAAGGACTCAACATGGTGAACCAAAACAGTAACGACCTACTGCCAGAGACGTTTGCTTTCATGCCTGAAGCTACCGAGCAGACACGTGTCGCCGCTATTGCACTTGGGTAGGATTTTTCGTTCCCACTCATGAGGTGGGCATTGGTCCCTCGTTCGAGGTAGATAAAGCGGACCCCGGAAAGATGCGTAGCTGACCCAACCCGGTCGGGACGAATTTCATTTCTTCGCCACTGCAGGAGTTGGTGAAGGAGCGGGCGTTGCTGCGACACGAACAGCGTCGCCGGTTACAAGTGAGTCAACGGGATTGAGGATGACTTAATCGCACGTCCCCATTCGGACGGTTATGAGCTTCCGATCCAGATTCCAACTAGAAACACCAACACTCCTCCGACAATCACTTGAAAAGCGGCGCGGAGAAACGGTGTGTCCATATACCGGTTTCGAATCCAGCTGATGAGCAAGAGTTCAATTGCCACAATGACAACGGCTATGGCCGTAGCAGTTCGAAAATCTGGAATCAAATACGGCAATGTGTGACCGATTCCTCCGGCCGTGGTCATCAATCCGCAGACGATTCCGCGAAGCAAAGGTTTGCCCCGGCCGGTCAGACTGCCGTCATCAGAAGCTGCCTCAGCGAACCCCATTGAAATTCCTGCTCCAACGCTGGCGGCGAGGCCAACCAGCAGGGCGGCGTGGCTGCTGTGGGTCGCAAACGCTGCCGCAAAAACCGGCGCAAGGGTTGAGACCGAACCATCCATTAGTCCCGCCAGCCCCGGCTGCACGATTTGCAAAACGAACAATCGGCGATGGGCTTTCTCTTCTTGAGCCTCAACTTCTGGAGTCAGGTATTGCTGCTGGAGATCGTCGGCTAAGGTGACATGCTTTCGCTCCGCCTCGGCCAAGTCTCCCAGTAGCTTTCGCGTTGACGCGTCGCTGACTTTACTAGCGGCGCTCTCGTAGAAACGCCGGGTTTCTGTCTCCATCACTTCGGCCTGACGCCGAACCGTTTTGATTCCCAGCGGCCGAATCATCCACACCGGTTTGCGGTGCACGAACCCGTTGACGTCTTCTCGACGGATCAAAGGGATATGTTCTCCAAAGCGGCGACGGTATTCCTCAATCAGTTCGCGGCGATGCCCATCCTCTTCGGCCTCCATTTCCTTAAAGATTTGGGCGGTTGCGGGGTAATCGGCTTTCAATCCCGCGGCGAAGTCTGCGTAAATTCGCGCATCCGTTTCCTCGGACGAAATTGCCAGCGCGAGGATTTCCTGTTCAGACAGGTCTTTGAAATTTTTTGCCACGGACCTCCTCCCGTTATGAACTAAGGATGCGGATATTATTTCTTCGGCACCGCTGGACTGGGCGAAGCAGCCGGCGTTGCCGCGACGCGAACGGCTGTGCCGGTGGTAAGAGAGTCCGAGGGGTTGACGATTACCTTGTCGGATTCAGTGACGCCGCTCAGGATTTCTGATTGAACGCCAAAGTCTCGACCAACTTTGACGTCGCGGAGTTGAACGACGTTCTTGGCGTCCACGACGCCAATTTGTACACTCTTCCCGCGAAATATGAGTGTGTTATCAGGCAAGGTAACCAATTTTCCCAAAGCAACTTCTGGCACCCGGATTGTGGCATAGCTGCCGGGCAGAATCTCGTTCTTCGAATTTTCGACCTGTAACTGAACAAGCATAGTCCGCGAATCCGGCGAGACCGCTCCCGACGTGGAGATCACTTTTCCAGGATACGTCTTTGCGCTTTGCGCGCCAACCTGCACATTGAATGTTTGTCCCACCGCGATGTTCGCTGCGTCCTCCTGTGGGATACGGAAATAAACGCGCAGAGGATCTGTCTGTTGGATATGAAACATCTCGAAGCTCGTGTTATTCGCGGTGATGAGGTCGCCCACGTTAACGTTGCGGACCGTGATGATGCCAGCGAAGGGCGCAGTCACACGTTTGAAGGCGACTTCCTGTTCGAGGAAACGAAGATTGGCGGCAAACGCCTCGGTATTGGCCTGGTTCGTGCCCTGAGAGGTGGCCATATTCTCCGCATCGAGTTGGGAGACAACACCCTGTTTGTATAAGTCCTGCCATTTTGTGTTCGTGCTTTTGGCCTGTTTCAAATTTCTTTGCGCTAGCACAGCCTGCGAGCGGGCCTGCGCGAGCTGCTGATCAAGATCCGGTGTGTCGATCTCCGCGAGCAATTGGTCTTTTTCGACGTGCGTACCGATATCTACGAGCCAGTCTTTCAGGTAGCCGTTGACCCGTGCAAAGATAGATGCTTCTTGCCATGGTTTGACTTCAGCCGGCAAGTTAAGCCCGCTGTTAGGCGTGGTGACAGTCGGCGAAACTACTGCCACGGAAGGAATCGCCAACTCATTAGTATCAGCGGTGGCCATTTGTCGCTGCCGGAACTGCGGAACAAAGCCACTGACCAATGCGATCAGGAACAATGCTCCACCCGACATCAGGATAAAGCGATGT
>Ga0070706_100006029_pt1 | contig 11457 bp, 7 predicted proteins | sample KBSK5501metaG_FD_65476 | JGI IMG/M metagenome (GOLD analysis project Ga0070706, IMG submission 65476) | Corn, switchgrass and miscanthus rhizosphere microbial communities from Kellogg Biological Station, Michigan, USA - KBS K5-50-1 metaG | ecosystem: Host-associated > Plants > Roots >...
ACAAGCGGCTCCCAGAGCTCCTCTCTTCGCATGAAGTCTTCCAGCTTCTTATAGTAGGACGTCAGGTCAGGCTGGATGACTCGCCCGATATCGGTCATGCCCAGTTCCAGCATGCGGCTGAAGGCCATCTCGGAAAGGAAGGGGCTCCCCGCCGCGTATTTCCATGCCACCTCGGGCGCGTCGCCCGCAAGCTCCGCGGTGCGAGCAGCCATTGCCTTGATCTGCTCATAGTCCATTGGGCGCAAAAATATAGAATCGCAAACGCCCGCGAACGTTGACACGTCTGCGGCCTGGACTTCAATGCGATCGATCGGAGAACGGGCTACCGCCAGGGCTGCCATGGGGATCCGGTCAGGATAATAGACTAGCTCCCGCAGCAGGTTGAGGAATTCACGGGCATCCGGAAAATACTTTATCTTGTCGAATTCATCGAGGACGACTACCAGATGGCCCCCCGACCTGCCCAGCCGCAGGAGTGCGTCGCGGATCCTCCGGTAAAGATCGTGAATCGCGATATCCTGCGTGCCGTTCTCGCTGCCGCCGGAGGTGAATGTCGTATTCAAGACCGTCTCTTGCGGGCAGATCGCCAGGATATCTTGCAGTGCTTCAGCGCCGGAGCGAACCTCAGCGATGCTGACCCAGCCGGTCCGGGTCCCACCAGGGGCTTCTTTGAGGATCTCGTTAGCGAGCGACGACTTCCCCATGCGCGTCAGGCCTATCAGCGCGGCGCTGCTCCGGGCTTCGTAAAGGCGCCGCCGGAGTGACGCGCGTTCCTGTTCACGGCCGACAAACCGCTCATCCGACGCTATGGTCCCGTACCTTACATAGGGGTTAGGTGTCGTCATGGCACAATTCCGATACTATTAGCCCTCAGCCACTCAGCAAACAGCCCAACACGGATGCGCAGCCGCCCGCTTGCATCTTGCTCGAGTACGTCGCGCGCAAAGAGGTCCCGCACCAGCACCGCATCCTCCTGCCCGACTTCCCGTGACGTGATCGACGGCATCAGCGCGACGCGGGTGAGCAGCTCCAGGTACTTCTCCCTCGGTACCAGGGCAACCGACTCGCCGCCAGCGGTGATGAGCGGGTCAAACTTATCCATGGTCAGGGCCGAAGGTCCCGTCGTCAGCTGGGCCAGGACATCGCCGACGACCGATTCGGTGATGAAGGCCAGCCGGTTCCTGTTGAGGTGCTGGACCAAGCGGTCGCAGAAGATCTGCAGGTAAAAGGGACTTCCGGCGGTCAGGCTGATCAGCCGGTCCAGGGATGCGCCCTTATACCGTGACTCACCCGAGATTCTAATGGGCTCCTCGGCGAGCGCGCGGGCTTCCTCCGCGCTTAGGTAACTGATCCGCTCATCGTGCGTGACGCCGAACTCGTTGGGATAAGCCTCCTTGAAGCGGGGCATCGTGTCCTGGCCAATCAGCACGGCATCGAATGTCCTGCTTTCGAGTAGAGATTTCCATTGCCGCATGAAGGCGGGCGTGAGGAGCCCCTCGCGTATATATTCGTACACGTAGGTGAATTCGTCGACAAGAAAAATAGGCCTGACGTCGCGCCAGCCCTTCCGCGTCTTAATCAGATGGGTGGAGGCGAGCACGCTGCGCCGGAAGCTTTCAATGGGTGAGGCGTCAACCTGGAAGTCCCGCGGCCAGTTATTTTCGAGGACATCGGTCATGTCAAAGTCATGCACGAGCCGCTCGTACAGCGAATCGATGCAGGCTTGAACGAAGCTGCGCTCCGCCTTGCCGGTGTCAATGGTCCCCAGGCTAAGAGAAACGGCGAGGTTCGGCGGCCCGAGGCGTTTCGCGAGCTGCCGCAGTACCGAGGACTTCCCGGATCGTTTCTGCCCGTAGAGCACGAAGCACTGGCCGAGGGGCCCGCTGGTGAGCTCGTTGTAAATACGGTCCAGGAGTTCTTGGCGGCCGAAAAACATCTTCTGCTCCTCGACCGGGGTGCCGCCTGAATACCGGCTATAGGGGTTGATAACACTGACAAATCCGCGGGCGGGCTCGAGCACGGCCACCATGGTCCGCGCGGGGCTTTCTGCGATCTGGCCGTTGGCGCACCGGAACCGCAGGCCCAGGGACATCGTTACCTCGCCCATGCCCAGCGCCAAGTCGGAGGCCTTCAGCCGTTGCACAAGCTCTCGGGTCTCACCCGGCCGCAGCGTCTGCAGAAATCCCGTCTGCCCATACGCGCGCAGGCCGGGGGCGCTTTTGAGAAGGAGCTGGATTCTCTCAACCGGGGCATCCCCGGGTGGGAGCTCAACCAGCATGGTCAGGAGAAAAGTCTGGTCGTCTCCCATATAGAAGCGTTCACTGGGCGGGACACCGACAAAGTCAGGAGACGAGACAGCGCTGTGGACGTGCCGGGTGTGTTCGGTGTCCGCCACGTACGTCAGTTGCCGCAGCAGAGTGCGGAAGTACGATGGCGGGCTCTGCCCCGAGCCGATCACCGAATCCAGCGCCGAAGTCGCCGCGGCGATATTCTGGCGAGCCTGCTCGTAGGCGGATTCATGGCGCTCGTAGTCGTTTTCCAGCAGTTGTCCGGCTACCACGTCGAGGGCCTCTGCTACGGCGCCTCTCAGCTGGCCTGACGGTCCTCTGCCAGCCTTTTCCATAAGGAGTCTCGTGCGAAGATCGAGCAGCAACGCCGCAGAAACATCGCTGCCCTTCTCGTTGATATACGTGGAATAGAATGACTCGGCGTTTGCCGGAGGACTGGCGGTAACGTTGCCCGGTGGGCTCGCGGTAAGGTTTGCCCGGGGACTCGGGGTAGCCGCCGGTGCTGGATAGGCATCAGCCTCGGTTCGGGCCGGGGCGCGCTCGCTGCCGCGGAGGGCCTGGTCGGCGCCCGTGAGAGGGCGGGCCGAGATGATGGCTCTTGGCGGGACGGTCATCTGGCGGCCGTCGTCGAGCTGGAGCACCAGCCGATCGGGCAGGACTGACAGGATTCGCGCTTTTCGGACCCAGCGCTGCGCCCCCTGCAGCGTGATTTCGTACTCGGCGCCAGCCCTTAGGTTAAGACTCGTGGCCACGACCCCCTCCGCCGGCGAATGGCACACCCACAGCCCAGACCCATGGTCAGCAGGTCATTGTGAGTGCGCAGCTTTGACATTACCTCGCCCGCCTCTCGGCGTGCCATGCCCGGTCGGCTGGCCGATCCATGTGCGCAAGGGGGCCCTGCGTAGGCTTTGACGATGATGCAGCGGCCAGGCTTGGGGGTACCGGCGCGCGACCAATGGGCCGATTATCGGCCGGGTCTCTTGACGATTCTGCTCGCAGTCCGGCGGGGGGCCTGCTGATGCTGTCGGGCGAAGCTTTGCGAGGGCTGCGGCCGTGGTTGCACGAGTACGCCCTGAGTGCGGCCAGGCATGCCCACCCGGCAAGATCATCTAATGTGTGGACCATGGCGGCGGTCCTCGCCGCCGTGGTCGGTTCCGCCATCGTGGCCTGGCAGGCCTGGGAAACGCACCGGACGACAAGCCTGAGCCAGAAGGCGCTGGACGCCTCTGCCGCGCTTGCCATCGACAGCGCGCGCAGTCGGCTGGACCAGGACGCACCCCGGATCGACGTATACGTCGAGGGGGTGTCGATCCTTACTACTGGTCTCGTGGACATGCCCGGCTCTCAGATCGAGCCTGGAGCGCGATGGAACCTGAGCCAGGACGCTGGTCGATCGCTGCAGGTGCAGGCGCGGGTCAGGGTGAAGAATCTCATGAGCGACAGAACCACCCATCTGACCGTCACCGGCTTGCACGACCCGGCCATGCGCGCCGACACGGAGGTCCTGCTCCTTCCCACAACGGAGCGGTTCTACTTCCTGACCGCAACGTTCACGCTGAGTCAATGGGCTGAGAACTGGGAGTCACGTCAAGCCGGAAACCCTCCGCCCAATGTCGTCGAGGGCCGCGTCATATCCGGGGACGACAGGGACGAGGGAGTAGTAGATAGGTGGCCGATGTGCCTGGCCGCCTGGCCCATCCAGCCGGCCGGGGACTCAGATGGCACGTGGCAGCTGGCGGAGGGAACCGCGGGAAAGGATTGGTTCGATATCGCAATGCGCCCGCTCCGCGAGCGCAGTTACTGGATCTCCCAGCGAAGAGGCGTCCCCTTGCCGGATCTTCCCGAACGACCGGCCCCGACGGGGCACTCTCGCCGGGGGCATCGGCCCGGCCCGGTTGCCTGACTTCTCGCCGGCCGCGGGCAGGCTTGTCTGTTGGTCGGCAAAGGTAGCGCCGGGCAGGACCGTGGTCTGGGGTTTCGCAGCCGGGCAGGTCCATGGCCACCAGGCTGAGTAGCGATCCTCGATGTCCACCGCGAAGTCGGCCTCACTCAGCGTGCGCGTTGTGCTGTCTCGTCCCGTGGATTCTGCCATCGCTGCTCGGCCTCCTTGGGTTCTCCGCCAGCTAGCCTGCCAGGTTCTGGGCACCCCGCCCCAGTCTCGTATCGGGGGGAGCGCTGCGGCGGCGAGATGAATCGATCTGGCGGCGACGCCGTCAGCAATGCCTGCACACCCGAAAGCGCCGGGTGTCTTCTTTGGCTGGAAGAACCTTTACACCAAGGACCATTCCACGCTTAGCCCAGGGCAGGCTATGGCAAGAATCCCCAAGCCGGTGGGGATCTCCCATCAATGACCGCCTGGCGGCGGCCGGGGGTTGGCGTGCCCGCCGCTGGGGATGATCGAGGCCGTCATCAGGCGGCAGCCTTGCGGTGGTCGGCCGGGCGTGATGAGACGAGGAACGCGAATACGACGGTGGAGCTGAGGTACTGGCTGGTGGCGTAGTCGAAGGCGCCGCCGCACGTTATCAGGCGCAAGGCCGCGAAGCGGGTCGCGCGGTAAACGGTTTTCGCCGGGAAATTGGATTTCAGGTACTGACGTACACCGGTGACGCGGAAAATAGCGGTGATCCCGTCGGTGAGCCGCACGTTGATGAGGTCTCCGGGGCGCAGTGCCCCCAGGCGGAAGAAGACGGCAGGCCCCTGATGGTTGTCGACGTGACCTTCAATAACCGACGTCCCGATCTGGCCGGGGGTCACCGAGTACTTGTACCAGCCCGCCGCACTGGGCCTTCGTTGCAGCGGCGGCACCTGCATGGTGCCGTCGGGCTTGACGCCAAGGCGCAGGAGTACCGAGTGCACGCCGATGGCCGGAATCTCGACGGAGACGGGCAATGAGCGCCGCAGGGACAGCCACCACGCCTTGCCCCCGGACGGCCCGGTGGTGCCCGCCGCCGTCAGGGAGGGCTGCGGCGCATGCTGCTGGGCAGCGACCGCGACGCCGACAGCGGCGGCCCCGCCCGCGATGAGAAGGGCACCGGCCAGTCCGGCAACGCGGGCACGCAGGCTGGCTGGCCCAGAGGCCTTAGGGGGCCAAGGGGGTGGGGGAGCGAACCCGCCCTCCGGCCAGGTCATGACCACACGGAACCCGGCTATGCGCCGCCAGTCCGCGTGCCTCAATGCCGTCCCCTTGCCTTCCCCAGGGTGTTCTACCCGCGTAGCCTGAAATCACAGTGATGAACAAACCCTTACGTGTCTGTAGTGCCCGCTGGTCTTACTTTTATGGCTGGCGGCGCTTTCTTGGAACTGTCCTTGGCTGTGCCGCCTTGGCCATACTCGCTACCGCGTCGGTGTCGGCCTGCTCATCAGGCTCGACACCGACGACACCGCCTTCATTGTCACCGGGCGGAACCGGCCTGCCTGCACCGACTACCTCGGCCAGTGGCACGCCTAGTGCCACTACCTCTAGCAGCACGCCCAGCACCAGCACGCCGAGCACCGCCACGCCGAGCACCACTACGCCGAGTGCCGCTACGCCGAGCACCGCCACGCCGAGCACCAGCACGCCCAGTGCCACCACGCCGAGTACCCCTGCACCCAATGCCGCTACGCCGAGTGCCGCTACGCCCAGTCCTAGCCCGTCGCCGTCGCCGAGCCCGTCGGCTAGCTCTTTCCCCGCCGCCGCCCCGGGCACCGGCGGCGGCGGGACGGCCGGGTTCCAGCACGTCCTGCTGTTCTGCCTCGGCGTACTGGCGATCCTGGCCGGCGCGGCGAGCATCGCCTACCGGAGAAAGGTCATGCGGAACCGCTGACACCCCGTGACCGCGGCCGGGCCTAGCGAGTGGGCGGGGTGAAGATACTGCCAGCCTCCTCCACCAGCATCGTCATCTCGTATGCGACCGTGTCGAGGTCGGCAGTGGCGGTGGTGAGCACGGCGAGGCTTGATCCTTGATCGATCGCCATGACCACGAGCGTGCCCCGCGCCATGATTACCAGGGCCTGGGTGACGGCGCCGCTGTCGAATATCCGGGCCGCCGCACCGGCCAGGCTGATCAAGCCGGCGGTTATCGCGGAGAGTTGCTCGAGCTGATCGGGCTGTGTCCGGTCGGACGCCGCCACCAGGAAGCCATCCGAGGCCACCACGGCGGCCCGCAGAACGTCGGGAACACGCTCGGCGAAATCAGTGATGAACCGGTCAGGGTCCTGCGGATCCAGGGCCGGATCGTGTGCTTCGCCCTTAGCCATCCTGTCCCGGCTGCTTCGCGCTGCGGTTCATCCGGGCCACCGTCCGCGCCCGGCGGGAGCCGCGCTGGAAGCTGGCCAGCTTCCGCCACGCGATCTCCGCCGATTCGACCGCCGAGGCCTGCCGGGTCTCCTGGTCAACCGCTGCGCCGCGAACCTGGCCGGGCCGCGGAATGCGCTGCGGCCGCGCGGAGAAGGCCGGGCGGGGTGCCGTCGGGGGCCGGGCCGCGGCACGACCGCTGCCGTCACCCCAGGATGCCGGCGGCCTGGCGGGCCGTCCCGCCGGTGATTGGCTGGCTTGCTCGCTGAGCCGGGGCAGGTCCCGGCCGAAGGCATAGAGGTAGCCGGATCGGACGGACTCGAAGATGGGCGGCCCGTCGCCCGGCTCCGCATCCACCGGCTCGGTCACGCAGGTGGAGGTTTCTGGGGCCGGTGATGGCACCGGCGCGCCCAGCATCAGCGGGACGGCCTCGAGCGCGTCAGGCTCCGGGCCGAGGGGAGGCTCTGGCCTGGAGGCGAACCGGCGAGCGGAGAAAGGCAGGTCCGCAACCCTGGGGCCGGCTTCCTCCCTGGCCCTGGCCAGGTGGGCTTCGCCGGCCCGTCCCCGCCAGCCGCCGGGCTTGGCGTCTAGCGAGATCAGCGCGGCAGGAAGGTACACCTCGGCGGTGGTACCGCCGTCCGGCGGCATGCTCAGCGTCACGGTGATGCCGTGCCGCGCCGCCAGGAACGCGACGGCGAACAAGCCCATCTGCCGGGCGACCGTCATGTCCGCGGGGGAGGGGTTGGCCAGCTGCCAGTTGAGCAGTGTCAGTTCCTCCTCGGACATGCCCGGCCCGCCGTCGGTAATGGTGATGAGCGAGCCGCCGCCAACCACCGCGTGCCCGGACACGATGACCTCGGTCGTCTCAGGGGAAAACGTGGCGGCGTTCTCGAGCAGTTCGGCGAGCAGGTGCACGGTGTCGGTCGCAGCGCTCCCGCTGAGACAAACACCTGGCTGGACGTCCAGAATGACCCGGCCGTACTCCTCTATCTCCGACGCTGCGGCCCGGAGCACGTCCACCAAGGCGAGCGGCTCGGCCAGGTGCGGGGTCTCGTGGCCGGCGAGGACGAGCGCACTGTCTGAGTTGCGCCAGATCCGGGTGGCCAAATGATCCATCTCGAACAGGCTGGCCAGCCGTTTCGGGTCGTCCTCGTTGAGTTCCGAGCTGTCGATCAGCCGGAGCAGCCGTTCCAGCAGCGAATGGTTGCGCCAGACGAAATCGGCGGACACGGCGCTGGCGCTGCTGGGCGGGGGCGCCCCGGCATCGTCCAGGACGGCTGCTTCAGGCCGTCTCCGTCGGCGCACCATGGACCTGGCGGCAAACACGGTGCCCAGCAAGACAAGAGCCAAGACGCCAAGCGCCGCGCCGGCGGTGAGTAGCGCGGACCGCATCGCGCTCCGCTGCAGGGCCCGGGCATCGGCGGGGATCCATTCCGCCAGCTGCCGTTCGGCCTGGCGCATCCAGCCGACCGTGTAGGCCATCCCGGCCGACCACTGCGGGCTGGCCTGGGGACCGAGCGCCAGCACGCCATCGCCAGCCGCGGTCGCCCGCTGCTCCAGCGCCTGCGCCTGCCGGGCCGGTGGGCGAGCCAATGTCTCGGTCAGAGCCCCGCTCTCCTGTGGGGTCGCCGAGTTGCGGAACGAGGCGAGGTCACCGGCTTGCCGGGCCTGCGCGGTGGTCAGCGCGGTGAGCGCCCCCGGCCCGAAGCGGCCCTCGGCCAGCGCCACACCGAGGATGGCTTGCTGCTGCGAGGCATGGTCGATCATCCTGGACAGCGAGCCGAGCGCCCGCACGCTGGTGATGAGCGTGGAGTTGCCGCTCAGGTCAGCGATGCCGTCGTTGACCGGGAACAGGCCAGAAGTCGCCGCGGAGTAGCCGGTTATCACGGCCAGTGCCGAAGCCTGGCTCTGCGTCGCCTGCCCGCGCAGACCAGGCAGCTTGGCGATGCTGGCCAGGACCTGGGCCACGCCGGTCCGCGTCTGAGCCGGGTACCCGTGGCCAAGCTGGGAAACCAGCCGGCGAACCCTGGCCGCCCGGCCATCGGTGATCGCATACTGCCGGCGCAGGGCCGGGAGGCCTGCGGCCGGTCGCCCACCGGAAATGAACGCGGCCGTGCCGGACCGCTCGTCCGCCATTGCCTGCGCCAAGCCGTCGACCTGCTGGCCCAGCACCGCGAGTCGCCCGACCTGACCGTAAGCCTCGGCGCTGCGCGTCATATTGGTGACCCACAGCCCGGTAAGTGTCAGGGCCAGCACCGCCGGAATGGCCACCAGGACGATCAACGGCCAGGCCACCCGCCGGTTCCGCGGAGCCAGCGCCGGGGCAGGGGTGCGCTGAGCGGCCAAGGCCTCAGGAGGGACGGCATCAGCAGAACGGGGCTGGCTCACTGCGTCTCCTCGTTAATTTCCGGCGCGTGCTTTCGAGGCAACAGGCAATTCTCCCGGCTCCTTGGACAGGAGGCGCGAGTGATACTTTCCCCGGTTCTTCTCCGGACAATACCTCCGTGTCTGTCTGCGAGGATACGGTCCGGCTGGGCCGTTTGTTCCTGGTCAGGATGGTAAGAGCCCTGTTGTGGCACCCCCGATCACCCGCCCCGCCACGGACGATCAGGCCGGGCCTGGGAATTAAGTGGCCCAAGTGGCGCATGATATGAGCAAGCTGACGTACAGGAGGCAGCTCTGGTAAGTCAGTGCACATTGGCATCCTGCTGACAATGTCGGGGCTCTAGTGCGATCTCGTTAAGGCAGAGACCAAAGTGACGGCCTTTGACGCCGCCGTCCGTTGGCCCGGCGCGGGCCACATGTGCCTTGGATCAGGACCTGGCCCCGGTGGTTCCGCTCCACATGCAGCCCGAGCGGCGAGTTCGGCCTGGGAAGGCCTTGGCGAGGCCTTCGTAACCATCTGTCGTCTCGTGATCCTTGCCGGGGCGTCTCGAGGCTCCTGTGGCTTCTCGTCTATGGCGCCCGCGACAGCAGGTCCGACGCTGCCTTCTCGATGTCGGCCTCGGATACCAGCACGTGAGCAGCGGCGGTGCCGAGCGGGATGAAGCTGTCTAGGGCGGTGACCCGTCCGGTCCGGCCACCGTAGCCAGCGTCGGCCAGCGCGGTGATCACGGCTTCCGAGACACCGCCCGAGCGGCGGGTCTCATCGACGACGAGGACCCGTCCGGTCGCGTCAGCGTCACGCAGCAGGTCGTCGACGGGCAGCGGGGCCAGCCACCGCAGATCCAGGACGCGGGCGCCGATCCCGGTCTCGGCCAGCCGCCTGGCCACCCGCAGTGACATCGGAACCCCGTTACCGAAGGTCACGAGCGTGAGATGCGAGCCATCGCCGTATGTGCGGCCGCGGCCGATCGGCACGTGCGCGTCCGCCCATAGATCAGGCGCGGCATACGGGCACAGCCACCCGCCATCGCCGGGCTCGTACAGGTCGCGCGTGTGGTACAGGGCGATCGGCTCCAGGAACACGCAGACCGAGCCGTCAATGTCGGCGGCAGCGAGACAGGTCCGCAGCATTGCCGCAGCGTCGTCACCGCGGGCCGGAACGGCGACCACCAGGCCGGGGATGTCGCGCAGCACGGCGACTGCGTTGTCGTTGTGGAAATGCCCGCCGAAGCCCTTCTGGTAGGCCAGGCCCGCCACCCGCACCACCAGAGGGTTGCGAAACTGCCCGGCAGAGAAGAACTGCAGGCTGGCCGCCTCGCCGCGTAGCTGGTCCTCGGCGTTGTGCAGGTAGGCCAGGTACTGGATCTCCGGCACCGGAAGCAGTCCGGAGACTCCGGCGCCGAGCCCAAGTCCGAGGATCGACTGCTCATCGAGCAGCGTGTCGAAGACCCGGCCAGCGCCGAACCGGCGGGCTAGACCGCGGGTGACTCCGTAGACCCCGCCCTTGCGCCCGACGTCTTCGCCGAAGACCAGCAGGTGCGGGTACGACGCCAGGGCGTCGGCGAGAGCGCGGTTGATGCTGTCCGCGAGGGTGAGGCGCCCCGCAGCCTCGGGCGGCCGGCCGCCGAAGGCTTGTGCGCGCGCCTTGTCGTCGCCGGCCTGGGCCGCGCGCCGTGCGACACGATCAGGATGGCGCGGCGCGAGAGGCGCCGTGATCTCCGCGCTGCTGGTCAGACGCCTGTGCGTGACGGCGTCGTCGGCGAGGGCGCGGACCCGCCTGCGCATCGCCTCATAGCGATCCACGACCTCGGCTGGCGTGAGCAGCCCGGCGCCGACGAGCAGTCGTGCGGTGCCGAGCAGCGGGTCTCGCTCGTAGTCCGCGGTGATCTCGCTGGAGCTGCGGTAGCTCACCTCGGCGTCGGAACCGGCATGCGCCATCAACCGCACGACGCTCAAGTGCAGGAACGCGGGCGCGCGCTTGGCGCGGACGTAGTCCGCGGCGGCGAGGGCGGCGTCATAGCAGCCGGCGAGGTCGGTGCCATCAGCGGAGAAGTACCGCATCGGCGGGCGGCTGGAGTATGTCGCCGCGATCCAGCCCGCTGGCGTCGCGACGCTGATGCCCAGGCCGTTGTCCTCGCAGACGAACAGCACTGGCATCGGCAGGCCCTGGTAGGCGACCTGGCAGGCGGTGTTGATGGCTCCGGTTGCGGTCGAGTGGTTGGCCGAGGCGTCGCCGAAGCTGGTAACGGCGATGGCATCGCGCGGCCACCGCGACGTCACGCCGAGCTTACGGGCGCGGTCGATGGTGAAGGCGACGCCGACCGCGCGCGGTAGGTGGGACGCGATGGTCGAGGTCTGAGGGATCACCGCGAGGCCAGCGTGGCCGAAGACCTTGTGCCTGCCTCCGGCGATCGGCTCGTCGGCCGCCGTTACCAGGCCGAGAAGGACGTCGCGCAACGGGTCGGCACCGGGTACCTGCGCGGCGCGGGCGAGATAGAACGCGCCGGA
>Ga0070706_100006030_pt1 | contig 11454 bp, 13 predicted proteins | sample KBSK5501metaG_FD_65476 | JGI IMG/M metagenome (GOLD analysis project Ga0070706, IMG submission 65476) | Corn, switchgrass and miscanthus rhizosphere microbial communities from Kellogg Biological Station, Michigan, USA - KBS K5-50-1 metaG | ecosystem: Host-associated > Plants > Roots >...
CAGGCGCTCCTTCGGAGTTCGTCATGCAGGGTCGCACCTATTCGCATGACGGCGTCGCCCGACTGCTCTCTCGACTGCAGGTCGTCCCGGACCTGACGAACGTGCAGCTGCAGAGCTCGACGCTGTCCACGGTCGGCGGGCAGAACGTCGTCGATTTCTCGATCGCAGCCGACATCAAGGTCACAGGGGCCCCGGGCGGATGAAGATCGACCTGAACACGATCCTGAAGCGTGTCAAAGCGCTCCCCCCAGGAGCGTTGATCGGGATCATCGTCGGCGCCGTGCTCGTGTTCGGCCTCGCTGGCTGGTTCCTGCTCGTGCGGCCGCAGGGCGCGAAGGCCACGGCACTCAAGGCCCAGGCGACCGAGGTGAAGGCGAAGATCGACGCCTACCACCAGCAGGTGGCCGCCGTACGGGCGGCGCCGAAGATCGAGGTCGCCGACGTCTACCGGCTGGCGAAGGCGATGCCCGACCGGCTGGACATGCCCGACATGGTGCTCGAGCTCAGCCAGCTCGCCCGCGACACCGGGATCCGTTTCGACTCCATCTCACCGCAGGCGGTCGCTCCGCTCGGGAGTTACGCCGTGGTCCCGATCTCCGTCACGTTCCAGGGCAACTTCTACAACCTGGCGGACTTCCTCTACCGGCTGCGGTCTCTCGTGTCGGTCCACGCCGGCCGTCTCGACGCAACAGGACGACTATTCTCGGTCGACACTCTCACCTTCAACGAGAGCACGTTCAAGTTCCCGCAGATCCAGGCCACGCTGGTCATCGACGCGTTCGTTTACGGATCAGGCATTCCCGCCCAGGCCCCGATCCCGACGACACCGACGACGACGACGTCGACGTCGACGACTTCGACGACGACAACAACGACCTCGACCACGTCCGCGGCGCCCCCGAGCGGCGCGTCGGCATCGGGAGCTCCCTGATGGCGAAGAAGCAAGCCGATCCCCTCAAGGCCAAGCAGAAGAAGCAGAAGATCCTCCTGGCCGTGCTCGGCGTGGTCTTCCTCGGGCTTGTCGCGTTCGAGGTGCCCAAGGTCATGAAGAAGCTTCATCCTGCTCCGCCCGTTCGTCCGTCGGCCAGCGCGTCCACGACCCCGGCTCCCGCGGGCACACCGACGCTTGCCGCGCCGTCGTTGGGCGGCGCGGAGAACCCGGGCTTGACGACGCCGAGCTCGACGGGGTCGCTCGCCGCGGCTCCAGCCCCCACCCTGCAGGACGGCCAGTTGACGTCCTTCAGCAGATTCGCGAGCAAGGATCCGTTCGCGCAGCAGCTCAGCGACACGAACAGCTCCTCGTCTCCGTCGTCGTCGGGCGGCTCCTCGGGCCGAGGCGCCGCTGCACCCACTGTGCCGACCGTCCGCGGCAACGCCCCGGCGCCGGGAACCGCAGTGATCTCGGTGAACGGAACGCTCTACACGGTTGCGACGAAAACCGACTTCCCGCAGCCGACGGCGACCGACCCAGGAGCCGTCCCGGTCTTCCACCTCGTGTCGGTGACCGCCCACAGCGCGAAGATCTCGATCGCAGGAGGCTCGTATGCAACCGGAGCGCAGACGATCACGCTGAGCGAGAACAAGCCCGTCACGCTGATGAACACAGCCGACGGCACGCGTTACACGCTGATTCTGAAGCCCCTCGGCACCCCGGTGGCCGCCGCCAAGCCGGCGAGTAGCAGCGGCAGCACCAGCACCGGTACTGGGACGAGCACGACGCCGACGACGGTCACCCTCCCGCCGGCGAGTCCGTAAGCCAGCGGTCTACGAACCGGTCGACGGATCGAACGTCGAGGTGACGCGTGCGTACATCCGCGTGAGATCGTCGCCGTTGCGGACGACGACGGTGATCGTTTTGAGCTGGTTCCCGCCGCTCGGCGTGTCGAAGTAGAGGTAGGTGTCGACGCGGTAGGAGTGATGGTCGGGGCCGGTGGTCGTGAAGCTCGGATCGCAGGCATTGGTCGGGACGTTCGCCGGACACGAGGTCACGGTCGGGACAAGGGCCTTGGGCGCCACCGGATTCAGCATGTTCTGCTGATAGGTGCTGTCGGCCGTGTAGGTGGAGTCCGCGATCGCGGCGTTCCACTCAGAGGTGATGAAGACGATGTTGTCGTACTTGAGGCCTCGATAGACCTCCATCTGCTTGTTCGCGAGGGTGCCGGCGGTGGAGATCCTGTTGGCCCGGGCCAGAGCGGTGCTGCCCGACGAGAACGCCGCAACGATCGCCAGGATGCCGACGTTCAGCATCACCATGGCCATGAGGAGCTCGAGCATGCCGAAGCCGCTCTCGTCGCGCGCGCGCAGATGCACGTTTCAGCTATCGGCATCCCTCTTTAGCGCCTGAACCCCCCTGCCGATAGCCCTCCAGAGGGACGACTGTGGCTGCATTCACGTACTCCGCGATCAACGCCGCCGGTCTCGAGCTGACCGGCGAGCTCCATGCGCCGGATCTGGCAGGGGCGCGGGAGCAGCTGCGCGTTCGCGGCCTGCTGGCCAACGACCTCGAGGAGCTCCCGGCCTCGGGCGACGAGAGCGCCCGGAACGTCTTCAAGAAGGTCAAGCCGAAGACCCTCCAGATCTTCTCGCGGCAGTTCGCAACGATGATCGAGGCCGGCCTGAATGTCGTCGCGGCGCTCGTGATTCTCGAGCAGCAGACCGACGACAAGTACTTCGCCCTGGTCGTGAAGGAGCTACGCGCAGACGTCGAAGGCGGCCTGCTCCTGTCGCAGGCCATGCACCGTCATCCGAAGATCTTCGACCGCCTGTTCGTCTCGATGGTCGAGGCCGGCGAGGCCGCAGGCATCTTGGACGAGGTGCTCGACCGCGTCGCGTATCAGATCGAGAAGTCGACGCAGATCAAGCGCCGGGTCAAGGGCGCGATGCTCTACCCGACGATGGTGCTGGTGTTCGCGACCCTCGTCCTCAGCGGCCTGCTGATGTTCCTGGTGCCGGTCTTCGTGAAGATCTTCGGCCAGCTCGGCGGCCAGCTCCCGACGCTGACGCAGTACGTCGTGACCGCATCGAACATCCTCCGGACCAAGTACTACATCATCTTTCCCGCAGTCGGGCTCCTGATCTTCGGCCTCAAGAAGTACAAGAAGACGGACGCGGGCCGCCAGCAGTGGGACCGGATCAAGCTCAGGATCCCGATGAAGATCGGGCAAGTCGTCCTGAAGGTGACGATGGCCCGCTTCTCGCGCACGCTGTCGACGCTCGTCTCCGCGGGCGTGGACATCATCCAGGCTCTCGAGATCACGGGTCAGACCGCAGGCAACTGGGTGATCGAGGAAGCGCTCGGCGACGTCCGCGCCAAGGTCTCGGCCGGCGTTCCGATCGCGCAGCCTCTGGTCGACAACCCCATCTTCCCGCCAATGGTCAGCCAGATGGTGAAGATCGGCGAGGAGACCGGCGAGCTCGAGAAGATGCTCGGCAAGATCGCCGACTTCTACGAGGACGAAGTCGACGCCGCGATCCAGTCGCTGACGTCCATCGTCGAGCCGCTGATGATGATCCTGGTCGGACTCATGGTCGGCGTCATCGTCATCGCGATGTACCTGCCGATGTTCAAGATGCTCTCTCTGGTCAAGTAGACCGACCGGAGGGGCGACCAGTCTCTGCGCCGCCAGCCGCTAAAATCGGCCCCACGAGGCGGCGTAGCTCAGTTGGTTAGAGCAGCGGAATCATAATCCGCGTGTCGCAGGTTCGAGTCCTGCCGCCGCTATTCTGGGCATCGGGCGAGGCCCGGCGCCTCTGGCTACACTTACCACCCGCGCGGGTCGAGGCTTGTCTCGGCGTGCGCATTCCCTCTAATTCGAGACTGAAATGGCCACTGGAGTACGAGACAAGATCACGCTGGCTTGCAACGAGTGCAAGCGCCGGAACTACATGAGCACCAAGTCGAAGCGGAACACGCCCGACCGGCTCGAGGTCCGCAAGTACTGCCGCTGGTGCGGCGGTCACACCGTGCATCGGGAGACTCGCTAGATGGCGCGGCAGACCCGCGCGCAGCGGCGCGCCCGCCGGGCGCAGATGAGCCCGGGCAGCGAAGCCGCCCTTCCGGGCGGGCCACCCGCACCACCGAGGCGGCCGACCGCCCGCGCCTCCGCCCGGCCCGAGCCGGCGCGCGAGCCGAGAGCCGCACGCGGCGGCGTTGTGAGGTCGTTCGTCGCCGAGTCGTGGGCGGAGCTCAAGAAAGTCGAGTGGCCGACCCAGAACCAGCTGATCCAGGGCGTCGTCGTCGTGCTGATCGCCTGCGTGATCGTCGGCGTCTTCCTGTACGCCGCAGACCTCGTCTTCAAACGCCTAGTGCAGAACGTCCTGTTGTAGCCATGTTCAAGTGGTATGTCATCAACACGTACTCGGGGCACGAGAACAAGGTGAAGACCAATCTCGAGCACCGGATCATGTCCATGAACCAGGCGCCGAAGTTCCGCCGGGTCGTCGTGCCGACCGAACAGGTCATCGAGACGAAGGAAGGCCAGAAGGTCCAGACCGAGAAGCGCGTCCTCCCGGGCTACGTCCTCGTCAACATGGACATGACCGACGAGGCCTGGACGGTGGTCAAGAACACGCCGGGGGTGACCGGGTTCGTCGGCGCCGGCGCCAAGCCGGTGCCGCTGGCCCAGCAGGAGGTCGACCGGATCCTGCACACCGGCCGCGGCGACGGAGAGCGCCCACGCGCCCAGGTCGAGTTCTCGCTCGGCGAGTCGGTGAAGGTAACGTCCGGACCGCTCTCCGACTTCGACGGCGAGGTCGTCGACGTCAACGCCGACCAGCAGAAGCTCAAGGTCCTGGTGGACATCTTCGAGCGGCAGGTTCCCGTGGAGCTCACCTTCGATCAAGTCAAGAAGCTCGACTGATGGCCAAGAAAGTTCTGACGGTCATCAAGCTGCAGATTCCGGGCGGGCAGGCCAATCCGGCGCCGCCGGTCGGTCCTGCGCTCGGCCAGCACGGCGTCAACATCATGGAGTTCTGCAAGGCGTTCAACGCACAGACGCAGCAGGAGAACGGCCGCATCACGCCCGTCGAGATCACGGTCTACGAGGACCGCTCCTTCGACTTCATCACCAAGACGCCGCCCGCCGCCGTCCTGATCAAGGAGGCCCTGCGGGTCGAGAAGGGCTCCGGTGAGCCGAACCGCGAGAAGATCGGCCGGCTCACTCGCGACCAGGTGCGTCAGATCGCCGAGACGAAGATGCCCGATCTGAATGCACGAACCGTCGATCAGGCGATGCGCATCATCGCGGGCACCGCACAGTCCATGGGCGTAGAAACCGACGTTCTCTGATGGCGCACGGCAAGAACTACCGGAACGCGAGGTCGCTCTTCGACCGCGAGCACGAGTACTCGCCTGTCGAGGCCGTCCGTCTGCTCAAGGAGATGCAGACGGCGAAGTTCGACGAGACGGTCGAGGTGCACTTCCGGCTCGGCTTGAACGTCCGCCACGCCGACGAGCAGCTCCGCGGCACGCTCATGCTTCCGCACGGAACCGGCAAGGAAGCGACCGTGGCTGTCTTCGCCGAGGGCGACAAGGCAAAGGAAGCACAAGAGGCGGGCGCCGACGTCGTCGGCTCGGCGGATCTGGCGAAGCGAGTCGAGGAAGGCTTCACCGACTTCGACGTCGCGATCGCGACGCCGGACCAGATGGGGAACGTCGGCAAGCTCGGGCGCATCCTCGGGCCGCGCGGGCTGATGCCGAACCCGAAGACCGGGACGGTGACGATGGACGTGGGAAAGGCAGTTCGCGATGCCAAAGCTGGGAAGCTCGAGTACAGGACCGACCGCGGCGCGTCCGTCCACGTCGCGATCGGCAAGAAGAGCTTCGACCAGCGCCAGCTCGTCGAGAACTACGCGGCGCTCCTCGACGAGATCGTCAAGGCGAAGCCCGCCGCCGCGAAGGGCCGCTACATCCGGCAGATCACGCTCGCCACTACCATGAGCCCAGGCATCCGGGTCGACACGCAGAAGACCCGGGGCATCGTCGAAGAGTTGGAGGAGTCACAGCAAGAAGCAGTTCCGGCTTAAGCAAACACGCCCGTCGCCCTAGACAGGAGGCGACGTCAGGCGCCTGTTCGCGCAAGCGGACCAGGGGAGGGGGTCTGGGGGACCGGGAGGTTCCACCAGCTCCAGCCAGACGCCTTACGTAGAAGTCCTCCCGAGGCGGATCGGTGAAGAGGTTTCCCTCCTTCAGCGAGCCCGCCTGTGTGCGGGCTCGATTCGTTTCGAGGAGGTGAGTACGTGAAGAAAGAGGACAAGGAACGAGTGGTCGCCGAGCTGACCGAGCGGCTCCGCTCGACGGAGACGCTGCTCGTCGCCGACTACCGCGGGCTGACCATGCCCCAGATCGACCAGCTCCGGTCGAAGCTGATCGAACACGGCGCCCGCTTCGCCGTCGTGAAGAACACGCTCACGCGGCGCGCGGCGGAGGCCGCCGGGTCGGACACGCTCCTGGCGCTACTCGAGGGGCCGACCGCGATCGCGTTCCTCGAATCGGACGGGGATCCGGTCGCCGTGGCGAAGGCTCTGGTGGACGCCGCGCGGGAGACTCGTGTGCTCGAAGTTCGCGGCGGAATGCTCGAAGGCCGGCCGATCGAGGCCGCCGAGATCGAATCGCTCGCCAAGCTGCCGCCGCTCGACGCGCTGCGCGGACAGGTGCTCGCGACGGTCATTGCCCCGCTGACGGGGATCCTGGCCCTCTTCACGGCACCGTTGCAGGACCTGTACGGCCTGATCGACGCTCGCATCGAGCAACTGCAAGAGCAAGGTGACACCTCGGGGGGCTCGGCTCCCGAGGCCGAGGCAGCAGCAGAATCCGAAGCAGAAGCAGAAACGCCAACCGAAAATCCACCCGATTCGGATGCGTCATCCGAATCGGAGCAAGAAGAGGAGGAGCAGTAATGGCCGCTAGCGCGACCGACAAGGTGTTCGACGAGCTCGGCAAGATGACCGTGCTCGAGCTCGTCGAGCTGAAGAAGAAGATCGAGGACGAATGGGGCATCACCGCCGCGGCTCCGGTCGCGGTCGCCGCGCCGGGGGCTGCGGGAGCCGGCGGCGACGGAGCCGCAGTCGAGGAGAAGTCGGCTTTCGACGTCGTCCTCACCGCGGCCGGTGGTCAGAAGATCCAGGTGATCAAGGTCGTCCGCGCGATCACCGGGCTCGGCCTGAAGGAGGCGAAGGACCTCGTCGATTCGGCCCCCAAGCCGGTCAAGGAGGGGGTACCTCAGGACGAGGCCGACTCGATCAAGGCCCAGCTCGAGGAGGCCGGGGCGACCGTCGAGGTCAACTAGAGAGGCCTGATGTGAAATTCCGCCGGGCCGGATGACGCACCAGACACGGCGCCGGATCAGCACGGTCGCCCGCGGCACGTAGCGCCGCTACGCACCGCGAACGACCGCACTGCCCGCCTTGGTCTGGAGCGCCCTCCGACGACGGCCGAATTCCACATCAACCCTCTAGCCCCGGCTTCGGGCCATCAGGAGTCTGGCCAGGAGGGCCCCGACCGCGCCCTCTTGGCGTTCTGTGGCCAGGCGCGCTACACTGACCCCAGCATTCGGCGGATTCCGCAGGGTCAGCCTTGCGCAGAAGCGCAGTGGTCGGGTACCCTGGCGGGTTGCGCCGCTATTCCGCTGTCCACGCCCGCCGTTCCAGTTCTCGCTCACATTTTTAAGGGAGGCTTCATCTCTTGACGACCAAGGTCGCTGCGCCTAGCGCGCGCACCACTTTCTCGCGCCTCAAGCACGTCCTAGATCTTCCCAACCTGATCGACATCCAGAAGGCCTCGTTTCAGTGGTTCCTGGACGAAGGTCTCCGCGAGACGATCGACGACATTTCGCCGATCGAGGACTACACCGGCACCCTCGCCGTCGAGTTCGGGGCTTACAAGTTCGGAGAGCCGCAGTTCTCGATCAAGGAGTGCCGGGAGAAGGACCTGACCTACCAGGCTCCGCTCTCGATGACCGTCCGCTTCGTCAACAAGGAGACGGGCGAGATCCGCGAGCAGACGGTCTTCATGGGGGACTTCCCGATGATGACCGAGTGGGGCACCTTCATCATCAACGGCACCGAGCGAGTCATCGTGACTCAGCTCGTCCGCAGTCCGGGCGCCTACCTGATGGAGCCCAAGGACGCCACGAAGCAAGTCTTCACGGCGAATCTCATGCCGTCGCGCGGCTCCTGGCTGGAGCTCGAGATCGACAAGAAGGGCATTGTCTACGCCCGCATCGACCGGAAGCGCAAGCTTCCCATCACGACGCTGCTCCGGGCGCTCCCGGAGGAGGATCCGACGACCGGCTTCAAGCTCGACACCTCGACCAACGAGGCGATCCTGAAGCTGTTCGACAACTCCATCTTCATCGTCAACACCCTCGAGAAGGACCCGTCTACGCGCGAGGAGGAGGCGCTGATCGAGGTCTTCAAGAAGCAGCGCCCCGGTGAGCCGCCGACACTCGACAACGCGCGCAACCTCCTCAAGGCGCTCTTCTTCGACCCCAAGCGCTATGACCTGACGAAGGTCGGCCGCTACAAGCTCAACCAGCGGCTCGGCGTCAACGTGCCCGACGACACCCGCGTCCTGACGACCGAGGACATCCTCGCGCTCGTCCAGAAGCTCGTCGAGCTGCCGCACCGCCTCGGCGTGCCGGAGGACTCGAAGGACTATGCCGCCGACGCGATCGTGATCAACCGCGATCCCATCCGGACCGAGCTCGACGAGTACGAGCACTTCGGCAACCGGCGTCTGCGCACGGTCGGCGAGCTGATCCAGGAGGCGTTCCGCGTCGGGCTCTATCGCATGGAGCGCGTCGTCCGCGAGCGGATGACGACGGAGGACGTCGACACGATCACCCCGCAGACGATCATCAACATCCGGCCGGTCGTGGCCGCGATGAAGGAGTTCTTCGGCTCCTCGCAGCTCTCGCAGTTCATGGACCAGACGAACTCGCTCTCCGGCCTGACGCACCGCCGCCGCCTCTCGGCGCTCGGCGCGGGCGGCCTGACCCGCGAGCGCGCGCCAATCGAGGTGCGCGACGTGCACCCGACCCACTACGGGCGCATGTGCCCGATCGAGACGCCGGAAGGACCGAACATCGGCCTGATCGGCTCGCTCGCGTCAATGGCGACGGTGTCCGAGTTCGGCTTCATCCAGACCCCGTACCGCAAGGTCACCGGCGGCAAGGTCACCGACGAGATCGTCTACCTCGACGCGGCCGAGGAGGCCCAGTTCACGATCGCGCAGGCGAGCGCGATCGTCGACGAGAAGACGGGCCGTTTCATCGACAAGCAGGTGCTCTGCCGCTCGAAGGAGGGCGAGGCTGTCACCGCCGATCCGAAGGACATCCAGTTCATGGACGTCGCGCCGGCGCAGATCGTGTCCGTCGCGACCGCCCTGATCCCGTTCCTCGAGCACAACGACGCGAACCGAGCGCTGATGGGCGCGAACATGCAGAAGCAGGCGGTGCCGTTGATGATCGCGCAGGCGCCGATCGTCGGCACCGGCCTCGAGTATCGCGCCGCGATCGACACCGGTGACGTCGTGCTGTCGCAGCGCGCCGGCACGGTCGTCGACGTCGACGCGGGGCATATCACCGTGGAGACGAAGGACGGCAAGGACGAGTACCCCCTGACGAAGTTCATGCGCTCGAACCAGGGCACGCTGATCCATCACAAGCCGATCGTCTCGCTCGGCGACAGGGTCACGGCCGAGCAGGTGCTGGCGGACGGAAGCTCGACCGACATGGGCGAGCTCGCGCTGGGCGCGAACCTGCTCGTCGCCTTCATGCCCTTCGAGGGCTACAACTTCGAGGACGCGATCGTCATCTCGGAGCGGCTCGTGAAGGAGGACGTCCTGTCCTCGATCCACATCCACGAGTACGAGATCGACGCCCGCTCGACGAAGCTCGGCGACGAGGAGATCACGCGCGACATCCCGAACCGCTCGGAGGAGTCGCTCAAGGACCTCGACGACCGCGGCGTCGTCCGCATCGGCGCCGAGGTCAGCTCCGGCGACCTGCTCGTCGGCAAGGTGACGCCCAAGGGCGAGACCGAGCTGACGGCCGAGGAGAAGCTGATCCGCGCGATCTTCAAGGAGAAGGCGCGCGAGGTCCGCGACACCTCGCTCAAGGTCCCGCACGGCGAGGGTGGCAAGGTCATCGACGTCAAGACGTTCTCGCGCGAGGCCGGCGACGACCTGTCACCGGGCGTCAACGAGCTCGTGCGCGTCTACGTCGCGAAGAAGCGCAAGATCGCGGAAGGCGACAAGCTCGCCGGCCGCCACGGCAACAAGGGCGTGATCGCGAAGATCGTCCCGGAAGAGGACATGCCGTTCCTCGAGGACGGTCGTCCCGTGGACGTCGTGCTCAATCCGCTCGGTGTTCCGAGCCGGATGAACATCGGCCAGATCCTCGAGACACACCTCGGCTGGGCGGCCGCGCACGGTGTCTTCGCCGAGGAAGGCGCGGGCCCGAACGGGATGTCGAGCAAGCCGATCGCCGCGGACAACCCGCACTCGGTGGCTACGCCGGTCTTCGACGGCGCGACCGAGGAGGACGTGGACGAGGCACTCGTCTCGTGGGTGAACGCGAACCCGGACTCGCCGATCAAGTTCGTCGTCGACCAGAACCGGCCGGTTGGCCGCAAGGTCTCCGGCAAGGTGCGCCTCTTCAACGGGAAGTCCGGCGCGCCCTACGAATCGAAGGTGACGATCGGCTTCATGTACATCCTGAAGCTCCTGCACCTCGTCGACGACAAGATCCACGCCCGCTCGACCGGCCCGTACTCGCTCGTCACCCAGCAGCCGCTGGGCGGCAAGGCGCAGTTCGGCGGTCAGCGGTTCGGCGAGATGGAGGTCTGGGCGCTCGAGGCCTACGGCGCCGCGTACACCCTTCAGGAGATGCTCACCATCAAGTCCGACGACACGGTCGGGCGCGTGAAGGCGTACGAGGCGATCGTCAAGGGCGAGAACATCGCCGAGCCGTCGATTCCGGAGTCCTTCAAGGTGCTGCTGAAGGAGATGCAGTCCCTGGCGCTCGACGTCCACGTCCTGTCGGACGAGGGCAAGGAGGTCGAGGTGCGCGAGGAGGACGACGAGCTGCTCCGCGCCGCGGAGGAGCTCGGCATCGACCTGACTCCGGGCTCGCTGCGGCCGACGCCGCGGCCCCCGACCGCCGAGGAGCTCGAGGAGGGCCAGGAGCGCGTCGACCAGGACGGCGAGCTGAAGGTGCCGGCCGACGAGGCGCTCGGAGATCTCGCCGACGTCGAGGTCGATCCGGAAGTCGAGGCAACTGAAGAGGCAGAAGAGCAGGCCGGTCCGCTCAGCGAGCCGGCAGACGTTGAGGAATAGGGCCTACGGCCCCTGATATGACGCGCAATTTGACTGACACAAAGACTGGAGTGACGCGCACTTGATCGACATCAATGATTTCGACGCCATCCGCATCGGACTGGCGTCGAGCAAGCAGA
>Ga0070706_100006031_pt1 | contig 11454 bp, 4 predicted proteins | sample KBSK5501metaG_FD_65476 | JGI IMG/M metagenome (GOLD analysis project Ga0070706, IMG submission 65476) | Corn, switchgrass and miscanthus rhizosphere microbial communities from Kellogg Biological Station, Michigan, USA - KBS K5-50-1 metaG | ecosystem: Host-associated > Plants > Roots >...
GCCCCCGTAAAGTGTGTCGTTCTCCGCCCCGCCCAGGAGCGTGTCGTCCCCATCCTCGCCAAAGAGAGTGTCGTTGCCGGGGCCGCCGTCGAGCGTGTCATTACCGGCTCGGCCAAAGAGCTGATCGTTGCCGTCCAGTGCGCTGATCGTGTCCGCCGTGCTGTAACCGGTCAGCACATCGTCGCCGGCGGTAGGCTGCAGCACCTTCTGCATGATGGTCGCCAGGTCCCAGACCGTCCCGTCGTCGAACCGGATCTGCTCGATCTGGTTGCCCGGTGTCTCCGTCAGGAAGAAGTACTGAGCCCCAAGCTGGTCAGTGGCGCCATTGATGGCCAGGTGCAGGTCATAGCCCGGCCAGCGTCGCAACGTCACGTCAGAAGGCAGGATCCCGGGGCCCAACTGAATGGTATCGATCACCCCAGGGGTGTAATCGTCGTCCCTTATCGTCACTGAGCCGCTGCCGCGCCCAAAGAGATAGGTATCGGGGCCGACTCCGCCATCCGCGTAGTCCGAGCCACCCCCGCCGTCCAGGGTGTCGGCCCCGGCCTCACCGTAGAGGGCGTCATTCCCGGCGCCGCCAATCAGCGTGTCGGCGCCGGCGCCGCCGTGGAGTTGGTCATCTCCCGTCCCGCCTAAGAGCATGTCGTCGGCGCTTTCGCCATAGAGGCTGTCATTACCCGGGCCGCCGTCGAGTGTGTCATTGCCATCGCGGCCGTAGAGCTGATCGTTGCCGTCGAGTCCGCTGATCGTGTCCGCGGTGCTATAGCCGGTCAGCACGTCGTCGCCGGCGGTAGGCTGCAGCACCATCTGCATGATGGTCGGCAGGTCCCACACCGTGCCGTCGTCGAACCGGATCTGCTCGATTTGGTTGCCGGGCGTCTCCGACCAGAAGAAGGACTGCACTCCAAGCTGGTCTGTAGTGCCATTGATGGCTAGGTGCAGGTCATAGCCCGGCTGCCGTCGCAGCGTGACATCAGAAGGCTGGATGCCGAGGCCGAGTTGGATGGTGTCGATCACCCCGGGGGTCGAATCGTCATCCCGAATGGTCACCGTGCCGCTGCCACGGCCGAAGAGATAAGTGTCGGGTCCGGCCCCGCCCGCCAGGTAGTCCGAGCCGCCCCCGCCGTCCAGGATATCGGCTCCGGCGTCGCCGAAGAGCGAGTCGTTACCTGGCCCGCCGAGGAGCGTATCGTTCCCGTCACTCCCGTACAGGTAATCATCCCCCGCACCGCCGAGGAGGACGTCGTCGTCGGCCCCGGCATAGAGCCAGTCGTTGCCATCGCCGCCCTCGAGCCGATCCCGCCCACCTTCGCCATTGAGGGTGTCGTCACCGATGCCCCCCACGAGCAGATCGTCACCGGGGCCACCCCAGAGCAGGTCCGTCCCGACATCGCCGTAGAGGACATCAGATCCCTGCTGCCCCCAGAGCGAGTCGCCGCCGCCGCCGCCCCGGATCGCGTCCCGCCCCACGCCACCGCTGATCGCATCCGCGGCCGCTGCCCCGATGAGCTGGTTGCGCCCACCCAGATCGATCACCCACTGAAGTGCCGGATCCTGCGCCGCGAAGGCGTCACGGAAGGCCCAGAAGCCCAGCATGTCCTCGGCTTTGAGCGCCACTATCGAGCGAGCGAACTCGCTCAAATCCTGCTGGCCTGCGACCGGGTCCGCGGCGAGGCGCGCCTCGAGCTCGGCCTTGACCGGCGCCAGATCTCCCACGAGTCCCTTCTGCTCGTCCCACGAGAAACCAATCAGCCGGTAAAGGTCAGCCAGATGGGTCTGGATGTCGAGCTGGGCGTAAGTCCACTCCCTGAGCTGACCGTAGGCTTCTGTGAGGAGCGTGGCGGCATTGGCATTGGGATTCGTCCCGTTCATGCCCACAAAGCCCTGCCCCATGAAGGCTTCGATCACCGTGAGCTGGCGGGCGTCCATGAGCCCACCCCGGCTGGCCGGATCCACCGTGTCGGCGCCGGACCAGCGGAACAGGATTTGATTGACCAAGGCCTCGCGCTGAGCAGGATTCCCTTCCGCCACGAACCCCGCCACGAAGCCCTTGAGCGTGCCGGCCGTGTCCCGCGCGATAGCTTGGCGCAGGCTGTAGAGGGTGCCGAAGCCGTGGAGGTCCGGCAATGCCGCCACATCGGCCGCCACCAGGACTGGATCAGGCGCATTCGCGTGAACCGTATCGGTTTTGAACCAGACGTCCTCCGCCGCCCCCGTGCTGCCATCGGCTTTGGTAAAGCTGCCAATCTGCCGGTGCTCGTTGCCCTGAGCGTCCACTGCGCTCGATGCCGTGTAGCCCGTGTTGATGGCCGTGACGCCCAGGTCGGCGAGCGGCGCGAGCTCGGCCGGCGTGCTGACGCCGTCAGAGTTAGCATCGCGCCAGATCCTCAGGCTTGCCCAGATGGGATCATTCGCGTCGACCTTGCCGTCGCTGTTGGCATCCCACGCTGCCAGCGCGGCGAACCCATTGGCGGCCGGCGTCACACCGTCCGGGAGCAGCGTCCGGTTGCCAAACAGCTCGCTCCCGCCATTGATCTGGCCATCGCCGTTGCGATCCCAGACGAGCAGCCCGTCAGCAGGCCCCGCCCAGCCCGTACGCTCCTTGAAGCCCTCGCCAGCATGATCGAAGTGCGCGCCGGCATTTACGCGGCGGGTCTCAACCCCGTTGCCATCCAGATCCAGCACGATCGGGCAGTTGATCGTCTCCGCCTCGCCCCAGATATCGATGATCTCGTTGAGAGCAGGCCACGTCGTGGGGGTGATGTATGGATGCTGCAGATCGGTGACGATCTGCCACAAGTCATCCGGCGGCGGGCCGCTTTCCCCCAGGGGATCCCCCGGCGGCAGTGGCTCAGCAAGCTTCAATATGTCTTCCCAAGTCCACACGGTGCCATCATCGAACTCAACGCGCTCGACGCCGCGGTCGGAATCATCCCCGGGAGGGGGTGGGCAGTCATCGTCGAACTCGCCCCGCTCGGCCGGGGCGCAAATCTTCGTGCTGCCAGGCTGGCCGGCGAGGCGAAGGACGATGTCGCCCTGCTGCCAGTACACGTGCACCATGTCGGGTCTGATGCCGGGTGTGAAACGCACAAGATCAACGTTGCGATCATCGGGAGTCAGATCGTCATCGACAATGTGATCGTTCCCCTCCCCATTGACCACGTAGGTGTCGCTCCCGTCGCCCCCGAACAGCCAGTTGACTCCAGAGCCTCCAGCTAGGGTGTCGTTCCCAGGACCGCCATACAGTCGATCCACGCCGCCATTGCCATACAGCACGTCGTCTCCTGCAGCTCCGATGATGATGTCAGGACGATCGTCGCCGACAAGCTGATCCGGGCCTGGGCCGCCGATTCTCACAGCTGTTCCGGCCAGGAACTCATCCGAACTTCCGTCCCCAGCGTCGAAAGATCCGGAGTGATCGGGGCGGACATGTACACCAGTCACCTCGGATCCAGCTTCGGTCAAGGTAATGCCGATTCCACCCCCACCTTCACCCCTTGTCTGCTCGACCGACAAGAAATCAACGTCCCCCCACTTCTCCCCGTCAGGTGCCAGGATCGTGGCCTTCCCCTCTTCGATTGCACCGGGCAGGCGGGCGCTGCTATCCCATATTCCCACCGCAGCGGGCGATCCATTTGGATCGAGCGTGAAGGTCACCGCAGCATCAGATGGGAAGAGCCTCAGGTAAACGCTCTCGAGGCCGCCTGTATCCGGCGTTAAGCCGGGGCCAAGGGGGAATTCGATGGCGGGATCTCCGTCGAACGTTTGATACGAAGGATCCCAGGGGATCCCCATGTTCAGAAGCATCGAAGACATTCCGTGGTACTGATTTATCTCAGAAAAGGTGTTCGAGATGGTAAAGAGCGCAAGCGGGGGAATGAGGAGGGACAGGAGCACCTCAGCTCTCGACAGAGGTTCAGAATTAAACTCCGTGTTGATAAGGCTAATGTTCCCAATATGACTATTGCCGATGGCACTATTTCCACCGCGCTGATCGAACCATCGTGCAGCTGGATCCCTTGAGTCGATTAAGGAGAAGATTCCGCTGTATTCTCCATTCGGGTCGAGGTTGAGTTGACTGAGGAAAGGCTTTGCACCTGGCGCATTGAAGGAATACGCCTCGGTGACGTCGCCCGCATTCATCGCCTTCTGGAGTACTGCAAGCAATCCACCTTCGGAGTGACCGGTCGTAATCACTGGGCCGTAGAGCCCGTTTACCTGAGTCAGGATATCGTTTGCCGCGAAGAGTTGTATGCTGGGCAGGAGGCCCAGGGCAGTAGCGCCCGCATTCATAAAACTCTGGAGGTTGCTCAGCCTTGTTCCACTGTATGACAAATAGGCCTCTCCGGTTAGGTCATTCCGGTAGACCTCCGCGATGAATCCCGCATCCGTAGCAATCTTTCTGATGCTTTCAGGAAGTGTTACCCGCGTAACTCCAGGAGGCAATACTCCAGACGGCATGGTATCCGCCGAGTAAACATGGGCGCTAAGTAACGCGAGTATGTCTCGCCGATCCATCAACGGGCACTCCTAAATCTCAAAACATTCAACGATCCGGTACCCTCCAAATCGTAGCTACTTTTCCCCCAGCCACAGCGAGGAGCGGCCCACCATTACTGAACGCTGCATCCTGAAACAGATCTCCGTGTTCGGTCTGCGCTACCAGCGTCGCGCTATGGAACCACGTGCGCGTGTCCCAGATGTCCAAGCGCCTACGGCTCATCGCGGCCAGCCAGCGCCCGTCGGCTGAGAAGGACAATTGGACAAATGCTGCTTCCTCCTCAATCGATACGGTACGGACAGAGGTTTGACCGGAAGTATCGGTAATCGCCACTCGCTCCCCGCCGGCTCGAGCAAGCAGACTCCCGTCGGAACTCAGGGCCATCGCTGTCGCCAGCGGCCCCTCGAAGGCATCAAGAACAACGCCGTCCGGGACTCGGAGCAGGACGGCGCGGGGATTCCACCCAATCTCCTGACACACTAGCGCTCCTCCATCGGGTCGAAATGTGCAACTCAACGCCCTCAAGTCGGTAACCAACACGCGCCGGGCATTGCCGCCTGCGTCAAGGGCGTAGAGAGCAACTTGTTTCCCATACACGACAGCAAGGTAGCGGCCATCCGGGCTAAAGGTGACGAATCGGGCCTCGATCATCGGAATCTCAGCCTGATCAGGCTCGACGAGGTTCCCCACCAAACCTCCCGTCCGGGCATCCCAGAGACTCACGGTGTAACGCTCTTGACCCCCATTGCGCGCGGCCACAGGCGCGCGCGCCACCGCGAGATGCCGACCATCCGGGCTATAGGCGAGCGCGTGTGTTCCTCCGGTCTGATCCCCGGGAGCAGGAAGCCGACTGCCCGTATTTACGTCCCACACGCTCAATCTGGCGTCCAAGACGCCCCCAAGCGCTAGGCGGTGACCGTCATGGCTCCATGCCAGCCGATGGGCGTAGTTCGGCACGTCGAACTTGATCCGACGGACAACTGCCAAGTCCATCACGCGGCTCTCGGCGCTCGAATCCGCGCTGATGCGCGCGCACCCCACCACGCCCAGTGCGGCCCCGAATCCTGCCAGTACCGACCGTCGACTGACGCAGTTTGATTGTCCCTTGTCTGATAGAGGATCCTCAGCCATGACGCTCCTCCCCAGTAGCAGAGCAGTTCCGGCTCCTGGTGCATGACGCCCGCACCGTAGACCGCCGAATCCTGCAGTGTCAACGTATCCTTTCCGATACGTCCCACCAGGACTCCAACTACGGCGAGCATCAGCGCGGCGTCCGAGGTTGCGCGATGGCATGCGCGCACGCTAGGGCCGCGCCGGCGGGCGCGTCAATGTCCAAAATTGGATACAGCTGTTCGGCCTCGTGGACCAGCCCTATACTGCGCCCACTCTCACGGGAAGGATCGTCGGACCATGGGTATGACGTCGATTGGATGGAGCGAGAAGACGATTCTTCTGCTCTGCGTGTCTCTCCTCAACGTCACCATCGCGATCTACGTTCTCCGCCAGCGAAGAGACACCCGCCAAGGCCAAGCCTTTGCACTCCTTTGCTTCGCCGTCGCCCTCTGGGCTGCGAGTCTCAGCGTCGAGCCGGCCGATCTCGACTTGGCTCTCGTCCTGCGTCGGCTCACCCACGCGATCGCATGTTTGATGATCCTCTCCGTGGTACTCTTCGCCGCCTCGTTCCAAGGAGACCGTGGCCGCCTCCACGGCGCGCCCCTTCGTTTCTTCGTCGGGATCTCAGTCACATTCTCTGTAATCTGTTTCACGCCCTGGTTCATTCCCTCGGTCGCGGTCCGCGATTACGGGCTCCAATCGGTGCGGGGCCCCTTGCATCCGCTTTTCATCGTCTATGCGGTGGCCTCCTTGGCGCTTGCTTGCGCCAGCCTTGCAGCCACCTATCGGTCGGCATCGGGCCGAACCAGGATCCAGCTCCGCTATATCTTCCTCGCGATCGCTCTCCCCGGGCCGGTAGCCCTGGCAACGAACCTCGTCATTCCTGGACTTGGGGGCACGTCACGCTTCATCTATATAGGGCCGCTGGCTTCGCTCGTCACGCTGACGCTCATAGGGCATGCCATCGTCCATCACCGCCTGATGGACGTCCGACTCGTCATTCGTCGGGGCGCTGTGACGGTGGCAGCGGTTGTCGGCTGCGCAGGCCTCTTCGCTCTCGTGCTGGTGGGCGCCAATCATCTCCTCTCTCTTTCCAAGCCGTTGACACTCCGTGAGGTCGCCCTGGCTCTCGGGGTAGGTGCCTGCTTCCCACTCCTCCGGCTGCGTCTCGAGCGCCTAGCGAACCGCTACCTGCTGCGGCAGCCGTACGACTTTCGCAGCGCGATCCGCGACGCGAGCAGGGAACTGACTGCAACGATCCGCACGTCGGATCTCCTCGGCCATCTGGGCGCCGCGATTCAACAGACCCTCCAGCCGGAACACATCCGCATCTATCTTCTCGCCGACTGGGGCGGGGAGTTTCGATTGATGTGGCACACAGCCAACCGCTCGCTGCCCGCGACGCTCGCGAGCCGCTCTCCGTTCGTTGCCCTCGCTCAGCCTGGCGGCCCTCCGGTTTTCCGCGACGAGATCGCTCCCCACGGATCAGCGAGCGATAAGGCGGCCCTCGAGGAGATGACCTCTCTGCAAGTCGACGGGCTCGTGCCAATGGCCGAAAAGCGCGAGGTATTGGGTCTCGTCCTTCTCGGACCCAAGCGCAGCGGCGACCCCTATTTCACCGATGACGTGGATCTGCTAGTGACCCTGGCGACTCACGCCGCATTGGCCGTCCGGAACGCGCAGGCCCACGGGCAGATCGTCGAGATCAGCGAGGAGCTTCAGCAGGTTCTGGCCACGATCGACAGTGGCGTCATCACTGTGGACGCGGGCGGTCGCGTTCGAATCTTCAACGCCGCGGCCGAGCACCTCACCGGCGTTGCTCGCGACAACGCCATGGGCGAGTCGATCGAGCGCTTACCGGTGCCCCTCGGTGACATTCTCGCTGGAAGCCAAGGCGGTGGCCTCTGGCGCCAGCAGGGCGAATGCACGCTTACTGGGGTAACCGGCCGGCCGGCTCCCGTGCTCTGCTCCACCGCGCCTTTGCTGGGCCCCGCAGGGGAGAGTCTTGGTGCCGTCTTCGTGCTCGATGACCTGTCTCATCTGAAGGAGCTCGAGCGCGAACGGCGCCGCGCCGAACGGCTCGCGGCCATCGAAGCCATGGCCTCCGGCCTCGTCCATGAGGTGCGCAATCCCTTAGTTGCCCTGAAGACCTTCACGCAAATGCTGCCCGTCAAGGGTGGGGACCGCGTTTTCAGGGACAACTTTGCCCGCGTCGTGGGCCGCGAGATCGGGCGCATCGACGAGCTTCTGAACCGGTTTCGCGCGCTGGCAAATCCACCGGTACAGCCGTTGGTCCCCCTGGATATCGCTGGTCCCCTCGAGGCGAGTCTCGAGCTGATCCGGGCGCGCCTCGAGACACAGCGGATCCATCTGAATTACACGCCAGCAGTCTCGCCGCCTCTCGTACTGGGAAACGCGTCTCAGCTCGAGCAGCTGTTCCTGAACCTGCTGCTGAATGCCATCGAGGCCATGGGCGAACGAGGCGAGCTGTCGGTCCGCGTGAGCGAAGCCGATACGGTGATCGGCCGTGCCGTTCGCGTCGAGGTGTCCGATACCGGACCCGGCATTCCCGAGGAGATCCTCCCGCGAATCTTCAATCCGTTCGTCACAACAAAAACTCAAGGCACCGGTCTCGGACTCGCGATCTGCCGAAGCATCAGCGACGCACATCGGGCACAGCTCGACGCTCAGAACAACTCAGAGGCGATCGGATGCACCTTCGTCATCGATTTCCCGTCGGTGAATGCGGCCGAGGCTCCGCCCGAAACGCACGGAAGTCCGATCGAGACGGCGGTTGGGGGTTGAACGGGCAGCCCGGTAAGAACGAGAGGCCTACTTAAAGTGTCAGGAGAGCCCCACCAGGGCCAGCGGGATGTCCACGCTGCTGCTCGCCTTGAGCTTGATCGGGGTGCCGGCGAAGTTGACCCCACCCGCTAAGCGCAAGACGGTCAAGCGAAAGTCGGCAACCGTCGAGTCAAGCCAAGGTCGATCCAAAGAAGCGACCTGAGGCGGGAAAAATGGCAGAAGCAGCGTCTTAGCCAGAGGCGGGACAGCGGTGGAAAACAGGGAACGGCAACGGGATCAGGACCTCAAGGACCTAATGCGGCAAGAAGAGGCCCGTGGGCGTCGGCCAGTTGATCCCGATGCCGAGCGGGAGCAGCGGGAGCTAGTTCAAGGCTTTCGCGACCTGATCAACGGAAACGACGAGAAGCAATTCCGAGAGGGCCTTACCGCCCTCGGCTACCAGCCCGACTCCGAGAGGTTCGAGCACTTTCTTGCCGTTTGGCGCTCGCTGAAGCGACGACCCGCTTAAAGGCGGCGAGTCTTGAGGCGCGCTCTTCCGGCGAAAGCTTTGCTAGATCCGCATGGGTTTTGCGAGCGAGATACGCGGCTGCCTCTTCTGAAGTGAAACCCTTGCGCATGCTCAAAAGTATTGCACGCTCTAGCGGTCAACGCTACTATTTAGTCGAGGCGACGGATACGCAGTTGTCCCGGCTGGAGGCCGCGGCCGCCCTAAGGGACCGGGACCCATATCCTGCGATCCGTTCGCCTCCCTGCATCCCTTTCAAACTGACCCACTACCCGCCGGGAGCGCCTTTCCTTGCCGGTCAGCCGCTGATCGGGTATCGTAGGGGGCCATGCAGACCCGATTCGGCTTGATTGTGGCGTTGCTGGCCTGCCTGGTCCTGCTGACGCCACTCGCCTATGCCGACCCGCCCGATCAGGTATGGCTCGGCGGCATCTACGACGACGACGATCAGGACGGCGCCGTCATGCTGGTGACATTCGGATTCCACGGGCTCGCCACCGCCTGGGTCGAAATCCAGCCGCCGACCTTAATCCTTGTCGCCCGGCTTCCGTCGCACGGGCCCAGCGCGATCATTAGCGCTGAGCTCGGCCCCTTCCACGGTCGCGCCCCGCCCACTGTCTCTCTCTTCTCGTAGCAGGTAGAGCCGGCGGCTCTGCCGCCAGTTCGTGCCGGATCCGGCTGGACGTGGCGTCTGCTGTGAACCAGGGGTAATGTGACGTGACGAGGGAACCTATGCGCTGGGCCCGAATCGCGCTGTTTGTCTGCGGGGCCGTTCTGTTCATCGCGCTGCTGATCCATATCGGGCCAGCCGTCGTGATGTCCTTCTTCGCTGAGCTGTCCTGGCGTCTGCCCGTGATCCTGCTCTTTCCTTTCTGCCTGATGACCATCCTGGACGCTCTCGGCTGGCGCTTCGCCTTCAGCCGGGACCGCGTGCCCTTCGGCGCGCTGCTGTCGGCGCGGCTGGCCGGGGAAGCCTTCAACGTGACCACGCCCACCGCCTCGGTGGGTGGCGAAGCCGTCAAGGCCTGGCTGCTCCGGCCCTATCTGCCGATGACCGAGAGCCTGCCCTCGGTGATCATCGCCAAGACCACCATGACCATCGGCCAGGTGCTCTTCCTGCTGCTGGGACTGCTCGTGGCCTGGTCCACCCTGCACACGGGCTCCTCCCTGCTGCGCGCGATGCAGTGGATGCTCGGCCTCGAGTGCCTGGCGGCGGTGGGCTTCGTAACCGTCCAGGTGCTTGGCGTCATGGACGGCGCCGGACGCATCCTCGATCGCCTGCGGCTCTTCGGTCACCACGATGGGGCGCGCACGCTGCGGGAGATGGACGAAAGCCTCGCCCACTTCTATCGACACCAGCCGGGCCGCCTCTTGCTGTCCATTGGCTTTCATTTCTGCGGGTGGGCCCTCGGCGTGGTCGAGGCCTACATCATCCTGCAGGCGCTGGGCTTCCCGGTCTCGCTCGCCACCGCCACGGTGATCGAGGCCTTCGGCACGGGCGTGGGCTTTGCCGCCTTCCTGATCCCGGCGCGGCTGGGCGCCATGGAAGCCGGTGATGTCGCCGTCTTCACGCTGATGGGCCTGGGGGCTCCGGCCGGGCTTGCCTTCAGCCTGATCCGCCGGCTGCGCGGGCTCGTGTGGACCGGCGTTGGCTTCCTGGCGCTCTGGAGCCTCCGGACGCGGCCGCGCGCGCTGCCGACAGTGGCGCTGGAGCCGGAGGCCTAGCGGCCGTGTGCGGCATCGCGGGGTTCCTGGCGCCGGAAGGCGAGCGCGCCGACAAGCGGCTGGTCGAGCGGATGATCGGCACGCTGCGCCACCGCGGCCCGGACGCCGTGGGCTTTCACGCGGAGGGCCGGCTGGCCTTGGGCGTGTCGCGGCTGCGCGTGATCGATCTGGAGACCGGCGATCAGCCCATCGCCAACGAAGACGGCTCGGTCCACGTCGTCCAGAACGGCGAGATCTACAATCACCCGGCGCTGCGAGCCGAGCTCACCGCCCTGGGGCATCGGTTCACCACGCGCTCGGACACCGAGGCCATCGTGCACGCCTGGGAGGAGTACGGCGAGCACTGCGTGGATCATCTGAACGGCATGTTCGCCTTTGCCCTCTGGGATGGGCGGCGGGAGGAGCTGCTGCTGGCCCGCGACCGGATGGGCGAGAAGCCCCTCTACTATGCCCTGGCCCAGGGCTGGCTCGTGTTCGCGTCGGAGATCAGGGCCATCCTGGCGCATCCGGCCGTAAGCGCCGAGCTGGATCCGCACAGCATCTCGCGCTACCTCGCCTACGACTTCGTCCCCGACCCTTACACCATCTTCCGGGGGATCGAGAAGCTCGGGCCGGCTCATGCGCTCACGGCGAGCCACGGCAAGATCGCGATCTCGCAGTACTGGAACATCCCGTTCCGGCCGGATCCGGCCCCGGACGAGGCCACGTGGCAGCGGGAAATCCGCGCGCGCCTGGACGAGGCGGTTCGGGTGCGCATGGTCAGCGACGTGCCGATCGGCTGCTTTCTCAGCGGAGGCATCGACTC
>Ga0070706_100006034_pt1 | contig 11450 bp, 10 predicted proteins | sample KBSK5501metaG_FD_65476 | JGI IMG/M metagenome (GOLD analysis project Ga0070706, IMG submission 65476) | Corn, switchgrass and miscanthus rhizosphere microbial communities from Kellogg Biological Station, Michigan, USA - KBS K5-50-1 metaG | ecosystem: Host-associated > Plants > Roots >...
TGGATCCGCTGTCCGAGAAGTGGCGCGCGCCCCGCTCCGATGATGACCTGCGCGGCGTCGTGGACGCGCTGGTGACGGTCGCGATCGACCAGCGGCAGGCGGCCAAGGACCGCAGGGATTACCAGGCCGCGGACGCGATCAGGGACCGGCTGCACGCCGCCGGTGTCCTCCTCGAGGACACCCCCGACGGCACCCGATGGACGATCAAGCGATGATCCCGCCCTGGTCTACGGCGGCGTCCTGCCGGGCAGCACGGTGAGCGGCGGCGCACCGGCCGGGGGCGGCGGGCGGGCGAAGTCAGGCAAGCCACGGGCGGGTACCGGGGGCAAGGGCCGCAAGCGGCTCGAAGGCAAGGGGCCGACCCCGCCTGCGCACTTGCGCCCCGGCCATCCCGCGCAGCGGCGGGCCGAGGCCGCGGCCCGCGGCGGGACCAGGCGCGCCGGGCGGCCCGGCCCCGGTGATGAGGCACGGAACCCGGCGGGCGGGGGGATAGGGCCGGGCAGCGGCAGTCGTTATGCCGCAAAAATCCCTGCGGACCGGCGCGGCGCGGGCGACGCGGCGGAGGTGGTGGCCGGCCGGAACGCGGTGCTGGAGGCGCTGCGGGCGGGCGTGCCATCCATCGCGCTGTACGCCGGGCCGCGCCGGGACGCCGACGACCGGGTGCGCGAGGCGGTGGACCTGGCCGCCGCGGCGGGCATCCCGATGATCGAGGCGGGACGGGCCGAACTGGACCGCCTCACCGGCGGCTCGGTGCACCAGGGTCTGGCGCTGAAGGTCCGCCCCTACGACTACGCGGCGGCCGGAGACCTGACGCAGCGGGCCCGCGCGGCGGGCGCGCCGGCGCTGATCGTCGCCCTGGACGGGGTGACCGACCCGCGCAACCTGGGGGCGGTGGTGCGCTCGGTCGCCGCGTTCGGCGGGGATGGGGTGCTCGTGCCCGCGCGCCGTTCCGCCCGGGTGACCGCGGGGGCGTGGAAGGCGTCGGCGGGCGCGCTCGCCCGGGTGCCTGTCGCCCAGGTGCCCAACCTGGCCCGCGCCCTGGCCGCCTACCAGCAGGAGGGCCTGTTCGTGGCGGGCCTGGACGCGGGCGGCGACACCTCGGTCGCCAACCTCACGGTGGCCGACGCGCCCTTGGTGCTCGTCGTCGGGTCCGAGGGGCGCGGCCTGTCCCGGCTGGTCGCGGAACGCTGTGACGTGCTGGCCAGGATCCCGATGGCGGCGGACACCGAGTCGCTCAACGCCGGGGTCGCGGCCGGCATCGCCCTGCACGCGGTGGCGGCGGCCCGGGCGGCCCGGAGCCCGTCGTAACCACCAGGGCCGTGGCCCGGATCGGGTAGCCTGCCCGCGTGCAGGACGCGACCACAGTGCAGGCTGAGCGGGACGCCCAGCTAAGGCGGTTGCGGGAGGAGTACCCGGTCTTCCGCATCGAGGACGCCTCCGCTGACCTGAGCCCTCACGGTGTGACGCTCCGGTTCTCCTTCGCCGCGGGCCCGCTGCGGTTCCGGCCGTCGGTGCAGCTCACCGGGCTGAACCCGGAAGAGGCCGCGCGGGTGACCGCGCCCGCGGCCCGGCGGATAGTCCGCGCCCTGGCTATCGTCGAGGCGTTCTCCTACTGGAAGGCGCTGTGCAGCCCGGTCATCGAGGTCACGCTCCCCGCGCCGGACGCCGGGGAGCTTGACTGGTGGCGGGCGTTCTGGCCGGGGGCGATGGGGGAGTTCTTCTACCGCAACCAGATCGACTACACCGCCGCTGACTTCCTGGTCATCCTGGGCCCCGCGGCCGCTCCGGAGCGGTTGGCTGGCGCCGCGGACGGGGCGGACGGCGCTCCGCTGGTCCTGTTCAGCGGGGGCAAGGACTCGCTCGCGCTGGCCCGCATCGCCGCGGCCGCCCGTGGTGCCGCGCCCGTCGACTTCTTCCTGTACAACCCGGGCGCGCGGCTACGCGGCATGACCGAGTCGCTGGCCACCGGGGGCCGCGTACTGGAAGCGCGGCGGGCGATCCTGCCCGAGCTGCTCCGGCTGAACGCGGCCGGGCACCCGAACGGGCACACCCCGTTCTCCGCCTACCTGGCGTTCGCCGCGATGCTCACCGGCTACCTGCGCGGCAGCGGGCCGGTCGTGGCCGGCAACTCGCGCAGCGACGACGAGCCGAACGTGCCGTCCTACCTGGGCCGCCCGGTCAACCACCAGTGGACCAAGAGCTACGAGTTCGAGACCGCGATCGGGGCCTACCGCGACCGCTGGCTGCCCGGCGCGCCCGGCTACAGCAGCCCGCTGCGGCCGCTGTACGAGCTGCAGATCATCGCCTCACTGTCCGGTGACGTGGACGCCTACCTGCGCACGGCGAGTTGCAACCGGGCCCCGGCCGGTGCCTGGTGCCGGTCCTGTGCCAAGTGCGCCTGGGTATTCCTGGCCACCGCCGCGCTGTTCGGCCACGACCTGGCCATCCGCAAGATCGGCGCGGACATGTTCGCGGACCCGGCGCTGGCCGGGGTGTACCAGGAGATGACCGGCCTCACCGGCACCAAGCCGTTTGAGTGCACCGGCACCGAGGGCGAGGTCCGGGCGGCGATCCGGGCGGCAGGCCAGGGGCGTGACCCGGGTGCCTACCCGGCGCTCGCCACCTGCCTGCGCGACCCCGCCGTGGCCGCCGCCCGCCCGCTGGCCGCCCTGCTGGCCGAGTGGGGGCACGATGAGCTTGTCCCCGCTGCCTTTGCCGGCCAGGTCAGCAAGGCCCGTGCCGAGGCCGCCGCACGCGCCCAGCGGGCGTGACCAGCCCCGGGCGTCCGGCGGCCGGGACCGGCCCGCGGCGTCTGGCCGCGCGGGCCGCCGGGCAGTATCGTTCGCTATGTGAACGTTCGGGACGACTCCGGCTCCGGGGTGAGCGCGCGCCGCGCCCGGGATGACGCCGTGGCGGACGTTGATCACGATGCCGACGGAGCCCAGGCCAGCGCGGGCGGGGTGGCCGGGGCTGGCCGCCGGGGCGCGGACTCCGAACGTGCCGCCGGCGCACGGCGGACGGACTTTGTCCAGTCGCTGGACCGCGGCCTGGCCGTGATCCGCTGTTTCTCGTCGGAGCACCCCTCGCTGACGCTGTCGGAGGTCGCCGAGCGCACCGGGCTTACCCGGGCCGCCGCCCGGAGGTTCCTGCTGACCTTGCAGGAGCTGGGGTATGTCGGCAGCTCCGGGCGCCAGTTCTCGCTACGGCCGCGGGTCCTCGCGCTGGGTTATGCGTACCTGTCCTCGTTCAGCGTGTCCCAGATCGCCCAGCCGCACCTGGAGGACCTCGCCGAGCAACTGCACGAGTCCTGCTCGGTGAGCGTGCTCGACGGCGATGACCTGGTCTACGTCGCCCGCGCCTCCGCCAACCGGATCATGACGATCGCACTCACCGTGGGCACCCGGCTGCCGGCGTACCCGACCTCCATGGGGCGCATCCTGCTGGCCCACTTGCCCGAGCGGGAACTCGACGCGTACCTGCGCCGGACCACGATGCGCAAGCTCACCGAGCACACCATTACCGACCCCGGTGAGCTGCGGAAAGTGCTCGCCGAGGCGCGCAGCAAGGGCTGGGCCGCGGTGGACCAGGAACTGGAGGCCGGCGTGCGGTCGATCGCGTGCCCCATCCGGGACAGCTCACGGAAGGTCGTGGCCGCCATCAACGCGAGCGCGCACGCGGCCCGGGTGCCGATGCGGACCCTGGAGAAACAGTTCCTGCCCCGGCTCCAGGAGGCGGCGCGCCAGATCGACTCCGAACTCGCCGCCCGCATGTCCACCCGGGCCCGCAACGTCCTCTAGCCCGCCGACCCCTCAGGCGTGGGTGCGGTCCTCGAATATGTGTTTGATAATGACCTATACTCGCTGGCGTGAAAACCGCATTCCAGGGCTCGCTGCTGGACGCGTCCGATGAGACGGCCCTGGGTCCGCTGGGGGCGACCGTGCGCCGGGCGCACCTGTCCCGCGGCGCCTGGGTGGATATCCGGCCGGGATGGCTCACCGGGGGCGATGCCCTGTTCGAGCGGGTGGCGACCGCGGTGGCCTGGCGCGCCGAGCGGCGGATGATGTACGACCGGGTGGTCGACGTGCCGCGGCTGTTGTGCTTCTACGGCGAGGGACAGGCCCTGCCCGACCCGGTGCTCACCGCGGCCAGGGATGCGCTGAGCGAGCACTACCGACCCGAGCTTGGCGAGCCGTTGTGCACCGCCGGGCTGTGCCTGTACCGGGACGGGCGGGACAGCGTGGCCTGGCACGGCGACACGATCGGGCGTGGCAGCACCGAGGACACCGTGGTGGCGATCGTGTCGCTCGGCACGCCCCGGGCGCTGCTGCTCCGGCCGCGGGACGGCGGCGGGCCGGTGCTCCGCCACGATGTCGGTCACGGTGACCTGCTGGTCATGGGCGGAAGCTGCCAGCGGACCTGGGAGCACGGGGTGCCGAAGAGCACCCGGGTCACCGGGCCGCGGATCAGCGTGCAGTTCCGCCCGCACGGCGTGCGCTGACGGGCGGCCCGCGGCTGCCCGCGCGGCTGCCCGGGCTGCCCGCGCCGCTGCCTGGGGCTGCCCGCGCCGCTACGGGGGTGCCGGGCCTCCTGGAGTAACGGCGGCTCACACGACGGTCAGGACGGCGCCGAGGACGCACAGCGTGCCGCCGACCCAGACCCGCTTCCCCGGCCGGTCGCCGGCGATCAGGATGCCCAGCAGGATGGACAGTTCCCGCAACGTGGCGACCGGCGACGCCGGCGCGCGCTGGTAGGCCAGCAGGACCAGCAGGTACGCGGCGACCGAGCCGACTCCGATCCCCGCCCCGGCGCGGGACGCGGCCCGCAGCCGCTCGGGGTCCAGCCGGACGGCACCGAGCAGGATCACGGCCTGGACGACGGTGACCGCGCCCAGGTAGCCGACCGCCCCGGCGGACCGTACCGCCCCGGCGTCGATCACGGAGTAGACGGCGATGCTGATGCCGGTCAGGGCAGCGAAGGCGAGGGCGATGCCCCGGCCGCGGGCCAATCCGGCTTGCGCGATGATCGCGAGCCCGGCCGCGAGCGCGAGCGACCCGGCGACCCGGGCCGCGGTCAGTGATTGCCCGAGCACGAGAGCCCCGCCGAGAGTGATCAGGAACGGGGCGATGCCCCTGGCGACCGGGTAGGTGAAGGACAGCTCGCCGCGCCGGTACGCGGCCGCCAGGAAGGCGAAGTAGGCGGCCTCGGCCGCGCCGGAGGCCAGCGCCGACGGCCAGGCGTGTACCGGCGGGTCCGCGATCGTGACAGGCAGTAGGAGCGCGGCTCCCACGACCGCGCCCACGGCCGCGGCGGCCAGCCGGTCGGTGGCCCCGTGCAACAGCCGGTTCCAGGTGGCATGGAGCATCGCCGCCGCGAGGACGAGGGCAAGCGCGACCCCGCTCACCGTGCGCCGCCCAGCCCGGTCCCGTGGTCGGTGGCCATCCCCTCACCATAGGTTTGGGGGATGGCAGACGACGCCGACGGCGCTTTCACCAGTTATGCCACCGCGACCCTGGACGGCCTGCTGGAACGCCAGCCCGAGTGGGCCACCAGCGTGGGCGACCACCGTCATGACGACCGGCTGACCGTGGGGACGGCCGCGCACTACGAGCAGACCAGCCGCTGGGCCGGGGAGCGGCTCGCCGGGCTGGCGGGCATCGACACCGGCCGCCTGTCCCCGCAGCACCGGGTGGACGCGCAGATCCTGGCGAACCAGCTCGCCCGGCTGCAGTTCATCGTTGACGAACTGCGTGAGCATGAGTGGAACCCCATGGTGGCCAACCCCGGGCGGGCGATCTACAACCTGCTCACCCGCGACTTCGCGCCGGTGGCGGACCGGCTCCGCAGCGCGGCCTGGCGGCTCGCTGTGCTGCCGGAGTCGCTGGCCGCGGCGCGGTCGGTGCTCGGCGCCATGCCGGAGATCCACATCGAGACCGCGCTCACCCAGTTCGCCGGGACCGAGCGGCTGCTCACCGGGGAACTCAAGCGGGCCGCCAGCGACCTGCCCGGAGCCGGCCGGGACCTGGACGAGGTGCTGCCGCGGGCGCTGGAGGCCATCGCCGGGCACGCCCGGTGGCTGGAGGAACGGCTGGCCAGCGGCCGCCGCGACGGCTTCCGTGACCCCCGGCTGGGCGTGGACCTGTTCTCCCGCAAGCTGGCCCTGGTGCTCGACACCGAACTGCCCGTCGAGCAGATCGTGGCGCGCGCCGAGGCCGACCTGGCCCAGGTGAGTGAGGAGCTGGCCGCGGCCGCGGCCGAGTACGCCGGCACGGCCCACGACGAGGCAGGCGCGGCCCCCGGCGGGGCAGGCACGGCCCTCCGCGGGGCGGGCACGGTCCGCGCCGTTCTCGACACGCTCGCCGCCGATGCGCCCGACGACGCGACGATCCTGGGGTTCGTGCGGGACGCGTTCGTCGCCCAGCGCGAGTTCGTGGCGGCCCACGACCTGGTTACGATGTTCGACGACCCGCTCGAGGTGATCGCGATGCCGGAGATCGACCGGGGCGTGGCGGTCGCCTACTGCGATTCGCCCGGCCCGCTGGAGAGCGCGGCCCTGGCCACCTTCATCGCCGTGTCACCGACGCCGGAAGGCTGGGCACCGGACCGGATCCGGTCGCTTTACCGCGAATACAACCGGCACATGGTGCACAACCTGATGGTCCACGAGGCCATGCCGGGCCACGCGCTGCAGCTGCAGCACTCCAACCGGTTCGCCGGCGCCACCAAGGCGCGCGCGGCCTGGCGGTCGGGCTCGTTCGTCGAGGGCTGGGCGGTCTACGCCGAGCAGGTCATGGGCGCGCACGGATACCCGGGTGAGGGGAATCCGGTCGCGGTACGGACCCAGCGGCTGAAGTCCAAGCTCAGGACCATCATCAACGCGATCATGGACGCCCGGGTGCACTGCGACGGCATGACGCAGGAACAGGCCATGGCGCTGATGACCGGCCCGGGTTACCAGGAGGAAGGCGAAGCGGCGGGCAAGTGGCGCCGCGTCCTGCTGACCTCGGCCCAGCTCTCCACCTACTTCGTGGGGTTCACGGAGGTCAGCGGGCTTGCCGCCGACCTGCAACGGGCGCAGCCCGGCTGGCCGGAACGGCAGTTGCACGACGCGATGCTGGCCCACGGCTCACCTCCCGCCCGCCATCTGCGGACCCTGCTGGACCTCCAGCCGGCGGCCCAGGGCTGACCGGCATGGCGAGCGTGCTGCGGGTCTCCTCCCGCAACGCCCGCTTCCAGCAGTGGGAAGCCCTGCTCAGCAACCGGGCCAAGCGGCAGCGGACGGGCGAGTTCCTGGTCCAGGGGGTCCGGCCGATCACGCTGGCCGCCCGGTACGGCTGGCGGTTCCGTGCCCTGATCTACGACGCCGAGCGCCCGCTGTCGCGGTGGGCGCAGGCACTGCTGCGCGACGTCCCCGCGGTCGCGGTGGCCATGGCGCCCGCGCTCCTGGCCGAACTCGGCGAGAAGGAGGAGGGCCGCCCCGAACTGGTCGCCGTGGTCGAGATGCCCGGCGACGGCCTTGACCGCATCGGGGCCGGCCATGACTTCTTCGGCGTGCTGCTCGACCGGCCGGCGAACCCGGGCAACGTCGGCAGCATCATCAGGTCCGCGGACGCGCTGGGGGCGCACGGGGTCATCGTCGCCGGGCACGCGGCCGACGTCTACGACCCCCGGTGCGTGCGGGCCAGCACCGGCTCGCTGTTCGCGCTGCCCGTGGTCCGTGCGCCCGGGCCCCGCGAGGTGGCCGCGTGGGTGGCCGCGCAGCGCGCCCGGGGCTGCCCGATCGTCCTGGCCGCTACCGACGAGCGGGGCGACCGCGACGTGTTCGACTTCGACTTCACCCAGCCGGTGCTGCTGCTGGCCGGGAACGAGGGCACCGGGCTGAGCGGCGCGTGGCGGGAACTCAGCGACGTGGTGGTCAGCATCCCGATGACCGGCGCGGCAAGTTCGCTGAACGCGGCGAACGCGGCATCGATCGTCTTGTACGAGGCTTCCCGGCAGCGCCTGCTGGCGCGGAAGGGCCCGCGCCTGAACTCTTGATTTTTTGAATTACGCAGCGCGTCGCAGGCCGTGCTCCGCCAGGTGCGAGGGGACCCGGTGAAGCCGTACCGCGGCGGATTCACGGAACTCACACGCGCTCCGCGGGATGACGGCGGTGCGGCCCCGCAACCGTCCCAGGATGAGGCGAGCCGCTACCTGGCCTCGCTGCCGCCCGGGCAGTTCCCCAACCTCACGGCCTTGCCGGGTACATCTCGGCGGTCGACCCGGGCGAGCGCTTCGAGTTGCTGCTCGACATCTTCGTGGACGTCATCGAAGTCCACGAGTTCCTCGGGGGTGGGGGACAGCGTCTCGTGGACGATCGGCCTGGCGCAGCGCGCGGCCGCTCGCTGACCGCCGGATACCGCTCCGACGTTGCCCGGCCCCGGTGGTATTTCCATCCCCCCGGCCGCCTCCTAACAATGAGGGACACGTCGTCCGTCAACGGCCGATGACTCCCGGCGGCGGGGCGGGGCGCTGAGTTCCCCGCCGCCGGTTCGTCATTTACTTACGAGGGCCTGGGTACTGTGCGGAGGGGAACCGCCATGACGCAGATCAGAATCAGCAAGAGGCGTCGCCCGGGTGACTGGCGGCTGGAGCCGCTGCCATTGGACCCGCGCGACCCTGACATCGTGCGCGCGAAGGAAATCTCCCGGCGTACCCGCACCGGGACGCCGCGGCCCGGCCGCGCCGAACGTCCCAGCCGCGCCGAACGTCCCGGCCGCTGAGGCGGCTGCGCCCTAGCGCACCGTGTACGGGCCGGTGGTGACCGGGTGGTACCCCTTGGCGCCGACCGCGCGGGCCAGCGGGCTGCGCGGATCCTCGCCCGCCTTGAGCAGGTCAAGCACGCGGCGGAAGTCATAGACCGGCGACCAGCCCAGGTCCGCGCGGGCGCGCTCGTTCACGTACACCCGGTCGATGTGACCGAACATCCGCCAGCCCCGCCGCGTGTACTCCGCCTCTTGGTCAGGGAACAGCCGGCGGACTACAGCGGGCGCGTCGGCGCGGACCGCGGCGAGGTCGCCGGGGGTGAACGGCGTGGTCGCGCTGACGATGTACCGCCCGAAGCCGATCGCGGACGCGCGGGCCATCGCGAGCAGGTGCGCATCCACCACGTCGGAGATGTCGGCACGCCGGTATAGGAACTCGTTCGCCTTGATGTTCGCGTCCGGGTAGGCGTTGCGGACGTCATCGACGTCGTCCGGTTCGGGAAAGAAGCGGGAGGTGCGCAGGATGACCACGGGCAGGCCGTGGTCGGCATGGATGAGCGCGCACAGATCCTCGGCCGCGGTCTTCGTTGCCCCGTAGATGTTGCGCGGCACCGGGACCACGTCTTCGGTGATCCACGCGGCCGGGGCACCGGGCGCCGGAGTCAGCGCCCGGCCAAAGGTGCTGGTGGTGCTGGTGAAGACGAAACTACCGACTCCTGCGGCGGCGGCCTCCTCCAGCAGGGTCAGCGTCCCGGTGACGTTGGTGTCCACGAAGTCCTGCCAGCTGTGCGAGCGCACATGCGGCTTGTGCAGCGTCGCCGGGTGCAAGACGGTCCCGGCGCCGGCGACGCAGGCGCGGACCGTGGCCCGGTCCGTGATCGACCCGACCACGGTGGTGAACGGGGAGGCGAGTACGTCCAGACCGGTCACGTCATGCCCGCGGGCCCGCAGGATGCGGACGAGCGCCTCACCCAGGTGCCCGGCGCTGCCGGTCACGAGGACACGGTCGCCGGGCATGAGCCTCACGATACTGGGCACCGCCGCCTGGCCCACAGTTCAGCGAGGTGGAGCTGAGCTGGGCCGACCCCGAGGGCAGATAGAGATTGTGCCCGTGCTGGACGCCGCGCTGGCCGAGGAAGTGAGCCAGGGTGCTCTGGGGCCATCTGTGGACCGCCGACGGGACCGAGTCCTTCGGCGTCCTCCCCTGGTGAGGCCGGTGGGCCCGGCATCGGACCAGCACCGCGGCGGGCCGCCTGGTTGAGCCCCGCGGCCGCGGCGCGACTTACCATGTGTGGATGCGGTGTTATCGGCCGGTTTCAGCGCCAAGGTCCGTGGTCGGGTCCCCATGACTGCGCCCAGTGCACCGGATGCGCCCGCGACGCCGGTGCGCCCGGTCATCCTGACGGTGGACGACGACCCCGGGGTGTCCCGCGCCGTGGCCCGGGACCTGCGGCGGAAGTACGGGGAGGGACACCGCATCGTGCGCGCGGAGTCCGGGGCGGTGGCCCTCGACGCACTGCGCCAGATGAAGCTGCGGGGTGAACCGGTCGCGGTGCTCCTGGCCGACTACCGGATGCCGGAGATGAACGGGATCGAGTTCCTCGAGCAGGCGATGGACATCTATCCCGGGGCGCGGCGGGCGCTGCTGACCGCTTACGCCGACACCGGTGCCGCCATCGACGCGATCAACGTGGTGGATCTCGACTACTACCTGCTCAAGCCCTGGGATCCGCCCGAGGAGAAGCTCTACCCGGTGGTGGATTCGCTGCTGGATGTCTGGCGGGCGACCGACCACCGGCCGGTGCCCGAACTGAAGGTCGTCGGCCACCGGTGGTCGGCGCGCTCCTCGGAGGTACGCGAGTTCCTGGCCCGCAACCAGGTGTCCTACCGCTGGTATCCCGCCGACGAGCCGGAGGGCAAGCGGCTGCTGGACGCCGCCGAGGCCGACGGGATGGCCCTTCCCGTGGTGATCACGGCGGACGGCGAGGCGCTGGTAGAACCGTCCGACTCGGACCTGGCGGCCCGGGTCGGGCTGGCGACCACGCCGTCAGCCGAGTTCTACGACCTCGTGGTCATCGGCGGCGGCCCGGCCGGTCTGGGTTCGGCCGTCTACGGCGCGTCGGAGGGCCTGCGGACGGTGCTGGTGGAGCGGACCGCGACCGGCGGGCAGGCGGGCCAGAGCTCGCGGATCGAGAACTACCTCGGTTTCCCGGACGGCGTATCCGGTGCCCAGCTCACCGACCGGGCCCGCCGGCAGGCCATGAAGTTCGGCGCCGAACTGCTCACCACCCGCGAGGTGACCGGCCTGGAGGTGCATGGCCCGGCGCGGACGGTCAGGTTCTCCGATGGGAGCGCGATCGACGCCCACGCCGTCATCCTCGCGACCGGCGTCGCGTACCGCAGGCTCGCCGCGCCCGGCATCAGCGACTTGACCGGGCGCGGGGTCTTCTACGGGTCGGCGCTGACCGAGGCCACCAGCTGCGCGGGCCAGGATGTCTACATCGTCGGCGGGGCGAACTCGGCCGGCCAGGCGGCGGTATACCTGGCCCGGGGCGCCAGTTCGGTGACGATCTGCGTCCGCGGCCCGTCGCTGCGCAAGTCGATGTCGCACTACCTGATCGAGCAGATCGAGCGTGTTCCCGCCATCCGGGTGCGCGCCTGCACCGAGATCGCCGAGGCGCACGGTGACGGCCACCTGGAGCGGCTCAC
>Ga0070706_100006037_pt1 | contig 11445 bp, 12 predicted proteins | sample KBSK5501metaG_FD_65476 | JGI IMG/M metagenome (GOLD analysis project Ga0070706, IMG submission 65476) | Corn, switchgrass and miscanthus rhizosphere microbial communities from Kellogg Biological Station, Michigan, USA - KBS K5-50-1 metaG | ecosystem: Host-associated > Plants > Roots >...
TTGGGCGTCATCTCGATCACGCCGGTCGAGATGGCGAACATCACGGCGACGATCGGGGGCGGCGGCATCCACCACGACCCGATCTTCGTGTCGAAGGTCGTCGGCGCCGACGGGAAGGTCGTGTTCGACGAGACCGGCCGCCCCGGTACCCGCGTGCTCGACGCCGATGTGGCCAACTGCGAGGTGAGCATCCTCCACGGCCCGATCGAGAGCGGCACCGCCGCCGGCAAGGGGATACCGGGCAAGGACGCGTTCGGCAAGACGGGCACCAACGACAACGAGATCAGCTCCGCGTTCCTTGGGGGGACGCCCGACCTCGTGTCGTTCGTCTGGCACGGCAACCCCGACGTGGACCAACCAGGCGCCGGGTTCGGGGCCGGGATCCCGAACACGATCTGGCGGAACTTCATGATCCCGGCGACCCAGAACGCGCCCGACGACGCGTTCCCGACCCCGGGACCGAACTGTGACGCGCCGGGACACTTCATCGACCCGGTCCAGGGCCGCACCGACCAGCCCGCGCTCCCACCTCCGCCTCCGTCGACGGACGCCGCGCCGGCCCCGGCGCCGGCGCCCGCGCCCGCACCCGCGCCTGCCCCCGCGACGACACCGGCACCGGCGCCGACGGCGCCGGTTGTCACCCCACCGCGGAGCAATCCGGGCAACGGCGGTCCCGGTGGCTAGCCGCATGCCGGGCTCGACGCCGTTCGCTCGTTAGGCTCGGAAAGGTGGCCGCGGACGCTTCGGTGATGCTCGACACGCTGCTCGAGCTCCAGACCCGCGACACCGCCATCGACCGGCTCACCCACCGGCGCGACACGCTCCCCGAGCGCGCCGCGCTCGAATCGGTGCGTGCCGAGCTGACCGCAGCCGGCGTGCAGCTCGCGGAGGCGACGACGCGCCGCGAGGAGGTGGCACGCGAGGAGCAACGCTTCGACGACGAGGCGCGGTCGCTCGAGGACAAGGCGGCGGAAGTCGAACGGCGGATGTACTCGGGTGAGGTGACCTCGCCGCGCGAGCTCCAGGCGCTCCAGGCCGACGTGGACCAACTTCGGCGCCACCGTCGCGGCCTCGAGGACCGAGAGCTCGAAGTCATGGAGCGCAGCGAGGCCATCGACGCCGAAGTCGAGACGCTCCGGGCGCGTGTCGCCGAGCTGGAGTCCGAAGCCGAGCGCCTCGGCGCAGCGTTGGGCGAGGTCGAAGGGGAGATCGACGAGGAGCTCGGCAGCGAGCGCGCCGCCCGCGACGAGATCGCAGCAACCGTCGACGCCGCGCTGCTCGACGACTACGAGGGATGCCGTGAGCGCGCCCGAGGCATGGGCGCGGCGCGCCTGAACGGCAACACGTGCCAGGGATGCCACTTGTCCATCCCGTCGGTCGAGGCGGAGCGCATCCGAAAGAGCCCGCCCGGGACCGTCGCCCACTGCGACAACTGCGGCTGCATCCTCGTGCCGTGACGCCACGGCCCGAGCTCGTCATCTACTGCGACGGCGGCGCGCGCGGCAACCCGGGCCCGGCTGCGATCGGCGCCGTCGTGCTCGACCCGTCCACCGATCCGCCGACCCGGCTCGCGACCGTGAGCGAACGCATCGGGGTGGCCACGAACAACGTGGCCGAGTACCGCGCTCTCGTCGCCGCCCTCGAGGCGGCCCGGGATTTCCCCGCCCGGCGCATCCGGGTACGGGCTGATTCGCAACTGCTCATTCGCCAGCTCGAAGGCCGGTACCGGGTGAAGCAGGCGCACCTTCGGCCGTACTACGAGCGGGCGCGGGAGCTGCTCGCCGAGTACGAGGACGTCGAGCTCACGCACGTGCCGCGCGAGCAGAACACCGAGGCCGACGCGCTGGTCAACGCCGCCCTCGACCTCGCCTGAGCGCATGCTGTTCTGGTACGCGGGGCTCTCGGTCCTGCTCGTCTATTTCGTGTTCCAGAGCGCGGGCGTCGACTACCGGCTCGTCGTCGCCGGCTCCCTGCTCCCGCTCGCCGTCGACCTCCCGTTCGTCGGTCTGGCGTACGGCCACACGCTGCTCGGGAGCGTGGTGCTGCTCGTCGCCGTGATGGTCCTGACGATCGGGCGGCCCCGCCTGCTGCGGCGCCGCCTCCTGTGCCTCCCCATCGGCGCCTTCTGCGGCCTCGTGCTCTCGGCCGCGTGGACGAACACCGAAGTGTTCTGGTGGCCCTTCACGGGCGCCTCGCTGCCCGACGGCGCGCTCCTTCCAGCGGCCGGCATCGTCGTGCTCGAGGAGCTGGCGGGCCTGGCGGCGTGCGCGTGGATCGTGCATCGCTTCGGCCTCGCCGATCGCGGCCGCCGGGACGACTTCCTGCGGTCGGGTCGCCTGCGCGCGCCGGCGTCGCCGTGATCGCGTTCGTACGGCACGGCGAGACGCCACCGAACCGTGCCGGGCTCCTCCTCGGTCGCAGCGACGTCGCGCTGACCGATCGCGGGCGGGACCAGGCGAAGCGGCTGGCGGAGGCGCTCGCCGGTCGCGATGTCGCGCACGTCCTCACGAGCCCCCTCCGCCGCGCGTGCGACACGGCCGCGCCCATCGCGGCCGCGTCCGGCCAGACGGTCGAGGTCGACGAGCGCCTGATCGAGATCGACTACGGCGAGTGGGAAGGGCGGCCGTTCGCCGACCTCGCGCCCGACGTCGTCGAGCGCTGGCGCCGCGACGGCGGCTTCGTGCCGCCGGGCGGGGAGAGCCTGGAGGTCGTCGCCGACCGCATCGCGTCGTTCTGCGACGAGTGGCTGGACGACCGCGTCGTCGTCGCCGTCAGCCACGTCTCGCCGATCAAGGCCGCGGTGACCTGGACGCTCCGTGTCCCGCCCGAGCTGGCGTGGCGCATGCGCCTCGACGTCGCGTCCATCACCCGCGTCGGCGGCGGCCCCGTCCTGCTCAGCTTCAACGAGACCCGCTGATCTACTCCACCCGTACCGGGATCGACGGGCCGCGGGCGGGGCGGGCGTGGGCGCCGGCGCCGTCGACGATGAACCTGCCTTCGCCGGGGCCGTCGGCCACGGGCATGCCGAGGGCGTCGAGCAGGGCGACGTCGGCCTCGGGCGGGCGCCCGGTCGTCGTGAGGTAGTTGCCGACGATCAGCGCGTTCGCGCCCGCCAGCAGCCCCATGGCCTGGAGCTCGCCGAGCACGCGCTCACGCCCGCCGGCGAGCCGGATCCACGCACTGGGCATCACCAGTCGGAACAGCGCGATCGCCTGCAACGCCTCGCGCGGCGCGAGCAGCGAGCGGTCGTGGAGCGGCGTGCCGGGCCGCGGATCGAGCAGGTTGATCGGCACCTCGCACGGCGCCAGCGCCGCGAGCTCGAAGGCGAAGTCGATCCGTTGCTCGAGCGTCTCGCCCATGCCGAGGATCCCGCCGCAGCACAGCTCCATGCCGACCTCGCCCGCCAGCCGGGCGGTGGCGACGCGGTCGTCCCACGTGTGGGTCGTGCAGATGGAGGGGAACACCTCCCGGCACGTCTCGAGGTTGTGGTTGTAGCGGCGCACACCTGCGGCCGCGAGCCGCTCGGCCTGCTCGCGCGTCAGCAGCCCGAGCGAGCAGGCGACCTCGAGCCCGGTCTCGCGATGCACCGCGTCGACCGCCTCGAGCACCTTCCGCAGGAGCCGCTCCTCGGGACCCCGCACGGCGACGACGATGCAGAACTGGGTCGCGCCCGCGTCGCGCGTCGACCGGGCCGCCGCGACGACGTCGTCGAGGTCCAGGAACGCGAACACGTCGACACCGGTCTCGAACCGGGCCGATTGCGAGCAGAACGCGCAGTCCTCGGGGCACGCGCCCGACTTGGCGTTGATGAGGCTCTCGAGCTCGACCTCGGGGCCGCAGTAGGCGAGTCGCACCCGGTGCGCGAGCGCGACCACGTCGGGCAGCTGCTCGAGGGGGAGCGCCGCCACCGTCGCCACCTCGTCACGAGTGAGCGGACGGCGCTCGTCGAGCAGGGCACGCGCGGCGGTGGCGAGGGGCATGCGGGTCTCCGGTCGGTCAGGCGGGACGCGGGGGAGCGTAGAGGTTCTACCCGCCGGGGCGCGGCGCCGCCGGTTCGTCGCTGTCCGACCAGTCCACCGCCAGCAAATGGCGTGGCTGCGGCACCCCCCGGAGCTCGCGCAGGCCCCGGTCCTGCAAATGCAGATGGCCGCCGACGTAGTCGGCCACCGGCTCGGTGACGAGGATCTCGCCCGGCTCGGCCTCGCCCGTGACGCGGGCGGCGAGGTTGACGACCCGGCCGATGAGATCGCCGTCGTCGTGGACGGCCTCGCCGGCGTGCACGCCGATGCGGAGGCGGAGCCCCAGCCCGGCCGCGGCCACGTCCTGGACGTCGCGCTGGATGTCGACGGCGCAGAGAACCGCGTCGGCGGGGCTCGGGAACTGGGCGAGAAACCCGTCGCCCTGGGTGCCGACCTCGGTGCCGCCGCGCGTGGCGAACGCGGCGCGCACGAACTCGCGGTAGCGCGAGACGACGGCCGTCCATTCGTCGTCGCCCACCTCCTCGGCGAGCCGGGTGGAGTCGACGATGTCGCTGAACATCACCGCGACCCACCGCTTCACCGGGCCCGGCGCCGGCGCCTTTCGGTCGCGCTGGCGCGCCGCGAGCGACCGCAGCATCTCCGCCAGCGCGTCGCCGACCTGTGTGCCGGCCCGCGTGGTGCGCTCGATCTGTCGCCGGCGGCGCCTCCGCCGGCTCCGATCGCTGAAGACCCCGGCGACGACGAAGCCGAGGTCGACCACGAGCACGGCGGCGGCGGCGAGGATCACCCAGATCGGCCAGAAGCCGAGCTTGCGCGCGATCGTCGGGTTGCCGGCGATGTCGGACAGCTCGGCGAAGGAGCCGCTCGTGAGTGCCCACGCCCCGACCACGAAGCCGCACACCGCGACCGAGATGAACAGGTGGACCACGAACCGCTGCAAGGCTCTCCTCCTGCGCGCCCCCCGCTGCCCCGTCAGGATTCTCGCAGAGGAAGCCCCGGTTCGCCCCCGTCGTAGACAAGGCGCCGCCCGTCGACACGCGCTTCCGCCGTCGGCCGGTGCGCGTCGAGCCGGCCGTCGTGGAAGAGATGCTCGACGGCGGCCCCGCGCAGCAGCACGGCCGCGTCGGCCAGGAGGCGGCGGTGGCAGCGCCACCACACGCTCTCGGCGCACATCACGGCGGCGCGGCGCATGCCGGCCTCGGCGAGCAGATCGTCGACGGCGTCCCGGAACTCCGCCGTCTCCATGTGGTCGGCGTAACCCCGGAAGGCGGGGACGCGGAGTGCGCCGTGGGGCGAATCGGGCCGCGGGCGCCGACGCCCACCGAGGCGCGGCTCCCACCGGTACGCGACGCCGGCGTCGGGCAACCACCGTTCCATCGCCTCCCGGCGGAACTGCGGATGGCGCCGGCTGGCGGGGAAGGAGCGCACGTCGACGATGATCTCGATGCCCGCGCCGGTCACCAGCGCCGCGAGGTCGTCCGCCGGCAGCGTTCCGTGCCCGACCGTGCGGAGGTTCACCATCGGAGCTCCATGCGCAGGCCGCGCGCGTCGCACGCCGGCCGGTCGGGGACACGTCGAGCAGTCCCGGAGGCGACACGGCACGCGCTCCACGCGAGTGCGCACGCGTCGAGCAGGTCGTCGAGGGCCGCGCCGGCAGGCCGTTCGGGCACGACGACGCCGGCTCGTTGCAGTAAGGCGCGGCGTTCCTTCGAACCGGTCGAGCTCCGCTTCGGCGCCCGCACCGGATCGTCACCGTTCATCGCCGCGAAGCTCAGCTCCGGGTGCACCTCGAACACGCGCGACTGCAGACCGGGCGTCATGACGGAGTCGACCTCCTCGATGCGCGGCAGGATCTTCAGGCTCTGCAGCGTGAGACGCGCTCCGTGACGCCGGGCGTCACCCAGCGTCCGTGCGCCGAGCGCGCACCGTGGCGGTGCCGAGAACACCGAGCTGCGCTTCGGGCCCAGCTCCACCCGCGCGGCCCGGTCGACGTCCCGCCCGCCGGGTTCGTGCTCGTCGACCAACCCGATCGGCATGTCGAGGGCGACGACAGCATCGTCGGGCAACGCCGCGAGCACGGCGGCGAAGTCGGGGTGGACCGTCGCGCGCCGGTCGTGCACCACGATCCACCCCGCCCGACATCCGTCCACACCCGCCACCGGCGGCATGGCCCGACACTACGTACGCTGGCCCCATGGCGGAGCGGATTGAAGCCGACGTGGCCGTCGTCGGCGCCGGGATCGCGGGATTGGTCGCCGCGCGGGAGCTCGTGACCGCGGGCAAAGAGGTCGTGGTGCTCGAGGCCCGTGACCGCGTCGGCGGCCGGGTCCTCAACCACACACTCTCCGACGGCACCGTGGTGGAGCTCGGGGGACAGTGGATCGGCCCCACCCAGCTCCGCATGGCCAAGCTCACCGCCGAGCTCGGGCTCGAGACGTTTCCCACGTACAACACCGGTGAGCATCTGCTGCGTCTGCGTGACAAACCGATCCGCTATCGGACGCGTCCGAGCCTCGGCCCGCTCGTGCTCGCCGACATCGGGCAGGCGCAAGCTCGCTTCGATCGCCTCGCCCGGCACGTGCCACTCGAAGTGCCGTGGGCCGCCGATCGCGCCCGGCAACTGGATGCGCAGACGTTCGAGACCTGGATACAACGCAACGCGCGCACCGGGTCGGGACGAGAGATGCTGCGGCTGTTCGCCGAGGGGGTCTTCGCCGCCGAGGCGTCGGACTTCTCGCTGCTGCACGCGCTCTTCTACACGCACTCGGGCGGTGGCGTCGACGCACTCGCGGGCACAGCCGGCGGCGCGCAACAAGACCGGTTCGTCGGCGGTTCGCAAGTCGTCCCGCTCCGCCTCGCCGAGCAGCTCGGCGACCGTGTCCGGCTCGGTGCGCCCGTTCGCCGGATCGAGCAGCGAACCAGCGGGGCGACCGTGCACGCAGACGGCGTGGACGTGGCCGCCGGGCGCGTGATCGTCGCCGTCCCGCCCACGCTGGCGGGCCGGATCGCGTACGACCCGCCATTGCCGGCGCGGCGCGATCAGCTCACGCAGCGGGTCCCCGCCGGCTCGGTGATCAAGTCCCATGCGGTGTACGACAGGCCGTTCTGGCGTCATGCGGGGCTGACCGGGCAGGCGACGGGCGACCGCGGGCCGGCCAAGGTCGTGTTCGACAACTCTCCGCCCGACGGCACGCCGGGTGTGCTGCTCGCGTTCCTCGAGGGCGCAGCAGCGCGGCAGCTCAACCGCGTCCGCCCCGCCGAGCGCCGCGCCGCCGTGATCGGCTCGCTCGTCGAGTTCTTCGGGCCTCAGGCCGCCGATCCCGTCGAGTACGCCGAGCTCGACTGGTCGGAGGAGGAGTGGACCCGTGGGTGCTACGGCGCACACTTCCCGACCGGCGTGTGGACGCAGTACGGGCCGGTGCTGCGGGCGCCGGTGGGCCGCCTCCACTGGGCGGGCGCCGAGACGGCGACGGTCTGGAGCGGCTACATGGACGGCGCGGTGCAGTCGGGCGAACGCGCCGCCGCCGAGGTGGTGACCGCGGCCGCCTAGCTAGGCCGCGAAAGTCGAGCCGCAGATGACGCTCCCGGCGGGCCGGAGCTCGTACACGCGGATGATGGGGCCGTCCCGGCTCGCGGTGGGACGGAACACGTGCAGCAGGCAGGCCTGCTGTCGGAGCTCCCTGTACAAGCGCGCCTGCGCGGGGTAGTGGCGAGGCTGGGTCGTGTACGCGCCGCTGATGCTGGCGTTGGTGATGAAGTACTGGAAGCCGTCGAGGCGGTACCGGGCGAGCGTCCAGCCGCCGTACGGGAGCGAGAACCGCGACTTCCAGCGAAGATCGGTGTCGTTCAGGGGCGCCGTCTTCAGCTCTCGTACCACCGAGCTGTCCTCGGGGACGTTCTTCTCGATCCACTGTCGAGCCAGCACGCGCGTGCTCGGTCTCGATTCCCGCATGTTCAGCTGGACAACCTCCTTCGCGGGCAGGAAGGCGACGAGCGCGATGCCGACGACTGCGAACGCCGGCGCCAGCGCGGGCCGGCCGACTCGCGCATCGAGTGCCGACGTGAGCCGTACGAGCCCGTCGACCGCGAAGAGCACGAAGACGGGGAGGATCGGGAGCGGCCAGCGATCCCAATGCAGCTTCGACATGCTGATCGCGACGAGGAACGTCGCGCCCGCCACCAAAAGGACGAGCCGTCGGGGATCGCGCCGGTGGGCGATGGCGAAGCAGATGCCGACCACGGCGAGCAGCGCGACGGGCCACGAGATCACGCTGGGGATCGCGTCCCTCAGGTACCACCAGAGGTTGCCGGCCGGAGAGAGACCGTCGTGCCCGACGTGTGAGGCGTTTTCGTTCGTCAGGCTGGCGCGGGCCGCGGACCAGTCGAGGAGAAAGTACGGCGTCGTCAACACGAACGCCGCGACCGCGGCGCCGACGCCGGCCACGATGCCGCGGACTGACGCGCCGGGCGCGTGCCGGCGGAGCGCCATGATGCCGGCCGCGACGAGCGCGGCGAGGAGGGTTACCAGGAAGTAGCGCGTCGAGATCCCGACCCCGACTGCGGACCCGGCGACGACCTGGTTGCGAAGTGACGCGCGCTCCAAGAGCCGCAGTATCAAGAGCAGCGCGAGCAGAGCGAAGAAAACACCGGCGCTGTCGGTGCGCACCACGCGCCCGTAGGAGACCCACATCGGGATCACCGCCCACAACGCCGCGCCCGCGAGCCCGACACGGGTGGAGAAGCAACGGCGTCCGAGCAGGAAGATCAGTGGGATCGCCCCGACCGCGAAGGCGATCGACCACAGCCGGCCGATCAGGTAGAAGGTGCCGGGGTCGGCCGCGAACCGGTGCGCGAGGTTCGGGTCGGCCGAGAAGACGGGCCCGCCGTGGGAAACCGTGTCCCACGCGTGGTAGATGCCGGCCAGCGGGTAGATCGTGGTCGATCCCGGGTGCCCGAACCAGTGCGGGTCGAGGTCGCCGGTGGACGCGATGTTGACCGCCGGTTTGACGAACACCGGCTCGTCCACGCCCGGGTAGGGCAGGTCGTGGGTCACCGCCCAGCACTCGAGCCCGATCGACAGCACCATGATGCCGAGGACGGCCCACCACACCGGAGCGAAAGTCCGACGCGGGCGAGATGGGGTGGGCACCTCGCCGCGCGCCGGGGTCGACGAGACACGCGTGTACGTGCTCGTCGACACGAGGACACCATCGCAAGGCGATCATGAATTGTTCATGAGGCCGGGGGATTTGCCGGTCGCTAGCCTCCTCACGACGCGCTCACATGAGGGGGGACTCATGCCCGGTGGCCCGCGTATCCGACATCTGGACGATTTCGGGTGGCAGGAGGTGCGCCGTCAGCAGCACGGCGACCGGACGGTGTCGGTGCGCGAGAAGTGGCTCGACTTCTCGCCCCGCTTCCTTTCCCTCTACGCCGAGTGGGACCCCGGGATGATCGTGCAACCGCATGGCCACAACAGCGACCACGTCGTGTTCGTCGTGGCGGGCGAGATGACCTGCGGCGACGTCCGCTGCCCCGCCGGCACCCATCTCGCGCTCGACCGGGGCGACACGTTCGGCCCGTTCGTGGCGGGCCCGCAGGGCGTCACCCTCTTCGAGGTGATGATGGGCGACCCACGGTCCTTTCCCGCCGACCTCGACGGGTACGAGCGGTTCCTCGCCGAGCGGGGCGTCCGGCAACTCCCGAACCCGCCGATCGACATGCCCGAGTGGCTCGAGGACACCCGCTCCTGAGCCGGCGGACCCGTCCGGTCAACCCGAGCGGGCGTCCTGGGACGCGGGATGCTCGACGACGGCGACGACCCGGCTCGACATGAAGCGCGCCGAGCGCACCACCTGCCCGCCCCGGGTGACCTCGGCGACCTCCACGGTTCCGCGGGCGATCACCACGTCGACCCGTCGTCCTTCGCGGGTCGCGACGACCTCGAAGCCGCGGACCTCGTTCCCGGTATCGACCAGGATCTCGACCCGGTCCCCCTTCACTACTTCACAAGCGTAGAGGACGTCAGTGGGGGACGAGGCCCCCGTCGGCGATCACGACCTGGCCGGTGACGAAGCTGGCGGCGTCGGACGCGAGGAACAGCGCCGGCCCGACCATCTCGTCGGGGTGCGCCGAGCGGCGCTGGAGGCTCGAGTTGGCCATCTGCTCCTGGGCCTCGGGCGTGTTCTTGCGCATCATGTCGGTGTCGACCGACCCGGGGGCGAGCGCGTTCACGCGGACGCCCCGGGGCGCGAACTCGGCTGCCATCGAGCGGGTGAACGACATCAGCGCCGCCTTCGTGGCGGCGTACGTCGCCAGGAACGGTGCGTGCAGGAACGCTCCCGCCGAGATCACGTTGATGACCGCGGCCGACGGGCTCTCCTCCAGGTACGGGACGGCCTCCTGGACGAGGAACACCGGCCCGCGCAGGTTCACGTCCATCGACTTCGCGTAGGCCTCGGGTGTGAAGTGGCCGAGGTCCTCGCGCAGCGGCGTCGCCGCGTTGTTCACGACGATGTCGAGGCGGCCGAACTCGCCGACCGTCCGCTCCACCAGGTCGTGCAGCGCGTCCAGCTCGCCCAGATGCGTCGGGACTCCGATCGCGGCACCGCCCATCGCGCGCAGCGCCCCTTCGGTCTCTTCACACGCGTCGGCCTTGCGGCTGGCGACCGCGACGTGAGCCCCGGCGGCGACGAAGCCCTCGGCGATCGAACGGCCGATGCCACGGGTGCCGCCGGTGACGATCGCCACGCGCCCCGTCAGGTCGAACAGGGATCGCAGCTGGTCCTGGTTCATTCGAGGACTGTCGCACAGCCGGCCCCGCCGGTGGCCATCCCCGTGATCAGGACCGGGGTCGCGCCGCGGCCCCGGTCATCTGCTTCCACGTCGCCAGATCACGGTCGTCGGCGCGGCGGCCGACGTGCGTGACCGTGTCGACGTCGGCGGCCTCGGCCCGCAGCGCGGCCACGGTGCATCGCTCCGGCGGGCGCGTGCGGAACGGGTCGAACTGATAGTGCCGCATGGCGTTGCCATGGGTGAGCTTGGCGACGACCTCGGCGTCGAGGTCCGCCAGCAACGTCTCCAGCCGCTCGGGCGCGGAGGGCCACGAGCTGTCGGAGTGCGGATAGTCGGACTCCCAGCAGACGTTGTCCACGTTGAACTCGTCGAGCAGCTTCACGCCGACCCGATCTTCGATGAAGCAGCACAGGATGCGCTCGCGGAACAGTTCGCTCGGCCGGAGGCCCTGCGGCTGCTCGTGGCCCATCCAGGCGTTGTGCCGGTCGAGGGTGTGCTCCCCGCGCTGGAGGAAGTACGGGATCCAGCCGATGTCGCCCTCGGTCAGCGCGAAGCGCAGCTTCGGGAACCGGTGCCAGAAGTCGGCCCAGAGCAGGTCGCCGAGGGTGAAGATGCTCATCGCCGAGGACAGGTTCATCGGGACCGGCGGTGGCGCGTCGGGCGCGGTCGA
>Ga0070706_100006038_pt1 | contig 11445 bp, 12 predicted proteins | sample KBSK5501metaG_FD_65476 | JGI IMG/M metagenome (GOLD analysis project Ga0070706, IMG submission 65476) | Corn, switchgrass and miscanthus rhizosphere microbial communities from Kellogg Biological Station, Michigan, USA - KBS K5-50-1 metaG | ecosystem: Host-associated > Plants > Roots >...
CATTCCTACCGCCCCGGCGACTGTTAGAATTTTTCGAATCCAAATCCGACCCAGAAAGGAACTTTCCTCCGCCACTCCTCAGACTCTCCCCCGGGCTCATCCTTCGATTGGAAAAGAGTGCGGCCATCAATTGTGGCTGCTGCCTCAGTTCCGCGTTTACAGCTTCGATCACCGCCTCGACGCCTTCCGGAATCTCTTGCATGTAAACATCCGTCGTGGTCGCCGTGCGGCTGTGACGCAGCATTCCCTGGACATCTTTCACGCCGCCCTTCTTCTGTGCCAGCGTAGCGATGCTTCGCCGAATCACTTGGAAGGTCAGCTCGGGCAGCTTCAATTCCTTTGCCAGCCGGTGCAGCACCCGGTTGCGGAAGTTGCGGAATCCATGAACTCGCCTTTCGCGTTTTTCGCAAACATGAACGCTTCGGGTGATGAGTTCGGAGATTCCTGCTTCCACAACCAGAGGTCGTCGGCCAGTTTTTTCGGAATGGGAATCGTCCGCAGAGAGTTTTTCGTTTTTCCCCAGGGACGAATCTTGCCCCGATATGCGGTCTCCCCCAAATCGAGGCTGCTCCCTTTCTCCGAGTCAGTGAAGCAGCGCCAGCGCAAGCCGAAAAGTTCCTCCGGCCTGAGCGCGGTCGTCATGTCCAGTTCGAGGATGAGTCTCTCTTTCAGTGATGTTCGAGCGGTCTTTGGGACCTGCGCGAAAAAGGAAACAAATTGGAAAAGCACCGCTTGTTGCGAGAATTTGCCTACAACGAGATCAAACTCCCTGACCCGAATCCTGAAATGAGTTTGGAACAAGTCCGCGAGGTCTATTCGCCTGCGTACCCGGAGTTGACCACTGCCGCCATCGAAGGTCCAGAAGTGACAAGTGAAAAGGTCGTCTATCGCTTCGTGCGCGCAGTCGGCGCGAAGGGCTGACAAAACCGCACGAATCGAAAGCCTGGTAAAGAAAACAAGCCGCCGTGTCAGCGGAGTTTCAAGCTGCGAAACGGCGGCTTGACCCTCAACGCGATCTCGTCACTGGAAAAACCTCGCGTGGATCACGAGGCAGGGAGCGAAATCGGGTCTCAATCAGCACAAGGATTTCCCAAAATCAGATGGCTGCAAAGCTGAAGAAGAAATGTAAGAACTACATCGTGGCCAAACGTTTGGCGGGGTGCCGGTTCGGCACCACTCGAATGGAACGTGTGATGCGAGAGCTGGATGCTCTCATGGCAGATTCGGACCTCCGGAGAGATCCGATCGAGGAGCAACCTAGACAATGCCCAGAAGCCTTCAAGGCCGGCGAACTGGTGGGCAAGCTGTTCGACCGGGTCAGGTACGACGACAACGAGCCCATGGCCGGGCACTTGCCACCAGCCGGTGCCCTCATTCCGGCCCTCGTCTGATTGGATTGCCTGTCAGGGTAACCGTTCCAAGACTCACCGGTATCCGTTGGCGTTTTTGCAGCCGCTGGGATGAGCAGCCAGCGGCGGAACTCGGGAAGAGTTTTCTTCGGCTCGGAATCTGCCGCATCGTGGTTTGGTCGGGTGGCAGCGCAGTAGATCTTGTTGAGCGTGGCTTTCGTCGTTTTGCGAAGGCTAACGGAGCGGAGGAGGTGAAGAGAGTCTGGTCTGGCGAGTTGCGAATCGCTGACTACTTGTATCCGCTCTCTGAGCCGGAACGAAAACAGATGGAAGCCGATGTGAAGGGTTCAATCGAAAAGCTGTTTCTCGTAGGTGAGTACCACGCGGCAGCATCAATTCCAATCGGTGCAGCTCTTGCTGATCTGGAGCGAGAGCAGCGGCTTCTCCCGGCCGCTTTCTACAAGGTCTTGGTCCACAATCTTTGGAAATGGATGCGCGTTTACGACTACTCGGACGCCGTTGAGCACAGCGAACTCTGGCTCTTCGAACTAGATGAAGACAACGAAGCGGACTCGGTCTATCGAAAAGTAAAAGAACGAATTCCCCCGTGTCTGGCACGGTCTTCCTCGCTGAACGAAAAGAACGCTCGGAAAATTCTGGGGAAATTTGGTTCGTCGTTGCGGGATCTGGCCTCGCGCCAACTGGTCCAACATGTACTGGAGTTGGACTACCTTGGGGGAGGTTTTGAGCACGCCTGGGCGAGGGGGATCGTCAAGACATACCCGGAGATCGAAGAGCTCCTCGATGGCGCAGATGGCTGTGGCCCCGGATGCCTCATTGGCTGGCACGAAAACGATGAGATACAGGCCTGCTTCGATGAAGAGATGCGCTGTATAGGCCAGGAAGGGCCACTAGAACCGCCAATTGTGCTAGCCATCCCGTTACAGGGCTCCAAGGACGAAAGAGACAGTGCCATGAAGAAGGTTCTTGCCTACGCCGCGGCGATGCTCAAGTCCTTGGCCAAAGCCGCGAAGGTCGTTGACATCATTCGGGAGATTGACGATCAACACCTGCGTCAGCATCGGCTCCAGTCAGGAATTCAGGCTGAGCCGAGTCCTGCTGGTGTACGGAAAGAGCAGCTATGACGGCTTCCCCTACCGCCATCCATTCGTGACTCTGCACGAGGTGATCCACGAAGGAGAACAGGCGCGCCTCGGGACTGGCCATCTCGTCACGCCCCAGATGCTCGCGTGCTTGATGAACGATCTCGGCCAGTCAACGCCTGCGGAGATCCTGCCCGAGCGGGTTCTCGTGCGAACCGCCGACACGATCGTCTGGTGGAAGCCGGCTAGCCAGGCAGTCATGTTCTTCAGCGATCGCGGCGGAGACGCCCTCTTGAAAAAGCTCAACGGCAAAAGGTTTCCACATCCGCCGCTGCTGTTCAAAGTTAACAGCTCGAATCTATGGATTCGGGCGCTCGGAGCCAAGCGACGCCCGACAGGAAAGAGCCCTTTGTACTTAGCGCCGTACTGGAACTGTTACGACAACGGTTCTGTGTGCACTGGCACGATGAGAATTCCTCGGGAGCAGTCCGTCAACGCTATCGAGGAATGGGAACGGTCATTCTTTCAAAGCGAGTTCACTCATGCCGGAGGAGCGGGAAAGCAAACCACATATCCGGGAGGCTTGCTGGCGATGTGGCAAACCCTCCTGAGCAAACGTCGTTTTCCCTTTGGTTATCTCGTCAAGGTCAAACAGACAGTGGGCGAGTTTGTGAGCAACCATGAGAACCAAACCCAGCACGAGAACCGAGCCCGTTGAACATTGCATTCCAACCTCACTCCTAGAGAAACGAGTTCGCGTAATTGTGGTTGTTTGTGGTGGGACGGGCAGCGCAGTAGCCTCTGGCTGCCATATCTACATTAGGCAATGTTGGCCTGGTGAAATCCTCACGGGCTGCATGTGACGCTCGTCGATGGCGACAAGATTTCGCGCACCAACTGCATCCGTCAGCCTTTCAGCGAGATTGAAGTTGGACTTTACAAGGCCACCGTCCTGGCGACGCGGATCAATCTCTTTTGGGGACTCGATTGGGAAGGCGTGCCGGAATTCATTGACGAGGGGTGGCGCGTCGAGACCGACATCCTCATGGGGTGCGTGGACACGCGCAAGTCTCGTAGGATGATCATCTCGACCAGCGCCTACGAGAATTGCCACTATTGGCTTGATATCGGCAATAACGCAGACTCGGGTCAGTTTGTGCTGGGCCAGCCAGAAAGCTCCAAGAACCGGAAGCTGCAATCCCGACTTCCCACCGTAGCCGAACTGTTCCCGGAAATTATTGACCCCGCGCTGGACCGAAAGGACAAACTTCCGCCGTGCAGCCCGTTGAAGCGCTGGATCGACAAGAGCCTTTTGTCAACCAGGCCCTGGCTTATCAGGCGTTGGCCATGCTCGCGCGACTCTTTCGATACGGACGGGTCTCTCATCACGGAGGTTTCATCAGTCGAACCGTCGGCACACGAAGTGCGGGCCTGATCTGCACTGGCGAGGATGCCTAGCGATAGAACCTGCACCAGGGAACCCAGCTCAGCTCTGGGAGCCTTGCATTTGCTCACCCGCAGGGTGGACGCATCCAAATCCCGATCTCCTCGGGTGTTGTGTCCAAAGATTCAGTTACATTCGCGGGTCAGAACCAGTTTCCGATGGGCGGATCCATCGAAATCACATTTCACGGCAAAGTGAACGGCACCTCGATGACTGGAACAACCGACATGACGTCACGAGGGCTCTTTGGACCGGTAACAAATAGCGGCCCCGTCAGTTTGACTAGGCAGTGAAAGAATCGGAACGAAACAATGCAGCCGAGTGTTCCAAAAATCCGAACGGATGCCAAGGTATTTTCACAATCCGCGCAGGCCGGGGTTGGAATTAGCCCACATGCGACACACAAGATTTCTCCAAAGCTACGGGATGTAAACAATCAAGGATGACCGACGGACAGCCGGCAAATTCGGAAAGCATGTGCGAGAGTGAGTCCAGATCGGGTGCCATCCATTTATGAGATAGGTTCTAGTCTTCCCAGCGTTCCGCCCCAGTGTGCTGAATATCGGGATTAACGTTCTGGACAGGTTTAACTCTCAGCCTCTGAAGCAATCGAGCCCGGTACGTTCCGGGTTCTGCATTCAGCTTCAACGGTTTTGCAGTTGAGCAGCCAGCGGGAAGGTGATTCGGGGGGATCTTGGAAAGCCAATATTCCCACCAATCTTCATAAGTCTTATTTTTCAGCATCCGGTTTTTCTTCCAGAACAGCCAAAACGTTGGATAACCCTAGCAGGAGCCTCATCGCCGTTAGAACTAGCAGAACCATTGATTCGCGCTGAATTAGTTGCAGGCGAAATGTTGATGTTTTAGCGACCACTGCAGGCGAGAGGTCTGCAAGCCGGAGACTGGCTCGGCCAACGCGATCGACCTAGAGTCGCAGCGTGCAAAGTAGCACGTACCCCTCAGCAGGGATCGGCAAGGGCCGAGCTGATACAAAAGTAACTTCCTGGTAAGCGCCGGTTGTTGGTCGGGCGAGATAACGGCACTGAATCAGAGCCTTCGCCGCCCGTAGTCGCTGCATTGCGACCGAGAACGTGTGCGAAACTTCTGATTCTTTCGATTGTTGTTCTCGTCGCTTCATTCCATCGCGAACGGAGACGAGCGAGTGGCTAACCGCGTTCTGTTAACTACGACTTAGCGTGTGGGAGGGCCAAGTGATCGCTTACGAACGTTCCATCGGCTGTAACAACCTCGATCGCTTGCACTAGTTCGCTTGCGGCCCGCGATTTTAGGACGTAGCCACGTGCACCCGTGTTCAGCGCTTCTTGGACAATGTCCGGGTCTCGATTCTCGCTGATGAAGATTATCTTCGCTTGCGGAGCAAAGGCCAGAATCCTCCGGGCGGCTTCGATTCCATTAAGTTTTGGAAGGCCAATGTCCAGCAGAATCAGGTTTGCTTTCAATTGCCTGGCTTTCTCGACTGCTTCTAAGCCGTTCGAGGCTTCGCAAACAACTCGCAATTCCCGTTTCTGTTTAAGCATAGAGCAAATGAAGTGGGACCAACCCGCGTAATCCTCTACCACCAAAACGCGAGCGCACGATTTGTTCACAAGGGCTCCCTGTTGTCTCACAACCTGTCTCCCGGCGGAGAGGGTGTAACAGAAATGTCTGGTTCGATCTGTGACTGAAATCACAATGAAAGCGGTTAACGCACGCCATCGCTGCACCACGGTATAAAAATCGAAGCACCTCGAGTGCCAATGCAGAACGACAGGGCGGCTGTTTCGGCGCCATTGCTTTGATAGAGTTGGCCATGAACGGCAGAACATAACCTTCGAACAGCGCTGTGATCCAGTTTTGTGGTGGCCGATTTTCACCGAGGGTGGTGATTCTTGGCCAGCTTGACCGAGCCTGACTGTCGGTCGTGGCAATACGCTGATACTTCTGCCAGTAGTGTTGCATGAATCGCTATCCTAGAAAAGAGATAGCGGACCTGTTATGAGTGCCGGCCCGAGCACCGTTCCGAGAGAGGACCAGCAATCTCCGCAGCGCGCGAGGGTTGTCCCAGAAAAACTGATATCGCAACGCGTGGCCACCATTGACTGGATGCGCGGCCTAGTTATGGTCTTGATGGTTATCGACCACGCTTCCATGGCATTCGATGCCCACCACCTAGATCACGACTCCGCGACGTATCCCGACGCCAGCACCATGGCCCTGCCGGGTGCCGAATTTTTCCCGCGCTGGCTTGCCCACCTTTGCGCGGCCGCGTTTGTGTTTCTCATGGGTACTTCCTTGGCCTTGAGCGTCGAGCGGCGTGTCGTGAAAGGCGTCAACGCCTGGAAGATTGACAAGGGCATTCTGACACGCGGAGCGATCATCGCGCTTTTCGATCTGACGCTGATTTCATTCGGTTCCGGCCGCTGGACCTTCGGGGTGCTGATGGCCATTGGCGTCTCGATGATCTGCATGGCACTGCTTCGGCGCCTACCCACTTGGGGATTGCTGGTGTTGGCTCTCGGCTGGATCGCGTTGGGTGAGATCGTGACCGGCTGGTTCTGGACCCCACCCGGCAACCCTTCTATGTTGGCCGCGTTCACGATGGCGAACTATTCAAGCCCCGCAATTATATTCAAGTACCCAATATTGCCTTGGCTGGCGATCACGCTCCTTGGGTGGGTGTTCGGGCGGCACCTGATCCGCTATGCCGCGGGCCAGAGCAAGGTTTCGGGAAAGAGCGTGCTGTGGATTTGCGGCGCAGTAGGTCTGCTCGTCTTTTTCGTCGTCCGCGGCATCAACAAATACGGCAATATGTTTTTGTACCGCGCGGACAATTCCTGGCAGCAATGGCTGCACGTCAGCAAGTATCCGCCGTCGCTCGCATACTATTCGCTGGAGCTTGGCATTCTGTTCCTGTGCCTGGCGTTGTTGCGAACGCTCGAAGTGCAAATTGGTGTCCGTGAGAATGGTGTGTTCTTTGTGTTCGGGCAGACCGCGATGTTCTTTTACCTTGTGCATCGCCTGGCGTTTGAGACGCCGGCGACGTATTTCGGCCTCCGCGGCGTCGACGGATTGGGTGCCACCTATGGTGTGGCCGCGCTGATGCTGGTGCTGCTGTACCCTATGTGCCGCTGGTATCGTACGGTGAAAGCGGCGCACCCAGCATCCTTGTTGAAGTACTTGTAGTCCAGCCTGCTGTGCCATCGCGCGACGCGTTGGATCCCTGCGGTCCATGCACGTTCATAATGGCACATGAGGTCAGAACGTTGGACTCGATGCCCCGTTTGCTCTGCACGCGGTTCTTTTTCAATTTATGCCTTCGCGAACATCGGCTAGTGTTTGATCATATGCCTGAAGTGGGATCAACCCCACTCTGGGATACTCGACATCGATGATGACATACACGATGATGACGGTGATGGCCGCAAAACTTAGGATGTGCAGCCAACTCCGGTATTTTCCGGCCGCCATCCGGTAGCCAGCCAGCAGGTAGCAAATAAGCCCGAGGGTGAAGAGAAGTGCATAAATGACGTTGGGTGGATGCGTTTGTAGTGCCATGGTACGCGTCGTGGTGATGTCGATCATACCGTTCAGTGCAGGAAGCAGCAGCTTACCCGCGTCTACATGAGAATCTCGGAACTGAGTTGCAACAACTGCTTTTGTCCAAATCTCTCTCTGAATCCTCTTGGATCTCGCCATCTCTATCCCCGCTGCTTCCAGGTTTGGCAGCTTGTGATAAGTTTCCAGTCGAGAGTCCACATACTGGCGAAACAATTCTTGCAGTTCGGGCTGCGCTTTCGGTGACAACAAGTGGAGGCGCAGATAAGCAGTCTCGATCATGTTAGCTTCCACGGCGATCAGTGCCCGTTTCTCGTTAAAGTGCGACGCCGCGCCGGAAAATGTGAATGCCACGACCAATCCAAACAAGGCGAACACCCCACCTTCGATCGTACCCAGATTGCCCCGCTCGCCTTCCGATTCCTTGGAGCGGCGGTGAATGCCGATGCGGCGGCCGAACTCGAGCAGTAATAGCATGCCGCCGAAGAGCAGGACGACAAAGAGAAAAGGGGAAGTAGGAGGCTCCATCAGACTGGCTCCTTCTGGGTGCCGTACAAATGTGCCTTGATTAGGCCTTTCTCTATCTAGCTTCCAAATTTCGAGGTCCTTGAGAACTGTCACTGTTCTAAGGATGGTAATGTGACTGTGGGCGGACCTGTCATCGCGCGTGATTGGCGACAACGATTAGGCCGCATTTCTCCGTGACTTTGTGTCCGCTGTCAGAAATGACAGTTTTCACAAGCTTGTAAGTCGAGTGAAATGTCGACCCATGCAAGACTTCACCGAATTGATTCGACAATGGGAAATCAGACATTCGACGACAGCGCTAAACGCCTGCACAGACGAGGAACTACATCAAGCGCTCGCTGGTGTGCTCGTACGCGCGCGAGGAGAGGTGCTTACCGACAGTGAAGTGCAGCAATTCTGGCAGATCCATCAAGAGATTCAACGGCGTTGCCAGCGCGCTGGCGCTGCAGCGTAGAGCCCGCCCTGCGTCATTTCGCCGTCTTGATGACGGCAAAGCGCATTTTCATTTGCGCGAACTCGCTTGTATTTGCAATGTAAGTGGTTCGGGGTGTTAGCTGGAGCGAGGTCGCCCTTTGCAAACGCTCTATTCTTGTGTTCGTGGAGGGATGCGTATCGTAGAGGCGCTCGAGAAACGACTCGTTCTCTTCGCCTTCGGGAAAAGCAAGTTGCAGAATTCTCCAGAACTCAGCCGGGTTATAGCCATAGGCGATCTCGTATTGCAGTCCCAATCGATCAGCCTCAAATTCCTTGTTGCGCAGCAACTTGAGTGTCAGAAGCGGACCGAGGTAACAACGAAGAACATACCCCGGGGGTCCTCCGACCAAGGCTAAACGCCCCCAGATGCGTGCCTGAGAGTCTATTCTCGTTAGGTGTCGCGCCATTACGTGTGCAGACTCGTGCGCGAGGATTGCGATCAACTCGTCTTCGTCTTCTACCAGGTCGATAAGTCCGGCAGTGAAGTAAATAAAGCCACCTGGCAACGAATAGGCGTTAACCTCAGGATCTCTGAGCACCTTAACCACAAAGCAGCCGGGTAAGCCGGAACTACGGGCGATTTTCTGTTCGAGACGATTCAGGTACCGTATGATGAGGTCGTCCGTGATCAGTTCAACGCGCCGTTCGACATTAGCGGCAAGTTTACTGCCCAGTGCATATTCGGCTCGCTGCTCACGAAAGTCTTTCTGCACTAGTTGTTTCGGTGACACAGGACCTCGCAACAGATCACAGTCATGCCCTGGACTTATTGCCAAATGCGAAGAGTCCGATCTGTGTGAGCTTGGCGAGACAGTGACGCGGAGTCGGGTACTCATTGGATCAGACAACTTGAAGATCAGAAGCACAATCAGCCACATTGGCACGCTTGAGCATCGTCGTGGAGTTTTATATTCACAGAGAGAGCGGTCGGTGCCAACAAAAGGCGCTGGTGTCCCGACTGTCGCAACAAACAGCTCTAAAGTTATAGGCCTCATTGATAATGCGGCATGTGGCGAACGAAGGTGAAGAGTTTATGAAAAGTGTTACTGACCTCAGCAAGAGTGCGTCGAACGAGGAGCCACATGCTACACTGTGGCGATGTGAAAGATGCAACTCCTTTATTGCCATCCATTCTCAACATCCAGTTCTCCAATCTCTTTGTCCGATTTGTATCGATGGCACAATCGAGTACTGTGAGCCGCTGCCGGGCATTCTCGGGTTACAGCTCGCGGACGCTTGGCAAAGAAACCAGATTTGTCCAGACCTTGGCGTGACGGAACGCGGTTAAAGTGCTTGGGCCTAACTCATTCCGTGGCAGAATCCGAAGGCTGTGTCCATTGTTCGTTCAAAGGATGCCAGGTCTTGTCAGGGTTGTACCGCTCCATTCCGCTAACGACCGCGCGCGATTCAGACCCCAAGTCTTTTTCGTAAACGACGCCGTCATAGCTCACCATGAATGTTTTGACTCCGGTGACGCGGTATTCGGCTGGCACCGCCACCAAAGCAAACCCTCCAATCATGACGCCATTGATCACGTAGTCGAGTTGGCCTAGTCGAGCGGCGGGACCTTGACCCTTGAGGACTTTGAAAATGTAACCGTGGTAGCCGGATGGTCGATCCGGGGAGTATCCTTCCTCGATCGCGCGGGCGACAGCTTCACTGATCGGGCCGCCAGGGGTTCCGTCCGGGTTCTGCCAGTACAGGCCATCTTGTTTTCCGGGAGTGCTAATGATCTTTTGTGCGTACTGATTCACACCGGAGCCATCACGGATTTCTGATGCGTATTCCTTCTGCGCTTCGACAAAACCTTTACAGATTTGAATAGCATCGAGTTCATTCTCTCCAATACGGCGGAAGAGGATCTCATCATGCCCTTGCCTGGAATCGAAGATCCATGTGCGCCCCCTTCTGACGATCGGAACAGGAAACGGCCAGTCGTCATTTCCAACGATAAGAGTCGCGCGCGATCCGTTTTTCGGATCGATCGTGACTGTCCTTTTTTCTCGAGCTTTAGCGACGAACGCGTCGATATGGTTTTTGTCTTGCACCGGATCGGCGGACGACACAAAATCTTTTCCCTCGGGTCCGAAGATCTTAAGCAATGCAGGAACGTCGTATTCCGCGGCCGCGCGAATCAAGGTGTCAGCAGCACGCTGCGGGTTGGCAAACGAATCCTGAGCTGTCGTGGGAACTGCATTCAATTGCTGTTCCGATGAGGACTGAGCCAGTGTGTTAGTTGGCAGGACAGAGCAGAAGAAAGCCACGAGTAGAAAGGCCATCCCGGCGGTCGATGCGGCGAAGCTAAGCCGTGAGAGTCTCATTGATTCCTCCTGAATAGCATTGTGGGACGATATTTCATCGGCGACGTCCACCGCCACCCCTTGAGCCACCGCCCCTCGAGCCACCGCCTCGGGATGCACCCATGCTGGAGGAGCCACGTGCACTGCTGCTGCGTGCGCTGCTTCCGTTGGATCCGCCTCCGCCAAAGGCGCCTGAGTTACGAGATCCACCCCCGCTCGGAACGCTGCGATTTCCTACACGATCCCCACCCCCACCGCGATTTGCACTCATGTTACCGGCCGAGGGGCCGCCCGAATTTCGATTGCCGCCAGCACTGCGATCGCTCATCGCCGCCTGCTGTCGTCCTCCCGAATTCATGCGATCACGGCCTGCAGCCTGTTGCGGGCGATTGCCGGCGGCACGATCACTGACCCCCCCTTGTTGTCTGTTCCCTCGCTGAGCCTGATTCTGGCGTGCATTCGCCTGCCGATTCGACAGTGAGTCTCCGCGAGCTGTGCCGCCGAACTGGCTGGCTGTCGATCTGTTGGGGTAAGGAGTACCACCTCGATGTTGAGGATTGTGTTGCCAGGTGTTATTACCACTACGATTGGAGATGTTCGCGTTCCGGTTGACGTTGGTATTACGGTTCGAACTGTTTACGAAGTTATTGTTTTGGTTGATGTAGACGTTGTTGTTGCCGCCGCCCCATCCG
>Ga0070706_100006039_pt1 | contig 11444 bp, 13 predicted proteins | sample KBSK5501metaG_FD_65476 | JGI IMG/M metagenome (GOLD analysis project Ga0070706, IMG submission 65476) | Corn, switchgrass and miscanthus rhizosphere microbial communities from Kellogg Biological Station, Michigan, USA - KBS K5-50-1 metaG | ecosystem: Host-associated > Plants > Roots >...
CGGCGATACGATCCGGGTCCACATGAAGGTGGCCGAGGGCGGCCGGGACCGGCTCCAGGCGTTCGAGGGCGTTGTGATCGGTCGCCGTGGAGGGGGACTGCGCGAGGCGTTCACGGTCAGGCGGATCTCGCACGGCGTGGGGGTGGAGCGAACGTTCCCGCTGCATTCGCCGCGGCTCGAGAAGATCGAGATTCTCCGGAGCGGCCGGGTCCGTCGGGCGAAGCTCTACTATCTGCGGGAGAAGGTAGGGAAGGAGACCCGCATCAAAGAGAAACGGTAGGGTAGCCTGTTGAGCTCGCTCAGCATCCCGACGGTCATCCTCAGCGTCTCGGCGTGTCTCCTCGCGTTTCGGATCATCATCAAGCGCACGGCCCAGATCCCCCAGACCGTGCGTACCGCGATCGTCGAAACCCTAGACGCATGCCTGTTTGCCGCGCTCCTCAGCCTGGTCATCATCACCTTTGTCGTCCAGGCCTTTTACATTCCCTCAGGATCGATGGAGCCCACCCTCATGATCGACGACCGCATCCTGGTGGGGAAGTTCGTGTACCGCCTGGGGTCTCCCCACAGGGGCGACGTCATCGTGTTCCGGTATCCCCTCAATCCCCAGCGCGACTTCGTGAAGCGCGTGATCGGCCTGCCCGGAGACCGTGTGCGTTTGCGGGACGGTGTCGTGTACATCGGCGCGCAGGCGATCTCGGAGAAAAGCTATACGATCAAACCGGATTTTGGAAACTACGGCCCGGTGACCGTTCCGGCCAACCAGTACTTCGTCCTCGGTGACAACCGCAACAACAGCGAAGATAGCCGGTTCTTCGGCTATGTCCCGCGAGGGAACATTATCGGGAAGGCGGTCTTCATCTATTGGCCGCTTCCCCGCATCGGCTTCGTCCACTAGCGTTGCGGTGGATCCGCGCCGCCTGACCGCCGAAGAGATCGGAGCCTGGCTCGCCCGGCTCAAGTATCCGCGGCGCTCGGCGCTCAGGCGCCTGGCTTCTGATCCCCGCCGGACCGTCCGTGAGCTCGTGGGGCGCTACGAACGCGCCCGCGCGGCCGCCCGCGCGGAGCGGCAACGGCTGCGGCGGCTGTACCAGGCGGAGCGCGCGCGCCTTGCAGCCGGACAGATCGTCGCGGGCGTCGACGAGGTGGGCCGCGGGTGCCTGGCCGGCCCCGTGGTCGCGGCCGCGGTGATCCTGCCGGAGGGGCCCGAGATCGAAGGGCTCAACGACAGCAAACAGCTCACCCCCGCGGCGCGCCAACGCTTGGACGAGGAGATCCGGGCCCGGGCGATCGCCGTGGCGGTCGCGGAGGCGTCCGTCGAGGAGATCGACCGCTTCAACATTTTGGGGGCCTCCCGTCTCGCGATGCGACGCGCGCTGGAATTGCTGGCTCCCCTTCCTGACTTTGCCCTGATCGACGGGCGCGACCGTCTCCCGCTCGACCTGGAGCACGCGGCCGTGATCCGGGGCGACGCATCGTGCGCGTGCATCGCGGCCGCCTCCATCGTCGCCAAAGTGGCGCGGGACCGGCTGATGCAGGATCTCGATCTCGCCTTTCCCGGATATGGGTTCGGCCAGCACAAGGGGTACGGCACGGAACAGCACCTCCTGGCGCTCGTGCGTCTGGGACGATCTCAGGTCCATCGGAGCGCGTTCCTGCCGGTCGCGCAGATCGCGCTGTTGGAGTTTCTCGATGATGCCGGACGACTCGCGGGTCCGTTCGGGTAGCCGAGCGTTTGGGGGGGCCCGCGGGCGCCTGGGTCGCGCCGGGGAGGCGGCGGCGGTGGAGGCGCTGCGCGCCGCAGGGTACCGGATCGTCGAGCGAAACGTGCGCCTCCGGCGTGGTGAGCTCGACGTGATCGCGGAGGAAGCCGGCGACCTCGTCTTCGTCGAGGTGAAGACCCGGCGCTCGACCACCTACGGCACCCCGGCCGAGAGCGTCGGCCCGCGCAAGCGGCACGCGCTCGCGCAACTGGCTGCGGCCTACCTGGCCCGCCGCGGCTCCGGGGACCGGGCGTGCCGGTTCGACGTCGTCGAGGTGTGGGTCGATGCCTCGGGGCACCAACGAGTGGAAATCCTGAGAGACGCATTTCGTCCGTAGAGGGGTGTGCAACGGAGGAGGAGAACTCTCTCGCGCAGCGTTGGAGTCGGCAGGGGGTGTGCGATGGCAAAAGCTCAGCGAGGCCGGCGAGTACGTCGTCCATCCAAGAGATCTCATGGGGAGCGCTCGGGCCGTGAGGGCGCTCTGCGTATTTCTCGGCGGGCCCTGCTCAAGGTCGCGGGGGCCGGGGCTCTTGGGCTGACCGCCCTGGGGACGGTTCCGGGCCTGTGGCGTTGGGGCGGCGCGGCGCCCGCCCAACTCAAAGGGACGTCGCTGTCGATTCTCCAGGCTACGTATTTCATTCCCACCGCCCAAGATCTCTATAAGAAGCAAGCGGCGGAGTGGGGACAAGGCCAGGGCGTCACCGTGAACACCGACTTCCTTAACTGGCCCGACCTTCAGCCCAAGATCTCCGCGGCGATTCAGGCCGGCGGCTACGACATCGTGGAGTTGTTCCCGGGATGGAACTACCTGTACGCGGAGAACCTTCTCGATCTGACCGATCTCGCCGACGCGGTCGCCAAGAAGGGCGGGGGATGGGAAGGCTTCGTCGCCAACGACATCAAGGTCAACGGCCGGTACCTCGGGGTGTCGCACGGGAACTCAAACGACGCGCTCAACTACCGGATCAGCTGGCTCAAAGAGGTCGGGGTCAACCTGCCCGATCCCGCGGAGCAGGCCAGGACCGGGAAGATCCTCGACCTGACATTTGACGAGTGGTTCGCCCTCGGCAAGAAGCTCAAGGCGAAGGGCCATCCGCTGGGCCAGGCGCTCGGCCACAGCCAGGGCGACCCGCCGAGCTTCTGCTACCCGTACATGTGGAGCAACGGCGCCATGGAGGTGGAGAAGGACGGCAAGACCGTCGCGTTCAACAAGCCGATGTTCGTCGACGCGATGAAGCGCTTCATCCAGGCCTACAAGGACGGCTTCGACGAGAGCGGCCCCTCCTGGGACGACAGCAGCAACAACAAGGCGTTCCACGCGGGACAACTCTCAATGACGCTCAACGGTTCGAGCATCTACGCCGTCGCCCTGAAAGACTTTCCTGAAATCGCCCAGGACATGAATCACACGCTCATCCCGAAAGGGCCGGCCGGTCGCTTCTCCCTGCTCGGCGCCCGGACGTTCGCGATTCTCAAGAACTCCAAGAACGTCGCCGGGGCCAAGGAGTTCCTCGCCTGGTGGTTCGACGACAAGCAGTACGGCGACTGGATTCACATCCAGGGGGGCTATCAACTGCCGAGCACCAAGAAGTGGGCCAAGGACCCGATGTGGGGGAAAGATCCCAAGATGTACGCGTTCAGCCTGCAGCCGTCGATCGGCCGGGACCAGGGGTGGGCGGGCCCGCCGAACGCCAAATCCGGCCTCGCTTTTTCGAAGTACATCATGGTCGATACCTTCGCCAAGGCCGTGCAATCCGGGGATGCCGCCGGCTCGATCAAGTGGGGGGCCGACCAGCTGCAGGCGATCTACGGCGGCTAGGACCTCACCCTAGAGTCGTTCCCCGAGGGCGCCGATGCCGGACCTCCATCCCGCCGCGGCGCGCGCGGGGCCGCTCTCTGCCGGCGGCCGCGGTACCTATCCGCGCTCGCTGCTGGAACGCGAGCCGAGCCTGGGGCTCCTGCTGATGCTCCCGGGCACCCTGCTGCTGGTCATCTTCATGGCGTATCCGTTTTTCCTCGGTCTCTGGCTGTCGCTGACCGACAGCATGATCGGACACGCGGGTCGCTTCGTCGGGCTTCTGAACTTCGTGAATTTGATTAACGATAGCATCTTCCGGCAGACGGCGCGAAACACGTTCATCTATGCCCTGGTGACCGTCCCCTTCAAGCTCGTGCTGGGCCTGGGCCTCGCGCTGGTGCTCAACACCCGCATCCCGTTTCGCAACGCGATCCGGGCCGGCGTGCTCATGCCCTTCATCGTGCCGACCGCGCTCAGCAGCCTGGGATGGCTCATGCTCTTCGATCCGATCTTCAGCCCCTTCTCGTGGCTGCTCAAGCACTGGGGGCTGATCACCCGGAACATCAACTTCCTGGGGACCCCGGTGCTGGCGATCGTGTCGGTGATGATCGCCAACATCTGGCGCGGCACCCCGTTCTTCGCGATCACGATCCTGGCAGGCCTCCAGGCGGTGCCGGCGGAGCTGCACGACGCGGCGGCGATCGATGGCGCGGGCGCCTGGCAGCGATTCTGGAACGTCACCGTGCCGATCATCCTCGGCGTCATGCTGGTCAGCACCCTGTTCTCCATCATCATGACGTTCGCGGACTTCCAGCTCATTTACGTCCTCACGAAGGGCGGCCCCGCCAACGAGACCCACATCTTCGGCACCTATGCCTACCAGATCGGCCTGAGCGCAACCGCGATCGGCCAGGGCGCCGCGATCGCGCTGTACATGTTCCCGGTTTTAGCGGCCCTGGCGATTCTGCTCCTCCGCTACCTGCGGCGGGAGGTAGCATAGGATGGTCGGGAGCGCCTCGATGGGACGCCGCATCCTCACAGTCTACGTCCCGCTCGCGCTCTTCCTCGTGTTTCTCCTGCTCCCGTTCTATTGGATGATCGTCGTCTCGTTGAAGCCGCCCACCGACCTCTTCAACCTGCGCTTCAATCCCTTCTTTATCCAGCACTTCACGCTCAAGAACTATCGCTACCTGTTCCAGGAGACCGCATTCGTCGTCTGGGCGAAGAACACGCTTGTCGTCTCGGTTGCCGCGACAGCGCTCGCGCTATCGTGCAGCGTCCTGATCGGGTACGCGCTGGCCCGCCTGCGGTTCCCCGGCGGCAGCGCGATGGGGGTCGGGATTTTCTTGGCCTATCTCGTGCCCCCGACCCTGTTGTTCCTCCCGCTCGCGCAGGTCGTCGCCGGGCTGCACCTCTACAACACCTACTGGGCGCTCATCTTCACCTACCCTACCTTCTTGATCCCCTTCGGCTCATGGCTGCTGATGGGCTACTTCCGGACGATCCCCAGGGAGATCGAGGAATGTGCGCTGATCGACGGCAGCAGCCGGTTGGGGACCCTCTTCAAGATCGTGCTGCCCCTCTCGTTGCCGGGGATCTTGTCGGCGGCCATCTTCTCCTTCACCCTGTCATGGAACGAGTTTCTCTACGCGCTGATCTTCATGTCCTCCGGCCCGCTCAAGACTATTCCGGTCGGGACGGTGAGCGACCTCATCAAGGCGGACGTGCTGTTCTGGGGGCCGCTCATGGCCTCCGCCTTGCTCGGCTCCGTACCGATCGCCGTCATCTACACCTTTTTCGTGGACCACTACGTCTCCGGACTGACCGCGGGGGCCGTGAAGGGATAGCTCGGCCTCCTCGGCAGGAGTCGGCCGGGGCAAAGGAGAATCCCAGCACCTAAGCGGCAGTGCGCATCAGCATCGGTTGCTCGTCGTCGAACTCTTGCATCGAACCAATTGACGTACACACGGAGGCCTCATGAGCCGCGACGAAATCCTCACCAAGCTCCTCTCGTTTGGCGCCATTTCCATTGTCCACACCATCCAAGACGTCGAAGCAGGCCGGGCACGCCGCGTCTCGATTCCGTCGATTCCCGGCGGGTCGGCGTTCTCTCGTGAGGTCCTCGGGTTTCTGCGGTCCCTCGGCGCCGAGGTGGAGTTTTCAACCGGCTTCGGAGGCGCGATCCGCCTGCGGCATCTCGGTAGCAGTTGAGGGCCGGCCTCCCATGCGCGACGAACTCATTAGGCGCGAGACGCCTCAGGGGACCGTGCGGGTTCTCGTAGCGTTTGCCCGTGTTCGTGGAGGGGGGTGGCTGTGGATCGCCCGACGATCGCCCGCGGGCCCGATCGTGGGGGAGGGCCGGGGCGCAAGCTTGGAGATCGTCCGGGCGGCTGTCGAGGAATGGATGGAGCAGGAGGCGGAATACCTGGCACGGCGGCCCACCTAGGGGTCAGATCCGCAGGCGCGGATCGAGGAAGTCCCTCAGGCTATCCCCCAGAAGGTTGCTGGCGAACACGACCACGCTGATCGCGACCCCGGGGAAAATCACCACCCACGGCGCGCGTTGGGCGAACTCCGCCGCGGAGACCGAGAGCATCCGCCCCCAGGAGGGGTACGGCTCCGGCACGCCGAGGCCCAGGAAGCTCAAGGCCGCCTCGACCAGGATCGCGCTGCCCAACTGTGCCGTTGTCAGCACGATCAACGGCGCGAGCGTATTGGGCACGATGTGCCGGACGGCCACCCGGAGGCCGCTCGCTCCCAGCGCCTGGGCCGCCTCGACGTAGGTGGACTCCCGAATCGCCAGCGTCGTGGCCCGCACCACCCGGGCGACCCGCGGGACGAAGGGGACGGCGATCGCGACGATCACGGTCAGGAGCGACGGTCCGAGGGCCGCGGTCAGCACGAGTGCAAGGACGAGCAGGGGGAATCCCTGCATGATGTCCAGGATGGGCTGGATCACGGCGGTCGCGACGCCGCGCTCGTACCCACTCGCGATCCCCACGGCGCCCCCCAGGAGGCCTCCGAGCGCGCTGGTCGTCAGGCCCACGGCGAGCGAGACGCGGGCACCGTGGACGAGCCGGCTGTAGATGTCCCGTCCCAGGTGATCGGTCCCGAGCCAGTGACGCCGGCCGGGCGGTTGGAACGTCTGCGCGGCATTGGTTCGCGTGGGGTCATCGGTCGAGACCGCCGTCGCCGCGAACGCGGCGAGCATGACCAGCGCCATGACCACGCCCCCGGCAGAGCCGAGCGGTTGCCGGCGGAGAAACCGGACCACGCTCGTCTTCATGCGTACCGGACCCGCGGATCCAGACGCGCGTACAGGACATCGACCGTCAGGTTGGTCAGCACGACCACGATCGCGATGAACATGACCAGATTCTGCACGACCGGATAGTCTCTCCACAAAATTGCCTCGACCAAGTATCGCGCGACCCCAGGGAGGTTGAACACGGTCTCGGTGACGATCAACCCGCCGATCAGAAACGCGAACTCGGTCCCGATCACGGTCACGACGGGGAGCAGGGCGTTCTTGAGGGCGTGGCGGTAGACGACCGAGCGGCCTGCCAGTCCCTTCGCTCGACCCGTTCTCACGTAGTCTTCGCGCAGGACCTCCAGCATCGAGGACCGGGTAATCCGGTTGATCAGCGCGGCGCTCCGATATCCCGCCGACAGGGCGGGGAACAGGAACTGGAGGAGGTGGGCGCGGAGATCGACCCACGGGGCGATGTAGAGCATCGACGGAATCCACCCGAACGTCCGCACGAGCAGGATGATAATCACCATGCCCAGCCAGAACGCCGGCATCGAAAGCCCGGCGAGGCTGAAGATCCTGAGGCCGTAGTCCAACCACGTGTTCTGGTGGGTCGCGCTCACGACGCCCGTGGGCAGGCCGACGGCGACGGAGACCGCAAGCGCCAGGATCGCGAGTTCGACAGTGATCGGGATGCGGGGCCGGATGATCTGCCAGGCGGGCAGCCCGTACCGGAACGACTTTCCCAGATCGCCGTGGACGAACGCCGTCGCCCAAGTCAAGTATTGGACGGCGACGGGCCGGTCGAGGAGGAGCTCGTGGGCCAAGCGCTGCTTTTCCGAGATGTCGACGAGCCCGGCGGACTGGAAGAGCAGATCGACGATGTTCCCGGGAGCGATCCGGAGGAGCACGAAGATGACGATGGACATCGCGACGATCGTGAGCGCCGCGAGCGCCAGCCGCCGCCCGAGGAACCCCCACATCTGCGCGATGCCTACCGGTCGAGCCACACCTCCTGGAAGCGCCCGTAGTTGTAGACGCTCTGGTGCGGCACCAGGTTCTTCACGTAGGGCCACATCGCATAGTAATCGTTGCTCCACCCCAAGATCGGCCGGGCGCCGTCGAGCTCGAGCTTCTTCTGGATCTCCGCAACGAATCGCCGGCGCTTCACCTGGTCGACCATTTGCGACTGCTCGTCGATCATGCGGTCCACGTCAGGGTTGCAGTACTGCGAGTAGTTCCGCGGGGATCCGCAGACGTAGTTTTCGTAGAAGTTGGAGTCGGGATCGTCCACGCTCACGCCGGTCAGGTTGGCGCCGAGCTCGTACTCGCCGCGGGTGAGCTTCGCGAACCACACCGCGCTTTCGACCTGCTCGAGGGTGGCTTCGACGCCGATCTGCTTCAGCTGGTCGACGACAAATGTGGCCATGTCGATGTACTGCGCGATGGCCCGGGTGCTCACGACGAGGCGCATCGCGTGGCCGGGGCCGAATCCCGCCTCGGAGAGGAGCTGGCGCGCCTCGGCCTTTTGCTTCGCCGGGTCACCGCTCCCAGGCAGGCCGGCGAGGTCATCCGGGACGAGCCCCCACACGCCCCAGGGGCGCGGCAGCATCGAGGCGCCGACGACGGCGCCGCCCTGCCGGACCGCCTGCACGTACGCCCGCCGGTCGATCGCCAGGCTCAGGGCCCGCCGGACGCGCGGGTCGGTGAAGGGCGGTCGCTTGAAGTTCATCAGCAGGTTGTCGTTGATACTCTGGCTGACCTCCGTGACCACCATGCTGGGGATCGCTTTCTTGAGCTGCTCTGCGGCGTTCCTGGTGCCCTCCTGGGGCATTGTGACGTCCAGCCGGCCCGCCTGGAGCGCCGCGATGCGGGTGCCGCGTTCTTTGATGATGATGAATCGAATCCCGTCGAGATAGGGGCGTCCCTTAATGAAGTAGTCCGGGTTGCGGACGAACTCGATCAGCTCGCCGGGGCGATACTCCTTGAGCTTGAACGGTCCGGTCCCGACGCAGCGGGTTCGAAGTTCGGCCGCGGGGATATGGGCCGGGTAGACGGGGGAGTACCCTGAGGCAAGCAGCATCAGGAGCGCCGGTTGAGGTCGCTTGAGCCGAAAGACGACCGTGTCGGGGTCTGGCGTATCGATGGCCTGGATCTGCGCGTACCAGACCTTGCGGGGGTTCAGCCTCAACGCCGGGGCCCCCGGCGCCCCGCGGACGACGTCGAAGGTGTACTTGACATCCTTGCTCGAGAACGGCTGACCGTCGTGCCAGCGCACGCCCTTGCGGAGGGTGAAGACCAGGGTCTTGCCGTCGTCGCGCCAGGCCCACTTTTCGGCGAGTTCGCCGATGATCGTGGCGGGGCTTTCCTGGCCGCGGAGCGGGTTGAAGAGGACGAGGTTGCTGTAGCACGGCATCACGCCCCAATTGACCGAGACCGTGGCTTCCTCGTGGATGCTGAGGCTGGGAGGATCCTCGCGATGCATGGCGTTGAGGACGCCGCCCGATTTGGGGGTCGGGCTGGCTCCCCAGGCCGAAGCGGCCGTCAGCGTCAGGAGCGCCATACCGCCGAGCCACACACCGACCGGACTCCGATTCGTCATGGAATCGTCCCCCTTCGCCGCCCGTCGAGAAGGCACCGCAGGTTTCCACGCCCCCGAGAACAGCCCCTCTCGCCTGGCTCAGCCGACGGGGGTTCGGGTCCAGTTCAGCACCGAGTAGTCCAGGTTTTCCGCAGCGACGCCCATCTGCCGCAACATCGCCATCACCTGCGCACGGTGGTGGACCTCGTGGAACAACAGCTGCCCCGCGATGCCGCCGGCCGTGGCACGGACGCGCATGGGCTTTGGCCCCATCTGCGAGACGAACTCGACGGGACGGTTGGGGTCGCCGAGCCCGGCCAGCGCTTGCCGCGTGACGCCCGCCCGGGCCGCCCACGCTGCCGCGAACGGTTCGTACTCAGGCTGGCGCTCGACGGTGAACGGCGAGGCCCCGAGCGACACGTCGCGGCCGGCCAGCCGTTCCACGTACGCCCACTCCGCTGCGGCGGTGTGGAGCAGCGTGGCCCGGATCGATCCCAGGCCGATCGGGAATGTCCGCGTGTACACCTGAGGCGGCTGAGCGCCGACCCATTCCAGCAGCCGGCCGCGTGCCCGCACAACGTAATCGAAGAAATGGGTGAAGTCCATCGGGGAAGTTGTCATGTCCGGCTAATTCCATCACGGGCTGAGCGGTCCCTGCAGTTCGTGCCTCGGCAGCGCGCGTGAAAGGACTTGTACTTGCGATGGCGGAACTCTAGGGGCGCCCAGTGAGGTCGAGTGGAGGTGAGCGATGGGGTATCTCAGCCGCTCGGTGTTCCAGGACCGGCTCGCGCGCATCCGGGAGGCGTGTGATGCGGCGGACCTGGCGGCGCTCGCGGTGCTGACCCCGGAGAACTTCCTGTACGTCTCCGGATACTTCCTCGACGTCCAGCCGTGGGAACGCCCGGTGGCCGCCATCGTCCCGCGGGACGGCGATCCGTTCCTGGTCATGCACGAGCTCTCCACCAATCACGTCCGATACGCGAAAGAGCACGCGTCCATGTGGATCCCGGAGGTCCACTTCTACGCGGAACATTACCGGATCCAGCAGCGGACGTATCTCACCCCGCAGTGGCCGCAGATGGTGGCCGACCTGCTGCGGCGAAAGGGCCTGATCCGCGGGCGCGTCGGCGTCGATAGTCTCGGCGGTCCCATCATGCGGCTTCCCGATCTGCTCCCCGGGGTGCAGGTCGTTGACGCGGGCCGCATTCCCCGAGAGATGCGGATGGTCAAGTGCGAAGAAGAACTGGCCCTCATCCGCCAAGGGGCGGAGTTGAGCGATTGGGGTCAGGCCCGCTATCGTGAGCACCTCGCGCCGGGGCGGCCGCTCGCCGAGATCGACACCCTTGTCGCCCACGAGATGGCCGCCGAAGCGATCCGAAGGTTCCCGGACTACAAGATCGAGATCCGCGTCTCGGGGCTCACCGGGCCGAACTCGGCCTGTCCCCACGGGATCAGCGGCGATTACGGCCAGGTCGTTGAACGAGGGCACGGGATCGTGAACATCGTCATCCCGCGGCTCAACGGCTACGTGTGCGAGAACGAGCGCACGTTTTTCGTCGGGACGCCAGACAGAGAGCAGGCGAACGCGTTCGAGGCGGCGGTCGAGGCGCAGGCCGCGGCTGCGGAGGCGTTCGTAGCGGGCGCGGTGGTGGCCGACGTCGACGCCGCCGCGCAGCGGGTCTTCGAGCGGCGCGGGTTCGCCGACCGGATCATCCACCGGACGGGTCACGGCATCGGGCTCGCCGGGCACGAGCACCCCGACGATATCGCGTTCAGTTACCGGTCCCTCGTAGAGAACGAGGTATGGTCCTGCGAGCCGGGGATCTACCTCTACGGCGTGGGTGGGTTCCGGCACGACGACACCGTGATCGTCAAGAAGGGGCGGACGGAGATCACCACCAAGCACCCTCGAGATCTGGAGTCACAGACGGTTCCGGCCAAGGGAGGGCGGTAACTAATGAAACGGTCGGCAGTCATCCTGCTCATGTTCGGGTTGGGGACGCTGCTGCTTCCGGCTGGGATCGTGGCGCAGACCAAACCCACCCAAGTGAC
>Ga0070706_100006042_pt1 | contig 11441 bp, 9 predicted proteins | sample KBSK5501metaG_FD_65476 | JGI IMG/M metagenome (GOLD analysis project Ga0070706, IMG submission 65476) | Corn, switchgrass and miscanthus rhizosphere microbial communities from Kellogg Biological Station, Michigan, USA - KBS K5-50-1 metaG | ecosystem: Host-associated > Plants > Roots >...
TGCGCTGGACCTGGGCGTCACCCACATCGACACCGCCGAGATCTACGGCCCGTTCCACAGCGAGGAGCTGGTCGGGCGGGCGATGAAGGGCCGCCGCGACCAGGTGGTAGTGGCGACGAAGTTCGGCCTCGTCTCGCACTCCGGTGGCGGCCCCGGAGTCACCGACAGCAGCCCGGAAAACGTCCGCGCCGCAGTCGAGGGTTCCCTCAAGCGGCTGGGCACCGACCACATCGACCTGTACTACCAGCACCGGGTCGACCGCAACACTCCCATCGAGGAGACCGTCGGCGCTCTGGCCAGGCTGGTCGCTGAGGGCAAGGTCCGCTACATCGGCCTATCCGAGGCAAGCCCCGACACGATCCGCCGGGGTCAGGGCGGGCAGCATGGTGGCCGTTATTGGCGATGGAGCCGTCGGGCTCTGTGGCGTCCTGGCCGCCAAACGGCTGGGGGCCGAACGCATCTTGCTCATCGGACACCAGCAACAGCGGCTGAAACTGGGGCAAGCATTTGGGGCCACTGATGTCATCACGACGAGAGATGAGCAAGCAGTGCAGGAAGTGCTTGAGCAGACGCATGGGGGGGCCGAAGCGGTCCTGGAGTGTGTCGGCACGCTTGAAGCCATGAACATGGCGATTCACATGACCCGACCGGGCAGATCAGTCAGTCTCGTTGGCTTTACCCATGCCAGCCAGGCCCCTGACCTGACTTACCGCTTGTTCCAGAATATTACCATTACCGGTGGCGTGGCACCTGCGCGCGCCTACCTGCCAGCATTGTTGCAGGAGGTGATCGCAGGAACACTTGATCCCTCACCCGTCCTCGACATGACGGTTGATCTTGATGGAGTTCCTGCCGGATACGCGGCGATGGATGAACGTTCCGCCATCAAGGTGATGGTGCTTCCGTAGAGAAAGGAGATCCCTATGGCACACACAGATTTTAGCGCTGGCTTACAGAACACCAACACAATCGAGATCACCGTGACCGGGCGCTCGTCCGGTCGCTCCCTTTCCTACTCCGTGTGGTTCGCCCTGGATGGTGACACGCTCTACCTGATCCCGGTGAGGGGATCAGATACGGAGTGGTACAAAAACCTGTACAAGACACCGACCATCCGCCTGGCGGCCCGTGGGAAGACGCTCACCGCGAGCGCCCGTTTTCTCACCGATCAGGCACAGCTCGACAAGGTCCTTGAGAAGTTCCGAGACAAGTACGGCAGAAACGTGAAGTCCTACTACCCCAAGTACGATGTTGCCGTCGAAGTCCCACTCGAGTGAAAGGAGTAGCATATGCGTGCAACTGTCTTTCGAAGCCCTTTCGATGTCCGGATCGAACAGGTTCCAGATGCCGCCCTGCAGGAACCAACCGATGCCCTCGTTCGCATCACCCATGCCGCCATCTGTGGGTCGGATTTATGGCCCTACCGAGGGCTGGAACCCTATCAACCGGGGTGGCGGTTGGGCCATGAATGGATGGGAATCGTGGAAGACGTGGGATCGATGGTTTCGACCATCAAGCGGGGAGATCGGGTGATCGCGCCGTTTGCCTTTTCCGACGGCACCTGCGAGTTCTGCCGTAAAGGGCTCTACACCAACTGCCTGCATGGCGGCTTCTGGGCACAGGCCAATGATGGAGGACAGGCTGAAGCGATCCGTGCCCCCCTGGCCGATGGCACGCTGGTCGTCGTTCCTCCCAGCGTGGAAGGAGCTGAAGCGAGGCTTCAGGCCATCCTTCCACTGACGGACGTGATGGGAACCGGCCATTATGCCGCCCTGTCGGCTGGGGTGCATGCGGGGGGAACGGTGGCCATCGTCGGCGATGGAGCCGTGGGCCTCTGCGGGGTGCTGGCCGCACGACGGCTGGGAGCCGAACACATCATCCTGCTGGGGCATCAAGAGAGCCGCCTCTCCCTGGGACGCCGTTTCGGCGCTACCGACCTCGTCACCAGTCGCGGCGAGCAGGCCGAGCGGGAAGTGATCGAGTTGACGGCAGGGGGAGCCGAATCAGTGCTGGAGTGCGTCGGCACAAAGGCGGCGATGGAGACAGCCATTGCCATCGCTCGTCCAGGAGGAAGCATCGGCTACGTCGGGGTGCCTCATGGCGAACAGCTCAATCTTGAGCCGCTCTTCTTTAACCATATCATCCTCCGGGGTGGGTCGGCGCCTGTTCGGGCGTTTCTGCCCGAGTTGCTCGCGGATGTACTGGCCGGACGGCTCGATCCTTCCCCCGTACTCGATCTCACGGTCGATCTTGATGGTGTTCCCTCGGGATACGCGGCGATGGATCAGCGCAAAGCCTTGAAGGTGATGGTCCGTCCTTAGACGATAATGAGGAGCAAGAACATGCAGCTGGTCCGCTATTTCGGGGCCACCGGCATCGTGGCCGAGCGGGCTGGTGGTATCTGTCAATGAGTTAGAGCGGACGTGGGCAACATCCATCAGAAAAGGCAAACACCATGAGAATCACAGAAACAGCACGCAAAAACCACGAGGAACTGTTCCCGAATCGCACATCCACCTTGATAGTGACCGATCCCGAACTGATTGAGATCTTCGACAATTTTGCGTTTGATGAAGTGCTTGCGTATGGCAATCTGGATACCAGAACACGGTTGATGGTCATTCTGGCCTCCATGATTGCCAACCAGGCCTTGGCTGAATATCGGGTGATGCTCGGTGGCGCCCTGAATGTCGGGGTCACCCCGGTCGAAGTCAAAGAAATTGTGTACCAGGCGGTGCCCTATGTGGGCATGGCGAAGGTCTTCGACTTCCTCCACACCACCAATGAGGTCCTCACCGAGAGGGGCGTCCCATTGCCCCTCTCGGACCAGTCCACGACCACGCCCGATACCCGCGCAAAGATCGGCCTAGAGGTCCAAAAGCACATCGTCGGCGATGAGGTCGTCGAGAAGCTTTACGCCTCCGCGCCCACCGATCAGCAGCACATCCAGCGCTTTTTATCGGCCAACTGCTTCGGCGACCATCTCACCCGCGCCGACATCGACCTACCGACACGCGAGCTCATTACCTTGAGCATGCTGGTCGCGCTCGGCGGATGCGACCCGCAAGTGAAGGGCCATGTCGCCGCGAATCTGCATGTCGGCAACGACCGCGCGAAACTGATCGACGTCCTGACGCAGCTCCTGCCGTTCATCGGCTATCCGCGCACGCTGAACGGGTTGAGGGCCATCGATGAGGTCACCGCGTCGTGAGCGGAGCCTGCGCGTAGGAACAGGAACAACAACAGCAATTAAAGGAGAATGTGAAATGCCACAACGCACCTGGTTCATCACGGGTGTCAGCAGCGGATTCGGCCGTGAGCTCACCGAGCAACTCCTCGCGCGCGGCGACCGCGTCGTGGGAACGGTTCGCGACTCCGGTAAGGTCGCCGATCTGGTCGAGCGCTATCCCAACGTGTTCCGCGTTGAGGTGCTCGATGTCACCGACACGGCGGCGATGCGCAAGGTCGTTGAACGCTCTTTCGCCGAACTCGGACGGATCGATGTGATCGTCAGCAACACTGGCTACGGCCTGTTCGGTGCGGCGGAGGAACTCACCGATGAGCAGATCAATCGTATCATCGCGACGAACCTGGTCGCGCCAATCCAGCTCATCCGCGCCGTGCTGCCGCACCTGCGCGCCCAGGGGGGTGGACGCATCATCCAGATTTCTTCCTATGGTGGGCAGGTCGCCTTTGCGGGCAACTCCCTGTACCACGCCACCAAGTGGGGCATCGAAGGCTTCGTGGAGTCGGTTGCCCAGGAGGTCGCGCCGTTCGGCATCGGCATGACCATCGTCGAGCCCGGCGGCGCGCGGACCGAGTTCCGCTACGGCAGCGCGAAGAAAGCGCAGCTGATGCCGGTCTACGATCAGACGCCGGCTCATAGCTTTCTCTCGATGCTCGACCCCAAGAACGGCCTGGCCCCCGGTGATCCGGCCCGCATGGCCGCGCGCATCATCGAGAGCGTGGACGTGGAGCCCGTGCCGCTGCGCATGGTGCTGGGGTCGCAGGCACTGGAAAGCACGCTGGCGACACTCCGTAAGCGGATCGCAGGCTTCGAAGCGCAGCGTGAGCTCGCCGCTTCCACGGACTTCCCGCCCGGGGAGTGACCGGCCGCTCGTCCAGCGCGACCCATTTCGCTTCCCATCTGGTTTGCTCTGGATGGGAACACGCTCTCTCTGATCCCTTTACCGGGATCAGAGACCGGGCAGTACAAAAACCTGCGCAAGCAACCTTCCATCCACTTAAGCACCAGAGGGAAGACGTCGCATTGTCTCACCAAAATCTAACCCGGGGGTTCGCTCAATTGGCAGCAATCAGGATAGTGCAGTGGACCTCCTGCGAAAACCGGTGAGGGGTATGGTCCGCGTATCACTTCCTCTTGCCATCCGTCCTTAACGGTTTCCAACAGATAAGCTCTGATATTCCGCATCCCACGCTGCAGGGTGCGGATTTGCAGTGGTTGATAGCGTCCAGGGGAGAGACGCTGTAGCTCCCGGAAGATGTCGCCGCCGCTCCGTTCAGGATTGGCCACCAACCAGGACATGATCTGTTCCCACTCCCTTTCAAAAGGGTCTTTGTGGGTATGCCGCCAGCCCAGGACCCGTTTTCTCCTTTCCTGCTCGCGGTACAAGGTCTCGAGTCCTGCTGTTGGATCGGGAGCCTTCCTCTCTTCAGGAAGCTTTCCCGCTGTACACTGTTCTACCGAAAAGATGTGGAGAGGGTCGGAAAGGAGGGATGAGACAAAAGGAGAGCAACCAACTGCACAGCGGAACACGGCCTGTTGCAACTGCTCGAGTTGGTTTAAAAGACCGATGGGATCGAGTATCTCGGCCACCTCGGTCAGTTCTTGCTGCTTCTGGGCAGGTAGGACGCCTGACTGGAGCAGTCGTTGGAGGGGAGTTTTCGCTGGATCGTAGACGTAGCGCACTTTCTTCCCCTCGCGTTGTTTCGACAGCAACTTCATCGAGGGCTGAAAGCAATTGACATACAGGCGCAGTGCCCGGTAGAGTTCGGTGAGTTGCCGAGAGGCATGTTCCCCAACCAGACGATCATAACCGACTACCTGGCGCACAATGGCTCCATTTTTCTGTTCCACAAAACACTGATCTCTTTTTTGATAGGGCCGCCCTCGGGTAAAGGTGATTTGCTCTTGTTCGCAGTATGAGATCAACGAGTCGTTGATGAATTCTCCGCCGTTGTCGGTATCGATCCCCAGCATGGGAAAAGGGAACAGCAGGCGCGCCTGTTGAAGCGCTGCTAGCACCGTATCCCGACTCCGGTACAAGAGAGGCAAGCACTCCGTCCAGCCGGTTGCCACATCCGTGAGCGTCAGAGTGTACAGGTAGCCGCCCTCAATGTCGGTGCCACAATGGGCCACCAAATCCGCCTCCAGAAAGCCAGGTCGGGTCTCCTCCCACTCCTCGAATGTACGGATGGGAATCTGCTGCTTCAGCAGTGTTCCGGCTCGCGTCGTGGAGAGGCCGCGCTGACCTCGTTTACGCTGGGAACGCAGGAGGCGATCGGCTGTGGCTGCGCTCATGGAGAGCAGTTGGCTGCGGCACTCCTCAGTAAGGTGCAGATGCTCATGCCGCTCCAGCGCTTCGACCAGCGTGGGGAGAAAAGGGATGAGGCGTTTGGCGCAGATCCGGTTGGCGGCATGCCAGACCAGGAACAAGGCGTGTTGGACTTCTGGCCCGTAATGGCGTGGGCGAGGGCGCTGAGGTGTGGATTGCTCCACTTTCGCATGGTTGAGGAGCCCCATCGCGTACTTGCGATTGTAGCCCGTCGCTGCCGTAAAGGCATCGAGCAGTTTGCTCTTCTTCTTGACCGTCGATGCCTCGCGATACTGCGGGAGCATATGCTGAAGTAATTCGCGCCTAGTTTGAAGACTGATTCCTTCTCTCATGATCGCCTCCCTTGCACATGTCCTGTACGTGATACCTCTGCCCACATGACAGATGCTTCCCCTCAGATTGCCTCACCAGGAATCTGACTCTTGAGACGCATTCTAGAGGCTTCTTGTCTTTTCAGCGAGGGGAAATTGGTGAAGCGGTGGGAGAGTTGAAAACGCAACGGTGATCTCAGAGGCGGTGTTTGTTGAAGAACGCAAAGTCAGATTCCCGATGAGGCAATGCAACTCGTGAAGGCAGGATGTTGCGTGTTTTGCGAGGCAGGATGTCGCTGCGCGCCTTTTTGCACAATAAAACACCGTCTGCTTGCTTACCTCTTCACTGCCTGGTTGTTCCCAACGGGCGTGAAATCAGCCTGCAAAGAGACGATGTACATTCGGGAGCGGGAGACGGGACTCGAACCCGCGACAGCCTGCTTGGAAGGCAGGTGGTCGCAAGATCGCCGACCGCTTGCCATGAAATGGCTCTGGGAGAGCGTTCATACATTTCGATCATAATCCACGCTCATCTGCGGCAGATGGTCGCTTGCATTTTAAGGCAGACGGTCATGGATCAGATACACTGGAAAGAGTATACGCGCCACCATCTCGAAAGGCAAGAGAGGCAGATGGTCAACCACCCGGGAACACAGCACCCGCCTTCTCTCATGCTCTCTGAAATGTCCTGAACATCTTTCTCATGGCAGGGTGAGGATCAGCAGAGCAAGGGTACGGAGACACCTTCGATGGAGGGGAGCGAGCAGGTCGCGCACTCCCAGGATACCAGCCTGCTGCTTGGGTCCGGCATGGTCGAGAGCGTCAACAAACTGGTGGAAGCGCAGCTCAAAGGGGCAGGCATGCATTGGCAACGGGGGCACGTCAATCCTGTGCTCGTGTTGCGCAACGCCGTCTGCAACCAGCGCTGGCCGGAGACCTGGCAGGCCTGTGTCACCCAGTGCCAGACAGTGTGGAGGTACCGACGAGCACAGCGCACCGATCGGCGGCTGGCCTGTTGGGCGGTGCTCATTCTCTTGACATGCTGGCGTCGCTCTGCCGCACCGCCACCTCCAAGCCGCCAGCACCTTATTCCTGGCGACAGGCTTTTCTCAGACGCCCGCCTGCTTCGCGCGATCGCCCTGCAAAAAATTAGCCCGCATCCTACTGTACTGGGAAGGTTCCGAACATATGCTATACTGTTCTGGAATCGGTGCGTGGAAACCATTTGGTGATGAGCATGAGCAGCAAGAACCCGACTCCTGCGATCGTCGCAGGTCAGACCCTGATCTACCAGCGAGACGGCCAGCGCTATCAGCTGCGTGTGGGAACCTCCGCCTGGTTTGCCTGGCTACAGATAGCCACGATCTTCCGTGTGCGCAGTCCGTTCGGAACCTTTACGATGCGTCGCGAGCAGGCCGGCAATCAGCGGGGTGACTGGTACTGGCGTGCCTACCGCAAACGGGACGGCAAGCTCCACCGGGTCTATGTGGGTAAGGCGGGGGAGGTCACTCTAGAGCGACTGGACGCCGTGGCAAGACACCTGTTCGGGCAAGACGAGGAGGAGGTGAGTTCCAGAGCAGAACGCTCGGATGGCCGTGCTCCACGCAGCCATCGAGAGAGGCTCCTTTCCTCTGATCAACGCACCATGCCCACGCGACACACCGAGCAGGAGAGCAGGCTTTTCTCACCACTCCCGGTGCCACTCACCTCGCTCCTTGGGCGCGAGCGGGAGGTCGCCGCCGCCTGTACCCTGCTCGCGCGCCCTGAGATTCGTTTGCTCACCCTGACCGGCACCGGCGGTGTGGGCAAGACGCGCCTGGCGCTGGCCATTGCGAGCGAGGTCCAGGGGACCTACTCCGATGGGGTCTGCTTCATCTCGCTGGCCCCTCTTCAGGATGCCGATCTGGTCCTGCCCACCATCGCGCAGGCACTCGGTCTGCAAGTCAGCAGCACCCGACCGCTACTGGACCTGCTGCAAGCGGCACTGCGGGAGCAGCATGTGCTGCTGGTGTTGGATAACTTCGAGCACGTCGTCGCAGCTGCACCGTACCTCGTGGACCTGCTGGCTGCTTGCCCGCAGCTTACAGTGCTCGTGACCAGTCGGGAGGTCCTGCATGTGCGCGGCGAACACGCCTTTGCTGTCCTCCCATTGGCCTTGCCCGATCCACAGCATCTGCCTGATCCCGAACAGCTCACACGTTATGGCGCGGTGGCGCTCTTCTTTGAACGAGCGCGGGAGATCCAGCCCACGTTTCAGCCGAGTTTCGAGGATACCCTGCTCGTCGTCGAGATCTGTCGGCGTCTCGATGGCTTGCCCCTGGCGATTGAACTGGCCGCAGCCCGTCTCAAGCTGCTGTCCCTGCCAGCCCTGCTGGAGCGACTGGAACACCGCCTGGCTGTCTTAACGGGTGGAGCACGCGATCTGCCTGAGCGCCAGCAGACCATGCGCAATACGATTGCATGGAGCTACGACTTGCTCTCACAGGAGGAACAGCGCCTCTTTCGCCTGGTCTCGGTCTTTGTGGGAGGCTGTACGCTAGAGGCGGTGGAGCAGATGGACAGAGCGCTCGGCGGCAAAAGGGCACTGGTGTTGGATGAGGTGACGTCACTGCTCGACAAGCACTTACTCCGCAAGGCAGAGCAGGGTAGCGATGCCCCACGTTTGCTGATGCACGAGACGATTCGTGAGTACGGCCTAGAGGCGCTCGTCGCCAACCAGGAGCTGGAGGCTACGCGCTCCGCCCATGCAGCGTACCACCTGGGACTGGCGGAAGAGGCCGAGGTCTACCTCGAAGGCGCAGAGCAGGTAGTGTGGCTGGAGCGGCTGGAGCGCGAGCATGCCAACCTGCGCGCTGCCCTGGACTGGTCGCTCTCGCAGCACGAAAGCGAGATCGCTTTGCGCTTGAGTGCTGCCCTGTTTCACTTCTGGCGGGCACGCTGGTACCTGAGCGAAGGCAGAACCTTCCTGGAGCGTGCGTTGGCGAGCAGCCAGGATGTGGCCGAAGAGGTGCGGGCCAAGGCGCTCCTGGCGACCGGACTCCTGGCGATCGAGCAGGGCGACTATGAGCGGGGAGTGATGCTGGGCCGGGAGGTGGTCGCGTTGCAGCGCAAGCGGGGAGCCAGCCGCAGCCTCGCCTTCGCGCTCTTTCTCCTGGGACGGAGCGCGTGGGTGGTCGGTGACTTCAAGGCGGCACGTTCGCACGCCGAGGAGGGGCTGGCCGTGGCCAGAGCTGGAGACGACCAGACCATCCTCGCCTCTCTGTTGGTCCTGCTGGGACAGGTCGCGTTCGATCAGGGCGAGGACAGCCGGGCGTGGACGCTGCTGGAAGAAGGGCTCACGCTCCACCGGGGAGCAGGGAACACCTACGGCATCCTGTACGCTCTCTTCTCCCTCAAGCGGATGCACTTTGCCCAGGGCGAGGTAGCCAGGGTACGCGCCCTCAACGAGGAGTACCTGGCGCTCTCCAGAGCGATGGGCCTCCGGCCTGCCATGGCCGATGCTCTCAGCTTTCAGGGGTGCTTCGCGCTTGAGGAGGGCAAGGGAGAGATGGCAGGGAAGCTGTTCGAGGAGGGCCTGGCGCTCCTGCGCGAAGTCAACGATAGCTGGTTCATCGCCATCTGTCTGCAGGAGATCGGCGTGGTCGTCGCAGCACAGGGGAGGATGGCGGAGGCTGCATGGCTCTGGGGTGCCGCGGAAGGCTTGTGTGCTCAGCTTCGAGCATCTCTCCCACCGACCGAACGTGCCCCAATGGCCCGCTCGGTCGCGGCTGCGCGTGCCACGCTGGGGGAAGAGGCGTTCACGCTCGCCTGGGCCCAGGGGCGGACGATGACGCCGGAGCAAGCGGTGGCGCGACTTTCACGCACCGCATTCACCGGTCGCTCTCCTGCGCAGACCACGAGGAGTGCCAGAGCAGCACGTCAACTACTGCCTTCCCCATCCGAGACGCTTGACCTGACCGAGCGGGAGCAGGAGGTGCTGCGCCTGGTCGCACAAGGGTTGACCGATGCGCAGGTGGCTGATGCCCTGGTCATCAGCCCACGCACCGTCAATGCGCATCTGCGCTCCATCTATAGCAAACTGGGTATTACCTCGCGCCATGCTGCCACCCTCTTTGCCCTCGAACACCATCTCCTCTAGGTGCATGCTGCTCCGCCCACGCCTCACCTATGCCCATGCGCTTCATCTCACCTGTAGTCAAGATGTCCCCGCCTAGGTAAACCCTCCACGTGAGACGTTGACACGTCATTCCCATCACTTTGAGATAGGCAACACGAATACGTTGCTTTGCCGATGCGGAAGCCGCCCCTCTTGCCCTAGACTCTTAAGGAGTAAGCCTGGATGCTACTCACCAAGTGAGAAAGCCTCACCGGAGTCGATGAGAGCTTCGGGACTTGAGGAGCATCTGCACCATGTTCAGGCAGCACGCGCCTCAAACCAGACAAACATTGACACAAAAAGGAACAACACCATGAATCTACGTACATCTCATATAGAACCACCTGCATCTCAGAGCGAGCAGACACCGGTGTCCACCGCATTCACATTCCAGCGTCTGAGCCTGGCGGCCTGCATCCTCCTCGCGCCGCTCTCGATCACGCTCTACCTCCTCGCTTGGGCGGGAAATGGCCGCGAGCCTCTCATCGCCAGCGCGATGGCTGGTCCGACCGGCAACATTCTGCACCTTATCGGCGCCGTCGCGGCCTCCTTCTTCTTGCCCCTGGGTTACCTGGGCATGTCGCTGCTAGGCATGCGACGCGCACCCTGGCTTGCTACCATCTCGGCGACACTCTCCCTGGTCGGATGGATTCCCTGGGCCGCGCTCATCAGCCTCGACGACCTGGCCTACACTATCGATAGTGGCGGCAGCACCGCGCAGTTTGTCGCGCTCTGGAAGCACTTCAACGGCGACGCCGTCATGACGACCTTTCTGCTCATCTACATCACCGGCCACCTGCTCAGCGCTGTGCTGATCGGCTTTATGCTGGGTTGGCTAGGCCTCATCCCCGCCTGGGCTGCCTGGGCTTTTGCCCTGACCAGTCCGCTCACCATGCTCCTCTTTCCCGTACATAATCTCGTCTTCCAGGAGGTGCTCATCTATCTGATCTGCGCGCTCTGGATCAGCAGCACCATTCCCGCCGCCTTCGCTATGCTCAAAAACACAGAGCTGGCTCAGCCAGTTGGTAAATGAGCCGAGCTGGTATACTCTTCTTGCAGATCTCCTACGACCATGCAGGTGACAGACAGATGGTGAGAAAGCGGTCGCGCGACTTCTCCAAAGCCATGCCCACTACTGACAGAGGGCTGTCACTCCACTGAGATAGACTTCCAGGAGAGGAAGACACCGGATCGCTGAAGCACAAGAAAGGAAACCCTCTATGAAACCACGCATTACCATCATTACTCTCGGTGTCGATGATCTGGAGCAGTCGTTGGCCTTCTATCGAGATAGCCTTGGCCTTCCCACGCCGGGAATCATTGGCCAGGAGTTTGAATATGGAGCAGGTGCCTTCTTTGATCTCCAGCCTGGTTTGAAGCTCGCTCTCTGGCCCCGAG
>Ga0070706_100006043_pt1 | contig 11439 bp, 10 predicted proteins | sample KBSK5501metaG_FD_65476 | JGI IMG/M metagenome (GOLD analysis project Ga0070706, IMG submission 65476) | Corn, switchgrass and miscanthus rhizosphere microbial communities from Kellogg Biological Station, Michigan, USA - KBS K5-50-1 metaG | ecosystem: Host-associated > Plants > Roots >...
AGCGCCCGTTTGTGCTCGTCGCGCAACAAAGTCTTTTTGACGAGACACGCGCTCCACAGGGGCAGCATACGCTCTGGGCCTATTGTCATGTTCCGTTCGGTTGCAAGATCGACATGTCAGAGCGCATGGAAGCGCAAATTGAGCGGTTTGCCCCCGGTTTCCGCGATTGCATTCTGGCCCGGCACAAGATGGGCGCCGTCGATCTGGAAAAATCGAACCCGAATCTGGCCGGCGGCGACATCAGCGGTGGCGCCACGAACCTGGCGCAATTAATCGCACGCCCGATCCTCAGTCCCACGCCGTATCGCACACCGCTGCCCGGCATTTATTTGTGCTCTGCTTCAACTCCGCCTGGAGGCGGTGTTCACGGCATGTGCGGTTATCACGCAGCGCGCGCCGCTCTCAAGGAAACGTTAGGCTGATTGGACGTCGGCAGGTTGATTCAGGTTTCGGAAAAATTCTCGCGCCTCGTCTGAAACACGTATCGGCCGGAGTTTTCCAGCTCTGACCAGGCGGCTGGTTAGCGTTTGCAAGGAGAAATCGGCACCGGCAAGCGCGTTGCGAAAATCGATACCCACCTCTCGCGGGTAAATGGCGGCCAAGGGTTCAGAGCGGTTGTCGATTTTCGGAAGAACGCCACGACCAGGTTCAATTTCCAGACAGAGGGACCGCAAATAGCTCTCGCTCATGAACGGCATGTCGATGGCCAGGGCAAGCAGATGAGTGCCGCGCATACGATTCAGCGAAGCAGCCAGTCCACTGAGGGGGCCGCGCGACGGAGAATCGTCTGCCACAAATTGCACGTCGTCAGGCCGCCAGGCCGGGTCAGTTCGTGCAGAAACAAAAATTTCCGCCGGATCCAATCTTCGCAAAAGCTCGAGCTGAATTTGCCAAAGCGGTTTTCCGTGAAAGAGAAGTGTGGCTTTATCTTCGCCCATGCGGCGCGATTCGCCGCCAGCGAGCAAGACCGCACTGATATTCATTGAGAAACGTAACACAGCCATCTTGGCTGTCTGGTCGCGTGGGCATCTTGGCCGCACTTGGGCTCCAGCCTGGAAGCCTCTGCGACCAGTCAGGCAACATGCCTAAGTTACGCTTCCGCGCGTCGCAATTTTCCGTCGGTCAAAATTTTCGCGCGCAGACCGCCGCGGCCTTTCAGGAATTCCTGCGCGTTGGGTCCGATGGCGCGATCCATCCAGTAGCACGGCCTGCATTCCTCGATGCCATGGAAACGGACATCCTGGATTTTGAATTCCTGGCCGATTAGTCCATTAAGATCGACACCGCGGGTGATCACATTGCGCCGCGCTACGGCAGGCGAGCAGTCCTGAAGTTGCAGCGCGCGACAAAGATCATCGAAGACTTCCAGAGACAGGAATGTGATCTGGCCCTTGTAATCGTCTTTAAAATCGAAGTAGCGATCCCCGCGGATACCACGCCCTGTCACACATTCGATCATCGGCAGCTCAATCATGGGATACGCGTCCGGTTCGCGTCCGTGATGACCTACAAAATTATGACCCGGCGAAATGTAAAGATGGCGGATTTCCACCGCCTTCATGATAACATCGAGACGATTCGTTTAACATGAAAGAAAACGGGGTCGGTTCGCAAAAAATCATTAGGCGAAAACGCGACGGCAAACTGGAGTACTTGCCCGATGATCTTACGATTGAAGAGCCGCTCGAGATTCGGGTTGGTCACAGGGTGTTGGCGACCACCATGCGCACGCCGGGTCACGACGAAGAACTCGCAGCCGGGTTTTTGGTCTCGGAGACAGTCGTCCGCGGGCGCGAGGAGATCGCAAAAATTTCGACGGATCATGAGAACACGGTCGTTGTCGATCTTGCCGCCGGCCTGAAACTGAACCTCAATTCAATACAGCGCTTCGGAACGATCTCGAGCAGTTGCGGACTCTGCGGCAAGACCAGCATCGAAGCGATCCGGCAAAATTTCCCCGCGATACGATCGACAACGTTCAGGATCGGCATCGAAACACTGCTTTCTCTTCCGGATCGATTGCGCAAGCAGCAGGGGGATTTCACGCGAACGGGCGGGATTCATGCCGCTGGAATTTTCGATGCTAATGGCGGATTGAAAATTGTCCGTGAAGACATCGGCCGTCACAACGCCGTCGACAAAGCCATCGGGCGGGCGTTCCTGGACAAATTACTTCCGTTGGATCGACATGTTCTACTCGTCAGCGGCCGCGCTTCCTTCGAAATCATGCAAAAAGCGCTGGCGGCGGGCATTCCGATCGTCGCCGCTGTCTCAGCACCGTCCACTCTCGCGGTTGATTTCGCACGTGAAGGCAATCAAACGCTGATTGGATTTTTGCGTCCGCCCTCGTTCAACATCTACTCGCACGTCGAGCGGGTGATCCTGGAAGTCAGGCAGTTATCCAAGGTTCGAACGGTTAAGGCCTAACGCAGAGCGTGCTTCCCGAGCGAATTTGAAACCAGCAAGCGGCGTCGGAACATCGACGTCTTTTGCAAGAGCAAGCACCTGAAAAGTACGCCCGAGCATTTCTGGATGGAGCAGCGTTTGCAGAGCGCGCTTTATTTTTGGATCGACACCCTGCGCAAGGTTCGGCCACTCGGAAATGATTCCTGCTAGAAAATGATGTTGGTCGGTGAATCCGGCCGCGCGCAGGCCATTCTCTTCCGCACGTCCGGCAATGCTCGTCCAATCCACGTGCGCAGTCATATCGGCCTGCCCGATTTGCTCAAATGCCGAATCAAGATGTCGATGTTGCGCGCGAACCTGCAGCGTTCCGGCGGATTGATGTGGCGCGTAAAACTCCTCGAGCGAATAGCCGTAATCAATCGCGAGGACGTAACCGCGCTCTAGCTTGCGCGATAAATTGTCGATCCAATCGAGGGCGGCCAGATTTACTTCGGTTTGGTACCCGGCGGGCTGCGCGGGCAATTTCTCCAGATGGTCGCGCAAGGTTTGATCGGCAATCGGTTGATCGACGAATGCAAACATGTCGCCGTTCAGCGTAACAAATTTTTCCAGCCATAGGCATTCGGTCGCGGCGCTAACGCCCTTCAAACATTGCGAATCGATCAGATGCACCGGCATCGAATCGAGCAGTTCGTTGGAAAAATGAACTCCGGTAAATGGCTCGAGCGCATCGATTGAAGAGCGCCACTCAATTTTACCTCCAAATTCTGCAAGCGCTCGCGCTTGTCGATCTTGCAGGATTGGAAATGGTTCGATAATCCGGTAGCACAAAGCGGCGAAAAATTCCGGATAGCCATTGCGCGCCGACTCAAGGAAATCACGCGCAAAATCGCCATGATGGGCGCCCTGCTCGACAATGATGAAGTCGTCGATCCCCTGGTCTCGACGGCTATCGGAGTTACAGAGTCGTTCCCAGATTTCCGCAAATTGTGCGGCCAGTAATTGCCCGCAAAGCGGGCCGGCGCTGATGTTTGTGAAGTAATCGCCCCGCCGTCCAATCGCGCACCGGCCGGAGGAATAATATCCATGCTGGGAATGATAGAGCGCCTGTTGCATGAACCAGGCAAACGAGACCGGGCCGTGCTCGTTGATTTCTCTGCGGATAAACTCGATCAAAGCGGGGTTGCCAGTCGTCATTGGTCAAATCGTTAAATCATTGAATCGTTAAATCGATGACCTAAGTTGCGCGACCGATTTGTTCCGAAACTTGAGAACATCCACGAGATATCTGCGGCCTCCACCGGGCTACCGTTTTCGGCCGCCCTGGTATTCGGGACCTCGATTCTACATTCCGCTCGCCGTTGTCGTTGTGCTCGGGGTTGTCTTTGCGGTTTACGTTTCAATTCTGGTCGCCGACATGGAAGGGCAGGCGGGCAGTTTCGATTTAAACAAACTCGAACAAATGGAATCGGCGAGCGTGATTCTCGACCGAAACGGCAAGATCTTTGGTCAAATCTACGTCGAAAATCGCGAGACGGTCCCATATGATCAGTTGCCTCGCGATCTCATCAACGCAGTCGTCGCGGTGGAGGACGCAAAATTTTATCAGCACCGCGGATACGATGTTCTTGGGATCGTCCGTGCAGCGTTGAAAAATGTGACAGCCGGCCACGTGCGCCAGGGCGGAAGCACAATCACCCAGCAACTCGCGCGCAACAGTTTTGCTCTCAAAGAAAAAACGTTCCGCCGCAAGCTGCTGGAAATTTTTCTGGCCCGCCGAATTGAGGAGAACTTCAGCAAGCAAAAAATCATGGAGCTTTATCTCAACCGGATTTATTTCGGCGGCGGCCTCTACGGCGCAGAAGCGGCGGCGCGGGGTTACTTCGGCAAATCCGCGCGTGAGATGTCGCTGGCGGAGTGCGCCACTCTCGCCGGTCTGATTAAGAGTCCAAACAGATTATCACCGTGGACCGATCACACCGCCTCCCTGGAAGTGCGCAATTACGCGCTGGATCGGATGCGCGATCTTGATTTTATCAGCCGCGAACGATGTGCCGCTGCCCGAAAAGAACAAATCGTCATCGGGAGCCGGCAGAACGCGCAGGGACAAACTTACGCGGTCGATTACATCCGCCAGCAGGTAATTGCCGAAGTGGGATGGGATCGGGCGATGAACGAAGGCTTTCGGATTCACACGACAATCGATGTCGATCTTCAGAAGGTTGCTGAGGATTCCCTCCGCGCGAATCTGGAACGGATCGAAAAGCATCCCGACTATAATCATCGGACTTATGCCGAGTACGCATCCACTTTTCGTAAAACAAACGGCACGACCCCAGCCCGACCCGCGCCTGAATATCTTCAGGGCGCAGTAATCGGGCTGGATAACGAGACGGGCGACATCCTGGTACTCGTAGGCGGGCGCGATTTCGAGCACAACCAGTACAACCGCGCCCTGCAAGCCAGACGGCCGGCCGGAACAGCGATGCTTCCGTTCGTTTACGCTGCTGCTTTTGAAAAAGGAATGTTCCCCGGCTCGCTCACCGAAGATTCGCCGCTCGATAACCGCGCAGTCATGATTGGTGGCACAACGGGGATTCTTGGCGAATGGGGACCGGAGAGCGCTGAAAACCGCTACGAAGGCCCAATGACAGCGAGGCAGGCGCTGGTCAAATCAAAAAATGGCGCAACCGTCCGAATCGGGATGAACGCGGGCGTCGACTCGGTCCTGCAACTTTGTTCTGCGGCTGGCATTCGTTCCGCGCTTCGTCCGTATCCGGCTACATTTCTCGGCAGCAGCGAAGTCACACTCGCTGAGCTCGCCCTGGCTTACACGATTTTCCCAAATGGCGGATGGCGGCCAAGCGCATCGCACATTTTGGAACGCATCGAAGAAAAGGACGGGACAGTGGTGTGGGACGCGAAGAGCGATCGCAGCCGGCAAACAGTTATCAAACCCGAAACCGCTTACCAAGTGCATTCCTGTCTTGTCGACACGCTCCAATCAGGAACAGGGAAAGCTGCCTACACACAATTTGGTCTGAAAAAGATGCCGGCGGCGGGCAAGACCGGCACCGCCTACGATTTTACCGATGCCCTCTTTGCCGGATACGATTCCAATTTTACTTGCGCCGTTTGGACGGGGTTCGATAAGCCGCAAAAGATTTATCGCGGCGCGTTCGGGCGTGAACTCGCCTTGCCGGTTTGGGTCGATATCATGAATGCGGCGGCCCGGCATTATCCGCCGCGAGAAATTAAGCAGCCGGCAAATCTGAAGCAGGTGGAAATTTGCTGGAGGTCCGGTTTGCTTGCGACCGACAAGTGCTATGACGCCGTGAGAACGGCTAACGGCGATACCGTTCAACGACGCACGACTTACATGGAAATCGCGACCGCCGCGCAGGCGCCCACCGAGCCGTGTAATGTCCACGGCGAACCGCGCGCCCGGCTTGCGCGAAATCTTCCTTCTGGAGAATTGCCCCGCGCGGCGCTGGCCGTGGATCTTAGCGAAGTCACGCCAGTCGTCATAAAGAGTCCGACGTTGTTGGCCGACAAAGACCCATACAATTCACAGAAGCCGACTCTGAAACCCGAACCAACGCCGGAACCCGAAAAGGAAACGGCCGAAAAGCAAAAGATCGAAAACCAGGCCGGCCAAAGCCAGGCGACGCCAACACCGGCAGGAGCGACTGACCTTAATCGTCCGCCTGCAAGTGGCAGCGGACCGGCAGGAGAAAGAGGGAATCAGACGGCCCAGTCCGTTGTTCCAATTAGAAAAGCGATCCCGGTTGAGCCGCAGGAGCAAAAGCCTGTCGAGATTCGGCGCGCGATGCCGGTTAAACCGCTCGATCAAGAGAACGAGGATGAGACGCTTCTGAGATCAGCGACCCCGCCTCCGAGCGATCTTGACCAATAACAATGGCGTCGCCGGGCGCAGACCATTTTCGGTTAACCGTTCTGAATCCGGGCGGTCGCGACCCCGAGCAGCATTTCCAGGACACGATTGGCCCAGGCGACGGCGAACATCCGCCAATCAATTTTCACGGTTACGCTGCATGCACGCGCGGAGTTTTTCATCACGATCCGCGACGGGCGATCGCAGAGGGGACACCGGTTCTTCTTCTTTTGCGCGGCGAATTCCGGGCTTCAGAGCGCGCATTAAACGAACTGAAAAAGCACGGACGCAAGGTCCTTGTTTCCCTGAAGGAGACCGGGATGCACCAAATCGCACAACAGTTATGCGATCGAGGTAGGCTGTCACGCTTCATGAGGATTCTGGCGCAAGCCGATGGATGTATCGCCACAACGCCTGAAGCTGCGGAAATCTATCAACGCGCTCGTTGGAAGCAGGATCCCGCTACCGTCGCTTTTATCCCGACGCCCTATCCGGTCGAAGATCGACAATGGAACTTTTCTGTGCTGCCCACCGAGCAATCGGGAATCTTTGTCGGCACCCGTGAATGGGATGTGCCTTCGCGCAATCATTTCGCGGCGTTGCTGGTCGCGCGTCAGCTCTGTGATGCGACAGGTGAGCCGGTTACAGTCGTTAATCTGGACGGATACAAGGCGCGGAGGCTTATTTGGGAGCTAAAATTTCCAGAGGGAAAACTCCGCGTCGTTGAGGAAGAGAAAACGTATCCGGATTACCTGCGAATGGTCGCGAGGCATAAGATCGTTTTGCAACTGGACCGCAGTCGTGTGCCAGGCCAGGTCGCGGGCGACGCGTTGCTGTGCCGGACCGTTTGCGTGGGCGGCGACGGCGCGATTGAACGACTTGCCTTCCCGAAAACTTGTGGCGGAGGCCGTGACCTCAGCAAAATCGCTTCCATCGCGCTCGACCTCTTGAAGAATGCCGAGTCACGGGTCGCGATTGTGGCCGAATCGCAAGAGCTCGCGCTGAAGCGGCTTTCTTTTCAAGCTGTGCGTCCGCAACTGGCAAAATTTTTTGCCCAGTTCGCGAACACAAATGAGAGGTAGGGTTCACCCGAACCGCGCCCAGGCGATTGGGGTCAATCGCCCCTACCTATTAGCCTCAAATAAATATCGTCCAACCGGCGCGCTTGCGCGCCCAGATCGAAATTTTTGCGGACGACGTCTGCGCCTGCGCGCGCGATTCGTGAAAGAAACCTGGGATCTTGCACCGCGTCGAGCAGCGCGCGCCCCAGTTCGTCATGATTATGCTCCGGCACAAGCAGGCCGCTCACCCCGTTTTCGATCGCTTCGGGGATTCCGCCATGCTGCGTCGTGAACACCGGCAGTCCGCTGGCCATTGCTTCCAGCATCGAATTTGGAATCCCTTCCTGGTTTCCGTCAGGGCCGGTCTCGCTCGGATGCAGGAAAATGTGCGAGGCGTAATAGAGATCGCGCAATTGCTCCTGCGAAATAAAACCGGCAAACGAAACGCGATTGTCGATCTTTAGTTCGCGCGCCGAGTCCTGGAGTTGATCGAGCAATGGTCCTTCTCCGGCGATGGTTAGCGTTGCGTTTGGATAGCGTTTCAGAAAACTCGCGGAAGCGCGCAGCGTAACCGGCAGGCCTTTTTTCTCGATCAAACGGCCGGCTTGGACGAATCGCCATTCGCCATTTTGAGGAATGTTCCGCTCGCGAAACGGAAATTCATCGAGTGGAATCCCGGTGTGCTGGAGTTCGATCTTTCTTTCGTCGCAACCAAGATCGACAACCGCGCGTCGCAGCGATTCCGAGCGGACCAGAACAAACTTCACCGCGGCAAGCATCTGCCGCGTGGCTTCTCGATATGCCGGCTTGTTCATGTCCACGATCACGTCTGCGCCGTGAAAAGAAACAATCGACGGTTTTTCCCATGCGCGAATTAGCGGCAGCAAATGCACGGCGATTTGCCCGAAGTAAATGTGTAATAGCTGAGCGTTCCTTCTTTCCAGAACGTTCGTTAGCGCACGCAATTCGCCCGGCGAAATTTGCCACGGCTTATCGCGGACCTGGCGAAACCAGAAGCGCCTGAGAAAATGCAGCGCCGGTTTTGCGACGATGTCGATTTTATCGAACGGAAACCGCGCCGCGTTTTCGCGTTTTCGGGCGATGACTACAGGGGAAACGCGCTTAAGCGCCGTGATTTGCCGGTAGATGTGCAGCATCTCCGGTTTCAGAAACGTCGCGCAATAGCAGGCGACGACCGGACTTCTTGTCATGTCGAGCGGAGTCGAGACATCTCTAACTCTTAACAATAAGAGATTCCTCCACTCCGGTCGGAATGACAAACATCTAAAAGACGATCTCGAAGAACTTGATGCCCTTCCATTTTCCCGTCTCCGGGTCGATGACGACGCTCTGCGCGGCCGTGCCGTATTTGGCGGGCGCCATCGGGTTGAGCATCTGGAGCGGGTTCCCGCCACGGACTGCTCGCGGGACCACTCCTTGAACCTCGGGTCGTTGTAAAAGCGGCGGCGGTGTCTCCATTGCTCTCACCTTTGGTTGCGGCCCGATCGGCGCCCGAAAACTTTGTGCGGAAGCAGTTATGGTCAGCGCCGACAGAATCGCAAACATCAACGTTTTCATATATTTTTCCTTTCCACCAAAGGCGTGCAAGTTCTTGCCCGTCGCAACGCCTGCCCGCATTATATACGTTGATGGACTATCTTGAAAAGGCCAGACGTGTTCTGGATATCGAAATTTTTGAGCTCACGCGACTGCGGGAGCGTTTGAGCGAAAATTTCTCCCGCGCGGTCGAGCTAATCAAGGAAGCGGTCGATGCGCGCGGCAAAGTGGTCGTAATCGGCGTTGGAAAATCCGGACACATCGGCGCAAAAATAGCCGCTACTCTGACAAGCACCGGGTCCCCGACCGTCGTGCTCGATTCCTCAAATGCTTTGCATGGCGATCTGGGCATGATCGCCGACGGGGACGTGGTGCTCACGCTGAGTGCGAGCGGCGAGACGGAAGAATTGCTCCGAATCCTGCCGGCGATCGCCCGGTTCCAAGTCAGGATCATTGCCATGTGCGGCGATCCGAAATCGACTCTCGCACAAAACGCGCATCTGCTTCTCGATGTAAACATCGAACAAGAGGCGTGTCCGCTAAATCTGGCACCGACTTCGAGCACGACGGTAATGCTGGCACTGGGCGACGCGCTGGCCATGGTGTTGCTCGAAGCACGCGGATTTAACAAGGAAGATTTTGCGAAGTTCCATCCCGCAGGTGTGATTGGCCGCAGCCTGCTCATGCGTGTGCATCAAATCATGCGCCCACCCGAAGCGATGGCGATCGTGTCAACTGATGTTCCCATACGCGATGTCCTCAAAGCAATGACCAGTGTCCGTGCAGGTGCTGCGGTCGTGGCCGGCGAAGATCGACAATTACTCGGGATTTTCACGCACGGAGATTTCGTGCGGCATTTTCAATCCGATTCAAAGATCGGCGAACGACTGGTGGCAGATTTGATGACATTGAACCCGGTTACGGTGCACAAAGACAAATTAGCCGTCGAAGTTCTGAATCTGCTCGAACGCCATCGCATCGACGACCTGGTCGTGGTCGATGACAACAATGTGCCTGTGGGCATCGTCGATTCGCAAGACCTCACGCGCTTGAAGTTACTCTAGGCGCGTGTAACGTCCGCCTCTTTTCACCAGTCATTTATCACTAATCACTCTTCTTCTAATGGCTGCGGCAAACGATCTTCGTAAGGGAATGGCGATCAAATACAACGGCAATCCTGCCATCGTACTGGAAGTCCACCACCGCACGCCGGGAAATCTGCGCGCATTCGTCCAGGCGATCATTCGTTACATTAACACGGGTAAGAGCGCCGACGTCCGCTTCGGCTCGACGGACAAAGTGGAGCTAGTCGAGATCGAGCGAAAAAACCTCGAGTTCAGTTACAAGGACCGCAACGGCTATCATTTCATGGACCCGGAGACGTATGACACCATCACGTTGCAGGAAAACCTGATCGGCGATTCCAAAGATTATCTGGTGGAAAACCTCTCGTTGCAGGTCCTGTATGCGGAGGGAAAACCGGTGCAGGTTGAGTTGCCCGCATCCGTCAGTCTCAAGGTCGTCGAATCACCCGAAGGCGTGCGCGGCGATACCGCCAGCAACGTGACCAAACCCGCTCTGCTCGAGACCGGAAAGACAATCAACGTCCCGCTTTTCATCAAGGAGGGCGAGACGATCAAGATCGACACCCGCACGGGCGCATATATGGGGCGAGCGTGATCGCGGTTTTCGGGCTCCCCGGAATTCAAATTTCCTTTTCCAAATTCGTCGCAATCTGCGTAACCTGCGGATGACCTTGGCTGCAACGAAGCGACGATCGACCACCAATCGCGGAAAGCGGAAAGCGGGCCGCGCGGAAAAGATCGTCCGGAATGTCGCCCGGGCGCGAACAATCGTTCCGGCGTCCGACCCGCTGATCGTGCCCACGCGCTGGGTAAAATTTGTGTTCGCGATTTTTCTGCTGCCGATCTGCGCAATTTTCAGTCAGACATTTTTCACTGTCTTTGCGCGCGCGACCGTAACGCAACGGCTTTGGGCAGGCGAAGAGTTTTGGTTCTTCTCATTGGGCGCGATTCTCTGGCTGATCGCATTCCTCGGGTTGCCCCGCCCGATTGTTATCTACGTATTCGGGCACGAACTCACCCATGCGCTCTGGGTTTTGCTAATGGGCGGACGCGTCAGCCGGTTTCGCGTTGGCCGCGACGGCGGACATGTGGTGACGAACCGAAATAATTTCTGGATCGCGCTGGCGCCGTATTTTTTTCCGCTCTACAGCATTCTGGCGATCGCCACATACGGCGTGCTCAGCCTGTTTCTAAACATGCAGCCGTACGGGCGCCTGCTTTATGCGGTGATCGGGGCGACCTGGGCGTTCCATTTCACGTTTACCTGCTGGATGATCCCAAAAAATCAGACCGACCTGAGCGACCAGGGCACGTTTTTCTCACTCGTCGTGATCTATCTCATGAACCTGCTGCTGCTCAGCGTAATGCTCATTCTAGCGTCACCGCAGATTACCTTTGCAGCTTTCGGCGCGGATTTGCTGACGAATCTCAGCAA
>Ga0070706_100006044_pt1 | contig 11439 bp, 8 predicted proteins | sample KBSK5501metaG_FD_65476 | JGI IMG/M metagenome (GOLD analysis project Ga0070706, IMG submission 65476) | Corn, switchgrass and miscanthus rhizosphere microbial communities from Kellogg Biological Station, Michigan, USA - KBS K5-50-1 metaG | ecosystem: Host-associated > Plants > Roots >...
GTCGACTCAAGCTCGGGAATCCCGCCGAACTTTAGCGGGACCATGTTTTTGTAGAAATTCGGCGCGTCCACCGTGATGAGCGCCAGATCGCAATCGTGCGCGACGAACTGCACTTTGGCCTGATATTTGTTCGGGTCGCCCTCGCGCTCGACTGTGAGATAGCGGCTATTGCTTACCACGTGCGCGTTCGTCATGATACGACTGCCATCGATCACAAAGCCGGCGCCGATCCCGCGTGCCAGCATACCGGCGTTCCAAGGCGCTCTGTAATCGGGCGCGACCTCGGTCGAAGTGATCCGCACCAAACTCTTCTGGATTGGGCCGTTCGGTTTCGGCGGCGGGACTGGCACGGGAATAACGGCTTGCGCGGGAGCACTCGGTTTCGCTTGGACGCCCGGGGGCCTCGGCGGACCTGCTGAAGCTGACGGTGATGGCGAGATTTGTTGCGCGGACGATGTCGATCCGACAAGCAAACCAAGGCAAACAAAAATGAGAATGCGCTTCATGGCCGGAAAGTCTGAGAAGATGAAACGAAGTTCGCAGAAATCAAATGCACATAGTTCACCCACGAATTCCTAGCTGAACGAGACCGGAGAGAAAACTGGCGTGACGCCGGCTACAATTAAAATCGAATAATCAGATTCCCGCCCGGTCGAGAAGTGACGCGAGCACTTTATCGGCTTCGAATACTTCGCGCGCGATGTTGCGCGCGGCCCGCGAATGCTTCACATAATCGCCGTTAATTATTTTTACTGCATCGACAATTTCGCCTAACGAACGAAACGCAAGCAGGCCGGCGTTGCCGCCGTAATTATCCGTGAATCCTGTTTCTTGAATGATCACCGGGCGTCCGGCAGCGAGGTAACAGGCGCTGCGATCGCTAAACCAACCGGTGTTTAAACGGACGTACTGGTCTTTCGCGACGGTGAATTCACCTTTCGAACGGCAGATGTAATCGCGGTAAAGCGAGTAATCGACGCTGAGATCGAGGGGCGAGCGCAATCGCCAACCATTGCGCTCAAATTTCTCCCGCGTCTGTCGATCTTCGATATTAGTCGCCAGCTCGAATGTTTCCCCCGATTTTTTGGGCGCGCCCACGAAGCGAATGAATTCGCGCGATTTGCTCCAAAGATATTTTTCACCACGCCAGATGATGTCTTTCAATCCGCTGGTGGACCAATTCGCGATCGAAGTGAAAACCGCGGCGCGCGAAAGCGCGCGATTTGTTTCCCAAAAATCCGTCACCACCGGTTGCCGCGTCGCCAACCATTTGAAGTTGTGTCTCGGCACTGGAAAACTTTTCGTTGCGACATTTTCACCGAACGTGAAAAGCACGCGCTGACGGCGCAGATAATCGATTGTCGATCTTACGCCTTTGTCGATCTTGATTTGCTCAACGCCCGGATCGCTCTCGATATAAATGAGGCGATCACTCGTCAGCAAATCGTCATTGAATTCCTGGGCGCCACAGATGTTCAGGATCGCGTCTGCATCGCGATAGAGCTGACGAATTTTTTTTAAAGACAGGCCCGCGGTCGGATTGCCTTTGAGATAACGCGCGCAGAAGGCCCACCGATTTCGGAAACCAAACTCGCGCGCAAGACGATTGAGAAGCTTCGCCGCGTAATCGAACTCATCGTTTACTTCGAACGTCTCGGGATTGTAGGGGAGCCGTGCCGAATCTTCCACGTAGTAAACATCGTGTCCGAGCTGTTGCAGTCCGACCATGTAATGCACGTGCTGCCAGATGACGCCGGCAATCGGCATCGAGCCCATGAATCCCATCACGACGAGACGTTTTCGCTGCATCAGAAAGAAAACGTCATCTTTCGGCTTCGAATTGCTTAACAACGACCGCCGGATTACCCGCGACGACCGTGTTTGGCGGAACGCTTTTTGTGACCACCGATCCCGCGGCAACCACTGAGTTTTTACCGATGCTTACGCCTTTCAAAATGACCGCATTCATCCCGATCCACACGTTGTCGCCGATAATCACGGGCGCGGTTTTTAATTTCGGACGCCGGGGCCGACCTTTGAAAAATGGGGCGAGCGCTTGCGCGTCAATGAGACGTTGTGCCGGTTCGAGCGGATGAAAATCGGAATCGGCGATGCCGACGTTCCATGAGACGAGGCAATAGGATCCAATGTCGATCTTGTCCTCGGCCATGATGAGGGCGCCGTTCAGCAAGGTGAAATCGCCAATTGTGCAGTGGCCATTCTTTCCCACTGCAAACGAGCAACCGGCGTAACAGGAAACATGTTTGCCCATCACGACCGCGCGCGGTTTTTTGCTGCGCAGATGACGAAAAATCTGCGCACTCTCGCAATAAAATGCTTCGCCGAATTCAACATTAGGCGGAATGGGATTCGGCCACCAATCGCCTTCCACGTGTCGATCGTGTCTGACGTTACTCATGTAGGAAATTTTCCCGACGCGTAGAGTTTCGCGTAAACGCCGCCGCGTACGACTAGCTCGGGCCCGCGCCCTTGCTCGACAATTTGCCCGCGTTCAAGCACAGCGATTTGATCGACGCCGTGAATGGCTGCCAAACGATGGGTCGCGATCAACGTCGTGCGGCCGTGCATCAACTGCTTGATCGTTTCCATAATTGCCGCTTCCGTTGCTGGATCGAGCGCGGAAGTTGGTTCGTCGAGCAACAAGATGGGCGCATTTTTCAGAAACGTACGTGCAATGCCAAGACGCTGGCGCTGACCCACACTCAAATGTCCCCCGCGTTCTCCGACCTGACTGGAGTATCCATCGGGCAATGCGCGAATGAATTCGTCGGCTTGCGCGCGCCGCGCTGCATCGACAATCTCCTCTTCGCTCGCGTCCGGACGGCCGTAAGCGATGTTTTCGCGCACCGTCGTTGAGAAAAGCAACGTGTCCTGTAAGACGATTCCAACTTGCGCGCGCAAGGATTTTTTTGTGATTTGGCGAAGATCGCGACCATCGAGCGTCACTGAACCGGTCGTGGGATCGTAAAAGCGCGGGACCAAACTCAAAAGCGTGCTTTTCCCCGCTCCCGTTCCACCGACAAGTGCAACGATTTGGTTCGGCTCGATGCGAAGATCAACATCGTGTAGGACATGTTGATCTTGATCATAGCCAAACGAAACATTTTGAAATCGCAGTGCACCTTTGGTTTCTGTGGTGGCGATGGCATCCGGTGAATCGATCACGTCGTCTTGTCGATCCAAGACTTCGAAGCAGCGTTTTGCACCTGCGGTCGCTCCTTCCATCGCCCATGCGGTGTAGGTGAGCGATTCGAGCGGTTGATAGAGCATGAGCAAATAGGCGCTAAAGACGAGCAGCGAGCCGAGCGTAAGCGTGCCGGCGAGGACATGCAGCGTTCCCACGTAATACATCGCCGCGGTGCCGATGACCATCAGAGTGCTAATCACGAGCGCGCTGTTCACGTTCGTGAGCGTAAGACGCAGATTTGCCTGCAGGCTTTGACTGGCTTGTTTGTGAAATTGTCCCACTTCGAATTCTTCACGCCCAAACGCATGCACCATGCGGATGGAGCTGAGTCCTTCCTGCGCTTGTGCGAGCAGGGCGCTCTCCTGTTCCTGAATGAAAATCGATTCGCGGCGAATGCGATACGCGAAAAGGTAAATCGCACCAATAACCAGTGGCACGATCGCGAGAGAGAGCAACGTGAGCTGCCAATCGAGCCGCACCATGATCATAAAGGTGCCGACGAGCGTGATTGTCGATCCAAAAATATTTGTGAATCCCTTGTTGTAGATCGTCTGGATCGATTGCGAGTCGTAGGCGACGCGGAAACTGGAATCGCTCGAGCGCCGCGTGTCGTGGAACTTCAAAGAAAGCCGTTGCAGATGAGAGTAAATATCCGTGCGCAACTTGAGCAGCGCCTGCAGTCCGATTTTTACAAACAAATAACTCGTAATCCAATTGATGATTCCCCACAGGAGTTGGATCGCGACCAGAGCCAGGCAGAGCAGGGGGATCCAGATACGCCAATTACTGTGCACCACAGGATTGGTTCGCAAAAAATCGTCGACAATAATTTTAAATGGCCACGGCTTGAGCAGGTTCAATCCAATGCCGACGAGCGAAAGAAGCAATCCGATGATTGTTTGCGCGGAGAAGGAGCGGTAATAACGAATAACGCGGCGGTAGATCGACATGTTAATTTCAGATTGCAGATTGCAGAATTCCGATTTACTAGCGCCGCGCGCTCGAAACGGCTCAGCCTAAGTCTGAAATCTGGAATCTGGAATCTGAATTCTCATCGTGCATCATCTTCTTGAACTCTGGTTCGCCTGGGTCCTGAGCGGCGGTTACATCGGCATCATCGTGCTGATGGCCATGGGAAGCATGCCGTTGCCCGTGCCCGCCGAAGTGGTAGTTCCGCCCGCGGCCTTCCTCGCAGCGCAGGGGCATCTTAGTTTTCCCGGAGTAATATTGGCCAGCACGCTCGGGGCATATCTCGGTGCCGCAGCGATGTATTGGATCTCGCGATGGATTGGGCGGCCGCTTGTCTTGCGATTTGGCCGCGTCATTTTGCTCACCCCGAAGAAATTGGGAGAAGCAGAACACTGGCTCGCTCGCTATGAAGCCGGCGGAATTTTTTTTGCCCGGCTTTTACCGATCGTGCGGCATCTCATCTCGATTCCGGCGGGGATTGTGCGAATGAACTTCGCAATCTTCAGTGGCGTTACGATTATCGGCTCGGCCATCTCCTGTTCGATTCTGGCTTACCTTGGCGAACGTGCGCACCAAGCCGAACCTGAGCTTCTCAGCAACCCGGATGCACTGGTCCATTTCATCCGCGGACAATCGCGCTGGATACTGCTGGTGGTCGTCCTGTTTGGCGCACTCTACATCTTGACGTTGCGATTAATGAAGCCACGGGCGTGAGAGGCTCGGTGATGGCAGATGTGTTCATAAATTTAACAAAAATGTAACGACACGGGCACTCGAAGAGTCGATAAATCGCTAACAACTTGGTTCCACGCTAGGACGCGTTGTTCACATTGAACGATGGCATCGGAAGTGCTGTCAAAAAGGTGGAAACTCATGAAGAAGAACACCTTGATCCTGAAGCCGCGCCCGAAACTTTCCCTTGGCGATCTCATCCTCGCCGTAAGCTCATGTACCCGGAACACGAAGGAAACGGTCGCAACTGTGGCTGATCTGCTTGGAAGCGGAAAAGTGCGCGTCCACGACAACGGCCGGTTTATCCGGGCCCGCGTTTGCTGAACGCAAACATCGACAATCGATTTTCGAAGTCGCTCCGGTGATTGCTCGCCGGAGCGCTTTTTTGCTGCACAAAACGCTTTCCGCGTTTGACGAGCGCTTTTATCTTGGCGCGTGATCGATCGTTACTCCCGCCCCAAGATGCGCGAGATTTGGTCGGATGCGCGCAAATTTCAAATCTGGCTGGAGATCGAACTGCTCGCCTGCGAGGCGATGGCCGAGCTGGGCCAGATTCCAGAAAAAGACGCGGCCGAAATTCGCAAGCGCGCGCGATTTTCAATTCCCGAAATCGCGGAGATCGAGAAGCGCACCAACCACGACGTCATTGCGTTTCTCGAAAATGTGGCTGCCTCGGTTGGGCCTGCTGCGCGGTGGATTCATCAGGGCCTTACGTCGTCGGACATTTTGGACACGACACTTGGGGTCCAATTGACTGAATCGGCCAAACTTCTCGCCGATGACCTAAAGACCCTGAGAAGCGTCATCGCCGGGCAAGCGCGCCGGTTCAAAATGACCCCGATGATCGGACGGAGCCACGGCGTTCATGCGGAGCCGATTACCTTTGGATTAAAACTCGCGCTCATGTTCGACGAGTTCGGACGCGCCGAAGAGCGGCTTGCGCAATCGCGCGAGCGCATCCGGGTCGGCAAGATAAGCGGCGCAGTCGGTACACATGCACATGTCGATCCAAAAATTGAGCGTACGGTTTGCGAGAAGCTAGATTTGAAGCCCGCGACTCTTTCCACCCAAATTGTGCAGCGCGATCGGCACGCCGAATTTTTGACGACTCTGGCCGTGATCGCCTCAAGCGTTGATCGCTGGGCGACCGAATTTCGTCATTTGCAGCGCACCGAAGTTCTTGAAGTGGAAGAATTTTTCGGCGAAGGGCAAAAAGGTAGCTCAGCCATGCCGCATAAACGCAATCCGATCACGAGCGAACGATTGAGCGGCTTAGCGCGCGTGATTCGCGGCAATGCCGTGGCGGCGCTGGAGAACGTGGCGTTGTGGCACGAGCGCGACATCAGTCATTCCAGCGCGGAGCGCATCATTCTGCCGGACTCGTGCATGCTGCTCGATTACATGCTCGCGCAATTGCGTGAACTGGTGGAACGGTTGCAGGTTTATCCTGCGCGAATGCAACAAAACCTCGCGCTCACGAAGGGTTCGTACTGTAGCCAGTCTATTCTACTTGCGCTCACGCGCGGGGGCGTGGAACGCAAAAGTGCCTACGAAGCGGTGCAACGCGCGGCGATGAGAACTTGGAAGGGCAAAGGGACATTTGCCGAAAATGCGAAGGCCGAACCGGAGATCACGTCGCGACTTTCCGTGAAGGAAATTGATCGCCTTTGCTCACTGGACGTTCACTTCAAACATGTCGATGCAACGTTCAAGGCTCTCGGCTTGGACTAACCGGGTCGAAGGAGGCTATGGCAGCGAAAATGTCCGTATCTTTCCTTGCTGGCCTGCTCTGTTCCGCGCTTTGCTATTGTACTGTAGATCGCAATCAGGAGGAATCGGAGCGGTACATCGTCGAGAGCGAGCGCCAATGGAGCAGAATCAGTAGCTACCGGCGACAGCGGCCCCGCTGAACGCATTCTTGCTGACGACTTCTTTGGCATGGATCCGCATGGCAATCTGTACGACAAAGCTAAAATGGTCTCCAACACGCGCGACGGGCCGAAAGATTACATCTCCAATCACCTCAACGACCTCACCAACTATTTCGTCGGATTAAGGAGTAGCTCGGCGATTCTAGCAGAGCTGTCCAATTTCACCGCGGCAGCTTCGAAACTCGCGCCGCTCTGTTCCGGCGCTTTCGGATTGAGCGTGACGCGCACCGCGTTCGTGTGCCACTTTAAAATCAACTGTGCCACTTGAAAGGTCGGGGAAAGTTCAACCGCTGCCAGTTGGAGATGAGCAAGCAGTTCCATCGTCATCGGTGTGCTTCCCGCCGGCGTAAGTTGGACCCGCGTGCGCGCATCGTTTGGAATGACCGCGACGCCGCCAATTTCAAAAGCGCTTCGCATCTGCGCCGGCTGAAAAGGTTTTGAAGCTGGAATGAGACGCAAAGTCGAGATTCGCCCATTTCCATCCAGCTCTGTTGCTCCAAGTTGAAATCCAGTTTCGGTCGGGCTCGCATTCCGAACTGCCGCCGAAAGCAGATGGAGCGATACTGTCAATGACGCGGGCTTTGCGCGGATCGCCCCCACCCGGAATTGCGGCGTGAGTTGCATCGACACCGCTTCTAAAAAAAGGCCGAGAATGGCGTCGTTCTCACCAGCAGCGGTTGCGACGCGCACCGCGGATGGGGTTGCCAAAACGCTTCTTTGCATCTCGACTTCTTCTGATCTGGGTGCGGTCGCCACACCTACGGCCGGCTTTAAATCAGGCGGCTGTCGATATTTCGATGGCTTGGGAATTTGCTTTGGCGCTTTGGACGGCCCAACTGTTGCCGTCTCAGGCGGCGCTGACCTCTTAACAGGCGCCCCTGGTATTCGCCGCCCGGCGGCTAACGTCCGTTGCACGAGACTGACGAGCGCATCGGAGAGAAATGGCTTTTCGATTGTCGCGACTACGTTCTCCAGACGTGCAGCGGCCGCGGTCATTTCGGCAACGTGGCCGGACATCATCAGGACCGGCACTTGCGCTGTGCGCTCGTTTTGCATCAGCCGCCGGCAAACTTCGTCGCCGTTCAAATCCGGCAGGCTGTAATCGAGCAGCACAAGGTCGGGAATGATGCGCTCGATCTCTTTTATGCCGCTCACTCCATTCAACGTCGTCGTGATCTGCAATTCCGGAACGGCAGTTGCGAGCACGTCTTCGACAAAAATGAGCAGCATCTCAGTGTCATCGATGACGACGATTTTCTGGCCGGCTTTGGGACGCACTTTCGCGGACGGCGCTTTCTCCGGCAGCGAGACGCGTGGCGGCTGGCTCGCCTTCTCCCGCAGCGCTTCCAGAAGAACGGCCGGCCAGTTCCATTGAGTTCTGCGACGCGGCGTAGCAGGCTTTTCTTCTTCGCTCATTCGTGCGTCGGGCCAGGTCAGCATTTCACGCAATGCCTCCGCGCCACTGAGCTTGCCTGTCTCGGCGTGAGAGATCTGCCCTTCTGCGACGTGGATTTTTCCAGAATTCTTCGCGCCCGCACGTACATCGACAATCACATTTGCGCCCGCTGCGCAGTGTAAGAGCACGACGTCGATCAGGTTGAGAGCACGCAAACTCCCGCGCGGGCTTGCGGATTCCGATTCACGCCACGGTCCGAGTAGCGCCTGAACGGCTGCGCCAAAGGCCGCCAAGTCGAATGGCTTCTCGATGAATTGCAGCGCGCCAAAGGACCCCCGTTCCGCTGCGATTTCAGCGCGAATTGCAGCACCGATGATCAGTGCTCTTGCATGCGGATTCGCAGTTCGCATTTTCTCCAGAAAATCAGTTAACCGAAGCCACGATGGATCGACATCGATGACAAGAAGCTCCGGACCAATTTTAGCCGCGAGCGTTTCGGCCTCAGCTAGAGAGCGCGCGACAAAGGTGGCGTGCTGTGGCGCGAATTTCTTCAGCGCTGAGCCGATCGCTGCCGCCAGTGCATCGTACTCTTCGAGAAGGAGGACGCTAGGTTGCGGCGCGATCCCGGCGGAAGATGGGAGAGGAGCAGGCACGTCGGCAACGGCTCGAAGTTACAAGAATAAAGGAAGCGTGAGGCATGGTCAAAGCAAAGCAGGCGCAAGTTACGTGCCCTCCGAGCTTCAAACCGCAGCCTGCGGTATCGATTTTTTATTCGAACCGAAGCGCCTCGATCGGATCGAGAGCGGCCGCCCGATAAGCCGGATACAGCCCGAAGCCGATGCCGATGCCAGAACAAACGAGAAGCCCAGCGATTGCCCAGCCATACGGGAAGATCAGGTCGACTTTCAGCCAGGCAGCAAGAAAATCGCCGCCGACCACTCCGAGAACGATTCCCAAGATGCCGCCGGCTTCGGAAATAAAAACGGCCTCAGTCAAAAATTGCCGCATGACATCACGGCTGCGCGCGCCGATCGATTTGCGCACGCCGATTTCCTTTGTCCGCTCGGTCACGCTCACGAGCATGATGTTCATAATTCCGATGCCGGCGGCCACCAGCGCGACGAAACTGATGACGAATGCGCCGATGCGCACCACACCGGCCACCGAAATAAACGCGCTCTTCAACGAATCGTTGGAATAAATCTCGAAATCGTTTTCCTGGTTTGCGCGCAGTCCGCGCGCTGTCCGCATGGCGCCGATTGCCTTGTCGAGCGCGCGATTATAAGTGTCCGTTGAAAAGGCCTGGGTCGCAATGTTAACCGTGCGCTTGGCTTCGCCGTAATCCTCGAAGAATCGCGTGATCGGCATGATGCAGAGGTCGTCCTGGCTTTGGCCGAACGAAGTTCCTTTTTCCGCGAGAACACCGATCACTGTGTAGGTGTGGCCGCTTACTCTGATCACTTTGCCGATGGGCGTTTCGTGCGGAAACAATCGTTTCTCGATCATCTTTCCAACGACGATGACGCGGCGCGCGAGATCGACATCTTCATCGTTCAAATTGCGGCCATAACCGAGCGTATAAGCATTCGCCGTCAGAAAACTTCGGTTTGTCCCGACAATGAGAAGGCTTGGTGTGGTCTTCACGCCGTTGTAAACCGCCTGGCCTTTGACTTCGTAAGCGAAGCTTTTGAGGCAAATCTCACGCGCGTCTCCCTCCATCAACTGATAATAATGCAACGCCTGCCGATAGGTGATGTCCCGCCGGTTCTGATATTTCTTTTTCACGTTGCCGCTCACGCTCACGTTGGCGGGATATTTCGCGAACTGGAAAATGCTCGAACCTAGAAAGCTCAACCCGTTCTCGATGGAATTTTGCAATGCGCCGATCGCGGTCATCACTGAAATGACGGAGAAAACGCCGATCGTGATGCCGAGCATGGTCAGCGCCGAGCGGAGCTTGTTCGCGCCTAACGAACCGAGCGCCATTGCTATGATTTCGCCGAAGAGCATACTTTGGCTACTCGTAGCGAAGCGCCGCCACCGGATCCAGGCGCGATGCGGTCCAAGCTGGAGCGAACCCGGAGATCAATCCGGTCATGACCGAGACAATCATGCTGGCAAGGACGAGGCCGACCGAGAACTGGATTGGGAAGGACGGAAACGCTTTGCCGATCCCCAAGCACATGAAATAGGCAAGCGCGAGTCCGATGAACCCACCGAGCAGGCATAGCGCGGTCGATTCAATCAAGAATTGGAGCAGAATCGTGCGGCGGCGCGCACCGAGCGCTTTGCGTGTCCCAATCTCTTTGGTGCGCTCTTTGACGCTCACAAAAGTGATGTTCATAATGCCGATGGCGCCGACAAAAAGCGACAGGCCAGTAATGAACAGTCCGGCGATAGCAATTGAGTTTTTTATCGGGTCGAGCGTGCTCTTTAACGCCTGTTGTTCGTTGATCGAGAAGTCGTCCTTTTGTTCCGGAGACAACCCGCGAACGCGACGCATCAATCCCGTTAGCTCATCTCTTGCTTCGGCGAGTTTTGTTTTGTTCTTCACCTTTACCAGAATGTCCGAGTCGCTTTTCGCAGCGAAATATTTTTGGAATGCCGGCAGCGGCATGATCACGATCGAATCCAGGCTAAAGAGCCCGAGAAAGCTTCCTTGCCGTGAGATAACTCCGATTGCTTTGAAAGGTTGCCCATTAATGAGCACCGATTTGTCGATCGGACTCGCGGACGGAAACAACGCGTCTGCCACATCGTAGCCAAGCACACAGACGTTTGCGCCCCCGCGGGATTCCAGCTCGTTGAAAAAGCGGCCCTCCTTAAAATCAAACGTCGAGGTGATGATGTAATCGGAAACCGTTCCCCGGACCAGAACGTTGCTGACTTCGTTGTCCCCGTATTTGACGCTCCGGTAAAGGCCGGATGTGGGCACCGCGACGACGAGGTTCGAGTTTGGTGTCGCGGCAATCATGCGATTGAGCGGCTCGGCATACTCGGTTTTGATCTTTTTGCGGTCGCGATAATTCCACCAGTCATCCACATTTTTCCACGGCCATTGCTCCACGTAGAGAACGTCGTCGCCAAAAATCGACATGCTCTTGTCGAAGCCGACCGAAATCCCGCCGATGGCTGTGCCCATTAATGTCACAGCGACGATGCCGATGATGACGCCGAGCGCGGTGAGGGCCGAGCGAAGCTTG